>SMFG01000008.1_pt1 | contig 24032 bp, 19 predicted proteins | sample 2456131 | NCBI WGS metagenome assembly SMFG01 (sample SAMN10132612, study PRJNA489261) | soil metagenome | isolation source: day120 antibiotic-silt loam soil ammended with raw manure from dairy cow... | place: USA | collected 2015-05-01
CGCTACCGAATCGAGCGGGAACTTGGCGCGGGCGGGATGGCCACCGTGTACCTCGCCCACGACATCCGGCACGAGCGAAGGGTGGCGCTCAAGGTGCTCCGGCCCGAGCTCGCCGCCGTGATCGGGGCCGAGCGCTTCCTCGCGGAAATCCGGACAACCGCCAATCTCCAGCATCCGCATATCCTGCCACTCTTCGACTCGGGGGTGGCGGTCGCGGGTCGCGAGTCGCGGGTCGTGGACCGCGAGTCCGAGACCCGTGACCCACGACCCGAGACCTTCCTCTACTACGTTATGCCCTTCGTGGAAGGCGAATCGCTCCGTGACCGGCTCTCTCGCGAGAAGCAGCTTCCCATCGCCGATGCGGTCCGGATCGCAGCGGAAGTCGCGAGCGCACTCGACTACGCCCACCGGCACGGCGTGATCCATCGTGACATCAAGCCGGAAAACATCCTTCTCCACGACGGCCAGGCCCTGGTGGCCGACTTCGGCATCGCACTCGCCGCGAGCAAGTCGGGCAGTACCCGGATGACCGAGACGGGGATGTCGCTCGGCACCCCGCATTACATGTCGCCGGAACAGGCCATGGGGGAACGGGAGATCGGGCCCACCAGCGACGTGTACGCCCTGGGCTGCGTGACCTATGAAATGCTGGCCGGCGAGCCGCCCTTCACCGGTCCGACCGCCCAGGCCATCATCGCGCGGGTCGTGACGGAGGAGCCCCGCAGTCTCACGCTGCAGCGCCGGACCGTCCCGCCCCATGTCGAGGCCGCCGTGAATCAGGCGCTGGCCAAGCTGCCGGCGGATCGCTTTGCGTCGGCACGCGAGTTCGTCGAGGCACTGCAGGGCCGAAGCCTCGCAGTCGCCTCCTCGACCGGCCCCGCACGGCCCGCTTCGGTTTCCACGCGACCGGCATGGCGGCAGCCCATGGTGCTCACACTCGCCCTCGGGCTGGCGGGAGCGCTGACCCTGTCGGCATTCCAGTGGCGCGCAGCGCACCACCAGCCGCCGCCCGCCGTGGTCCGCTTTACCGTGCCCATGCCGTCCGCCATGCTGACCACCAATGCCGCCCTCGGCACCAACCTGGCGCTTTCGCCGGACGGCCGGATGCTGGTGTATGCGGAGGTGGGCGACAACGGGGCGGCACGCCTGGTCCTGCGTCCGCTGGATGACGCGACCGGCCGCGCGATTCCCGGGACTGACGGCGCGCAGCAGCCGTGCTTTTCGCCGGACGGCCGATGGGTGGCGTATCTGGTGGGGAACGTCATCTGGAAGGTGCAGGTGGATGGTGGAAGGCCCGTTATGGTCGGTCCCACGGGGGTGGGACCGGTCGGGCTGAGCTGGGCCAAGGGAGGGGAAATCCTGGTTGGAAACACGGTCGGATTGCTCGCCGTGCCGTCGACTGGTGGTTCTCCGAAGATTCTGGCGGCGCCCGACTCGGGGGCTGGCGATCTGTACTTCATCCAGCCTCAGGTGCTCGCCGACGGCGTCACCGTGCTGTTCGGCATCCAGCCCGCCGGCGGGCTCTCCCGCACCACCCTCGGCATGCTGTCACTCAAGACCGGCGCGGTCACCCGGATCAATCTGGGGCTCATCCACCCGCTGGGCGTTGTCGACGGCGTGCTGGTGTACGTCACCTCGGCTGGCGCACTCAGTGCGGTCAGGTTCGATGCGAAGACCGGGCGAACCACATCCAGTCCAGTCGCGCTGGGCCCCAACGTCATGACCACCGTTGCCGGCGCCAGTGAAGCAGCGCTGTCGGCCAGTGGGACCCTCGCTTATCAGTCGGCGAATACGGCGGCCGTGGTCGGGTGGGCGGATCTGAAGGGTGGATTCCAGCCGGTGCTGACCGAGCCGCAGACCTACACGTACCCTCGTCTCTCTCCCGACGGCAGTCGGATCGCGATGTCCATCGGCGCGGGCGGCAGGTCGGATGTCTGGATATACGACATCCGGTCCTCCACGCCGAGCCGCCTCACCAACTCGGGTACGCTGAACGACCGGCCCGAGTGGACGCCGGACGGGAAGCGCGTGCTCTATCGGGCGGACCGCGGAAACCGCACGGCAATCTGGTGGCAGCCCTCCGACCTCAGCGAGGCCCCACAGCCACTGCTGGTGAACGATCGCCGCAATTATTACGAGGGCGTGGTATCGCCAGACGGCCAGGTGCTTGCGTACCAGGTGGACGACGGCGGCGCCGCCCAGGCCGATGTGATGTACCGGAACGTTTCCGGCGACACGGCGTCGCATCCAATCGCGGCCAGCGAATTCGTCGAGGCGCAGCCCAGGTTCTCGCCCGACGGGCGATGGATCGCCTACGTGACCGACGCGTCGGGAATTTCGGAGGTCGTGGTGCAACCATTCCCGGGCCCAGGCGCCCGGGTGCAGGTCTCAGCGGGCGGAGGTTCGGAGCCGGTCTGGTCGCGGGACGGACATAGCCTTTTCTACCGGGACGGCCGGCATCTCATCGCGGCCACGGTCTCGACCACAGCCGGCTTTGCCGTCACGGGTCGCAGCGAATTGTTCGCCGACAGCTACATGTTCGCGCAGGCGCCCCACGCCAATTACGACGTCTCGCCGGACGGAACCCGGTTCCTCATGGTGAAGAGCGCCGAGCTGCCGGAGCTCCTGGTGGTGCATGGCTGGCGGAGCGAACTGCAGGCCCGGATGCGCGGCGCGCAGGAACATTGACGTGAGCGATGGCGTGGCGCCCGTTTCCGCGGCACTGGCGGACCGCTACCGCCAGCGCTTCGCACCCAGCAACCGCCCGATATCCGCTCGCATCACCACGCTGGTAATCCGCACCCGCCGGTACACGATCGAGTCCCCCTGCGCCGTGAACATCGCGGCGGTTTCGTCGTCCGGTGTCCGGGTCAGGGGTGTGGTCTTACCCGTCGTAACGTCCAGCAGGTCGAGGTCAAGCTGGCCGTTGGTCTGCGTGTTGAAGATGAGCTTCCGGCCATCAGTCGAGAATCCCCGCACATCTGGCACTTCCAGGCTGTGGAGGACCGATCCATCCGGGCGGAGCACCTTGAGGACGGGCTGTCCGGCGCCGGGGAGCATGATGGCAAGCAGACCGCCCACGGGCTCGGGCGGCATATCCGGGTTGCCGGAAATGATCGTGCGCAGCTTGTCGCCTGGCTGCCACTCGGCGAGCGCTATCTCGCCGGCCGCCCGCTCGGAGAGCTGCATGAGGACATGGGTACGCCCGCCGGCAACATAGGTAGTGGCGCTGAGCACCGAACCGAGGTGGCTGAGCTGGCTGGTGTCTCCCCCCGCCAGTGGAATGCGCCACAGGTCACCGAGTCCGCCTTTCCGGGTGGAGATGACCACGAGACTGCTGTCGTCGTCGCTCCAGTACCCCGGTGCGTCGTAGCTTGGCCAGCTTTCTGTTCGCACCGGTGCGGCGTCGCCGGCGACATCGGCGACATAGGCATCCACGCTTCCTCCCTGGTCCGACGCCCAGGCGAGCTTCGTGCTCGCACGGTTCCAGCGGACGAGTCCATGGTAGGCGTTGCGGGAGAGAATCCTGAGCCCGCTGCCATCAGGCCGCACCAGCGCGAGATCAGTGCCGCTGCCGCCATGGGCAATCTGTATGGCCATCCACTGGCGATCTGGTGATTCCCAGAAGCCGCCGACGTCCATCGAGTCCGGGAGGATGCGCACCTCGGCCGTGTCCCCCAGGGCCCGGCGCCAGAACGACCCCGGCGAGCTTCCCGCAGTGTAGGTAAGCGTCGAATCGTCCACCCACGCCGGATACGATTCTTCGAGCGCATCATCGGTCACCCGAGCTGCTTCCCCACCAGCGGCCGCAACGACCCAGAGGTCGCGCTGCCGGCCGCGGTCGGAGACGAACGCCACCTTGCTCCCATCCGGTGACCAGACCGGACCGTAGTCGTCGTTGATGTCGCTGGTCAGCTGGCGGGTGGTGCCGTCGAGGGAAGCAACCCAGATGTCGCTCTTGCCCGTACGAGTGGACATGTACAGGAACTGCTTGCCGTCGGGAGACCAGACACCCCTCTGCGCTTCCAAGGACAGGTATTCGTAACCATCCGTGGTCAGCTGGCGCCGCTCGCCACCGGTGGAGTCGCTCACCCAGATCGCGGTGCCGTTCCCGGCATCCACGAAGTAGGCAATGTGCGCGCCGTCCGGCGAGATGACGCCGCCTACGGGCTGGCCGCTCGCGCTCAGCAGTGGCGTGATTGCCTTCGTGCGCTGCGAGACCGTGAACAGATTAACCGTGCCGCCCGCGGCAAAGCCGATAAACACTACCCGATCGCCGTCGGGATGGAACTGGATTGGTGTCTCCCAGACGGGGGAGTCCGTCAGGAACGTCACCGAGTCGGTGGCCACGTCCACCACGGCCACGTCGGCCAGCGAGCGGTTCGACGCTGCCACGGTGAGCCGCCGGCTGTCATCCGCCCACACGGCGGGAGTGGTCCTCAGCGCGGTGACGCCCAGCTGGCGGGCGTTCTGCAGCCCGGCATCAGCCAGCCAGAGCCGGTATCCCCCTTTATCCGGTCGCCAGAACGCGATGTGCCTGCCATCAGGTGAGGCAGCCGCGCCGTAGTCACGTGCGGTCGCCGCCGACAGCTGAGTGGCCCTCGCGGTGTCGGGCCTGGCCTCACCGCGGCAAGCCGAGATCGCGAGACCGAGGACCAGCAGGTGGATCGACTTCATTCACTCTCCCCTTGGGTGCCCTGGTTGTGCAGCGCGACGGCGATGCCGGCCTTGATGGAATCCACCACGGCTCCCTGCGCGGCGAGCACGTCACTGACGTCGGGATTGTAGGTTGCCGCCCACAGGCTCCGGGTGGTGGCCGGGTCGGTGAACTGCACGTTGATGCGCATGACGTTGCCGGCGCGGAAGACGGTTGCCTCGACCACCGCATCGAGTTGCCGCTCGCGCGCGATGTCGTGCAGGCTCTTGCCGCTGGCGGCATCATTCAGCATCTCGGCCCGCGGCGCGACCCCGACGCCCAGCTGTGCAATCGCGTTGGTGAGCGCGTCGTGCATGGCCGTCACGAACAGCTTGTCCTTGCCGGAGATGTCCTCGATCGGCATCACCCCGATCCGCTCGATCGACGATCCACCGCCGTGAAGCGCCCGCCACCCGCCAACACCGGACAGCAGCAGCGCGACCGCGACCGCCGCCAGCAGCAGCCAGCGGCGCCGGGAGGGCGCCGCCGATCGGGCGCTGGTCGCGCGGTAGGGACGGGTGCTGGTGGGAGTGAGGCCGCCGCTGGGCGTCGTGAGCAGTTCCTCGAGGCGGTTGCGGACTTCGGCGGCGCTCTGCCATCGGTCGGCGGGCTGCTTGGCGAGGCACTTCATCACGAGGTCGGCGAGTCCCGGGGGAATATCGGCGCGCTTCTCCCGTGGGTCGGCCACCGGCTCCATGACATGGGCGGAGAGGACGGCCTGGGCGGACCGGCCGCTGAAGGGCGGCTCCCCGGTCAGCATCTCATACGCCAGGCAGCCCAGCGCATAGATGTCCACACGATGATCGATGCCCGCCTCGCCCATCGCCTGTTCCGGCGCCATGTACTGCGGCGTTCCCACGGCGATGCCCACGGTGGTGAGCTGATCGCCGGCTGAGGCAGCGAGCGCCTTGGCGACGCCGAAGTCGGCGACCACGGCGTGGCGTCCGGAGAGGAGCACGTTGGCGGGCTTGATGTCGCGATGCACCACGCCGCGCTCGTGCGCGTAGGCGAGGGCATCGGCGACCTCGCCCAGGATGCGGATGGTGTCGGAGATGGGAAGCTGGTGCTCGCGCTGCAGCCGCTGCGCCATGGTCTCGCCCTCGACGAAGGGCATGACGTAATAGAGGAACCCGGCCGACTGGCCGGAATCGTAGAGCGAGAGGATGTGCGGGTGGTTGAACGATGCGACCAGCCGGATCTCGCGCGGGAACCGGTCGGCGCCCATCGCGGACGATAGCTCGGGGCGAAGCACCTTGAGCGCCACCTGACGCTCGTGCTTCATGTCGCGGGCGAGATAGACGGTTGCCATCCCGCCGATCCCGATCTCGCGCTCGAGCGTGTACTGGTCAGACAGGGCCAGGGCCAGGCGATCTCGCAAGTCGCTCATGGCGCTCCAGTCAGCACGCTCGGTTGGAGATACCTGTCGGATTGGGACGGGCGGTTGAAGCTACGGCCGGGCGGAGCCGAGTGCAACCGAGGTCGAGGCGATCGGGCAGACCAGACGATCGAGGGGCAGGACTTGCGGCGCGCCAACTTGGCGCGAAGTTGAAGCGGAAGGGACGCTGACCGGATCGAATCGCGCCACGGAGGATATGCCCATGGGCTCTGGCATGCAGTGGGTTCGGCCGCGCGATGTCGAGTTGGACCTGTTCGGGATCACGCATATCGGCCTCGTCCGCAAGGAAAACCAGGACCACTTCATGCTCTGCACCGTGCACCGGCAGGTGGTGGTGCACGGCACCAGCCTGCCGGACGCGGACAAGCTGCCGCTCCGGGGCGAACGTCTGGCCACCTACTTGCTGGTGGCAGATGGCGTCGGAAGCGGCTCGGGCGGCGGCGAGGCGAGCCGGCTCGCGCTCGAGACCATCACCCATTACGTCGCCTCTTCCCTGCGCTCCTATCACGCCGCTGGAGCCGCATCGGACACCGCCTTCTACGAGGCGCTGACCGGGGCCGCACTCGAAGCACACGCAGCGGTGCGGGAACGCGGGGTGCTGGACCCGGATGCACAGATGGCGACCACCCTCACGCTCGCGGTCGCCGTGTTCCCGTGGATGTACGTGACCCAGGTCGGCGACAGTCGCTGCTATCGCTACTGGGATGGCAAGCTGACCCAGATCACGCGGGACCAGACCATCGCGCAGGGGCTGGTAGACGAGGGCATCATCCCGGCCGAACAGCTCGCCAAGTCGCCGTTCAGCCACGTGCTCTCCAGCGCGATCGGCGGCAACGAAGCCATTCCCGTGGTCAGCCGGATCGAGATTCCCCGCGGCTGTGTCATCCTGCTGGCCACCGACGGACTGACCAAGCACGTGAGCACCGCCGAGGTCAAGGACCACATCGCCGCCATGACGTCGTCCGAACAGCTCTGCCGGTCGCTGCTTGACTTGGTCCTGGAGCGCGGCGCGACCGACAACGTCACGCTGATCGCGGCGCGGGCGCCGCTGCGACAGGCGGCAGAGTGAAGACGGCCCGGTAATCCCGTCTCGCCACGCTCATCCGAATGGAGGAGAAATGACTCGCCCGCAGGGCTTCTCCCGCCGCCAGTTTGTCGAGAGCGGAGCGTCCGCCCTCGCCGCGGGTTTCGCCTTCGGCCCGCTCCTGCACCACTTGCCCGTCCTCCCGGTGAAAACCGGGGCCGCCCTGCCCGGCTTTGAACTCGATGAATGGACTGTGCCGCAATTCCAGGCGGCCATGGCGCGCGGGCGCTATACGTCGCGGCAGCTCTGCCGGCTCTACCTCAGCCGCATCAGCCAGCTCGACCGGAAAGGCCCCACGCTCAACTCCATCATCGAGGTCAACCCCGACGCCGACATGATCGCGCACCAGGCCGATGCCGAGCGCAAGTCCGGCAGGATTCGCGGCCCGCTGCATGGCATCCCGGTCATCATCAAGGACAACATCGGGACGCACGACCGGATGCAGACCACCGCAGGGTCGCTCGCCCTCATGGGCCACAAGCCGCCGCACGATGCATTCATTGTCCAGCGGCTGCGTGAAGCCGGCGCCGTGATCCTGGGCAAGACCAACCTTTCCGAGTGGGCCAACTTCCGTTCTTCACGCTCCACCAGCGGCTGGAGCGGCCGGGGCGGGCTGTGCCGCAGCCCTTACGTGCTGGATCGCAATCCCTGCGGATCGAGTTCCGGTACCGGCGCCGCCATCGCCGCCAACTTCTGCGCCATCGGGATCGGCACCGAAACCGACGGCTCCATCGTCTGCCCCTCGAGCCACAATGCGCTGGTGGGGATCAAGCCAACCGTGGGGCTGGTCTCCCGCAGCGGCATCATCCCGCTCTCGCACACCCAGGACACCGCCGGTCCCATGTGCCGCACGGTGACCGATGCCGCGATCCTGCTCGGCGTGCTGGCCGGCGCCGATCCTGCGGACTCGGCGACGCGGGACGCGGGCGCGCACGCCGCCGATTATGCCCGGTTCCTCGACCCGAACGGGCTCAAGGGTGCCCGGATTGGCGTGGCACGCGAAGGCTTCTTCGGCTACAGCAGCGCCGTGGACCGGCTGGCCGAGGAGGCGATTTCGCTGATGAAGAGTGCGGGTGCGGAGATCGTGGACCCGGCCGACATCCCGCACGCCGATGAATATGGCAGCGCCGAGAATGTCGTGCTGCAATACGATTTCAAGCACGATATCAATGCCTATCTCGCGACGCTCGGTGCCAATGCGCCGAAGACGCTGGCCGACCTCATCGCGTTCAACACGGCGCATGCACGGGAAGAGATGCCTTACTTAGGGCAGGAAACCTTCGAGCAGGCTGAGACAAAGGACCCGCTCACGGACGACGCCTACATCGAAGCGCGGGCGCACTGCCGGCGGCTCGCCCGTACCGAGGGGCTCGATGCGATTTTCGCGGAGAAACGGCTCGACGCCATCATCGCCCCGACCGGCGGCCCGCCCTGGACCACCGATCTGGTGAATGGGGATCATTTCGCCGGCAGCTCATCCACCCCGGCCGCGGTCTCCGGTTATCCCAGCATCACGGTGCCGATGGGCCAGGTGTTCGGCCTGCCCGTGGGGCTGAGCTTCATCGGGACGGCGTGGTCCGAGGGGAAGCTGATCACGCTGGCCTACGCATACGAGCAGGCGTCGAAGGCACGGAAGCCGCCAACGTTCAGGTTGACGGTCGACGGTCAGCGGTCGTCGGATCATGAACGTTCGTAACCGAGTGTCGCGATATGGTTGGGCGGTGTGCGGCCCGGCTACGCTCCTTGCGGGGTGCACGGCGCCCGTGCCACCCGCGTGGACCACCGACCCGACGCGCGTCGCGGAAATCAGGGCGGACATCGGCGAGCATCCGCTACCTCTGGCGCTGCGCGTCTCGGAGTTCGGCTTCCTCGACTTCGGGCTTCCTTCCACAACAATCACAGTCCTGCGCGATGGCCTTCCGGCATCCATGCAGGCGAGCGTGCTCTCCTTCGTTGCGGTACCACCGCAGGGCCGAGACTCGTTCGAGACCAGGAGCCGGCGTGTCCTGCTGGTCTGGACCGCCGATCGCAGCACCGAAGGCCTGATGGCCGCCGGTTCACACTTCCCGGCGATCATCGAGCCCTTGCCCGATCCCTGCTGCTCGACTGCCCAGGTGCGCGAGCTGCGGTGGTTTGGACTATCCGTGCTCGACGTACGAGATGAGCAGCAATGGCATGCGATGCATGGCTCCGTCACCATCGCTCCGCCGCGGCTCCGAGGCGCCTGTTCCGATTCGCTTCGGCGCATGATGGCAGACATGAGCGAAGGAACCGCATGGTGCCGGCGCGCCGAGTTCGCCGTGACGCTGGACGCCAGTTATCAGCAGCCGAGGCGCGACTCGATGGTCGCAATCCGCACGCGAGCTATCGCGCCGGTCCGCGTACGAGGCACTCAGGTGCTGCTGGACTGCGCTCGGCCGAACGGCAGATTCGACGACTTCTGCGGCCCCCAGTAATCGTGGCGTTGGTCGACCGTCGACGGTCGACCATTGACCCGCGTCCCGCGTCCCGCGTCCGGTTAGATTCCCCTGACCCCCCTGCACCAGGAGAATCGCCGTGTCCGTGGGTACCAGTTTCCTCGATCAGGTCAATCGGGCCTTTGACCACGCCGCCAGCTTCACGCCGCATGACCCGACCCTGCTCGCCAACATCAAGGCCTGCAAGAACCTCTTCTACTCCAGCTTCCCGATCAAGCGGGATGATGGCACGATCGAGGTGATGCACGCGTGGCGCGCAGAGCACAGCCACCACAAGCTCCCCTGCAAGGGCGGTATCCGCTACGCCGACACCGTCGACGCGGAAGAAGTGCAGGCGCTGGCCGCGCTCATGACCTACAAGTGCGCCATCGTGGATGTCCCGTTTGGCGGTGCCAAGGGCGGCATTCGTCTCAAGCCCAAGACCTACTCCGAGGGCGAGCTCGAGCGCATCACCCGCCGGTACGTCTTCGAGCTGGTGCGCAAGAACTTCATGGGCCCTGGCCTCGACGTCCCGGCTCCGGATGTCGGCACCGGTGCGCGCGAAATGGCATGGATCGCGGACACCTACAGCCAGCTCAAGAACGGGGAGCTGGACTCGCTCGCCTGTGTCACCGCCAAGCCGGTGAGTTCGGGCGGCATCCGCGGCCGCACCGAGGCGACTGGCCGGGGCGTCTTCTACGGCACGCGGGAACTCTGCGGTGTGGCCGAGGACATGAAGGCGCTCGGGCTCACCCCGGGTCTGGAAGGGAAGCGCGTCGTGGTGCAGGGACTGGGCAACGTGGGCTATCACGCCGCCAAGTTCTTCCAGGAGGGCGGCGCCATCATCGTGGGGCTCGCGGAGTCGGAAGGTGCCATTGCCAATCCCAAGGGGCTCGATGTCGAGGCGGTGATGGCGCATCGCCGCAGCACCAAGCGGATCAACGATTTCCCCGGCGCCACCAACCTCGCCCGCCGGGAAGATGCGCTCGAGCTGGACTGCGACATCCTGATCCCGGCGGCACTGGAGCGCCAGATCACGCAGGAGAACGCCCCGCGCATCAAGGCAAAGATCGTGGTCGAGGCCGCCAACGGACCTACCACGTCCGAAGCGGACGAGATCCTGCACCAGCGCGGCATCATGGTGATCCCCGATGCCTACATCAACGCTGGTGGAGTCACCGTCTCCTACTTCGAGTGGGTCAAGAACCTGGGCCATGTCCGCTTCGGACGGATGCAGAAGCGGTTTGAGCAGGGTGCCTTCGAGCGGTTGCTGTCCGCGGTGGAGGACGTAACCGGCCGTGAATTCACCGCCGAGGAGAGCGCGCGGCTCACCCACGGCGCAAGCGAAGAGGATCTGGTCAATTCGGGCCTCGAGGAGACCATGATCGGCGCGTATCATCCCATCCGCGAGCGGTGGAAGCAGAACGGCAAGATCACCATGCGCACGGCCGCAATGATCGTGGCGATCGACAAGGTCGCCATGAGTTACGAGCAGCTCGGCATTTTCCCCTGACCCTGCCCGTCCGGCGGGCGTTCTGTCGACCGCCGCTCACGTCGGCAATAGTCTGACCGGGTCCCGGCGTCGCGCCGGGGCCCGGTCTGCCGTTCGGGGTCCGCCGGCCGGGGGGCGTTCGCGATCCGGGGTCCACGGTGTACCGTTAAGACCGGTCCTCGCGCCTGACCCTGGAGGCGTTTTGCCGGAGACCATCACCTCGCTGAGTACCGCCCTGGCCGGCCGGTACCGCCTGGAAGACCAGGTGGGACAGGGCGGCATGGCCACGGTCTACCGCGCCGATGACCTGCGGCACGGCCGAATGGTGGCCATCAAGGTGCTGCGCTCGGAGCTGCTGCAGACCGGCGAAGCCGCCCGGTTCCTCCGCGAAATCCGTATCGCCGCCCAGCTGAGCCATCCAGGAATCCTGCCGTTGTTTGATTCGGGGGAAGTGGCAATCGGTCGCGAGTCACGGGTCACGAGTCACGCGTCCCGAGACACGAGACCCTCGACCCTCCTCTACTTCACCATGCCCTTCGTGGCCGGCGAGTCGCTGCGCCAGCGTCTCTCGCGCGAAGGGCGCCTGCCGGCGGATGAGGCGGTGGAGATCGGGCGCTCGGTGGCGCTGGCGCTGGACTACGCCCACCGCCACAACGTGATCCATCGCGATATCAAGCCGGAAAACATCCTGCTCCATGAAGGGCACGCGGTAGTGACCGACTTCGGCATCGCCCGTGCAATCACCGCCGCGGCGAGCGAGGATGTCACCGAGCGGGGGCTCGCCATCGGCACGCCGGCCTACATGAGCCCGGAACAGATCGGCGCGGACCGCGAGCTCGATGGACGCTCCGACATCTACGCCCTCGGCTGCGTGCTCTTCGAGATGCTCGCCGGCGCTCCGCCGTTCTCGGGCCCGAGCCGGCGGCCGGTCCTGCTCCGCCACCTGTCAGATCCGGTGCCGTCGCTCCGAGAGCTCCGCCCCACCGTGCCGCCCGCCGTAGAACAAGCCATCGCGCGGGCACTCGCCAAGGATCCGGCGGAGCGATTCCAGACGGCCGCGCAGTTCGCCGATGCGCTGATCGCGCCAGCCGCCATCCCGGTTACCGCACTGCGGAGGGAGCGTTCCCTCGCCGTCCTTCCATTCGAGAACATGAGTTCCGAGGCCGACACCGAATATCTGAGCGACGGGATCACGGAAGAACTGATCAATGCGCTCGCCAATGTCGAGGGGCTGCAGGTCTGTTCGCGCAGTACGGTCTTCCGCTTCAAGGGCGAGCGCGAGAGTGCCCGGGTGCTGGGTGAACGGCTCGGCGCCCAGACGGTGCTGGAAGGGTCGGTCCGGCGGGCCGGGGACCGGCTGCGGATCGTGGCACAGCTCATCGACGTGACGGAAGGCCGGTTGCTCTGGTCGGAACGGTTCGACCGGCAGCTCGGCGACATCTTTGCGCTGGAGGAAGAGATCGCGCAGACCATCGTCTCGGTGCTGCGCTCCCGCTTCCTGGGCGACCTCGCAGACCCGACGCCCAAGCGTTACACGGCGAACGTGGAGGCCTACAATCTCTACCTCAAGGGCCGCTTCGCGTGGAACCAGCGGACCCAGGCAGCGATGCTGGAAGCCATCCGTTATTTCGAGGCCGCCATCGCAGAAGACCCCGGCTATGCGCTCGCCTATACCGGGCTGTCCGACAGCTACGCCTTGCAGGTGGACTATCGCGGCGCGCCGGTGACAGAGGGCCTGCGGCGCGCGCGAGAAGAGGCGCTCCGCGCCCTCGAGTTGGATGAGGGCCTGGCTGAGGCGCACACCTCCCTTGCGTGGGTGACGTTCATTCACGACTGGGACTGGGAGGCCGCTGGCCGCGAATTTGCGCGTGCAGTGGAACTCAACCCCCGCTACGCCTCCGCTCGCCAATGGCGGGCGTGGTATCTCATGGCCATGGGCCGGGTGAACGAGGCGCTCGCCGAAGGCCGCATGGCGGAGGAACTCGACCCTTCCAGTGTCCCCATTCACGGCTCGCTCGGCTGGCTCTGCCAGTATGCGAGACTATGGGAGGAATCGGTCCTCCGGTTGCGCCGCGCCGTCTCGCTCAACCCCACCAATGACGAAAACGTCTGGGCGCTCGGCGTATCCCTGATGGAACTGGGCGAGTTGAACGAGGCCGAACGGGTGCTGCGCGATGCGGAGACACTGGCCACCGCCAATTTCCACGCCTTCGCCACGCTTGGCCGGCTGGCCGTGCGGCAGGGCAAGCGAGACGAGGCGGAAGCCCGCTTGCGCCAGCTCGAGCGCATCGCCCATGACCGCTATGTCTCGCCAGTGGATTTTGCGCGCCTCCACATCGGGCTCGGCGACCACGATGCAGCGTTCCAGTGGATGGAGCGGGCGTACGCCGAGCGCCGGGGATGGCTCGCCTACCTGCGGGTCGATCCGCTGCTTGATTCCCTCCGCCCTGATCCCCGGTTCGCTGCCTGGCTCAGGCGGATGCGGCTGGATTGAGAGTTGAGAGTTGAGAGTTGAGAGTTGAGAGTTGAGAGTTGAGAGTTGAGAGTTGAGAGTCGCGAAGTTCGCACATTCCTCATCCTGAGCGAAGCGAAGGATACAGACCGCCCTGTCCCGACGCGGGCGGGTAGATCCTTCGCTCCCGGTGGTCGCTCAGGATGAGGAATGCCTTACGACGTACGAACTACGACGTACCACTTACGACGCACGACGCACGACCTACGACCTACGACCTACGACCTACGTGTTACGTCTTACGACCTACCACACCGCCGGCTTGCCCCAATAATCCTTGAGTGTCCGGATGATCACCGGCAGCCCACGGAACACGCAGAAGAAGACAGCAATCCAGACGACGACCTGGAGCGCGCGCAGCATGGCAGGTGCTGCGTGCGCCGCTGCGGTCTCCGGCCCGAACCCGGCAAGCGCGCGGGTAAGCGCCAGCCCGCAAAAGGCAATCACCTTGGTCACGGCATAGCCGGTCCGCATGAACGGCGAGCCGACCAGAAACCGGCCGAGCGGTGTGCGGTGCTGGGCAAAGGGCGGGATGCCCTTCGCGACCCCGATGCTGCGGAACGCATCGGTGAGCGTGGTCCGGGCAATCACGATCAAGGGCACCGCCGGGGAAATCATGCCCAGCTCGGCGAATACCACCCACAGCACCAGTTCGTAGGTGCGGTCGGCGGCAATATCCAGCACGCTGCCGAAGAGGCTGGTTTCCTTCCGGCTCCGCGCAACCAGGCCATCCACGGTATCGAGCATCACCCCGATGAACAGGAGGACCACCCCGGTGACCTGCAGGCCTGGCGAACCGAAATAGAGAATCAGGACGATGGCCAGCAGCAGCGGCAGCCGTGACAGCGTGATCCAGTTGGCGAGCATGGGAGACTCTGGGTTGAGGGCCTGCGGCGATGGATTGGCCGCCTGTAGCTTAGCGACTCCTTCGCTCAAGCGACGCTTCGGCGGATGGAAACCCCTGGCCAGGTGCGGATGTCCCGGCTGCGGGAATGCCGGATTCATTTCGTGCCTTGGAACCGCCTGATCCAGGAAAGCAGGGTGCAGCGGCCGAGCCTCGGGGCAGCGCTGGGTACGGCATAATCCCTGGCCGTGCGCTGGATCACGGCGAGCCTCCGATTGAGCTGGTATCTGAGATCACGTCGTCAACAGCGTCCCTGCCGCGTGCTTGTTGGTGCCGGGTTCCGAAGTATGGCTGCGACAACTCCGACGCGGGGCCCTCCGTGACGCTTCGAAGCGCACATCCTTCCAGCAGCAGATTCAGGTATGACATCGAAAGCCTCCGAGGCATCGCGGTGCTCGCGGTTGTCTGCTTTCACTGCGGCGTGAAGGCGTTTGCCGGCGGCTTTGTCGGCGTCGACATCTTCTTCGTGCTGTCCGGGTACTTGATCACCAGCCTGCTTGTCGTGGAGGTCGCGCAAACCGCGCGGATCAATTTGCCCGGCTTTTATGCTCGCCGGGCGAAGCGCCTGCTCCCGGCATTCGTGGTGATGTTTGCCGCGACGCTCGGTGTCGGGGCGCTGATCCTGGCGCCACAGGAAGTCAGCTCCATGGCTCGAGCCGCACGCGGGGCCGCGGTGTACCTGAGCAATGCCTTCTTCGGACGAAACGCCGCGGACTACTTCGCACCCAATGTGCGCACCAATCCATTTCTTCATACCTGGTCACTGGCCGTTGAAGAGCAGTTCTACGTCTGCTGGCCGCTCCTGATCCTTGCGGGTTTCGGACGGAGCCGGTCGAAGCGCGTTCTCGCCGCCACACTCGCTGCTGTCACCGGGTTGTCCTTCGCAACTTGCGTCTGGGCGACGGCAAATACGGCAACCTTCGCCTTCTACCAGGTCCCCGCCAGGGCTTGGGAGTTCGGACTGGGGGGACTGGCCAGTCTGGTCCCCGTCCGCAACCTCCACGTGGGCCCTCGGGGCTGGAACCTGTCCATGCTGGTGGGCATAGGGCTGATTCTCCTGGCGATCGCGACCACCCCCGAGGGGCCCAGCTTCCCAGGATGGATTGCCCTGGTGCCGACGGTTGGAACCTGCATCGCGCTGATCGCTGGCGCGGGACTCGGGACCCAGGTGCCACGACTGCTGCAGTCAGGCCCCCTGCCGGCGCTGGGCACGCTGTCGTATTCGTGGTACCTCTGGCACTGGCCGGTGCTGGTCATCGCTCTGACGCTTCTTCCAGATCTCGGCACCGCCGGCAAGTTGATCGCGGCTGGCCTGGCACTGGGCATTGCGGCAGCCAGCTACCATTTCGTTGAGAATCCCATCCGATTCCATCCGGCGTTACGTACCCACCCGTGGCGTGTGCTGGGCATGGCAGGCGCAGCGGCTCTGCTGTCGTTCGCGCTTGGGACAGCCACGATAGCGTATGCGCGACGCCTGGAAGAATCTCCGGCGATGAACCGGATTGCGGCGGCCGCGCGCATCGACATATCACGCATTCCCCGGAAGCGATGCACGCCGATCACGTCCGCAGAGCCGATCACGTGTGAATTCGGGGACACGGCCGCCGCGACCAGGATTGTCCTGTTCGGCGACTCGCACGCCATGCAGTGGTTCAATGCACTGGAACGCATCGCCGTCGAGCGGCATTGGAAGCTGACGACGCTGGTCAAGTCGAGTTGTCCGGTTGCCGCGGTTGACATTCCCGGAAAACCGGCTGTCGAGGTTGCCCAGTGCAACGAGTGGCGACGTGCGGCGACCTTGACGATCGAGCGGCTGCGCCCGGACCTAGTGGTCGCGTCGAGTGCCATCGTGTACCTGACGATCACGGGCAGGCCGCCCGGAGGAAGCGGACTGTCGGTTGAAACATGGCGAGACGGGTTGACGGCCGAATTCCGGACGCTCACCCGGGCGGGACAGCGCGTCGTCTGGATCCATGACACCCCGATTCCACCACACGACATCCCGTCCTGCATCGGCCGGACGATCCGCCTGCGCTGGTTTTCTCGAGGGACGTGCGGGTTCAGGCGGGAAGTGGGGCTCCCGGCCGAACTGGATCAGGTCGCACGCGAGGCGGGGCGAGGTCTGCCAACGCTTTCCTTTGTCGAGATGACGGACCAGTTATGTGATGAACGGTACTGTCCCGCCATGCAAGATGGTGAAATGATCTATCACGATGACAGCCATATCGCCGGGGTCATGGCAGAGCGCCTCGCTCCTGTTCTCGCATCACGCCTGCCGGCCCTGAGCCGAGGTGCCCCGGCGCCACCCTGATCGTCACGCGGTGCGCATGGCCGCCGAGTCGCGGCTTCAGCCGCCGACCTTCAGCCGACGACCCGATTCATCCGCTTCTCGGCGCATGGCGCACCGCGCTTCCGGCCTCTAGTTTAGCGGTAACCCATGAGCACCATTCCGGCGCCGCTGCGCCTGGCGCTGGCTGACCGCGACCGCATCGAGCGCGAGTTCGGTCAGGACGGAATGGCCACGGTCTATCGCGCCAACATCGGCTCGCTCAACTGACCGCACCGTCCGGAGCAGGGACACTCCATATTGGGAGACTCGGTGCCATGCAGAATCTCGGCCGGATGGTGCTCACGAGCGCGGCCTTCGTCGCGGCATACTTCTTCACGTTCTGGGTGCCGGGATCGCTGCTGCCGCTGGGCGGCCAGTTCTGGATCGCCATGCTCCTGGCGGTGGTGGTGGCGTACTACGTGGCAAGGTTCGTGTGGCGGCGGACTGAATCACTCACCGGCGGGCCGTTCGTGACTGCCGGACTTGGCGCGGCCATCGTCGGCGCCATCGGCTTCATCGGCGGGTTCTTCGGGCCCATCATCTTCGCTCCCGGCGCCAATCAGGGTCCCCTGCTGGGGCTGTTCATCACGGGGCCGCTGGGCGTCGTGGTCGGTGCGATCGGGGGGTACATTTATGGCCTCTCGCGCTCAGGACGATGAGCAACCGTGAGGATCGGATGACCGCGAACCAGCGGGCCGCGCTCGCCACCGCCGCCGCGTTCGCCGCCGCGCTGGCCACGCTCAGCATCGCGCTGCACTGGCTGGACGGCGCCCGTCGCCAGCTGGCGCACGCCGGAAAGTGAACCGATGAACACCACCCGCCTCGAAGCCTTCAGCGACGGCGTGCTCGCCATCATCATCACCATCATGGTGCTGGAGCTGCGTGTGCCGCATGGCACGACGATGGCGGATCTCGCGCCCCTGATCCCGACGCTCCTGAGCTACGTGCTGAGCTTCATCTACATCGGCATCTACTGGAACAACCATCATCACATGCTGCACGTGACCCGCGAAGTCACCGGCGGCATCCTCTGGGCCAATCTCCACCTGCTCTTCTGGCTCTCGCTGGTGCCGTTCGTGACGGCGTGGATGGGCGAGAATCACTTTGCCGCGCTGCCGACGGCGCTCTATGGTGTTATCCTGCTGATGGCAGCGATCGCTTACGAGGTCCTCCAGCACCGGATCGTGGTCCACGAAGGACCGGAGTCGATCCTGGCGTCGGCCGTCGGGCGCGATGCCAAGGGCAAGCTGTCACCGCTGCTCTACCTGGCCGCGATCGCCTGCGCATTCGTGAATCAGTGGATCTCGGATGCTATTTACGTAGCGGTGGCGCTGATATGGCTGGTGCCGGACCGGAGAATTGAAAGGAAGTTGAGAGTTGAGAGTTGAGGGCTGTGCGCTATGCGCCGAGAGCTTTCCCTTCTCGTCCCTAGCCCCTAGCCCCTAGCCCCTCCCCCCTCATGACCATCACCCACCACACCCTCCACTCCCTCCCCGTCACCGTCGCCAACACCGAGCCTGGTATCGACACGGATGACGTCGTGCAGCGCCTGGACCGGGCGCTGGAACTCATCGCGCAGTACACGCCCAGACGCTATCGGCGACTGCAGCAGGACGTCGATGAGATGGTAGTGCAGCGCTTCCCCTGCCGAGGAGCATTCTTTCCCGACCATCGGGCCATACTCACCGAGCTGACTTTCGTTGTGAACCGGGACTTCACGCCGGCGCAGGTCGCGGCGTCCATCGTCCATGAGGCGCAGCACGCCCGGGTGGCACGCGTGCTTCGGGGCGATGTGGCGGATCGGCGGCCAAGAGAGGAGCGGCTATGCCGGAGGGCGGAGCTGGAGTTCGGGCTGGCGCTGCCGCTCGCCGACCGTGGCCCGGTGGTCGAGCGCGCCCGCGCGTCGCTGGCGCTGGAAGACGAGGGTGTGGCGCCGGAGATTGATTGGGAGGAAGCATGGCGAAGGACGGAAAGGCGGGAAGACGGGAAGACGGGAAGATCTTAAGGAATGAACGCTTCCCGTCCTCCCGTCTACTCCTTCACCCATGTCGGCCGGAGGTCCTGCGTCACGGTTGCCACCAGCCGGTCCACCACCTCACCATACGCTTCATCCTTGTCACGGATCGAGACCGACGGCCGGAGTCCGGCGAGACTGGCTCGGCCCAGCGTGCCATCGGTGCGGGCACTGGAACGCCACATGGTCCCGCCGGTGGAGGTCGAAACCAGTTTCACGCTCAGCTCCGCCGAGACGGTTTCGCGCACGCTCACGCTCGACATGCTGACGTGGCCGCTGCGGTGCGGATCAGTGAGGGTCAGCGTACCGAGGAATACGGCAGGAACGCCGCGATCGGCGAGGGCCTTGAGTGTCGTATCAGCCGCATCGAGCTCAAGCACTTCAATACCGCCCTGCCCGCTCAGCACCGATTCGGCGAAGCGCCGGGTCGCAAGCGCCGCGACACCGGAGTCGGCGTTGGCGCCGCGGAACGTCACCAGGGCGACGTGTCCATATGGGCCGAGGTCCATCCGGGGCGCCACCTGGGCGTAATGGGCGGCACAGGCCGAGAGCGCCAGCGTCGCGCAGACTGCAATGAGGGCCAGCGCATTCCGGGGCCGGCCGCAATCCGAGCTGGACATGAGGCAACCTTATCGGGGTTGAGCACGTCACAGGCAAGATGAAGGCCACGGCTCCACGGCTCGCCCCCGCTTTCGCGGGGTGACGGGCTCGGCGGCCCGTGCTGGCCCCTGGCTCGACCGGGCAGTAGAATCAGCCCCATGCACCCGTGCTGGCACCGACTGCCCAACGCCTTGAGTGTCCTCAGGATCGGCCTCGCTGGCGCCCTCCTGCCGGCGATGGTTCTTGGCAACCGCGGGCTCTTTCTCACGCTGCTGATCCTCGCGCTCCTCACCGACGCCGCGGATGGCTTCCTGGCTCGTCAGCTGGACGCGACGTCCGAGTTGGGCCGCCGGCTGGACAGTCTGGGCGACTACGTACTGGTGATGGCACTCCTGCCGGGGCTCGCCGTGCTGTGGCCGGCGCTCATGCGCCACGAAGCACCTTGGATCGCGCTTGCCGCCGTGGCCTACTTCGCGCCCATCATCTGGGCACTGCTGCGTTGGCAGATCGTGCCAAGTCTGCATACCTGGGGCTCCAAGGTGCTGGCCGTCGCGATAAGCGGCGCGCTGACGCTCGCCTTGCTGGACGGCCCGGTACTGCCGCTGCGCATCATCTGCGCGCTGCAGCTGCTCGTGGCAGTGGAAGAAATCGTTATTCTGCAGCGAATGCCCGGCCACTCGGGCCACGTGCCGACGGCATGGCATGCGGAGCGGTCGGAGAGTCGACGGTCAACCGTTGACCGTTGACCGTTGACTGTCGACCGTCTACTGTCGACCGTTGACCATGGACTCTTGACGATCGTCCCCCGCATTCCCCGCCCCGAAGGAGGCTCGATGTATCGGTCGCTTACCGTGCTGGCACTGCTCGGTGCCGTAACTGTCTCCGTGGCACAAGCCCAGGATCCCGGAATGACCGTGCCGCACTTCAACCAGAAGAAAGGCGGCAGCAAATCGGTCACCATGCTGGCCCACGTCGTGAATCACCCGGGCGCATGGAAGGCGGCCGACATCGAGATGGAGCAGGACCCGGGACGCCCCTACGTCTATGTCTCCGGGTTCACCAATTTCACCACCCAGGTCTACGATGTGCGCGATCCATCGCATCCGAAGCTGGTCTACACCTGGACCATCGACAATCCCGAACTCCATCGCGGCATCGGCGCGATGGACGGGAAGTATTTCAAGATCGGCGACAAGTACTACTACGTGCAGTCGCTGCAGTTCATGCAGGGCGGCCCCGATGCCGATCTGGGCGCGGTCATCTTTGACGTGACCGGCCTGCCGGATGGCAACAAGGTGAAGGAGGTTGCGCGCATCCGGTATCCCGACGCCCCTGGCGGCTTTCACAACATGTTCGCGTACAAGCATTCGGACGGCCGGGCGCTGCTCTTCACCACGGTGAACGAGGGCAAGGCGCTGGTCTATGACCTCGGCAAGGTGGTGAGCGACACCAACCAGGCCTCCTGGCTCATCGGCGCCGTGCCGAACCCGACGCCGTTCCGCCAGACCGGCGGCGGGGGCTATCACGACTTCTACGTGGGCTACGATCCGGGCACGCATCAGGACAAGTTTTACGGCGCGGGTCTCGGCGGGTATTCCGTCTGGGACGTGACCCATCCCGAATCGCCCTCGCAACTCTTCACCGTCACCGGCCTCGGCTTCGATATCGCCCACACCTTCACGCCATCGCCTGACGGGCGCTACGCGGTGACCGAAACGGAATACCAGTACACCCCGCTCCGCATCTGGGACCTCAGCGCCGGCCAGTTGGATTCCACCCAGAATCTCGACACACCCATCAGCGGCTGGACCGCCGACTGGCGGGACCTCTCGCACAACCATGAAGTGCGCTGGCCATATGTCTTTGTGTCGGCGTATGAAGACGGGTTCCAGGTCTTCAGTCTCAAGGATCCGAAGCACCCGAAGACCGAGGGCTGGTGGTACACCTGCGAGTGCACCCACGAGCACGGCTTTGGTGGCAATCCCAACAATGGATGGGAAAGCACGCATAGTGTGGAGCAGGGCGCGTTCGGCGTGGACATCCGCAATCGTGACGGGCTGATCGCGCTTTCCGACATGCGCACGGGGCTGTGGCTTTTCAAGCTGAAGGGGTTTGACGGCTGGAACGGCAAGGACTACGGCGTGGCCAACATTTCGAGCGTGCAGGACTGGGATCACGGTCCTACTGCTGCTATCGGAGCTGCGGGCGGCCAGTGAGCCAATGGCGCCTGACCCTGCTGGCGGCCGGTGCTCTCCTCGCCGCGCCGCCGGCCGGGCCGTATGACATCGTGCTGCTCGCCACGACGAAGGTGCCTGCAGCCGAGGGACATGCTCGGCTCGTCTTTGCGCAATCGCCGTTCGGCGTGGCGGTAACGACGGACGGCCGGGCGCGCTATGACATTCAGGTGACTGCCGCCAACCTCCCGGCGCCGTCGAGCCTTGGTGCCTATACGTCCTATGTCGCGTGGGAAGTCACTACTGACCTCGCGACCTGGCGACGGCTGGGCACGGTGGGTAATGGAAGTACGACGGTGGGCCAGGCCGAGCTCAACAAGTTTCTATTCGTGATCACCGCCGAGGCAGATTCCTCCACCACCACCCACGCTGGTCCCGCCATCCTGCATGGGCACTCACCCAGCGGGTGGCTGCAGTCGTTCATCACCCATCCGCTGTTCCGCGGTATCGCGCAGTGAACCGTTGTCTCATGCTCTCCCTGGCCGGCGCGGCATGGCTGGCTCCGCTCGGCACGCTCGTCGCCCAGCAGCCCACGTCGCACATGGATCACATGCAGATGGGCGACTCGATGACCATGTCCATGCCGGTGCCGATGCCGGCAGGCATGAAAATGATGCCAGGACTGGTGGGTCTGGTTCCGCCGGGTGAGACATTCCTGCCGGGCGCAAGCCACGACCTCTCGACGCTGCCCGACGCGGTGCCGGCGAAAGTCACGCCGCTCAAGAGCGGGGATACGCTGGACCTTACTGCCGGGCTGGTGCGGCGGGACATCAAGGGCCACGCGTACGCCATGTATGCGTTCAACCACCAGGTGCCAGGGCCGCTGATCCGGGTTCGGCGGAATGCCACCATCACCGTGCGCTTTCACAATCGCATTGACCTGCCCAGCAGTGTGCACTGGCACGGGGTGCGGCTGGACAACGCCTCGGATGGCGCGGTTGGTGTCACCCAGGACGCGGTGGCGCCGGGCGGCGACTACACCTATACCGTGCATTTTCCCGATGCCGGCGTCTACTGGTACCACCCCCACGTGCGTGAAGACATCGAACAGGCAATGGGGCTGTTCGGGAACATGCTCGTGGACGCGCCGGACCGGAACTACTACTCGCCTGCCAACCAGGAGCAGGTGCTGATGCTGGGCGATCTGCTCATGCAGGCCGACACGCTGATCCCGTTCGGCAAGGAAGGCCCGGACTTCGCGCTCATGGGGCGGGTCGGCAACGTGCTGCTGGTGAACGGGGAACCCGGCTATACCCTGCGGGTGCATCAGGGCGACGTCGTGCGGTTCTACCTGACCAACGTGTCCAGTTCGCGGACCTGGAACGTCTCGTTCGGTGGCGCGCGCATCAAGGTGCTGGCCTCGGACGTGAGCCGGTTCGAGCACGAGGAGTTCGTGCCCAGCGTGGTGCTGGCACCGGCGGAGCGCTACATCGTGGAAGTGCGGTTCGATCGCCCGGGGCAATTCACCATGGTGAACGCGGTGCAGGCGATCAACCACTACCGCGGCGAATTCGAGCCCGAAATGGACACACTCGGCGTGGTGACGGTGGACAGCGCCGCCGCGACACCCGATTACGCGGCGCAGTTCGCCACGCTGCGCGCCTATGACAGCGTCACCAAGGACATCGACCGCTTCCGGCAGTACTTCGACAAGCCACCCGACAAGTCGCTCACGCTCACCGTTCGCACCTCGGGGCTCCCGCTCGCCACGGTGCAGTTCATGACCATTGATACGGCCTACTTTGCGCCGGTGGAGTGGGTGGACGGGATGCCCGACATGAACTGGCTGTCCACCAGCGGACAGGTGACCTGGATCCTGCGGGATGACGCCACCGGCAAGGAGAACGGCGACATCGACTGGCATGTGAAGCAGGGATCGGTGGTCAAGCTCCGGATCTTCAACGATCCGACCTCGTTCCACCCGATGCAGCACCCCATCCACCTGCACGGCCAGCGGATGCTGGTGATATCACGCGACGGTGTGACGACGAAGAACCTGGTGTGGAAGGACACCGCGCTCATCCCGGTGGGCTCCACCGTGGATCTCCTGATCGACGCCTCCAATCCGGGCAACTGGATGCTGCACTGTCACATCGCGGAGCATCTGGGAGCAGGGATGATGATGGTGATGCACGTAGAGTAGGACGGGCAAGACGGGCAAGACGGGCAAGGCGGGCAAGACGGGCAAGACGGGCAAGACGGGCAAGGCGGGCAGGAATCCCGCCCACCCGTCATTCCCGCGCAAGCGGGAATCCATCGGATCCACGCCGAATCCCGATACTTTTTCTCATTACTCGCGGGAGTCAGCCCGCGTC
>SMFG01000067.1_pt1 | contig 23759 bp, 23 predicted proteins | sample 2456131 | NCBI WGS metagenome assembly SMFG01 (sample SAMN10132612, study PRJNA489261) | soil metagenome | isolation source: day120 antibiotic-silt loam soil ammended with raw manure from dairy cow... | place: USA | collected 2015-05-01
GCCCGTGAACGTGCGCGTGGCCGCCGTGCTGGCGCTCGGCATGCTGGGGGATGAAAACGTGGCCGGCCGGGTGGCCGAAATGCAGGATGACGCGGCCGTGCGGGAACTGCTCCAGGTCCGGCTCCGCGACGACGCGGAGTATCGCCTGCTGGGCATGCGGCTCCGGCAGTCGCACAGCCTCGAGCTCCGGGCGCTGGCGTCGCCCACCAGGACGGAGATGGAACGGGAACTCACCGACGGGATGCGGAGCGTCCTCGATCCGGCCGAACGGCGCCGGGTGGTGGCGGGGCTGCGCGCCTTCCAGGGCGAGCGGAGCCGCAGTACGCTGCTCCAGGTCGTACGGGGCGACCCGAGCCCCGATGTCCGCGCCGCGGCGCTCGACGCCGTCGCGGGCATGCTGGACGCCGAGCAGCTTGCCGTTATTGCGCGGCGGGCGCTGGGAGATCCGAGCCTGGCCGTCAGGCGGACGGCGGCGGCACTCTTTGAACATCTCCCCCCGGGTGATGCGCTCCCCGCCCTCCTTGCTACCGTCCGTGCCGACGACGATCCATCAGTGCTGCGCCAGGTGGCGGCGCAGGCCCAGCAAGGATGGGATGCCTTCGTTGACCTGGCGCTCGGCTCCGGAACCGATGGCCGGGAAGCGCTGGTCGTGACGCAGATCGCACGCTATATCAATCATCCCGAGCTTCCCCGGCTCCTGCCCTCGCTCGCACGGAGTGAGGCGCCTTCGGTGCGCGAAGGGCTCGCGCGGTTGCTGGCCGCACGCACCGAGTTTGCCACCGAACCGATGGTGCAGGGACTGATCACCGACCCGGTGCCCTCGGTGCGCCTGGCCGCGGCGCACGCGGCGGCCGCCGCCGGCTTCGAAGTGCCGCTCGCGTCGCTGGCCGATGACCCCGACGCCGGCATCCGCCGGGAGCTCGCGCTGCTGCTGCGTACGGTACCAGGCCAGGGCATCCTCGGCCGGCTCCTCAGCGACAGCGAGCCCCGGGTCCGCGCCGCCGCGGCGGTGACGGCCATCAGCCGGGGTGAATTGCAGGCGTTGCCCGACACCGTGGCGCCAGCCGAGGCGGCGGGAGCGGTGATGGACGCCAACCATCTGGCGGAACTCCGCCAGGCAGCGCGGACCTCACCCGACGAACGCCACCGTCAGTCGGCGGCGCTGCTGCTGGCGCTGGTGCGTGACCAGGTGGCGCGAGAGGTGGAGGAGTCCGACCCGGTGCCGGCGGTGCGCGCCGCCGTCCGGGCGATGCGGGAGCGGTGCCGGTGAGGGAAGTGCTGATCGATGTCCTGCTGTTCCTGGCGCTGTTCCTGCAGCCGTTCTTCCTCGCGTACTTCCTGCTGTACAACAGCTACCAGCTCCTGCTCATCGGCCTCTCGGCGCGGGTGGTGCGCCGGCGGGTGGCGGGACATTTTGTCGAAGACCTGGACCTGATTGACCACAGCGACTACACCAAGCCGCTCTCGATGATCATCCCGGCGTTCAACGAAGACGTCACCATCGTGGACAGCGTGATGAGCCTGGTCCACTGCGACTATCCCCGGTTCGAGGTCATCATCGTGAACGACGGGTCGAGCGATACCACGCTCGACCGGCTCAAGACGTCGCTCAAGCTCCGACGCACCGACCTGCCGTATCGCGAAGCCATCGGCACCGCGCCGGTGCACGCACTCTACGAAGCCACGATCCCGCTGCCCGGCCAGGTGATGCAGGTGATCGTGATCGACAAGGCCAATGGCGGCAAGGCCGACGCGCTGAATGCCGGCGTCAATGCGTCCACCGCGCCGTATTTCGTCTCGCTCGATGCCGACTCCATCCTCGACCCCCGCGCGCTCAAGGAACTGATGCGGGTGGTGCAGGAGGATCCGCGGGTGGCGGCCGTGGGCGGCCAGGTGGCGATCGCCAACGGCTGTACCATCGAGCACAGCCGCGTGGTCCGGATCGGCCTGCCGAAGGACGACCTCGCACGCTTCCAGATGGTGGAATACCTCCGCTCCTTCACCACCGGCCGCACCGGGCTTGACCGGATGAACAGCGTCCTCATTCTATCGGGTGTCTTCGCGGTGTTCGAGAAGGAAACGGTCATCCGGGCCGGCGGGTATCTCACACCGTACGTCAACAGCAAGGTGGTCCGGGAATACGTGGGCGACCGCAAGACCACCGTGTGCGAGGACATGGAGATCATCGTCCGGTTGCACCGGTTCCTCAGGGACAAGCTCCAGGACAAGCGGATCGCCTTCCTGCCCCATCCGGTCGCATGGACCGAGGTGCCGGAAACGCTCGCGTCGCTCCGGAAGCAGCGCGGCCGCTGGCACCGCGGGCTGCGCGAGGCGCTGCTCTACCATCGGCAAATGCTCTTCCGCCGGAAGTTCGGGCGCATCGGATGGTTTGCCCTGCCCGCCTTCTGGTTCTTCGAATACTGGGGACCGCTCATCGAGTTCTCGGGGTACGTGTTCATCGCGCTGTTCCTCGTGGCGGAGTACGTGCTCGGCTTCCATTTCCTCAACCGGGACTACGCCTGGGCATTCCTCCTCGCGTCGCTCGGCTATGGCATCCTGGTCAACATCTTCGCCGTGCTGGTCGGGGCCTGGAAATTCCGGATCGGACTGGCGGACCGGATGCAGCGCGGTCTCCTGCCCTTCGAGCGGCGGCGCGACGTCTTCATACTTCTGGCCTACGCCATCATGGAGAATCTTGGCTTCCGCCAGCTCACGGTCTACTGGCGGCTGCGCGGGCTGTGGGATGCGTGGCGAGGCAAGACCGGCTGGGAAAAATTCGCGCGGGTCGGGTTCGGCGCACGGGAGGCGCCGTCGCGTGGATGAGCTCCGGGTGTTGATCGTGGATGATGACCCAGCCATCATCCGGCTGCTCGATGCCGTGCTCAAGAATGCCGGCGTCTCGAGCGTGGCGCATGTCACGACCGCCGACCGGGCGCTGGCGCAGGCGGAGGCGGCGGACGTCGTCCTCCTGGATCACCAGCTTCCCGATCTCGACGGCGTGGACCTGCTGCGGTCGCTGCGCGACCGGCCCGACAGCCCCAGTGTCGTCATGATCACCGCCCACGGCAATGAAGCGCTGGCGGCAGAGTCATTGCGCCGGGGCGCGGATGATTATCTGGTCAAGGACGGTACGCTGCCGAGCCTGCTGCCCACGGTGCTCGAGCGGGTGCGGCGTCAACGGGCGCTCAAGCGCGCGCTCCGGGAAGCAGAAGCGGAGCTGGTGCAGGCCGAGCGCCGGGCGGCGATGGGTGAGATGACCGTCACCCTCCACCATGAGATCAACAACCCGCTCATGGCGGCGTCCGCCGAGGTTGACCTGCTGCTCGCCGGAACCGAACCGCTCTCCGAGTCGCAGCGCGAAGGCCTCATCGAGGTGCGTATCGCGCTGGGCCGGATACGCGACATCGTCAAGCGGATCGGCTCGCTGCGCGACGCGCGGAGTGCGTCGTACGCCGGGGACCTCCGCATGATCGAGTTGAAGGAGGGGGCGGCCTCTCCGCCCGGGTTACCCGGGGTCGCGCGCGGCGCGGCATTGCTCTACCTGCCGGATGAGGCCATGGCACGGGTGGTGGCACTCCTGGTGCGGCAGGCCGGCTGGAGCGTCAAGCGGTGCCACACCCCTACGGAGATCGCCGGCATCGCCGCAGGCGGCGATATCTCGCTGGTCATCTTCGCCTCCACCCATGACGTGCCCGACGCGGGTCTGCCGCCGGCCGGGGAGCGCGGGTATCACGTGATCGCCTTCGGCGGCGAGGACATCATGGCGCGGGCCACCGGTGCCGATCTGGTGGTGCGGGTGCCGTTCGATCCCTCGGCGCTGGCGGAGGAGCTGAGGGAGTTGGGGACTGGGGCCTAGAGCGATGGTCAACGGTCAACGAAGCTCGTCCCTCGTCCCTCGTCCCTCATCCTTCAGCCCTTCGCCCTCAGCTCTTTCGCAAACTGAAATCCCATCCCCTTCAGCCGGATGATCCGCTGCTTCAATGGCGGATGCGATGAGAACACGTCGCCCACCAGTCCCTCCACGTCGCTGATTGAGCCCTCGCCCGGGTTCACGATACAGAGGTGTGCCGCACCGCGCCCGATGGATCTGGTAGGTGCAGTCGCCGTTTCCAGCTTTTCCAGCGCCGAGGCCAGTGCCATGGGGTTGCGGGTGAACTGGACGCCGGTGGCGTCCGCCAGGTACTCCCGCTTCCGGCTCACCGCCATCGCCAGGATGCGGGAGATGAGCGGTGCGATGATGAGCGTCAGGAGCCAGATCACCAGCACGATCATCCCCAGCGCACCGGCTTTCCCGCCGCCGCCACTCCTGCGCCCCCCACCTCCCAGGCGGCCGCCACCACGCAGCATCCGGCCGGTGCCGTCCGACAGCAGCAGGATGGCGCCGATCATCCCCGCCAGCAGCGTCATGAGGCGGGTGTCCTCGTTCTGGATGTGCGCCATCTCGTGCGCCACCACTCCCTGCAGCTCGTCGCGCGTCAGCACCTGGAGCAGCCCGTCGGTCACCGCGATGTTGGCGTGCTCGGGATCGGTGCCGGTCGCGAACGCGTTGGGATCCTGATCCGGCACGATCCAGATCCTGGGCCGGGGGATCCCGGCGGCGATCGCCATCTCCTCCACCACGTTGACATACTGCCGCTGTTCCGGTGTGGCCGGCTCGATGAGCTCCCACGCACCAGCCGACCAGAGCACCCGCTCCGCGCCCTTGTGCTGGGCGTGCCAGCAGACGCCGATGGCGAGGAGCGACGTGACGATGCCGATGATGGGAATAACGTGATGGTACGCGGCGGGCGGGCCGTCGGCGGTGAGCAGTCCCAGCGCGAGGTCGCCGCCGAAGCCCACCCAGGCAAAGAAGAGGATGAACCCCGCCACCAGCCATTGCGACCGGCGGCGGTTGGCGGCTTGCTGGGCAAGGAAGTTGGCGTCGGACATACGAGTTAAGAGTTGAGAGATAAGAGTCGTGATGTTCTCATCGCATCGTCTCAACTCTCAACTCTTAACTCTTAACTTCCTTCGACAAATCCACCACCGGCGCCTCCCGCTCCGCCGGATTCTCCAGCTCCCACAACTCCGCCGGTGACGCCTTGGCAATCCCCGCCACCAGCATCGTGGGAAAGGTGGACTGCGCCGTGTTGTAGGTGGTGGCCACATCGTTGTAGTGCTGCCGGGCGAAGCCCACCTTGTTCTCGGTGCTGGTCAACTCTTCCTGCAGCGACAGGATGTTCTGGTTGGTCTTGAGCTCGGGGTACGCCTCGCTCAGCGCAAAGAGCCGGCCCAGCGCCTGGGTCAGCATCCCTTCCGCCTGCGCGGTCTCCTTGACGCCGGTGGCGGCGACCGCGCGGTTCCGCGCCGAGATCACCGCCTCCAGCGTGCCCCGCTCGAAGTCCATCGCGCCCTTGACGGTGTTGACCAGGTTGGGAATCAGGTCGTGCCGACGCTTGAGCTGCACGTCAATCTGCTTCCAGGCGTTCAGCACCTGGTTCTTGAGCGAGACGAGCCGGTTGTAGGCGCCGACGATCCACAGCACCAGCACCACAACGACGATCAGGAAGATCACCATGCCCATCAGGTCCGCTCCGGGATGAGGGTCAGAGTGTCGGCATCAGGGTCACGAGCGCACGCCGCACGGCATCGCCGATCGCTTCGCTTCCGCCATGCAGGCGAGCCACGGGATGCTCCTCGTCAATGAGCAGTTCCACCCCCGGGGCAACCGCGATCCGCCGGCAGGCCACCCCGCGCGCCGCTTCGCCGCTCGGCGGAGGCGCGATCCATCCCTGTACCGCCCGCCCCACGCGGCCCCGGCCGGTGCCGGGCGTCTGCAGCAGCGGCAGTCGCGACGGCGGCGGCAGGGCGCCACCCAGCACCTGTGCCACCCGGCGCTCGATCATGTCCCCGGTCAGGTGGCCCAGTTCGGTGGTGATCGCCTCCAGCGTCGCCCCTTCCATCTGGCGGAGCTTGATCGCGAGCACCTGGAGGAGATGGCGATAGGTATAGACCGCGGCGGTCCCGCGCCCTTCGGGCGGGGCCACCAGGCGGCGCGTCACGTAGAAGCGGATGGTGCGCTCGGTGGGTTGCGCGCGCGATGCCGCGTTGATGGGCGTGATGCCGGAAGCGTCGAGGATGGCGCCCGCGACCGCGGCCAGGTCACGGAGACCCCATGGCGCGAGCGCACGGTATTCGCGCAGGATCGTGAGTGGATCGGACGACTGCAGCGATGGCGCGGTCATGATGGCCTGGCACCCGCCTGCATGGTGGCCCAACCGGTGGGATGGATCAGCGCATGCACCTCGTCAAGGAGCGCGCCCAGGTTCAGGCTGGCCGGCGTATCGCGCTCCACCGTGACCACCTCATCTCCTGGAAGCGACTTCTCCAGCCGGAGGAACACGCCGGCCCAATCGTCCAGCCCTTCCTCCAGGGCGAGCGCTCGCCCGGCGGACCAGCTGCAGGAGGCGCGTCCCGGCTGCCCGAAACGCGAGAGGCCGAGCCCCGAGCGGTAATGGAAGTCTGCGCGCGCGGTAGCCGGGAGACGCCACATGTAGCGGGCGAGATTGCCGCGCAGCCGCTCGAACGCCAACCGGTTCCCTTCCGTCGATGCCACGTCCATGAGTTCCAGGTCCGCGGTGGCGCGCACCAGCCGGTCGGCTGCGTGGGACGCCACATGTTCCAGCACCAGCTTGGCGGTATCGCGGTAGCCGACTTCCAGCAGGGTCCGCCCGAGGCCGGCGAGCACCTGCAGCCGCTCCGGCAGCGACGCCGCGGCACGCGCCGCCCGCACCATCGCGCGGATGGCGTCGCCCGCCCGGCCGACGGAGGTACAGAGCGCACCGATATCGGCATGCACCAGCGGCAGGAGTGTCGTCAGCGTGGCCTCGGACTCGCATTCGGCCAGGACCGCGCGGAGTTCCGCCTCCAGCCCCGTCACCTCACCACGCAGCCGCCGCACCGAGATGGCGCCCAGCCGGGCGCGGAGCTGACCCACCCGGTCGCCGGTCGTCTCGGCGGCTTCAGCCGCCACGTCATAGGCATCTTCAGCGAGACGGAGCCGCGACAGCTGCCGGTTCACCCGCCCCACATTGAGTGCCAGCGTCGTGAAATCCTGCGGTGGGATCTCGCCCCGCCACGTGCGCGCCGTGAGGCGGAGCGCTTCCAGGCTCAGGTCCAGCCGGCCTTCCCGTTCCAGCCAGCCGGCATACCGGAGCAGCGCGCTCCGGAGGGGTGGCCAGGCGGGGCCGTCGCGATCGGCCGTGAGTGCCGCAAGGATGAGGCGAAGATGCGCGCATTCGGCAACGGTGGTGGGCAGCCCCTCCACGAAGCTCACGGTGCTCACCCGCTGGAGGGTCAGCGCTTCGTCGGTGGCGCCGGCGAGCTCGAGCGTCCGGTCCAGCAGACGCGTCACCAGGTAGGCGCCGAGCGCGGTGGCGCGGAGCCGTTCCTCGCTGCTGGCAGACGTGGGATGGGCGTTGGCCTGAAATACGGCGTGAATGGCGCCACTCTCCTGGTACAAGGCTGGATCGAGACGACCGATCAACACGTGGCGGTTGACTCCCAGGACAGGGTCGGTGCGGGGCGGGCTAGCTAGTATGCCGCCGCGCCGGGATGCGGGCAAGTGGCGCGCACGAAAACGCTCCGTCGTGCGCCGTTCGGGTGATGAACATGCGCGGCACGGCGACAACTTCGATGCATGCGTCACGGCCTGTCACTCATCGAACTGCTGCTGGTGATCGTCATCCTCGGATTGGCGGCGCTCATCACCCTTCCGCGGCTGGAGGGTCCGCTCGCGCGCATCACCGTCGCGACGGAAACGCAGCGGCTGGCGAGCGCCCACATGCGCGCGCGGATGCTTGCGCTCACCACCAGCCGCATCGCCGTGCTGCACTTCCGGCCGGACAGCCTCACCATCGGGCTGGTCGAGGGTCATGACACCGTCACCCGCTGGCGCGAGGCCGGCCCCGCGTCACGCGGCGTCACCCTCTCCGGACCAACCCACAGCGTGCTCGTCGCCCCCACGGCCGTCGGGCTCGGCGTCTCGAACGGGACCTGGACGCTGGCGTATCACGGCGTCACGCGGTCGGTCATCCTCTCCCGGCTCGGCCGGCTCAGGATTGCCCCGTGACGGGAGAACGGGAAATGCCCAGCAGCAGCGCCGCCTGGCGGCGGTTGCCGCCGGTATGCTCCAGCACCCGCACCAGATGTCGGCGTTCCGCGCTTTCGAGCGAGTCCGGCGGCGTGATCACGTCGGGCGCGACGGCCCGGCGGAGCAGGCTCACGTCGAGCCCGGGCAATGCCAGGTCCAGCACCAGCACGTCGAAGCCGGGCGTGGCGGTGAGCGGCCCCGCCACCAGCGCTTCGGCCGCGGCGGCGCCGGTCCGCTCGGCGATCGTCACATGACCGGCGGCGCGGAACATTGCGGCCACCGCGCGCCGGCGCTCGTCATCGCCGTCCAGGAGCAGGACATGTTGCGCATCGGTCATGATCGCAAACTAGCACGGCTGCCGGGCGCGAGCTATCGGTTGTCACCGCCCGGCGGTACCTTTGCCCGTCATGCCCATACACGACCTGAAACGTCTCGCCACCGGCGAGCGCATTCAGCATCCATTTCTCGTGCTGGATGTCCAGACCCGTTCCTACGGCGCGGACAAGGACTGCACCGTCCTGACCCTCGGCAATGCCAGCGGCCGCATCGACTCGGCCCCGTTCTGGGGGGCAGACCAGCAGCGCGTTACCGGTATCACCAAGGGCCTCGTGGCACAGATCATCGGTGAGGTGGGCGAGTATCGCGGCAAGCGACAGCTCAATATCACCTCCATCCGCGTCCTGCCGGCGGGCCAGGTGGACCCGGCCGATCTGCTCCCGTCGGTGGGAGACCCCGAGCCGTATTGGCGGAAGCTCGATGAGTGGCGGCGGGCCGTGCGCGGGCCCCGCCTCCGGAAGACGCTGGCCATCTTCTTCGAGGACGACGCGTTCCGGCAGCGCTTCGCCCAGTGTCCCGCAAGCCCGCAGGGACACCATGCGGCGCTGGGCGGTCTGCTCAAGCACGTGCTCGAGGTGGCCGCCATCGGCCGCACCATCGCCAAGGTGTCGGGCGGCGATGAGGACCTGGTGCTGGCCGGTGCGCTGCTGCACGACGTCGGCAAGCTGGAGTGCTACCGCTGGAATGGCCTGTTCGACTACACCGACGCCGGGCGGCTCTTTGGCCATGTGGTCCTGGGCGCGCTCATGTTCGACCGCGCGCTCCGCGCGTGCGATCCGATGCCGTGCGAAGAAGACGAAGCCGCGCTGATCCAGCATCTCATCCTCTCGCATCATGGCCAGCTCGAGTTTGGCGCGGCCGTCCCGCCGATGACGCTGGAAGCGGAGATCCTCCATTACGCCGACAACGCCAGCGCCAAGTCCGCCAGCATGGCTGACGCCCTGGCCGACCCGGACAACTTCGCCGAGGATGCGTTGGTGAGCGCCAGAACCATCTGGCAGCTGGACCGCCGCCGGGCGTATCGGGGGAAGTTCGACTGGGGGGAGCGCGCAGACGGGCCGGCCGCCACACGGGCAAGTGGGAATGGTGACGGGCAGACGGCATATGACCTCGGGCTCATGACCCCCATGCCCTGAGCCCTGCGGCCTACGCCTGGCGCCTTGTGCTCTCCGCAAAACGAAACGGCCACCCAGTCGTGGCTGGATGGCCGCTTCTCGCAGTGACAGGCTGAAGGCGGAGCTTGCGCCGCCGTTCTTCTCCCTGGTGCCGCCGCCGGTTTCCCGATCGGGAGGACACGGATGGGGCTTCAACGTTGATTCCCAGGCCGGATGGCCATCCCACCTGGTTCATCACTGCTGGCGCTATGAGTCCGGCCGAGTCGCGGACCGGCCGTTCACACGGCACCCCGAGGCGCCGGATCGGGGTGGACGAAGCACGCGACTGGCTTCGCCTGTCCAACTGGATCTCTCTCGGTTTCAGTGACAGACAAAACCCTTGGGAAGTTCGCCTGCCTCGACCGCGCATCCAGCCAGACCGCTCATCGCTCGCCGCACAAACCCGGAGTCCATGCACGTGACGAATCGCGTGACCCCATTATTACACTCGGCGATAAATCACGCAAGTGCCTGATTTTATTCGGTTTAGCTCAATCTGATGTGGAATCGATGTGGACATTCAAGTGCTGATGGGGCGGGCAGGTACGGCACTCTGTCCACACATTGTGGAGATGTGTATCCACATGACCACATCCTCCACAAACGACCGGGGGGCGGCTGGCGCCGCCCCCCGGCGTCGTCTGTACCCCTGGCTCAGCCGTTGTTGAACGGGTTGGCGCCGGCGCCAAGCGGGCGATTCGGAATGCGCAGCGCGCTGAAGAAGTCGTCCGCGGCGCGACGATAGCTCTCGATCGCCGACTGGAGCGCCTCCAGCCGGGCGTTACCGTAATTCCGGATCTCTTCACCCTTGCCGGGCTGGGTCATCGCGCCGAAGGTGCTGGTGCACTCCTTGAGGGCCTTGTCGAGCTGGAGGTAGGAGCCGAGCAGCCGTACCTGCTGATCACTCTCCAGGCGATTCCGCATGGGATGGCCGCGCACCTCGTCCGCCGCCTGCGGGATATTGCGTGTACTGGCCTCACACCAGACCGTAATCTGCCGTGCGCGCGAAACGAGGGCGGCCCCGGACGTCTGCTGAAAGTCCCGCCCCATGCGGGACGCCGAGCCGGAAAGCATGGCCAGGGTATCACGGAGCTGATAGATGGCCGAGCGCAGTGCGCTCTCGTCGGAGGTGAGTGTGCGATCCGGGCGGACCACAGCGGCCTGCGCCGAGGCCGGGCGCATCCCGGCCAGGAGCAGGACCAGTGCGATTGCACTTCCTGACAGCAACGGCTTCATGTCTCGGTTCCCACTTCGATGTAGCGCCAGGATGGCTCGGCCCCGCCGGCAGTGAAGAGCACGCCGGCGGAACTGACGGCAAACCAGCCGCCCACCATGGCACACGGTGATTCGCAATGTTCCAGGATCTGGCCCAGCCACCGCCGGAGGTATCGCACTTCCGGGGCCCGGCGGCCCAGCATGGCCACCAGCGCACCAGAACCGGACGTGGCCCGCAGGAAGTGCGCCACGGCATGCGCACGCTGGGTGAACTCGACCGCCTTTACCCCGGGCTCGTCAAACAGCACCGCGCCCTCGAAGACATCCATTGGCGGGGCATCGAGCCGGGGCCCGAGGTACACGAAGCAGCGTGAGCCGTCCTCGCTCTTCCGTTCGATCACCGCGGCGGCGGTCTCGCTGGTGAGCCGGGCAGCGTGGAGCATGTCCTCATCGCGGAGAATCCCGACCGCACCTGTCCACTCCAGCGCCGACAGTGCGTTGTCCACCGGACAGCCGTACGCGTCATCGAAGGCCAGGAGCCGGGGCGCCTCGCCGGCCCGCAGGACGAAGTGCGCCAGTCCCTCCGACCGGTCGCCAAAGGTACGGATGACCAGCGTAGATGGTGTGGACATGGGGGGAAGATAGGCGGGAAGACGGGAAGTCCTTCAATCGTGCCTCTCACCCTCGAAACCGCCACCTACGACTCACCCATCGGCCCGCTCAGCCTGGTCGAGGGGCCGGACGGTCCGCTGGTGATCGGATTCCCCGGCCGCTCGGGACGGCTGCACTGGCAAGTGAGCGTGCGAGGCGCTACGCCGGAGATCCGCACGTTGCCGGGCCCCTGCACCGGGACGGCGGCGCTGCTGGACGCGTACTTCGCTGGCGAGCTCAAGCGGTTCCGGTATCCGGCCTACCTCGACCACTGGTTCGGGACGACCGAGGCGCAGGCCGCGGTCTCCCGCGCGCTCTGCCGCATCCCTTTCGGTGATACCCGTTCCTATGGCGACATCGCACGAGCCACCGGACTCCATCCCCGGCTGGTCGGCCAGCTGGTGGGCGCCAATCCGCTCGCGATCCTGGTCCCCTGCCACCGGGTGGTCGGTGCCCGCGGCGCGCTGGTCGGCTATGGTGGCGGGCTGGTCCGGAAGCGGTGGCTCCTGGCGCACGAGGTCCGCAACGGCCGCATGGTGCTCCGGCGCGAATTCTGACGCCGGACCGTGCTGATATTGACAACTCCCCGATCGTGCACAAGCTTAGAATATGGAACTTCAGACGCTCCGTTACCCCTGACAGCATTGAGCACGGCGGCCGTTCGGACAGTCGTTCCGGCGGTCTTTTTTATTACCTGACCATCCGGGTCGGGAGTTTGACTGGGGCCCATCCGCCCCCTACAGCAGAGGTTTTCCGCAATGGCGAAGGGCACGGTAAAGTGGTTCAATGACGCGAAGGGCTTCGGGTTCATCGCGCAGGAAGGCGGCAAGGACGTCTTCGTCCACCACACCGCCATCACGATGGACGGCTTCCGGTCGCTCTCCGAAGGTGACCAGGTCGAGTTCGACATCGTCGAGGGCCCCAAGGGGCTGCAAGCGGCGAACGTAAGAAAGGCCTGATCCCGCGCCATTGCGCGCTCGCACCGCGTCGGGTCGTCAGGCCCGGCGCGGTGTTGTTCTTGCGGTACCATCCCCCGACCTCTGCCCGGATGCCCCGATGCACCCACATCGTCTGTTCGCCCGGCTCGCCCAGATGACGGCGCTCGCCGTGCTTGCTGTCCTGATCACCAACACCACCCCCGCCCAGGCGCAAACCGTTGCACCCGACACCACCACGCTGCAGTTCCTCGGTTTCCACGCCGGGGCGCCGCTCGTCGACATCGCCGCCCGCATGCGAGCGCTCGGAGGTTCGGCGCTGCACTGCGACCGTGCACAGCGTGACCGTCACGTCATGGAATGCCGGGGCACGGTCCCCGACCCGGTGCGCGGGAGCAACGTGAAGGTGTGGCTTTCCGCCATCGACTCGCTGTCCGCGGTGCTCACGCTCTCGTCCGATGTCGCACCGGATCAGCTCGATGGCTGGCGGGATGCGCTCGAGCATGCGTACGGCCGCGTGGGCGCGACGGTGCAGGGTCCGCAGTGGATGATGCAGTGGGTGCGACAGGGACGCATGATGCGCCTGACCTGGCGGGTGGGTGCCAGCGAACGGGTGGCCTCGGTGAGCCTGGTGGACGGCCGGGTGCTGGATGCCTGGGGCCGGAACCGCCCGCGAGGCACCTGAACGGAACCGTATCAGGGAGGCCGTCTGAAGGCGGCCTCTTTTTTTTTGGGGCAACCTTCCCTAACCTATGGTGCAGCAACCCCCATCCCATCCAGGGCGGCGCGAGTGATTCCGGCCCGCTTGCGGAGACGTTCAGTGCTCCAGCTACACCGGCTTGTTCCCGCCACGGTGCTGTTCGCGCTGGCGGCCTGCGGTAGTTCCCAGCCCATTCCCATCGGCCTCGCCGGCGCATTCACCGACCCGGTTGGCCGGCCCATGAAGCTCGGCGCCGAGCTCGCCGTCGAGCAGATCAATGCCGCGGGCGGCGTCAACGGCCGCCCGCTGACGCTGGTGGAGCGCAACGATTACGGCAACGCCGACTCCGCGGTGAAGGTGGCCAACCAGCTCTACGCCAGCGATGCGGTCGCCGTCGTGGGCCACCTCTTTTCCGGCACCACGGTCGTGGCTGCCCCGGTCTATAACGGCGGCGACAACCCGATCGTCTCGATCTCTCCCTCGTCGTCGGCACCGGAGGTATCCCAGGCCGGCCCCTGGACCTTCCGGGTGTGTCCCAGCGATAACGAGCATGGCCTCGCACTGGCCCGCTGGATCCGTGAGCGGCTCGGGCTGGTGCGCGGCACGGTGCTCTACCTGAACGACCCCTATGGGCGCGGTGTGCGCCAGCGCTTTGCGGCCGAGTTCACCCGGCGCGGCGGCGAGATCATGGCGCAGGCTCCCTACCTCGGCACCGCACCCGATGTCAGCGCCTACCTCGACCGGATGGCGCGCGACGGCAGGAGCCAGTTCATCGTGGATGCCGGCAACCTGAGCGAAGCGGAAGCGATCCTCCGCCAGGCCCGGGCCCGCGGCATCAACGTGCCGCTGCTCGGCGCCGACGGGCTGGAAGGGATCGAACACCTGGGCGACCTGGCCGAAGGCGTCTACGAGACGCTCGCCTACCTGCCGCAGCTGGAGACCGCCGCCAACCAGCGGTTCGTCGCGGCCTACAAGGCCAGGTATCCGGCCGAGCCGCTCCCCAACCAGCCGGCAGCCGCATCGTATGACGCGATCCACATTCTGGCCGAGGTCATCGCCAGGACCGGGACCAACCGGAAGAAGATCCGCGACGGACTCCACCAGGTGAACCTGCAGCATCCGTATGATGGCGTCACCGGCCGGATCGCCTTCGATTCGCTGGGCGACGTGCCCACGCGCGAGGTGTACGTCGCCGTGGTGCGGAACGGTGCGCTGCGGCTCGCGGGAGGGCAGTAACCATGCTGCAGAGTCTTCGCAGCCGTATTACCGCGACAATGGCCCTCCTGGTGCTGCTCGTCCTGCTCATCGCCGTGATCGGCGTGAATGCCATCACCTCGCTCGGCCGCACCGCCGACCAGCAGCTCGGCGCCGTGGTGAGCGGCGGCGAACTCGCCAATGGCCTCGTGGCCTCGGTGACGGCCGAAGTACGGGCGGCGGAACAGTATCTCGCGCGGCCCGATCAGTCACATGTCCAGGCATTCATCGCCAGCGGCGACTCCGCCTACGCCTACCAGCGGCGCTTCCGCGACCTGCCCGGTCTCACCACCCAGGACCAGCTCCTCCTCAACAGCGTCGCCTCCCTGCAGGCGGAGGCAGAAGTTGCCTACGCCACGGCGCACGCCCTGAGTGACCTGGGCCGAACGGATGAGGCGAGCGCCATCGCGGCATCGGCCGAGGCGCCCAGCGACTCGTTGCTGGAAAACGTCACGACGCTGTCGCGGTCGCAGGGCGAGCATGCCCGGGCGCAGGCGGACGAACTGCGGAGCCAGTCGGGCCGGCGGCGCAACACCCTCTGGCTCCTCTTCGTGGCGGTACTGCTCATCGGCGTCGGCGCATCGAGCGCCACGATCCGCGCGGTGGACAGTCCGCTGCGGCGCCTGATCGGCGCGGCCGACCGGTTCGGCGGCGGCGACCTCCGCCCGCTGGCGCTGGGCGCGATGCCCAGCGAACTCGAGCGGCTCGGCCGGGCCATGGATGAGATGGGTGCCAAGCTCAGGAACGTCGTGGGTTCGGTGACCCGGGAAGCCAACAGCATTTCCGGCAGCGCCAGCGACTTCAGCGCCATGAGCGAACAACTGGCGGCATCGAGCGGCGAGATCTCCACGGCCATGGTGCGGGTGGCCACCAGTGCCGAACAGCAGCGCACCGGCATGGATCAGGCCGGCACGCTGCTGGAAGGGTTACGCGCCGCCTCGGCGGCCAATGCGCAGGCGGCGACCCGGGTCGTCCAGCTGGGCGACCGGATCCGCACCCTTGCCGCCGACCATCGCGCCGACGTGGAACACGCCGGCAGCACCCTCCTCGACGTACGCGAAGTGGTACGGACCTCGGCGCGGCAGGTCGAAGCACTCGCGCGCCAGAGCGAGGCGATCACCGACTTCATTGACCTCATCAAGCAGATCTCGTCGCAGACCAACCTGCTGGCGCTGAACGCCGCGATCGAAGCGGCCCGCGCGGGAGAACACGGACGCGGCTTCGCCGTCGTGGCGGAGGAAGTGCGGCGGCTGGCGGACTCCAGCGCCAGTGCCGCCGAAAATGTGACCAAGACGGTGGAATTCATCCGGCGGCAGATCCGCGAGGTCTCGGGCACCATGGAGGTAGGGTCGGCCAAGGTGGCTGGCATCGAAGGCGTGGCGCACGCGGCGGCCAACGCGCTGGATGAAATCACCCGGGCCGTGGAAGAGGTCCACGAAGCGGCGAGCGCCGTGTCGCAGGAGACCCAGCAGAATCGCGAGATCGCGGATGAACTGGGCGTCCGTACCGCGCAGGTGGCGCAGAGCGCCAATGAACACGCCGCCGCGAGCGAGGAAGTCACGGCGGCGGCGGAAGAACAGAGCGCCAGTACGGAAGAAATGGCGTCGGCGGCGGGCGAGCTGCTGCAGGGCGCCCAGCGGCTGAGCGAGGCGATCAGGGATTTTCAGACGTGAGTTGAGAGTTGAGAGTTGAGAGTTAAGAGTTGAGGGCACGGGCTTCGTCTCAACTCTTAACTCTTAACTCTTCTTTCCTTTCCCCGCCGTCTTCTTCTTCACCGGGTGGTTGGTTTTCACCGACTTCCTGGTGGCTTTCACCACCTTCTTGACGGGCGCAGCCTTTTTCTTCGGCTTGGGCGGCGCCGCCTTGGCATGGGCTTTCTGGGCGGCGTTCCGGTCCAGCCGCTTCTGATTGGCCGCCCGAACCTCTTCAATCACCCGATCAGCTTCGCTCTCGTTGAGGAGACTCCGGCGCACCGCGTACTGGAGCAGCTCCTCCGCGTCAGCCACGCGGAACTCATCGATCCGGGCGGCGGCGCGGGACAGCGAGACGATGGCATCAGCCACCGGATTCCGGAGCACATGCGCGATCCCGGGCAGCGTCTCCATGAGCGACGAGATCTGAGAACCGCCGAGTTCTGTACCCACCTGGCCTCCTTGACGTGGTTCCGGCCGAATGCAAGCCGGGCGCGCAATAACGCCAGCAACGTACCGGCCAGAGGCAGGATGTCAAGAAATGGGGCGTATTGGTGGATACTACTACGATGTGATGACATAGGGTCTAGGGCTCAGGGCCCAGGGCTTAGGGCCTCGGCCACGGGCTTAGGCACTACCTAACCCCTAAGCCCTGCGCCCTTTACCCTACTTGACCGCCACAACCGCGACCTCGCCCTGCCGGTGCTGGACGTTGATCCCCACATCCTCGCCGTGGCGGGTGAGTTCGAGGTCCAGACTCGCATCTCCCACCCGGAGGCCCCGGATCTCGACTTCATCCAGGAACGGTGGCAGGAACGGGTTCGTGAACACCACCCGGTGTTCCGAGCCGCGCACGTCCAGTCCGAGGCTCGCCTGCAGCAGCAGGAACACGGCACCCGCCGCCCACGACTGGGGGGAGCAGGAGACCGGATAGAGGGTGGGGCTTTCGCCCGAACGGCGGCGGAAGCCGCAGAAGAGTTCGGGCATGCGGTGCAGCTCGAAGAAGAGACTCGCGTCGAAGAGACTGCTGAGCACCGCCGCTGCGTGGTCCCGCAACCCATAGCGCGCGAACCCCGCCGCGATCAGCGAATTGTCATGCGGCCAGATGGACCCGTTGTGATACGACATCGGGTTGTAACGCGACTCGGTGGCGCAGACGGTGCGGATGCCCCAGCCTGAGAAGGACATCTCGCTGGTCAGGGTGGACGCCGTGCGGCGGGCGCGCTGCGGATCCGCGATGCCGGTGAAGAGGCACTGGCCGGCGTTGGAAGTGCGCACCCGGCACGGCGCCTTTTTCCCATCCAGGGCCAGGGCGTAGGTGGAAAGGTCCTCACACCAGAACGCCTCCTCGAATCGCTGGCGCAGCGCGTCCGCCTGGTGGGTCAGCACCGTGGCGCGCTCCTGCAGGCCGAGGGTGCTTGCCAGCGCCGCCGCGGCGCGCCTGGCCGCCCAGGTGTAGCCCTGCACTTCGCAGAGGGCGATCGGCCCTTCGGCGAGCGTGCCATCGGCATGGAAGACGGAGTCCTGGGAATCCTTCCAGCCCTGATGGATGAGCCCGTGCCGGGCCTGGCTGGCGTATTCCACGAACCCGTCGCCGTCGCCGTCGCCGTACTCGTCAATCCAGCCGAGCGCGCGCTCCACGCTGGGCCAGAGCTGCTGGATGAGGCCCAGGTCGCCGGTGCGCTCGAAGTAGGCGCCGGCCAGCATGACGAAGAGCGGCGTCGCATCCACCGTCCCGTAGTATCGCCCGAATGGCACTTCGCCGAGGGTGGCCATCTCGCCCGCGCGGGTCTCGTGGAGAATCTTGCCCGGCTGGGCGTCCTGCTCGGGGCTTTCGGTCTCCGCCTGGGTGGCCGCGAGGTAAGTGAGCACCCCACGCGCGATCGCCGGGTTGTACCAGAGATACTGGAGCGCGGTGATGATCCCGTCCCGGCCGAAGGCGGTGCTGAACCAGGGCACGCCGGCGTAGGGATAGTCACCGTATGCCGTCTGGGTCTCCATCATGTAGAGATCGGCAACGGAGCGGTCGAGCCAGTCGTTGAACTGCTGGTTGGAGGTCACGACTTCCGGATCGCCGGCCCGGTCGTTGGCCAGCGTGGTCACTGCATCGGCCGCTGCATCGTCGTACCAGAGACCGCCGGTGATCGGCGTGTGTCCGGTGGTCACTTCGTGGGTGCCGTCGGGACCGCCCGGGTCCACCTCGCAGGCCACCACCCAGCGGAAGGTGGTTTCACCACCGGGCGGCAGGCACAGATCGTATCGGGCGCCGGTCTCGTGCAGCCCGGCGGGCGGCGGCTCGAAGACCAGCCGGGTGCGGCGGGCGCGCCCGTCCAGGCCCTCATACCCGAGCACCAGCATGTCGTCCGACAGCTGGGTCGGCAGGCGGCGACCGCGGCGCGCGCGCCCGGCGCCGCGCACCTCGAAGATGTCCACGAAGTCCGCATCGAAGGTGAGCGAGAGCGAAAACTCGGCATTGGTGCGGCCATAATTGTGGACCCGCACCCGCTCGTGGCAGGCCGATTCCCAGAGCACCTTGCTGCGGAAGACGTGCAGCGTCCCGCGGGGAATGGCGAGCTCGCCCTCGCGCCAGAGGTCCGGGTTCATGACGTCCACCGCCAGGATGGCGTTGTCGTCCTTGATCGTGGAGCTGAGCAGGAGCGGGCGCTGGGAGGCGAGCCGGAGCACCAGCCCGGAGAGGAAGCGGGTGTCCTGGTGATAGATCCCGAACTCGCCCATGCCCAGCGCTTCGACGTCGCCGAACCGGTCGAAGATGGCGAAGGTGTCGCCCTGCTTGAGGACCTGGGTGCGGTCGTCGATGCGGGCGGACGTGGAGAGGATGTAGAACGTATCGCTGATGCGAACGACTTCCTCGGTCATCAGGCGGTCGCCTCCAGCACCGGGGACGGGTGCTGGTGGATGAGCCGTTCGTACACATCGAGATAGTTGCGTGCCATCCGCTCGGCGGTAAAGCGTTCCTCGAAGATCTCCCGGCAGCGCTGGCGGCTGAGCTGGGGCACATGGCGGACCGCCTCCACCGCCTCCTCCATCTGATCCACGATGAAGCCGGTGCGGCCTTCTTCCATGACTTCCGGCACCGCGCCATTGCTGTAGGCGACGATCGGAGTGCCGCAGGCCATGGCCTCGATCATCACGAGGCCAAACGGCTCGGGCCAGTCAATGGGAAAGAGCAGCATCGAGGCGTTGCCCAGGAAGTCGTCCTTCTCCGCGTCGCCGATCTCGCCCACAAATTCGATCAGCGGATGCTCCAGCAACGGCTCGATCACGGTGGTGAAATACTCCTCGTCCACCCAGTCCACCTTGGCGGCGATGCGGAGCGGCATCTGCACCCGCTTGGCAATCTCGATGGCGCGATCCACCCGCTTCTCGCGGGAGATGCGGCCCAGAAAGGCGAGATAGCCATCGGACTGGGGGCGGAAATGATAGAGATCCTCCGGGAGTCCGTGGTACACCGTGGCCTGCCAGTTGGCCCATGGAATCGGGGTGCGCTGGGCGGTGGAGATGGACACCACCGGTTCGTCGCGAAATTCCTGGTAGAGCGGAACGAGGTCCGGAATGTCCAGGCGGCCGTGCAGGGTAGTCACCCGGGTGACTGGCTGCCGGCGCGACAGCGGGAAATGCAGATAGTCCACATGGAAGTGGATCACGTCGAAGTCGTCCGCCCGGCGGAACACCTTTTCCAGCAGGACCAGGTGGTGGGCCATCTGATCAACGCAGTGCTTGTCCAGCCGAAGCGAGCGCCGGCTGCCGGCCACGAAGCGGGCGCGGGTCACCGAGTCGCCACTCGCGAAGAGCGTGACCTCATGGCCCATGCGGACCAGTTCTTCGGTCAGATAGGAGACAATCCGTTCGGTGCCGCCGTAATACTTCGGGGGCACGCTTTCATAGAGCGGGGCAACCTGGGCAATGCGCATATGTGCTGCAATGTGATACGAGTCACAAGTGAAAACCGCAGGATCTGATGGATGGTAGGCAGGGCGGACAGGGCGGACAAGGCGGACTAGGGGCTAGGGGCTAAGGACGAGGGACGAGGGACGAGGGACGCGAAGATTGACGCGCCCTCTGGCGCCGCGGCTCGCTCGTTTCAACCAAGTCCCTCGTCTCATGTCCCGCGTCGCCTGAAAGGCCAGACCGCGTACCTGCCTGTCCGCGCCACATGCCACCAGATGCCACCGAAGTACACCGCGAGCACACCCAGCAGCACCGTGCCCCATTGATGACCACGCACACCAAGCCCAATGGCGGCGAGGCCGGCCGCGATCCAGATGACACCCAGGATGCCGGCGACGAGACGGCCGGCGTTCCCTACTTGCGTCGTGGGCGGCATCTGGCCCCCTCGGTTCCGGGGCTGAGAGCTGAGAGTGGGGATGCCGCGGGCGTCATGGTTCGTGGAGGTTCACGACCTGAAGCACCACGAGGACTGGCCCTCGAGCAAACCCCAGCGTGGTATCGAGTTGCACTCGTGCCTGCGCGGCCGCGGGCTCGGTGAACTGGCAGCGCAAGCGACCGCTCTGCCCGTCAAAGGGATCGGAGCCACTTTCCAGGTTCGCCAGATAGCGGCCGGCTGAATCGGTCGTGACATCAACCGGCACCCCGCCACCGTCGCAGCCGATCTGAATGGTGGCGCCGCCAAGCGGAGTCCCCGCCGAGGTCACGAGCATGCCGGTCACGCTGGCGTGTGCCGGCCCGGAGTCGAACGGATCCACTTCGGAACTACAGGCGGCAACCAGCGCGGCAAGCGCCTGGAGGATCATCCGCGTCGCGCGCGGGTAACGAGGTGACATACGACGTCCCATTTCTCGAGTCGAGATCAGGCAGAGGCGGCGGTCTACCGTGGTTTCGGCTGTGCCGTATACATGGAATCGAGCATGCGCACATAGACGCCGAGGGGCGACATGCCGAGCGCCGCCCGCCGCTCATCGACATGCGCGGAGTCTTCGATCGGGTCGAGCACAAGTCGACCATCGGTGAGCCGGGCCTGGGTGCCGTACTGCTGCCGTTGGCCTCGCTCGACGGCAATGCGATCGGCGAGCATGGCGACCGCCTGACCGGGCACTTCACCCGACGTCACGCCCTGCCGCATCAGCGCGAGCGCACTGGCCTGAAACGCCGTGTCATGGGTGGCGTGCTGCACGATCAGGAATGCCGCTTGGGCGCCCTCAGGTCCCACCGCAGAGCGCCCGGGCCAGCCCCAGCGAGCGACCACATCCTTGAGCCAGGTGGTGTTCGCCGAGTCGATCGCCATCATGCGCATGCCGAAGGCGGAATCCAGTTGCTCACCCGCCTGGAGTTTCCGGACCATGGTGTCCCGGATGGCCTGATCAATGCGACCATGCTCCACCAGTGCGCGGACCAGGGCCGAGTCGTTCTCCACCTGTGCGGCGACGGGTGCCGGCACCGTGAGCGCCACGGCCAGCAGAGGAATCAGCGTCCTCGGCATGCCGCCCCGGGTATGATGGATCCGGTCCTTCCCGTCCTGCCACGCCGTCGCCATGCGGCCCTCCGTGCTGCCGTCCTCTCAATATTCATCCGGGTTGCACCCTGCGCCACGCCCTGGCCGCCAGTCGAGTCCAGCTGTACGGCAAGCTGCTCGACGGTCGACATCTGGCGCGCTAATATGGAGCACCCCACGCCCCGAGGACTCCATGCGCCGCTTCGTGCTCACCTGTGCCCTCACCATCCTGGCCGCGGGCCCGCTCAACGCCCAGGGGCTGCGCGACAAGGTGTCCGAGCTGTTCATCTTCGGCGAAGGTGAGCAGCCCCTTTTCCTGGGTGGATCCGGCAATCCCGACAATCCCGAGACCATCCGGCTCCACGGCGATCACTTCGTACCGGCCGCGGTGGCGAGCAACGGCTCGATCATCGCTTTCCTGACCAACGCGATCGGCAGCAGCATCGGCAGCTTGCCGCTGAGCGCCGCCAGCGGTGGCTCGACTTTCCGGTTCGAAGGCGGCGCGCCAGTGCGCACGTCGCTCTCCGCCGGCCCCGTCTTCGGGGAGCGGGCCCAGACACTGGGGCGCGGACGCATGCTGGTGGCCGTGCACCGGTCGGGGGCCCAGTTCCGGACCCTGCGCGGAGTGGATCTCAGCAACCTCGAGCTGACATTCACGCACGCCAACGTGGACTTTCCCGGCTGCGATTCGGTCGCCGGCGGTGACTGCTCGAAGCTGGGCATTCCCGAGGTGGAGAACGCCACGATCGATCTCCGGCTCGACCTCGACGTGGACCTGACCGTCACATCGTTTGTCGCCACGTACGGCATCAGCGACCGGATCGACTTCGGCCTGGTGCTGCCGGTGGTCAGCACGGCGATCCACGGCCAGAGTGATGCCCAGATCGTCCCGTTCGGTGGCGGACAGGCGCTGCACTTCTTTGCCGGTACACCGGATGATCCTGTGCTCACCGCATCACGCTTCGTGGATGGATCGGCAACCGGATTGGGAGATGTGGCGGCACGTGCCAAGATCAACCTGCGCGATGCGGCGCCAGTGGCCATCGGCATGCTGCTGGAGGGACGTTTCCCGACTGGCGACGAGAACGACCTGATGGGATCCGGGAGTTTTGCCGGGCGCGCGCTCGCCATCGCCTCCGGCCGCTTCGGGGCCTTCTCTCCGCACGGCAATGTCGGCTACCTCTACCGGGGCGGACAGAGTGACACCGATGCGCTGCTGGCCACCGTGGGCTTCGATCAGCTCCTCGCGCCCTGGGCCACGCTGGCCGCGGATTTCATTTCGGAGTTCCAGGTCGGAAGCAGTGACGTGCAGGTGCCGCCCGACGTCGTCATCGAAGCACCTTTCCGCCGGGTGATTCACACCTCCAACCTGCCGGACCGGCGGGACGATCTTCTCAACGGTTCGTTCGGCATGAAGTTCATGACCGCGCAGGGCCTGACGTTCCTCGCGAATGCGGAGTGGCCACTCAACCGCGGCGGGCTTCGCCCCGACATCTTCTGGACGTTTGGAGTGGAATACAGCTTCTGAGCATGAAAGCACGAAAGACACGCAGGAACGAAAGTGCGGCTTAACGAATTGCCACGATCGACCAGGCACCGTCAGTTGCGCGGGCGAGGCGCAGCCTGACCGACACCGGCTGGCGTTCGGCGTGGCCGGTCGTGACATTCTCGTAGGCGTACTCACCGCTGGCCGTGGCGTCCGCGGAATCGCCCTGAACCGACAGGCCGGCGATCGAGAGGGTCACCCGCACCCCGTTCACCGCGTCGAAAAACTGGCGCCAGTCCCGCTCCTGCTGCGCGGTCAGCGCCGGATATGCCTGCCGGATGCGCCCGGTGCTCTCCGACTCGATCGATGCTGCATACTCATCCACTTTCTTCTGAATGGCTGGTCGCGGATCGGGACGTCGCTCGGCGACGGCCGGCGGGACCGGTTTCTGGGCTGGCGCGGGTGCCGGCGGCGGGACGCTGGCGCGAGCGGCAGCCGCCCACGCGGCACTCGCGGCGGAGTAGGCCATGCCCGCCTCCGTGTATCGCCCAGCGCCACGCAGCGAATCGCCGCCCTTCAGCAGGCTATCCCCCGCCCCGAGTTGCTCTGCCGCTGCGCCGGCCCTGGCGGAGACCGTCCGGGCATCGAGTGCGGCCACTCGCAACCGGGCCGCCAGCGCGGTGTCCGGTGCTGCAGCGACGACAGGCGGCGGGTTGGCTGGGCGCTCGCGGCGGCC
>SMFG01000045.1_pt1 | contig 23754 bp, 15 predicted proteins | sample 2456131 | NCBI WGS metagenome assembly SMFG01 (sample SAMN10132612, study PRJNA489261) | soil metagenome | isolation source: day120 antibiotic-silt loam soil ammended with raw manure from dairy cow... | place: USA | collected 2015-05-01
AGAGCACCTGCATGTCCCGGCTCCCGTCGCGGTAGACCGTGACGCCCTTGCAGCCAAGCCGGTAGGCGAGGCGATAGATCTCCTCGACGTACTCCTCCGTCGCGTCATGCGCGAAGTTGCAGGTCTTGGAGATGGCGGAGTCGTTGTACTCCTGGAACGCCGCCTGCATCCGGATATGCCACTCGGGCTTGATGTGGTTGGCGGTGACGAACACGCGCTGCCACTGAGCCGGCACCTCATCAAAGTTGATGTGGCCCGCTTCGGCGATTTTCTGCATGAGGGCCTCGCTGTACCAGCCTTCGGCCCTGGCGATGGCCACGAAATCTTCGTTCACGTCCGGCATGAGCACGCCGGCCTGGTTGCGCATGAAGGCCACGGCAAAGAGCGGCTCGATGCCCGAGCTGCAGCCGGCAATAATGGAGATGGTGCCGGTGGGCGCCACCGTGGTGACGTTGCAATTCCGCAGCTTCATCATGGGACGGATGCGGTTGCCCTTGTCATCGCGTGCGCAGGACGCATCCGGACCCCAGATGCTCCGCTCCCACTCCGGGAACGGGCCGCGGATGCCGGCCAGCCGCTCCGACTCCACCTTGGCCTCATCGTCCACGAACTTCTGGATCTTGCGGCCCAGTTCCACCGCTTCGTCCGAGTCGTAGGGCACGCCCATGCGGATGAACAGATCGGCCAGGCCCATGACGCCCAGGCCGATGCGCCGGATCCGGTGCGCCAATTCGGTAATCTCGGCCAGCGGATACTGGTTGGCGTCAATCACGTTTTCCAGGAAGTGCGTAGTGAGATGCACCACCTGACGCAGATGATTCCAGTCAATGGAGCCATCCTTGACAAACGCGCCCAGGTTGACCGAGCCGAGATTGCAGACATCGTACGGCAGCAGGGGCTGCTCGCCGCAGGGATTGGTGGCCTCGTACGACCCCAGCGCCGGGACCGGATTGTACTGGTTGGCGCGATCAATGAAGAAGACGCCCGGCTCGCCGGTGCGCCAGGCGCCATGGATGATCTTGGCCCACACCTCGCGCGCGTTCAGCCGGCCCACCGCCTCGCCGCTGCGCGGGTGGATGAGGTCGTACTCGGCGCCTGCCTCGACCGCCGCCATGAACACATCGGTAACCGCCACCGAGATGTTGAAGTTGGTGATCTTGGTGATGTCATCCTTGCAGGCGATGAACTCCAGGATGTCCGGGTGGTCGACCCGGAGGATCCCCATGTTGGCACCACGGCGGGTGCCGCCCTGCTTCACGACGTCGGTGGAGGCGTCATACAGGGACATGAACGAGACTGGCCCGGACGCCACACCCATGGTGGAACGGACGATGGCGTTCTTGGGCCGGAGCCGGGAAAAGCTGAAACCGGTGCCGCCGCCCGACTGGTGCACCAGCGCCATGGCCCGGAGGGTGTCGTAGATCCCGCTCCGCCCGTTGGACAGCGCATCATCCACCGGAAGTACGAAGCACGCTGACAGCTGGCCCAGGGGCCGGCCGGCGTTCATGAGCGTGGGCGAGTTGGGCATGAACAGCCGGTCCGCCATGATGCCGTAGAATGCCTCGGCCAGGGTCTCGACGGCCCCTTCGGATGCACCGTAGCGCCGGTCCGGCTCGGCGATGGTCCGCGCGACCCTCCAGAACAGGTCTTCGCCGTGCTCCACCGGCTTGCCGGTCTCATCCTTGATGAGATACCGCTTTTCCAGCACGGTGATGGCGTTCGGCGACAGTGAAACCGGTTCCCGAGGAGTCTGGGAATGCATGCGGAGTCTCCCACCTGCGGAATTATGGAATGAATCGGTGCGCCGGCTGACACACCGGGACGATCACCAACCGTGTTGTCTCTCGAAGGATTCCCTGCCCCGAAATCGCTGCGGTCAGACCGTCCAGCCCACTCACGAGGAACGGAGGCGCAAGCTAGGACAAATGGACGGCGGACACAAGACGGACGAAAGTGGCGACGCAGCGGCAAGTTCCAGTTTGCACATCACAAATATGTGTCGTGGGTCAAGGGTCGCGGGTCATGCCCCACGACTCAGGGCTCATGACTGCTGTCCAGCGTCCCGAACTTGCCGCCGCGATGTGCCTCCGCCTGCGCCACATAATGCCGCCAGGTTCCCTTAATCCGTTGCGTCAGCGCCGCATCCACCGGCCGGACGATGCGGCCCGGCACCCCCATCACCAGCGAACCCGGTGGAATCCGCATCCCTTCCGGCACTACCGCGCCAGCCGCGATGACGCTGCCGCTTCCGACTTGCACATGGTTGAGCAGCACACTGCCCATCCCGATCAAGCAGTCATCCTCGACGGTGCATCCGTGAAGGATGACCCGATGTCCGACACCTACCCGGCACCCGATCCGGCACGGTGCGCCCTCGTCCACGTGCACGATCGTCCCGTCCTGGACGTTGGTGTCATCGCCGATCGAGATGGGCGCCATGTCGCCGCGCAGCACCGCGGTATACCAGATGCTCGCGCGCTCGCCCAGCGTGACATCGCCCAGCACGATCGCTCCCGGCGCGATGAACGCCGAGGCCGGGACCGTGGGCCGGGCCGGACGGGACCCGCTCACTGCGACGCCGGGAAGGCCAGCTGGGTCCACGCGCCCACCGCCGCACCGTTCCTCTGGGCCGGGGTCCACTCAAGGCTCTGCGCAATGGTGCGCGCCGAGCGATCGAACAGGCTGCTCCCGGAAGACCTGAGCAGCCGGATCTCCTCGGACGCTCCCGACAACCCGACGTAGATCCAGAACTCCGCCGGCCGCGCCACCCGGCGGACACCGGTCGGCAGCGCTACGTATGGAGTAGAGAGCGGTCTCGGCCGCACATCGAAGCACTCCGTCCCGTCCCACTGCGGGCCCGGCTCGCAGGGATCGCGGCTGACCGCCTGCCTGATTTCCCCCGGCCCGGTTGGTTCGGCCACCGGTGCGCCCAGCCGTGTCAGCACCGGCGCAAGGAGCAGCGTGTCGTTCCGGTGGACCGATACCGTCTCGGCGTAGAACCGGTGGCGCGGCGCCGAAATGGCGACCACATGGGTGCCCTCGGGCAGGCGGGTCACCGCGGACATCGCCCGGCGCTCGTCGATCAGCACCTCAGATCCAGCGGGAAGATTCCGGATCCGGATGGCGCCCGAGTCCAGGACCGGCGCGGTCGCCGCAGGCGGTACGGCGGCGCGGTCACGCGTGGTGTCCTGGGCAGCGGGCGGCGGAGTCACCGGAACCGTGCCGGCGCCTGAAGAGTCCCGGCCCGCCGCGGGGGCCGAGTCGGTGGACGCGGCACTCACCACTTGCGCCGAATCGGCCCGGCCATCGGCATCTGCCGCTGGCGCAGGCCGGCCCTGACGCCAATACCAGAAACCCACGGCTCCGGCAGCAATAAGAAGCAGGAGTACGATGGGCCAGCTGGAGCCCCGGCCGCGTTTCATCGCAGCCGAGCGGTTGGCCACCCGCCGGGCGCCCTGGCGAGCTTCCCCGTCCTCCCGCGGTATCGTACGCGCCTCACCAGGTGGCGGCATCGGTGGCGGCATGACGGGCATTGCCACCGTCGATTCGAGCGCAGGACGGGGCGGCTCCTCCCCGGGCATGAGCACGATTGGCGGGCCCATCCGAGTCTTGGCCCGCACGATGCTTGGCGCGATCTCCTGGCCTGCCAGCGCTTGCTCCAGCTCAGCCGCCGACTGAAAGCGGTCTTTCGGATCCTTGGCCAGCATGCGCTCGAGGACCGCGTAGAGCGAGCGCTCGTCGTCCGTGGTGAGCTTGGGCCGAGGCAGCGGCTCACTCACGTGCTTGTAACCGATCTGGAATCCGTCGTCGCCGTCGAAGGGAACGCTGCCGGTCAGGCACTGGTAGGCCACGATGCCGAGACTGTAGATGTCGCTCCGGCCATCGGTGTCCTGCGCCCGCGCCTGCTCCGGCGACATGTAGCGCGGGGTACCGATCGAGAGTCCGGTACCGGTGAGCTTCTGCCGGGTGACGGCCTTGGCAATGCCGAAGTCGGCCAGCACCGCGCGGCCGAATTCGTCCAGCATGATGTTGTCGGGCTTGATGTCACGGTGCACGACGCCATGATCGGCGGCGTAGCCCAGCGCCGCCCCCGCTTCCAGCAGCAGCCGGCGGATTTCCGCGGGCCGCAGCTGGCCATGCTCCTTGAGCAGGTCCTTCAGCGTGCCACCGCGCACGTATTTCATGACGAAATAGGTGACCTGGCCGGAGCGCCCGACGCGGTAAACGGGAATGATGTTCGGGTGCTCCAGCCGGGCCGCGATCCGGGCCTCGTGCTGGAACCGTTCGACGAATTCCTGGTCGAAGGTGAAGGAAGCCGGCAGCACCTTGATGGCCACGTCGCGCTCCAGCGCGCGCTCGCGGGCGCGATAGACCAGCGCCATGCCGCCCCGGCCCAGTTCCTCGAACTGGTCGTACTCCTCGGAGAGTGCCTCGCGCACCAGGTCGGCTTCGCTGGCCTGGCCGGTGGCCAGCCGGCGCATCGGGGTCGTCGCGAAGAGATCCTGGCCGCAGGCCGAGCAGAAGCGGGACCCGTCAGGGAGGGCGGTGCCACAGTGGGTGCAATGCATGTACTCGAAGCTACCGGGCTCCGAGAACGGGCGTCAAGCGCCATCGCGGAACATCACCGGCGTCTGGCGGAACGCGTCGAACAGGGGGTTGCCAGGGCGCTGGCCGCGCTCGGGCTGTGCCGGCAGGGCGAGTCGTAACCCGATGCAGGAATCCTGCTTGCGCATGCGTCAGCCAGGATGGCAGGGAACAGCCCCGCATGGCACGGCCGATGCTCACGAACCGGATCGCACACTCCATCGGAGACTGAACGTGGTACCGACGCACACCATCGTGTTCGGCCAGCAGAAACTGCGCAATGCCATGCGGGGCTCGCAGCCGCATGGGCAACCGCTCGAATATGGCTTCGTGCTGCACGCCCGCCGTCGCGGCAGGCGTACGGCGCTCGGGGTCATCACACCGGGCGGCGAGAGCCTCGTGCTCACGCCCCGCCTGCTGGCGGGACTGGCGAAGCGGCCACTCTGGCTGTTCGGCACGGCCGCGGTGGCCCTGGAGGCAGGAGACGTGATCGAGGGCCTGCCCTCCCGCGACCTGAGCGATGGCGACGCACCGCTGGCCTCAGTACTGATGCACGTGGAGGGACTGGACCGGTATGCACCCGGCGCGCAACGTGTGGTGGAGGTCGAAGCGCGGGTGATCGCGGATGCGCTGGTACAGCCGCTGGTGGTGCTCACGACCGAGCGGCCGGTGTCGTGGCCGTTGTAAGTCGTAAGTCGTAAGTCGTAAGTCGTGGGTCGTGGGTCGTGGGTCGTGAGTCGTGAGTCGTGAGTCGAGAAAGGTGTGTCATACAGCAGGGGCGGCCTGCGGCCGCCCTTCAGCCAGGAATCTGCTCGGCCGCTTCTCGGCGCCGGCGAGTAGATCCCTACGGCCGCTACGCGGCCTCGGGATGACATGGATTCCTGCCTGTCCTGCCCGTCCTGCCTTAGCGACCTACCACCTCGAACCGCGCCTGGCGCTTGTCCTTGCTGCCAGCTGCGTCGGTAATGGTGACTTCCAGGGTATACGTCCCGGGGCCGAGCTTCTCCAATGACAGATCACGGTGAATGCCCATCCCCGGCGAGCCGGCCCGGTCCTCGAAACGGAGCTTGATGGCGCTGCCCCCGCCGCCGAAGAGTTTCTTGAGCAGGCCACCGCCGCCCTTCCCCTTCTTGACCTCGATCTGGGTGACGTAGCCCGCGCCCGACGCCATACCGAACACCTCGTAATACACCTGCAGTGTGTCGCCCCTGGCGTACACACTCAGCGGGTTGAACAGCACCGAGTCCGCGCCACCGGGCGGTGACCATGCGAGCCGCGCCATGTTGGACCCCAGGGCGAGGTCGCTGAGCCGGGGTCGTTCCGCGAGGGTGGACGCGACCCGCACCGTATCCAGTGGCTCCATCAGGCCAGCATCCGCCCCCTGCTCCACCGCCACCCGATAGGTCAGTCGACCCGGCGGCACGCGAACGTCCACGCGCCCGAGCAGATGCTCACGCGCCGGCACCGGTTCCGGCGCCACAAACTTGCGCGTCGTGTCCAGGGATGCCACCACTGCGCCGCTACTGTCCATGGCGGCGAAGCGCAGGCGCACCGCGTACAGGAACCCGGTGCCGATCCTGACCGGTTCGAGACTCTCCCCGCGGACCGCGTATGCGATCTGCAGCAGCGGGCCAGTACTGTCGTGGCCAACGGCGAGCACGTCGATGTGCGCGTCCAGATCCTTGGCGAAGGTCAGCAGGTAGCTGTCGGTGGTCGTGCCGATCCGGATGCTTTCCCGGCCCATGCGGCGCTCTTCAGCGCGGTACCGCTCGCCGCTGGCACTCCCGACGGCCTGAAGCCGGGCGTACACCGGCGACAACTTCTGCCGCGAGGTGAGGAGCTGCTCCGCTTCACTCCCGATCTGGGGCGTCTCGCCAACGCCCAGCAGGACGGCATTGTTGAACCCGAGCACATCGAACAGACTCTCCACCAGCTTGTAATCCTGGACGTCCTCGCGCGCGATGAAATGGAAGACGAGGTCCCCGTCCGGACGCGCGTATCGCCAGGATTCGTTGGGTTCGACTCCGGGCGCATTGTAGAACGCTCGAGCGGTGGGGGGGCCGTGCCGGATGTAGATCACGCCACGGTCATCGAAGTCGCGGCTCCCTGACCGGTAGCGCTCGACGATATCGTAGTGCCGCTTGAGCGAGGCGAGCGCAAAGTTGCGCCGGGCGTAGAAGTAGCGCCGGTAGTGCTCCGCCAGCCGGGCACCCGGTGTTCGCAAGGCGCGCTGGTCCCGGGAGGTCCAGAAATTCCGCAGCAGCGATTCCCGGTCACCCCCGCTGGTGGAGTCAAATCCCTCCAGCGTGCTGTCGGGAGCGATCAACGCGAGGTCGGCGCGATACTCCGCGACCGAGGTGGAATCGTCGGAGCGTGCTCCCTCGTAATAGGCCAGCTGCCCCGCAAGATCACCGAGCATGAGACGGGTGCGCGCGACTTCGAGGAGGCCGAGCGCACGGTCCGGTCCGAAGGCAACGTACTGGCGGAACGCGGCAAGGGCGCTGTCAGCGTCTCCCACCTCGCGCTCCACCCGGCCTCGCGCCAGCATCACGTCGGGATGCAGTTTGGCGCTGGTGCCAGACGCACGACGGAGTGCGTCCAGTGCCACATTGAGCTTGACGTTTACCCGCTGGTGCAGGGCAGTATTCGCGAGCTCGACCAGCCCCTTGGCGAACGACGGATCCACCGTCGCCGAGCGGGCGAAGGCGGCCGCGGAGCGGGAGAGCGCGTCCTTGCCGAACGCCTCCTGCAGCCCGGCGATGAAGGACACCCGCGAATCACCGATGCCATATTCGGCGAGGCCCATGCCATACCATGGGTACGGCCAGTCGGGTTGGAGATCGATGCTCCACTGAAATTCGGACGCGGCGTCATCAAAATGCGACCCAGCGCCGAGCTCGCCCAGCCGCAAGGCGACAAAGCCGAGGCGGAGGTGGAGCATGGCGCTGTCGCGGTTTGCCTTGGCCGCCTCGATCATGCCCCGCTCCAGGCGGCGCAGCGCGACGGTATCGCTGGCGGAGGAGAGGGAATCCCTCAGTTGTTCCAGCGCGGCACGCTGATCGGGTGCCTGCGCAACGAGTGGGACGAGCGGCAGCAGCGCGAGTGCGGCGACCAGAACGCCGCGGGCGAAATAGCGAGCAGGCATGTCACGATCCATCTGCGGGTACTCTGGAGACGACCGGTGCCCGCCGGGAAGCACGCGCATGGCCTCCTAGTCCGACCGGGCCGCGCGCGCCCGCAGGAACTGTTTCAGCCCATCGAACACGCCACGGGCGTAGAGCGACTGGCCCGCATCGGACCGGAGGGCCGCTTCCTGGTCGGGCAGCATGATGAAGAGTCCTTCGGTGAGAATGGCCGGCATCCAGGTCGGCCGCACCAGCGCGAGGTCGCCGCGCGCGTACCCCAGATCGCGCACGCGCAGCGATTCCACGAGCGCCGAGTCCACGGCCCGTGCGAGCGCAATGCTCTGCGGATGGTTGTAGAAAACGCTGGTGCCGTTATTGGTGAACGGGTTGACACCGTCGGGCAGCGCGTTGTTGTGGATCGAAATCAGCAGGTCGGCGCCAATGGAGTCGGCGAGACGGGTCCGGGGGTACAGCTCCACGGCGCTGTCCGTGGTGCGGGTCATCACCACCCGGGCATCCGCGTCAGCCAGCAGGTCCCGCAGCTTGAGGGCGATCCCCAAATTGGCGTCCTGCTCGCGCAGCCCGGTTGGCCCGGTCGCGCCGACCGGCGGATGCCCGGGATCCACCACGATGAGCAGGTTCCGGAAGGGGTGGTGCTCATCCAGGGCCGGCGGACGGTGGATTTCGAGCAGCAGGTCGCCCTGATCGTAACGGGCACGGTACCCCCAGACCGGTAGTGACAGATCAACCGTCAGGCGAACACCGCGGGGGTCGTCCTGCGTCCAGGCCAGGGCCGTCACGAGCGAATCCGACGAGGGGCCGTACCGCACCCAGTTGGCGTCGCTCACCGCATGATAGAGCAGCAATTCCAGCCGCTGCGCGGACTCGATCACCTGAAAGGGCACCCGCTCGCTCAGCGGAATGCGCAGCACCACCCGATCGCTGTCGGGCGTGAGGGTCAGCGACCCGACCACGGCCTCAGGGGCCGGCACACCCGGCAGGGGAATCGCCTCGTGGGCCGGGATCCACGCGTGAATACCCGGCGCCAGGATGAGTCGCAGGTCGTTCCCGATGCGCGCATCGCTCGCGACACGGGTGCCGGCCGGCCAGAACCACGTGTACGTGCCGCCGCGCACGGCCCGGCCGATGGTGATCCCGTCGGTGGTGCCCGTGCGATCCGGATCGTCATCCAGCACCATCGTGGCTGGTGCGGTGTCAGCGATGGCGAGCGTGAGCGGCCAGCGGGCGCGCACCGTATCCGCGCCGGTGATCACGCGAAGCCGGAGGGCGGTATCGCCAACGGCGAACGCGCGCCCGCGAATGCGCGCGACATAGCGGTCCGTTGGCGGCTCGCGCCGCAAGTTCCCGGTGTCACGGTCGAACGCCCGGATGCCCCAGGCTACGTCTCCCAGGCGCGTGTCCCGTGCAAACCGGGTCAGCAGGGTGTCGCCCGCCCAGAGCGCGACGTCAGAGCCGGGCGCCGCGCGTACCGAGAGGGCGAGATATTCCCCGCGCGGCCACCAGACGTTTCCCACCGGCGCGAACGACGTGGTATCAACCCACGCCGCGCGGGCGGGCGGGGCGAAACGCCGGGGCCGCCGGATCGTACGGATCACGCGGGCGGTGTCGCCCGCCTCGACCGCGACCACATCGAACCGCATGAGCGAGTCCCCGGGCAAGCCCACCCACGCCAGCCAGGCGCCGTTGGGCCAGACCCGGACCGGCTGACCATTGATCGTCAGGCTGGCACGCCCGTTGCCCGCGGAGCCGAAGATGAAGCTGGAGTCGCGGGCATCCACCACGGCGCCTTCGTCGGGGTACTGGACACGAAGCACGAGCGGACCGGACACCGAGTCCATGCCCGGCAGCGCCGATGGGTTTCCAGCGGCGGACGGGGTGGGCACCACCGGTGATACCGCAGCCGGGGCGCACCCGGTGCTCGCGGCGAGCAGGAGACAGAACAGTCTGGAGTGCATGCGTCCAAGGTATATGCGCACCAGAGGTTACGCCAAAGTCGCACGTTGACGCTGCTTCCGGCGATTCCTAGATTCCGCGGGCCCGTGCCTGTGCCGGCCGCCAACACAACGAAAGGCGCCACTGACATGCGTATCTGCCCTGGTGACTCCGGTCCGCCGGTCACCCCGCCCGGCAGGTCGGTCCTGCACGGCACGCGGTCGGTGCGGCGTACCGCCGGTCCCAGGCGGACGCCGCGTGCGTGGGTGGCCGCTGCCGGATTGCTCGCGCTGTCGGCCGGCTGTTCCCGCCGAATGCCCGTACGGGAAGCCGCGCCCCCCGATTCGCTGCCTGGCGCCACGAGCGACTCCGATTCGCTCACGCCGCGCGACACTGCGGGACGTGGCACCCCGATCGGCGATCCCGCTGCCCTGCCCCGCCCTTCCGTGCGTATCCCCCGCTCTACGACCGATTCCGGTCTACGCCACCAGCAATGAGCGCTGCTGTGCACATCTCGGTGTTCGCCAAGACGGACCTCGGCCAGACCCGCGATCATAACGAAGACTCGTTCCTGGTCGCCGACCTCTCCACCGGCGTCGCCAGCCTGATGCCCGATGTCCGGGAGCATGACGTCGGGCCGCGCGGTTCGCTGTTCGTCGTCGCGGACGGCATGGGCGGCGCGGCCGCCGGCGAGCTCGCCAGCGCGATGGCAACCGACGTGATCTGGCAGCACCTGCTCACGACCTGGGCCGGCGATACCGACCTGTCCGGCGAACGGCTGGCGCTTCGCATGCGGGAAGCCGTGGAACGCGCGAACGCCGAGATCTTCCAGTATGCGGAGGAGCATCCCGAGGTGCGCGGCATGGGCACCACGCTGACCATGGTCGGCGTCTTCGGCAGCGACGCCTTTCTGGCGCAGATCGGCGACAGCCGCGCCTACCTCGTCCGTGGCGGGCACACCTTCCAGCTGACCCGGGACCAGTCGCTCACCCAGCGCCTGGTGGACGCGGGCGAACTCAGCGAGGAAGAGGCCGAGCGCAGCGAGCGCCGCAACATCATCCTGCAGGCGCTGGGGCCCGATGTGCAGGTGCGAGTAGACCTGAGCCAGCAGTCGCTCCGGCGCGGGGATATCCTCATCATGTGCTCCGACGGACTCTCGGGGCTGGTGAAACGCAGCGAGATCGGCGAGGTGGCCGGCCGCGTACCGGAGTTGTCGGCGCTCTGCAGCGCGCTGATCGACCTCGCCAATGCCCGAGGCGGCCCGGACAACATTACGGTCGTCGCCGCCCGTTTCAGCGGCGATGGCCTCGCCGAACCCGCGGCCGATGATGAGGTCGGGTATCACAACCTGCCGATCGAAGACGACGTCACCGTCGAGCTCCCGGCCGTGCCACCGGTGGTGGCGCCGGAACTCCGGAGCGGTTCGCCCCGCACCATCCTGATCAGCGCGGTTGCCCTCGCCGTGCTGATCGCCCTCGTGCTGATCCTGCTCTTCTGACGGGTCGCCGCATCCTCACGCCGTCACTGCTGCGCTCATGACGCCGCGCGACCTCATCCGCGATTCCTCGACCCGCACCCGGCTCGCCTGGATCGGCGCCATCGCGTTCGCCTCCGGTTTTCCGTTCGGCCTGATCAACGAGACCATCCCGGTCTACCTGCGCAGCGAAGGCGCGGGGCTGGTCCAGGTCGGGCTCGTCTCCAGTGTCACGCTGCCCTGGACCATCAAGTTTCTGTGGGCTCCCCTGGTGGACCGGATCGGCACGCGGCGGATCTGGATCACCGGGTGCCTGGTCCTCCTCTCGCTGCTGACGCTGCTGGTGGGTCACGCCGACGTGCATGCCCTGGCTCCGCGCTTCTGGCTGCTGCTGACCATCATGGTGACGCTCTCAGCCACGCAGGACATCGCCATTGACGCGTATACCATCGAAACGACCACCGAACGCGAACTGGGCGTCGCCAATTCCGTGCGGATTGCGCTCTATCGTGTCGCGATGTTCGTCGCCGGTGGTCTCCTCATCTTCATCGCCGGCCGCGCCAACTGGACACTGGCCTTCACGGTCGGCGCGATCTTGCTGGCGCTGCTGGCGGTCGGCGGATTCGCGCTGCCGACGGTCAAGGAGACCGGCACGACCCACCGCGATATCTGGGAGCCGATCCGCGCCCTCTTCCGCCGCCCCGGCATCGGGCTGGTGATCCTGTTTGCGCTGATCTTCAAGCTGGACGTGGCGCTGCTGGAGCCGATGATGCGGCCGTTCTGGGTGGACCGGGGATTGTCGCTGGAAGAAATCGGCGCGGTGCTGACGACGGGCCGCATCGTCGCCACGATCGCGGGGGCGGTGCTCGGCGGTGTGCTCACCACGAGGTGGGGCATCGGGACGGCGCTCTGGTCCCTGGGTGGCGTGCAGGCGTTTTCGGCGCTGGGCTACTTCGCGGCGGCCACGTTCACCTCATCCAAGAGTGCGGTGTATGCCGCCGCCTTCTTCGAGAACTTCGCGGCCGGCCTCGGCACCGCGGCGTTCGTGGCCTACCTGATGAGTGTGGCGGAGCGCCGGTTCGCGGCCACCCAGTATGCGCTGCTCTCCGCATTGATGGCGGTCACGCGGAGTGGCGCGGGCGCCGTGTCGGGGGCCATGGCAGAGTCCCTGGGCTACGGCCCCTATTTCCTGGTGACGTTCCTGCTGGGGCTGCCGGCCTTCGCGCTGATCCCGCTGCTGCGACGCTCTGCCCGACCCGATGAGGTCAGCGCCGCAGACGGCTGATCAGCCACCGCGCCACGGCATCCTGCATGAGACGCTGGCGGTGCCAGGCGACCAGCGTCGGCGCATTGCCCGGAAGGTCGGCGGCCAGGCGGGGGTGGCCGAACAGCACCAGCAGATCAGCCCCGGGCAAGGTTCCCTCCAAGCTGGCCCGGTTTTCCGCACTGAACCCCGCGCGCCCCTTCCACGCTCTCGGCTCGGCGTATGCCAGTACCACTCGACTGCCGCCCTGGCCGAGCGTGATCCCGGCCGCTTCCAGCGCACGGATCACCCAGTCGGCAGGGCTCGCCGCGTACGGGCCACCGACGTCATCGTCCACCATGGCAATCTCGAGCGGCTGACGCAGCACCGGCTCGGCACCCCGCAGCAGCGGAGCTCTGAGGAGGCGATCGGCGAGGCCGTCAGCGGCGTGCGCGGGTACCGCTGCGGCGGCCTCCGCGGCCAGCGCCACCTGGGACGCGATGAGGCGGTCAACGCGCCCGAGCGCCTGGGACACGCGGGCTGGCGTCAGCGCCCCGGTCTCCATTGCGCCGATCAGCGCTGCATGTGCCGCGGAGAGATCCCTGGGATAGAGCAGAATGTCCACGCCGGCGGCGACGGCCTGGACGTAGGTTTCGGATTCCGACCTCCCCGTGAACGCCCCCTCCATGATGAGGGCATCGCTGACCACGGCACCTTCGAATGCAAGTTCGGATCGCAACAGGCCCAGGATGGCCGGCGAGAGCGTCGCTGGAAGCCGAGCGGGGTCGAGCGCGGGATAGGCCACGTGCGCGGTCATGCAGGAGGCGACGCCGGCGCGGACGCCGGCAGCGAAGGGACGGAGATCCTCATCCAGCTCCGTGCGGCCGGCCGCAACCAGCGGCAGCCCGGCATGAGAATCGGTCGTCGTGCGGCCGTGCCCCGGAAAGTGCTTCACGCAGGCCAGGGCGCCGGCGCCCTGGCACCCCTGCACCCAGGCTGCCACGCACGCCGCCACCCACGCCGCGTCATGGCCGAACGCACGGGTCTGCACGATGGGATTCTCCGGCGCGCGATCGAGGTCCGCAACCGGGGCGAAGACCCAGTTGACGCCGACGCTCAGTGCGTCCCGCGCCGTGGCCGCGCCAGCGGCACGAACGGCATCGAGGTCGTCGAGCGACCCCAGCGCCCCTGGCGGCGGAAGTTCCTCCAACCCGGGAAACTGCTGGCCGGCACCGCGTTCGAGGTCGGCCCCGACGAGCAGCGGGCGGCCGGCCCGTGCCTGCAGCGAAGACACCAGCTCCGCCGCCTCACCAGCCGGACCGCCAAAGACGATGAAACCGCCGACGCCGAGGGCGAGCGCTTCGTCAATGCGCCGGGATTCGTGCTGATAGCGGGAATCCGGTTGCCAGCGCAGCGCGGGCATCAGCAGCCGGGCTACCGGAGCAGTCACGCGGGTGTCACCGCACCAAGCACCCGGAGCCCGGCCGCGCCGGTGGCGGTCGGCACGTTGCCGGGCTGGCCATGGATGGTGAGATAGCCGAGCAACGCGAAGGCGGCGGCTTCCTTCGCGTCGCCATCGAAGAAGAGTGCGTCGAAATGCCGGATCGTTACTGGCGCACCGCGGAGCTGGTCCAGCTCACGCGCCAGCGCCCGCATGACACCCGGGTGGTGGGCGCCGCCGCCGGAGACCACGACTTCCGCCGGCGGAGTCCAGCGTGCAATGGCCGACGCGATGGTGCGCGCGGTCAGCTCCACCGCGGTGGCCACGCCATCCGCTCCAGGGCACCGCTGGGCAAGCCGGCGGGCGAAGCCGTCGCCGTAGCGCTCCCGGCCGGTACTCTTGGGCGGCTCCGCATCGAAGTACGGATCGGCCAGGAGTTCGGCGAGCAGCGCCAGGTCCGGCGCGCCATCGCCGCTCACGGCCCCATCGACGTCATACGGCAATGCCGGGCGCGCGAGCCGGGCGAGCGCATCGATGACGGCCATGCCGGGGCCGGTATCGAACGCGAACGCGCCCTGCTCGTCTGCGCGGTGTGGTACGCAGGTGAGGTTGGCCATGCCGCCGATATTCAGCAGCAGCCGGGGATGATCACTCCCGAAGAGCAGCACATCGGCCATGGGGACGAGCGGCGCGCCCTGCCCGCCGGCGGCCACATCGCGCGCGCGGAAATTGTGGACCACGCGCACGCCGAACCGTTCGGCCAGCACGGCGGGCTCGCCCAGTTGCCAGCTGACCAGTGGAGGTTCGTGCCAGATGGTCTGGCCATGAAACGCGATGAACGAGAGTTCCGTCGCAGGCAGGTGCGCAGCCTCGAGCACCAGCTGCACCGCGTCCCCGGCCCAGTGACCCAGCTGCACGTGCAGCCCCACGGCCAGCACCGGGCGGCTGGTCATGCGCTGGCCATGGCCGGCGGGTCTCCCACGATGTCACGCAGGCGTCCATCATGCTCGTCCAGCAGGCGTTCGGCCTCGCCACGCGCGACCTTCCGGCGCGCCATGACGATGGCCAGCTTGACGCCACCGTCCGCGTCGTCGATGACGCGGCGCGCCGCCGCCCGATCGAGCCCGGTCGTCTCCATCACGATCCGTTCACTCCGATCGCGGAGCTTGGCGTTCCAGGCGCGCAGATCCACCATCAGGTTGCCATAGATCTTGCCCAGCCGGATCATGGATCCGGTGGTGATGATGTTGAGGATCATCTTGGTGGCGGTGCCAGCCTTCATCCGGGTGGAGCCGGTGACCGCTTCCGGCCCTACGGCGGCGACCATGCACACGTCGCACAGTTCCCGGATCCCCGGGGGCGGCTCGGAGCAGGTGAGGAAGCCGGCGCGCGCGCCTTGCGCCTTGGCCGCTTCCAGCGCGGCACGCACGTAGGGCGTCGTGCCGCTGGCCGCGATGCCCAGCACGAAATCCTTGCCCCCCACTGCCATGCTGACGATAGCCTGGCGCGCGGCGTCCGGATCGTCCTCCGCACCTTCCACCGAACGGCGAAGCGCGGGGTCTCCCCCCGCGATGAGCCCCTGCACCATCCCCGGCGGCGAACCGAAGGTCGGCGGGCACTCGGTTGCATCCAGCACACCGAGCCGACCGCTGGTTCCGGCGCCGACGTAGATCAGCCGTCCTCCGGCGCGGAATGCCGCTTCCGCCAGTTCCAGGGCGCGGGTCACGTCGGCGGCGACGGCCGCCACGGCACCGGCCACACGCGCATCCTCCGCGTTGATGAGATCCACGATCTCCCTCGGTGAGGCCGTATCGATGTGCTGGGTGCGCGGATTGCGCTGTTCGGTCAGGCGATTGTCACGGGCTGTCTGGGTCATGGATCGGGGCCGGAGGATGTGCCAGGTCGCGGGCGCCGCTAAATTAGGGGCCGCACAGCGGCCAGAGCAACCGTGCCGTTGTCGGTCCCCCGCCCTTCCACACCCGAGGTGCCCGTGCCGCGTCGCCTGCTGATCCCCATGTGCATCATCCTGACGGCGGCGTGCGCCGGTACTGCCGGCACCGCGGGCCCGGGCTCTCCCGTGGCCGCCCCCGGCGCCGCCCAGGGCGTGAGTGCCAGCTGGCCACTCCAGGGCAAGTCCCGCGTGGTCGAGGGCTCCCACGCTGTGGTCGTCTCCGGCAACGCAATCGCCAGCCAGGTGGGGCGCGATATCCTCGAGCAGGGCGGCAACGCAGTGGACGCGGCGGTGGCGGTCGGTTTTGCCCTGACGGTCGTCCATCCCGAGGCCGGCAACATCGGCGGCGGCGGCTTCATGGTGATCCGCCTCAAGGATGGTGGTGTATTCACCCTCGACTATCGGGAAGTGGCACCAGGCCGGGCGACGCCGGACATGTACGTGGACCTCCGTGGCAACCCGACCAATCTCAGCATCGTGGGGCACCTGGCGGCGGGGGTACCGGGATCGGTGGCAGGACTGGCGGAAGCGCACCGCCGCTTCGGCAAACTGCCGTGGCACGACGTGGTGGAGCCGGCCGTCCGGCTCGCCGCGGACGGCTTCACCGTGGACTCGTTCCGCTTCCGTTCGATCGAGGGATCGCGTGAACTGCTGTATCTCTTTCCTGGTTCTCGACGGAAATTCCTGCCGGACAACGGGCACGCACCACAGCCGGGCACCGTCTGGCGCCAGCCCGACCTGGCGCGCACGCTCACCGCGATCCGCGACCGGGGGCGTGACGGGTTCTACACCGGGCCCGTGGCAGACCTGATCGTCCGGGAGATGGAACTGGGTGGGGGGATCATTTCCCACTCGGATCTCGAGCAGTACAAGGCCATCTGGCGCGATCCGGTCCGGGTGACGTATCGCGGCTACACCGTGTACTCGATGCCGCCCGCCTCATCCGGCGGTGTCACCATGGGCGAAATTCTCAATATCATGGAAGGCTGGCCGACGCTCCCGGCCTTCGGCACCGGCGAGCTGATTCATCGCGAGACCGAGGCGATGCGGCGGGCATTCACCGACCGCAACATCTATCTGGGCGATCCCGCGTTCCTCGACATGCCGATCGCGCGCCTGCTGTCCAAGGAGTACGCCGACTCACTGCATGACCAGATCGGCGAGCAGTCGTCCCGGACTCCCAAGTTCGACCCTTCCCTCCCGCGCGGTACCTCCACCACCCATTACAGCGTTGTCGATGCCGACGGCAATGCCGTGAGCACCACCACGACGCTGAACAACAGTTACGGCAGCGGCGTGACGGTCACCGGCGCCGGTTTCCTGCTCAATGACGAGATGGACGATTTTGCCACGGCGCCCGGCAAGCCGAACATGTTCGGCCTGGTCCAGGGCGAGGCGAACGGCGTCGAGCCCGGCAAGCGCATGCTCTCCGCCATGACCCCCAGCATCGTGCTGGACCCCAGGGACAGTCTGTACCTGGTGGTGGGCACGCCGGGCGGACCGCGCATCATCACGATGGTCTATCATGTGATCTCCAACGTGATTGACCACAAGATGTCACTGCCCGATGCCGTGGCGGCGCCCCGGATGCATCACCAGGCATTGCCAGACATCATCAGGGTGGAGCGGAACGGCTTCTCGCCGGCCACGCTCGCCGATCTCAAGGCGCGTGGCCACCGCATCGAGGAAGGGGGTTACTCCGGCGACGTGGAAGCCATCATCCGGACGCCGGACGGCTGGGAAGGAGTGAGCGATCCGCGCTACGGCGGCGGCGGCGCGGCGTACTGACAGCGCAGATGATTGATACAGGCAGGGGCGCACCATGCGGTGCGCCCCTGCACATATCGGGATCCGGCGCCGCCTCAGGAGCGCTGGAACGTGTCGTTGAGCGTGATGGTGACCGCGCTGCCAGCCGGGAGGACCACATCACGGTCCTTGGTCTCGACCGCCCGCTGTGCACCCACCGCTCCACCGATAACTCCTCCGATCACCGCACCCTTGCCGCTGCCACCGAGGACCCGGCCCACCACCGCGCCCGCCGCCGTACCAGCACCCACCTTGGCGGCGTCGTTGGCGTCAACGGACCGGCCCTGGAGATGGGTATCAAGCCCGGAGACGCCACCCGTCAGGTCGTAATCCGTGCCATTGATGGACACGCTCGTTGCCGCAAGCGCCAGCGTCCCGGTATTGTCGCTCTTGCTGTCGGACGGCTTGATCTGGCTGATCCGAAGCGTGACGACCGAACCAGCGGGAATGACCACCCGCCCAGAGCGATCCTTGACGTCGGTCGCGACCTTGGCGGTCACGGTCTCGCCGGGCTTCTGGGTCCGGGAACTGATCTCGGTCGCCGTGGTGGCGCCGAACGACGCACCCGACGCCAGCGAGCGCGTGGTCGCCGGCTTGGTGGCCGTCGGCTTCGGCGTTGCCGGCTTTGGCGCCGGCGGCGTGTTGGGCCGGGTGGCGCTGGTGGACGGATTGGCCGGGGCCACCGCGGTGTCAGCCGGCTGGTCGTTCAGCACCGCCGAACTGTCCACCGGTGCCATCTGCAGGTCCCGGTTCAGACTGTCTGCGACCGCGGTGTCGTTGCGGTCTCCGCCGGAGCACGCCGCGAGCGCGACGGCGCCGACTAATGCCAGCATGATTCTCGACATCCATTCCTCCTGAAAGTTTGGCTTGCCCCACTCGGCCAGTCGTTCGACATTCCGGGCACGATGCGCACCCTGCGAACTCTGATTCCCTACCTTCGTCCGTACCGCACGACCTATGCGTGGGGGTTCGTGCTGGTCGTGCTGTCCAACCTCTTCAACACTCTCGGCCCACACTTCCTGCAGCGCGGCATCGACGTCCTGGAGCGCGGCGGGGCCTTCTCAAATGTACAATCAGCAGTGCTGTTGCTGCTGGCCGTGGCCCTGCTCGGCGGAATCGCGCGCTGGGGCATGCGTGAACTGCTCAACAGCAGCAGCCGGCGCGTGGAGTACGACCTGCGCAACCGCCTGTTCGAGTATTTACAGGGCCTATCGGCTGAATTCTATGACCGGTATCCGACCGGCGATGTGATGGCGCGCACAACCAACGATCTCCTTGCGGTACGCATGGTTGCGGGCCCGGCGCTGATGTATCTGGTGGACACGGTGATCCGGGCCGTCATCGTGGTTCCGGTCATGGTCCATATCAGTCCCCTGCTGAGCCTGCTGGCGCTGGTACCCCTGGCCGCACTCCCCGTAGTCATGACCTGGTTCGGGCGGGCGATTCACCGCCGGAGCGAAGCCATCCAGAACCAGTTTTCCACCTTGACCAGCCACGCCCATGAAAACCTGTCGGGTGTCCGCATCGTGCGCGCGTACCGCCAGGAGGCGGCCGAAACCCGGCACTTCCAGGCACTGAACGAAGAGTACACGGAGCGGAACCTGGCCCTGGCACGCATCCAGGGCATGTTCCATCCCCTGCTGGCGATGCTGGGCGGTCTCGGTATGGTGGCCCTGCTCTACGCCGGCGGGCGGCTGGTCATCGCCGGTACGGTCTCGGTGGGAGAGTACGTGGCGTTCGGCGTGTATCTGGCCATGCTCATCTGGCCGATGATCGCACTGGGCTGGGTTGTCAACCTGGTGCAACGCGGGGCCGCATCCATGGGCCGGATCAACGCCATTTTCGACGAACCGGTGAGGATTACCTCCCCGGCGGAGCCGCGGGTGCTCCCAGCCGCGCCGCATGGCCGTCGCGTGGTGTTCGAGGGCGTCTGGTTCCAGTATCCGGCGGCCCCGGAACGGGGCTGGATCCTGCAGGACATCAGCTTCGAGATCCCGGCCGGCGGCTCGCTCGCCATCGTGGGCGCTACCGGGGCCGGCAAGTCCACGCTGGCAGAGCTGCTGGTCCGGATGTATGACCCTGGCCGCGGACGGATCACGCTGGACGGGATCGACATACGCCTGCTCGCGCTGGACGACCTTCGCCGGAACATCGGGTTCGTGCCGCAGGAGACCTTCCTCTTCAGTACGACCATCCGGGAGAACGTACTGCTTGGCGCGCCGGACGACGGCCGGCTGGACCGGATCGCGGAGATTTCCCAGCTCTCGGAGGCGCTTCCGCTGCTGCCAGCTGGTTACGACACCATCCTGGGCGAGCGGGGCGTCAACCTCTCGGGCGGGCAGAAGCAGCGGGCTGCGATCGCTCGGGCGCTGGCGCAGCGCCCGCCAGTGTTCGTGCTGGATGACGCATTGAGTGCGGTGGACGCGCAGACTGAAGCGCGCATCCTGCGGGGGCTGCGCGGTGCGCTGGAGCGCCGAACCAGCATCATCATTTCGCACCGCCTCGCGGCAGTTCGGGATGCCGATCTGATCGTGGTGCTGGATGACGGCCGGATCGTCGAGCGAGGCGGGCACGCCGAGCTGATGGCCAAGGGGGGCCGCTACTGGGAACTGCTCCGCCGCCAGGAACTGGAGGCGGAACTGGAGGAAGCTTCGTGACGGCGCAGCGGGTTCGCCGCACAGCAGTCGAGCACCTCGGTCTCACCGATTACCGGCTGAACCGGCACGTAGTCGGCGAAGTGCGGCGCGATCGAGTTTCCGGCCCAGATTTCATCCCAGCAGTACACTTCGCCTTTCGACAGCCGCACGCACGCGGTTGATCCGTCAGCCAGGTCGGTGACGGACAGGCCAGCCAGGCCGGTCAGGTCAAGCAGATATGCGGGGCCGGTATCGCCGGACCTGGCACCGATCCATTTCTCGACCTTGCCTCCATTGAGCACCATCGCGAGTTCGCCGCCTGCGGTGAGCTGGCCAACGCCCTTGGCCTGCACTGCCGGTTCCAACAGTGGCTCCTGGGCCGCATCGCAGCCATCGACGCCCCAACACCAGACCCTCCCACCCTGCGTCAGGCCACATGCGAAACGGGCGCCGACCGCCAGCGTCGCGAAGCGGAGATCTGCCGCGATGGCAACGGGCGGGCCCGATGAAGCGCCAGAGTCTTCACCCAGCGGGCCGCCCCAGCAGACCGCGGTTGAATCGGATCGCAGGCCGCACAGCAATCGTCCGTCGCCATGTACGGCGATGAGTGCCGGCGAGCCCGGCACCGCCGCCGCGCCGGATCGTCCCCAGCACCACAGCGTCGAATCCACTGCGGCTAGCCCGCAGAATTCCACCAGTTCACCGCCGAGGATATTGCCACGTGCCGAACTGATGTCGCGGAGCGGCGGTAAACCCGTCGTCACTTCCAGCGATGAAGGCCCGGATCGAGAGGCACACCAGGCTACACCCTGCATGTCGAGCGCACAGACTGCGTCGTCGGTGACCGCAACATCCACGAAGCTACTGGCGTCGCCGAATCGTCCCGGCGCCTCGCTGAGCCCATCGCCGGCGCTCCCAGCGAGCGCGGGGTGCAGCGAGGGCGCGGGGGAGCTTACCCAACTGCCCCAGCACCAGACCCCTCCCCCCACAAGACCACACGCGTGGTGGTGCGCAGCGGCGAGTTGATCAACACGGAAAACGTCGCCCAGAACGGTGAGCGTCAACGATGCTCCAGACTCGGCGGAGGCAGCGACTTCGTTCGGGCCGGGGGCGGGTCCGAGGGTCCAGAGCAGGGCGATCTCACCGGTCGATCCGGTCGCTGTCGCCAACGGTGTGACGGAGCCGTCGCCACGTGTCACGGTGAAACTGACCGCGGCACCCGCGATCGGGGAACCACCCTCCGACTGAAGCCGGACGGTGATCGTATCGCGCAGGCGCCACCCGGGAACCCCTGCCGCGGGCGGCGCGTGGATGATGACAAGTTGATCAGAGGTCGAGCCGGTGGGAGTGTCACTGCAACCATCGAGCAACGCGATGCTTGCGACCGCGCATGCGGCAGCCGGACCGATCAGCAGACGATGCGTCACGTGGTCTCCCTCCGCCATCAGCACCCGGGCACGGTGCGCCGCATAGAGCTCACCCGCCGAACCGTACCACGAGGCCCTAGGATATTCTTGAACCCGGGACGACGCCGGTCAAGGGTGGGATGCGTCGATGGCAGCTGGAGGGATTGACGTGGGGGTCAGCGCTTGCGGCGGGAAGTCGATTCGAGCAGGCCAGCCACCCCGATCACCGGCTGCACCGGCGTAAACTGATCGAACTTGAAGCTGCTGGAACGGTCCCACATCTCATCCCAGCAATACACCTGGCCATCGGCGAGCAGAACGCAGCTATTCGAGTTGAGCGCGAAGCCTGCCACCGTCAGTCCATCAAGTCCCGCAATGTCCGTGAAACCGGGAAGCGGTGCGGTGTCGAACCCTGCTCCTCGCCACGCGACTACCCGGCCCGATTGCAGAGCGGCAGCGAAATTCAGGTTGGCTGCAATCTCGCTGGCCCCGCTGATGGCGAGCACCGGCTCGAGCACATCGGGTGCCCCGCCGAGCCCGTTGACCCAGTCCTTGCCCCAGCACCAGACCTCGCCTGCAGCCGTGAGCCCGCAAGCGAAACCGTCGCCTGCGGCCAGATTCTGGAATTGGTGGCCACCATTGACTGCAATCGGTGTCGCCGACGAGTTGGCGGTGCCATCGCCCAGAGGGCCCGTGCCCCAGCAGACCGCAGTGGAGTCCGCACGTAGCCCGCAATAAAATGGATCTGTGATTGACGAGCCGATATGCAGGTTGACCAGTGCAGGCGCATCCGGAACCGCGGCGGCGACGCCGCTGTGCAGCCAGCACCATGCGGTCGAATCCGATGCGGCCAGTCCGCAAAACCGCACGCCGGCGCGAGTGATGACTCGTAGAGGCGGAGCGCCCGCCACTTCCGCCACATCAGGGTGCTCCGCATCGGCGCACCAGGCCGATCCCTGCTCGTCCAGTGCGCAGACGCCCTGGTCGCCCACCGCCAGGTCAATGAATCCGTGAATGTCATCCACCAGCCCGGGCGCAGTCGTGGTATCGTAGCCGGATGGCTCGGGACGGTCGGATGGCGCCGGCGAATGCACCCACGAGTCATTGCCCCAGCACCAGAGCGCACCATTCGCCAGGCCACACCCAAGCCCGGAGTCGGCGTCCATCCGGTCCACCTGGAACGCCCGGCCGATGGTCGTGAGTGTCAGTGACGCACCGGTCGCGGTATGCGTTGCGATCTCATTGGTTCCCGGCGCGGCGCCCAGAGTCCAGAAGAGTGACACCGTGCCGTCAGTATTGGTCACATCATCCTGCGGCGTGACCGAGCCGCCTCCCTGCGTCACCGTCCACGTCACAACCGCCCCCGCCAGCGGGGCGCCTGCGCCGTCCACCAGGCGAATGGTGACGGTGTCATGCAGTGGCCATCCGGGCACGGCGGCAAGTGGTGGTGGCTTGAGGAGTACAAACTCGTCTTGAGGGGCTTCGGTGGGAGAATCTCCGCATCCGGCGAGCGCCACCGACGTGAACAACGCACCGACGGCGATCAGATGCAGCGTGAAACGGTGCGTAACGCGGCGCATCGGCAACTCCGATCAGATTCGTGAGGTGACGATGCCGGCCCTGTGGTCCGCACAGGATGCAGCCTTGGTGGCTGCGCTAGGGCCGCTCCCGCAGAAAACTGGGTGTCAGTCCCTGCAGCTATCCCGCCAACCGGGTGAACTCTCCGGTCACCATCAAGAGGCCGACCACGATGAGCAGGACCCCACTCACGACCTTCACCGTGCCCAGGTGCCGCCGGAAATTCTTGAACCAGGCCACGAGCCAGTCGGACGCGGAGGCGGCGATCAAGAAACGTGAGCACCGATCACGGATCGGACGGCGGAGGCTGAACAGGTGAATAGTTGGAGAGCAACTGGGCGCTGGAATTAATCCAGAGCTCATTCCAGCAGTACATCTCGGCGCCAACCAGACGCACGCAAGAAGTCGAGCCCGCGCTTAATTCGGTGACCGGCCGCCCGTCGAACCCTTCGGATGTTTCCACAGGGACCGTCACTCCCTCTCGCATTGGTATGCTTCGCTGTACCAACCACCCAGAGGAGAGAACGGGAACCAGTCAGGAGGGTACCGAGCTGCCG
>SMFG01000026.1_pt1 | contig 23723 bp, 23 predicted proteins | sample 2456131 | NCBI WGS metagenome assembly SMFG01 (sample SAMN10132612, study PRJNA489261) | soil metagenome | isolation source: day120 antibiotic-silt loam soil ammended with raw manure from dairy cow... | place: USA | collected 2015-05-01
AAGAACCTGCCCGCCCTGCCCGCCCTAAAAATCCTTCCGCTGAAACCGGTGGCAGGCCAGCACGAGCGGGACCGCGGCCCAGAGCACCAATGCGGCGATGGTGAGCAGGACGCCGCCGCCGGCACCGAGGGAGCGCTGCATGACCGCGCCGGTATAGCCCATCAGTGCCGGCGCATCGAGCGCCAGCACCAGTCCCACCCGGGTGGCGTCCACCGGATTGGCCAGCGACAGGATCAGCAGCGGCAGCTCCAGCGGCCAGTCGCCGAAGCTCGCGACCACCAGCAGGATGAGGCCGTCCCAGGCGATGGCGACGGCGGCCCATGCCGCCAGTGCCACGCCCAGCCCGCGGGCGCGGTCGTCGAACCGGGTGGCGATCCACATGGCCACCCCGGTGAACGCCGCGGTGAGCAGCGCGCCCGAGAGGAGCAGCAGCGCGAGCGGGGCCGCCAGGCCGCCACCCAGCCCGCCGTTCCAGAGGAACGGCAGGCCGACACCGAGCACGAACGCGAGTACCAGCGGCAGGGTGAGCCCGCCCCAGCGGCCGGCGAACAGCGACCGCCGTCCTACTGGCTGGGCCAGCAGGAGCTCGATGAATTCGCGTGCACCGTAGAGGTACACCGTGCCGAAGATGAGACTCACCAGCGGCACGAAGATGAGCACCACGTTGAGCAGGCTGAGGAGCGCCCGGGGGCCGCCGCCGCCGAAATGCAGCAGTCCATGGGTCACGGCGAGCAGCAGCAGCCCATAAACGAGAACGGCCCGGCTCCGGCGGACATTCTGGAGTTCATAACGCAGGATTTTCCGTGCGCTGCTCATGCCGGGCTCCCGTAGCCCAGCATCAGCTGCGCGATGGCACGTTCCAGCCGGATCTCGCCCGTCTCCCGTCCGATCTGCCAGAGCGCGCCATGATAGCGCACGCTGCCGTCGAGCAGGAGCATGACATCGTCGGCCAGTTCCTCGAGTTCGGCAATCACGTGCGAGGTGATGATGACCGTGGCCCCGGTGTCACGCGCCGCCGATACCCGTTCCTTGAGTATCCCGGCCGCGACCGGATCGAGGCCGGCTGTTGGCTCGTCCAGAATCAGGACTTCGGGCCGGAACAGGAAAGCCAGCGCGGCATTGAGCTTCTGCCGGGTGCCGCCCGAGAGGGTGCGCACCGGCTTCTCCATCGACTCGCCGAGCTGGAACCGGTCGAAGAGCTCCGTATCCAGGCCGGTGTCGGGGCCACGGAGATCCTTCAACATGCGCGTGACTTCGCCGGCGGTGAGGTGCTCGGGGAAGCTGGGCGCCTGCGGCATGTACCCGATGCGGCGGCGATACGCGTCGCCCTGGCCGGCGACGTCCGCTCCCACCAGGATCTGCCCCCCATCAGGCCGCACCAGGCCGAGCATGCACTTGAGCAGCGTGGATTTGCCCGCCGCGTTGGGGCCGATGAGCGCCGTGGTCCGGCCCGGCTCGAAGGCGGCGGTCACGTCGCGCAGCACATGGACGCGACCGAACGACTTGTCGAGCCAATCCACCTGGATCCGGACGCCGTGGGCGGGCACCACCGCCAGTCCATGGCGATCCATGCGGCGAGGGATGGCGTTCATGAGCGCCACCGCATCAGCGGCGCCGTATCCAGCGGGAATTCCGGTGTCAGCACCGGCGCCACCCGTTCCGCGGTGTCCAGCAGCGTCACCAGCAGACTGTTGAGCAGGATCACGGCAGCGGGATGCTGCTCCACGATGAGCCCGAACAGCCGCACCGGCCGGAAGGGAACGTCACCCACCCCGTCGCGATCCAGGTCGTAGCCCTCGTAGCGATCCCAGAAGTTGCCGGCAAACCGGGTGGAGCTCGAGCGGCTGTTGGTGACGACGTCGAACGCGTTTCCGGTGAACTCGTTGCCCTCGAACCGCCCATCTTCGGCGTCGGCGTAGAGCCGTACGGCCCAGCCGTTCCGCTCGAAGCGGTTGGCGCGGGCCAGGAGCCGGTCGCTGCCCTCGACCGACAGCGCGACGGTGTTGCCGATGAAGTGGCTGTCTTCCAGCCGGCTGTCGCGGATTTCCTTGAGCAGCAGGCCGTAGGCGGCCGGCCCGGTGGCATCGGCAAACGTGTTGCCGATCATGGCGACGGTGCGCGAATACATGACCGCGATGCCGGCACGGTTGCCCTGGAAGGTGTTGCCGCGGTACTCGCACGAATCCGAATACATGAAATGCAGGCCGTAGCGCGAGTTCCCGGTGCTCACATTGTCGCGGATCAGCGCGTGGCGGCCGAATTCGAGGTAGATGCCGTCGCGGTGCCCGCGCACTTCGTTGCCCTGCACCACGAAGCCGCGGGTGTTGTAGAGGTGAATGGCATTGGCGTTGCCGGTCTCGGACCGGCCGCTGCCGGTGATACGATTGCCCGCGATCAGACAATCGCTCGAGCGGGCCGCGTAGATCGCGAAGAAGGTGTCATCGATGACATTGTCACGGATGGTACAGCCGGTGATGTCCGAGAGCCGGATCGCCGCGCGATCGTCGGTAAAACTGGCGGCGACGTTCCGGATCACCAGGCCCTCCACCGTGACGCGGTCGGCAGTGATGAGCAGCACCGGGTCGCCGCCTCCATCCAGCACCGGCATGTCCCGGCCCAGGATGGTGACGCGACTCGTCACGTTGAGGCGCGACTCGTGATACACCCCGGCATGGACCAGGATGGTGTCGCCATCGGCGGCACGGGCGAGCGCCGCACCCACGGTCGCGATGGCGGTCCCGGGCGCGACCGGAATGGTGCGGCCGGGCGCGGCAGCGAGCACCGCCAGGGCCAGCGCGGCGCTGGTCATCGCGTGAGGGTGGCGGCCGCCTCATCGGCGCCGGCCAGCACCTGTTCCCAGGTGAGGAGGACACCGCCCAGCCGTGCATGGACGCTGTCCGCCTCTGCTCCGGGCCGGAGGGCCGCAAGCCCGCTGGCCATCGGCGTGTGGAGCGAGTCGCTCCGGAGATACACGGCACCGGTCGCGTCCAGCAGGCTGTCCGGCGTCACGAAGGCATTGACGTACATCCCGTGCACCTCGCCGCCCCGCACCGGCCCGGTTGCCGCGAACGCGGCCAGGCAGCCGACATCATCGAACGGGTAGACCGTTCCGGTACTCGTGACCAGCTGACCCGCGAACCGGTGGTCCACGATGGACATGTGGCAATGTTCGCACGCTTCCTCACCGTAGCGGATGGCCCTCGGTCCGGGGGTGCAGGACGCCACCAGGCCGAGGGCGAGCGTTGCCGCCGCCGACCGCCGGCGGTCGATGATCAATGCCGCCGCCGCCAGGGCCAGCGCCGTCACGATGGCCCACCCGCCGATGTCGGGCCAGGATGTCGCGTGGAAATTGAGCAACTGCTTCGTGCCGATGAGCGGCGGCTGGTAGCTCATCCCCGGAACCTTGATGATGGCATGCGGGTCGAGGTCGTGCCCGTAGTCGTAGCCCCACTTCCAGAAGTCGGCGAGACCGGCCAGCGCCACCACGGATGCACCCGCCAGCCAGCCGATCAGGACTTTCCGGCGTCCGATCGCCGCCACGAGCAGCCCGCTCGCCACCAGCCCGCCCAGGATCCAGGGCATGAACCGGAGTTCGGGAATCGCATCCGGCTCGATCCGCTTCATCCCGATGTAGTGATTCAGGTTGTTCACGCTGTTCAGGTCCGGCGGGCTGGCGCCCCGCACCTGGCTGACCCAGATGCGGAGCCCCAGGCCCTCGGGGTACTGCGGCGCGATGAGCTCGATGCGCCAGAGCGGCGTCACAAAGCCGAGGAGCATGAGGAGTGCCCCGAACGCTACCATCAGACGCGCATCGCGTGACATCATCATCGCCTCAGTCGGTGGTCACGGCCGCATGGCCGCTGTGGCTGGAAGCCACCTGCTTCGCTTTCCCCAGCGTGCCGCTGGGCCCATTCCACGCCAGCGGGACACTGCTGCCGCGTGCCGACACCCGCGCGTACCCCTGCATCTCCTGGTGCAGCGCCGAGCAGAAATCGGTGCAGTAGAAGGGGTAGACCCCGACCCGCACCGGCACCCAGACCAGCGTGCGTGTCTGGCCCGGCATGATGAGCAGTTCCGCCGTCGTGGCGCCCATCGCGGCGAAGCCGTGCGGGACATCCCAGTCCTGCTCCAGGTTGGTCACGTGGAAGAAGACCGAGTCGCCGACCTGCAGCCCTTCGATGTTGTCCGGCACGAAGTGGCTGCGGATGGCGGTCATGTACACGTCCACCCGGGTGCCCTTCCGCACTACACGGGCGTTCTTCTCCGATTTCGTGGCGAACGGATCGGCGTTCGTGTCCAGCGTGTAGATCTTCTGCTGGCGATCCTTGATCATGCTGGCCGGCAGCGCCTGGGCATAGTGCGGCTCGCCGATGGTCGGGAAATCGAGCAGCAGCTTCATCTTGTCGCCCGAGATGTCGAACAGCTGGGCGGATTGCGCCAGCTCCGGCCCGGTGGGCAGGTAGCGGTCCTTGGTGATCTTGTTGAGCGCGATGACATACTTGCCGAACGGCTTCCGGCTGTCGCCGCCGGGCACCATGAGGTGACCGATCGAGTAATACACCGGGGCGCGGTCCAGCACCTGGCAGTCCTTGACCCGCCACTTCACGATCTCGGAGCTGATGAACATGGAGCTGTAGGCGTTGCCCTTGTCATCGAACTCGTTGTGCAACGGACCCAGTCCCGGGTTCTGGACCTCGCACGACAGCACCGACTCGTACTTGAGCACCGGGATGCCGTTCACGTCACCGGAGAACGACTTGTTCTGGATGGCCTGCATCATCTTGCTGAACGAGTGCACCGGAATCACCGTCGCCAGCTTGCCACCCGACACGATATACTCGCCGGTCGGGTCCACATCCACGCCATGGGGCGACTTGGGCGTGGGAAGGAAGTAGACCATTTCCGGACAGTCGGACGGCAGGATCACCTTGACTGACGTACCCCATTCGGTGCGCGCGATCCCGTCCTCGCCCATGATATTGTGCGCGTACCGCGCCGGCTCCATGGCCCCCTTGCCATCGGCCACGCACTGCTCGGCCCGCTTCCAGTTGACCGCGGCGATGTAATCCTTGTCGTTCTGCGAGGCGTTCACTTCCTTCAGCGCGCTGGCCTGCTCGCTGTTGTACGACGTGAAGAACGACCAGCCATTGCTGGGCCCCTTGCCCGCGTGCGACAGATCGTAGTCGAACCCCGGCATCCGGATCTGGAAGGCGATCGTCATCCGGCCGGTGACACTGTCCACCCGGGCGAACGTCAGCAGTCCGGCAAAATCCTGCCGGTAGTCGGCGATGGGAACGTCCTTCTGCGGCGTGGGCACGCTGAAGCGGGTCCCGGCCACGACATAGCGGTTGTCCGGCGTCACGAAGGGCGACGCATGGTTGCCCGCCGAGTTCGGGATCTCGAGGATCTCCTCGGTCTCGAAGCGGGTCAGGTCCAGCCGGGCGATGCGTGGCGTGTTGTTGCCGTTGATGAAGAGCCAGCGCCCGTCGGGCACGCCATCGGTCTGGGACAGCTGGGGATGGTGCGAGTCATCCCAGGGTATGAAGCCGAAACTGGTGTTCATCATGGCCTTGGTCTGCTCGGTGTAGCCCCAGCCATTCTCGGGATTCTGGGAGAAGACCGGCACATGCCGGAGCAGGCGGCCCGAGGGCAGGCCGTACACGCCCACCTGGCCGTCGAAGCCGCCCGACATGAATGCGTAGAACTCGTCGTACTGTCCCGGCGCGACGTACACCCGCTGCGCCGCGTCCGCCGCCGTGTCTCCGATCCGCGCCGCTGGGCGGCCGCAGGACATGAGTAGGGTGGCGGCGATGACCATCCCTCCTGCGTAACGGAATCCAGCCCGTTCTGACCTCATGCACGTCCTCCTGCGGCAGCGCCGCGGATGTGATCTCACTGCCCCGGATCAGTCGTGATCCGCAGCTTCTTCCCGGATGTATTCGACAATGGCTCGTGCTTCATCCACCGTGAGATGGAGGTTCGGCATCTGGGTCGCATACTGCGCCAGGAGGGCACGCGCTTCCGGATGGCGGGTATACATCGTGTCCGGATTGAGCATCATGTTCATCGCGTACGCCGGCGTGCGACGGGTGAGGACGTCCCCCAGGGGCGGCCCCACGTACCGTTCATCCAGCTTGTGGCAGCCGGCGCACTTCGCCTCGAAGACCTGCTCACCCTGCTCGGCCATGGCCTTGTCGACCGGTCCCAGCGTGACCTCCTGGGTCACCGGGCCTATCCCGTTTTTCAGCTGAAAGGCTGTGAGTTCGGCGGAAGCGCTGGGCGCCGGGGTACCGTTGCCGGCGCCCGTGTCATCGGACTGCCCGCCGCAGGCGACGGCAAGGAGGAGCGGGAACAGCGGGAGAAGGTTCGAGCGCACGACGGGGCCCTCCGGGTTCAGGTCTCGTGAACTTCACGATCAATGATCGTGCGCCTGCCATGGCGCGAGCCTGAATCCTGGATGAGCCCTTCTTCATGGATCAGATCGGCATTGTCGGGACTGCGGGGTTGCTGCCACGGAGGATCAGATCGGCACCGTCAGGACTGCGGAGTCGCTGCCATGCACCAGCTGCCGGGCGATGCTCCCGCCTTCCATGACACCGGGCGGACCACCCCGGAGGAAGCCGGTGACCAGCACCGCTGCCGCGCGCTCGCGGCATGCGGCCAGCACTTCCTCCACGATCTCGCCCTGGCGAATATCGAGGGCCAGATCGGCGCCCCAGCGGGTTCCGGCCGCGGCAACCGTGGCTTCGAGCTGGACGCTCCGCGCCAGCGGGACCATCACCCCGGTGCCCCGGGCTTCATCGCTGCGGCCGGGCTCCACCGTGACCGCGTGTACGGGATACCCGACCGCAGCCGCCAGGCGGCAGGCGGCATCCAGCACCGCCGGCGTGTGGCGCGAACCGTCCACCGACGCCAGGATTTCCCCCGTCAGGTTCCGACCCGGCGGCAGCAGCAGGCATGGCACCCTGCTCCGGCGCGCCACGGAATCGGCGGTGTCGCCCACCAGCAACCGGGCCGACTGCGTGCGCGGCGTGTGCCCCAGGACAATGAGATCGGCTCCATGCTGCTCGGCGAACCGCGGAACCTCGATTCCGGGTACGCCGCGGACGACGGTGCGGGATACCGGCGCCCCCGGTTCGAGGCTGAGCGACGCCTCGATGTCCGCCAGCACCGCCTCCGCGGCAGCGTGCCGGGCGGGGCTCACGGTGCTGGCGGGAATGCTGGTGAGCAGGCCGAGCCGGGCGCCGGCACGTGCGGCCAGATCGCGGGCCATGGCCGCGACGTGCCGCCCCGCCCCGGTCTCGTCAACGGCCGCAAGGATGAAGCGATAGGACATGGTCGGACAATACCTCCTGTTCCATTAAGCTTTGGTGAAGCCCGGCACAAAGGCCTGACATGGACATTTCCGCCACATCCCCTCCGGCAGAGCGACTCGAGCGACTGGTCGCCGCCGGCACCCTGCTCACCTCGGAGCTCTCGCTCGAGGGAGTGCTCCAGCACGTAGCCGAAATCGCGGCTTCGATCATCGGCGCGCGCTACGCTGCCATCGGCGTCCTGGGCCCCGACGGCAGGCTGCTGGAAAGCTTCACTACGTATGGTATCACCGCCGAAGAGCGTGCCCGGCTGGGCGACCCGCCCAAGGGTCACGGTATCCTCGGGCTGGTGATCCGGGAGGGCCGGGTGATCCGGCTACCCGATCTCACGAAGCACCCCGAATCGGCCGGGTTCCCGCCCAACCATCCACCCATGCGCTCCTTTCTGGGTGTGCCGGTGGTGGGGCGCCGCGGTACGCTGGGCGATCTCTACCTGACGGAAAAGATCGGTGCGCCCGAATTCACCGAAATGGACGAGCGGATCGCCAAGCTGCTCGCCGCGCAGACCGCCGCCGCCATCGAGAACGCCAGCCTGCACGAGGAAAGCGCCCGCCTGCTGGAGGAAGTGCAGCAGCTCCAGCGTGCCCGCGAGCGGTTCTTTGCGATGGTCAACCATGAGCTGCGGAACGCGCTGGCGGCCGTCTATGGCTGGTCGGAACTGTTGGTGCGGAAGAAGGATCCCGCCACCGTCCCGCCAGCGGCCTTCGAGGTGCTGGATTCGGCGCAGCAGGCGGTGAGTCTCATCAATGACCTGCTGGACCTGAGCCGGCTGGACGAAGACCGCCTCAAGGTCACCATCCGTGCGGTCGAACTTGCGCCCGTGATGCGCGGCGCGGTGGGGCGGGTGACGCCGAGCGCCCGCCTGAAGAAAGTCCGCTTGACGCTCGACATGGAGGCGGGGTTGCCGGCTTCTGCGACCGACTCGACCCGGCTGGAACAGATCCTGGTCAATCTCCTGGGCAACGCCATTCACCACGCGCCCGACAAGGGACACGTCACCGTCCACAGCGCGCTGCACACCTCCAGGCCGCGGATCGTGATTACGGTGGACGATGACGGGCCCGGCGTCCTGCCGGAAAATGCAGAAAAGATCTTCGACATCTACGTCACGCGCCCAGGCGAAGAAACTCAGGGTGTAGGGCTGGGGCTGCCGCTCTCACGACGACTGGCCCGGCTTCTGGGTGGCGAACTCACGGTGGTACCGCGGCCCGGTGAAGGAGGACGGTTCGTTCTGGAGCTTCCTCTCGCGGGATCATGAAGGTGGCTTCATGATCAGTTGGCGCATTGTTCATCGCCGGGGCGCCAGATTCATACTCCAAGAAAGTGGCTAGAGAGGTGACCGATGAAGATCCTGGTGGTGGAAGACGACCGGAAAGTTGCCGGCTTTGTTGAGCAGGGGCTCAAGGAAGAGGGCCACGTGGTGGATGTCGCCCCGGATGGCGACGAGGCCACCATGCTGGCCCACGTCTATGACTATGACGTGATCCTGCTGGACGTGGTGCTGCCGAAGAAGAACGGATTCCAGATCGCCACCGAGCTCCGGCGCGAGGGGCGCACGACGCCGATCCTGATGCTCACGTCGCGGGACGCGGCGGAGGACGTCGTGCGGGGGCTCGACGCCGGTGCCGACGACTACCTCGCCAAGCCGTTCCGGTTCGACGAGCTGCTGGCGCGGATCCGTGCCCTCCACCGGCGCGGCGGCGCGGCACGGGTGGAAAACCTGAAGGTGGGCGAACTCGAGGTGGACCGGCTCCGCCACGAGGCCACGGTCAGCGGCCGCCGGCTCCAGCTCACGCCCAAGGAGTTCCAGCTGCTGGAGTTCTTCATGCTGCACCCCGACGAAGTCGTGCGCCGTACCACGCTGCTGGAAAAGGTGTGGGACATGCACTTCGACCCGGAGAGCAACGTGGTAGATGTGCACGTCGGCAACCTGCGGCGGAAGCTGCAGGACTCGGCGGGCGAGCAGCTCATCACCACGGTCCGCGGCGTCGGATTCATGCTGCGACGGCCCGAGCCAATGCCGGCGCGCTGACCATGCCCAGCGCCCGGCTGCTCCTCACCGTGGCGCTCATCATTGCCGGGGCGCCGCTCGTGTGGCGCACCATCCGCGGGATGCTGCGCGGCCGCTTTGCCGCGGACCTCGTTGCCTCGCTCGCGATCATTACCGCGGTCCTGCTGGGCCAGCCCATTCCGGGGCTGGTCGTGGTACTCATGCTGACGGGCGGCGAAGCGCTGGAGCGCTACGCCGAGGGCAGGGCGTCGCGCGCGGTGCGCGAACTGGAAGCTGCGGCGCCACGCACCGCCCACCGGATCGGCGATGCCGTTGATGAAGTGCCGGTCGAGGCTGTGGCCGTGGGCGACCGGATCCTCGTTCGCCCTGGCGAGGTTGTCCCGTGCGACGGTGTGGTGGTGGATGGACGATCGCACCTCGATACATCGAGTCTCACCGGGGAGCCGCTGCCGGTGCTGGCCACGGCGGGCGCCGCCGCCCAGAGCGGCAGCATCAACCAGGAGGGCGCTCTCATCCTGAGGGTGACGGCGGTTGCCGCCGAGAGCCAGTATGCCCGCATCGTGGAGCTGGTGCGCTCGGCGCAGGCGAGCAAGGCGCCCATCCAGCGCACCGCGGACCGCGCGGCCGTCTGGTTCACGCCGACGACGCTCGCCGTCTGCGCCCTGGCGTGGTTCATCTCGCGCGATCCCGCGCGGATCCTCGCCGTGCTGGTGGTGGCGACGCCCTGCCCGCTGATCCTCGCGACACCGGTCGCCATCATCGGCGGCATCAACCGCGCCGCGCGGCATGGTATCGTGATGCGGAACGGTGGTGCGCTGGAAGCCCTGTCGCGCGTGGATACCGCGGTGTTCGACAAGACCGGAACACTCACGATCGGCCGGCCGGATGTCGCCGAGGTGCGTGCCGTACCGGCGATCGGCCGGTTCGAGGTCCTCCGTCTGGCCGGCGCGGTGGAGCAGCAGTCGGGGCACCTGCTGGCGCGGACGCTGACCGATGCCGCGCTCCGGGAAGTGCGGGACCTGCCGGTGGCGACGGCCATCGTCGAATCGCCCGGGCGCGGCGTCTCGGGCATCGCCGACGGCCGGCAGGTGATGGTCGGCTCGCCATCGTTCATCACGTCCGAGTATCCTGGGGCAGCCCGGGACCTCGCGAGCCTTGACCATGACGCGGGGCTCCGGGCCTGGGTGGCCATCGATGGCCAGGGCGCCGGCGTCGTCGCCTATGCGGACCAGCTCCGGCCGGGGCTGCGCTCGACGCTCGACAACCTGCGAAGCCAGGGTATTCGCGCTACGATTCTGCTCTCCGGTGATTCGCAGGAGAATGCCGATGCGGTCGCACGCGAAATCGGCGTGGACGATGCCCGCGGCGACCTGCTCCCGGAAGACAAGGTACGGGCAGTGGAGGCGATCGAGGCATCGGGCCACCACGTGCTCATGGTGGGCGACGGCACCAACGACGCACCCGCGCTCTCGACCGCATCGGTGGGCATGGCGCTGGCGGCGCATGGCGGCGGCATCAGCGCCGAGTCAGCGGACGTGGTCCTCCTGCGGGACGACATCGGGCTCGCGGCCACCGCCCTGGCCATCGGCCGGCGTTCCATGCGGATTGCCCGGCAGAGCATCGGAGTGGGACTGGGCCTGAGTTTCGTCGCCATGGGATTCGCCGCGGCCGGCCATATCGCACCCACGGTCGGCGCGCTGCTGCAGGAAGCCATTGATGTCGCCGTCATCCTGAATGCCCTGCGATCGAGCATGGAGGTTTCATGAGCGACAAAGCGGTGTTTCGCGACCTCTCGGACACCGAGTGCCGGGAGCTGCTGGCCCGGAACAACATCGGGCGGATCGCGTACCAGACCCGCGACCACGTCAATGTCCTGCCGCTTGGCTACGTGTACCACGGCGAGTGGCTCGCCTGCCGCACGCAGGAGGGCAGCAAGGTCAGCGTCCTCCGGCATTCGCCCTACGTCGCGTTCGAGGTGGATGAAGTCGAAGGGCTGTTCGACTGGAAGAGCGTGGTGGTCCAGGGGAGCTGGTATGAGGAGGACCTGCCAACGGAAGGACGCGAGGAGACGCTCGCGGCACTTCGCTCGGTGGCGCCCACTGTGCTCACACCCGACGACCCGACCCCGTTCCGTGACGTACTGTTCCGCATTCATATCCGCGAAATCACCGGTCGCGCGGCCTCGACCAAGTCCTGACTGGAGCGTCGTATGGATTGGAGCATCGCCCATCTCCACCTGATGGCCAACCACCTTCCCGTGTTCGGCTCGGTCATCGCAATCCTGGTGCTGGCGTGGGGTCTCATCGGGAAGCACCGCGACATCGTCACCGTGGGCCTCGCGATCTCGGTGCTGGCGGGAGCCGGCGCGTTCTTCGCCCGGCAGACCGGCCATGAAGCGGAAGAGCAGGTGGAGGATTCCACCTGGGCCAACCGCCGGCTCATTCATGATCATGAGGAGGCAGCGGACACCGCCTTCATCATCACGCTGGCGACCGGCGTCGTCGCGCTGGGCGCGCTCGTCCTCCGTCGGGGCGGCCGGCCCGGCGCGGCATGGCTCTCATGGCTCACCCTGGCGGCGATGGTGGTGTCGTTTGCGTTTCTGGCGCAGGCCGCACTCAAGGGTGGCTACATACGGCATCAGGAAGTCTGGCCCACCGGCATCGATACGACCTCGCCGCCGCGACCGGGCATGAACGGCGACGGGGACTGACCCCGCCTCGTGCCCCGGCTGGTCCGGTTCCTGATTCGCGGCGCGCTCGCCTGCCTGGTCGCCGCCCTGCTGCTGGGCGTGGTGCGCGCGCTGCTGCCGGGGGAAACCTGGCTGGCGGGCGCATGGCCAGTCTATCTGCACCTCCTGGTGCTGGGCTGGCTCTCGCAGCTGGTGACCGGAGTGGCGTACTGGATGTTTCCGCGAGTGGAGCGCGGTGCCGCCGCCACCGACTGGCGGGGCTGGGTGGTGTTCTTCCTGCTCAACGCGGGACTGATGATCCGCGTCGTCACCGAACCCACGGCAATGCGCGGACCGTGGCTCCCCATGGCCGCGCTGCTGCAGTTCCTGGCGATGGCCACCTTCGCGTGGTCCATCTGGCCCCGCGTCCGCGGCCGCTGAATTGCCCGCACTCTCGGTGCTGTTTCTGCGGACGGCGCTGCTCGCCCTGGTGGCGGGATCGGCGGGCGGCGCGATCATGCTGTCCGCCAAGGCGGGCATGCCCGCACGGGTCCCCGGCTGGATTCACGCCTGGCACATCGAGCTGATGCTGTTGGGGTGGTTCGGGAACCTGACGCTGGGTGTAGCCTACTGGATGTTCCCCAAGCATGCGACGGGGGCGGAACGAGGGTCCCTCGTCCCGCCAGCGATAGCGTATGGCGCGCTGAATACCGGGATCATGCTCGTGGCGCTGGGGCATCCGGCGCCAGGCCGGGGCCTCGAACTGCTCGCCGTGGTCGCCTTTGCGTTCAACGCGATCCCGCGGATCAAGCCGTTCGGTGCGGGACGGAAGTTGTCATAGGTCGTGGGTCATGGGTCATGGGTCATGGGTCATGGATGGTGGATCATGGGTCGATAATCTCGAGTCAGGAGTTCACGACTCACGACTCACGACTCACGACCCACGACTCACGGCGTCACAATCATCACCGTCACCATCCCGAACATCCCCCGCTTCGACTCGGCGTGGGGCAGGATGTGGCAGTGGAACGCCCAGGTGCCGGGGTTGGTCGCCTTGACCACCACATCCCACCGTTCGCCCGGCGCGATGTTGAGCGTGTCGCACTTCCATGGCATGGGCTGGGGCCAGCCATCCTTGGCGATCACGGTCATGTGCATGCCGTGGAGGTGCATCGGGTGGATCAGCATCCCCTCGTTCATGAAGCGGATGCGGACCGTCTGTCCCAGTCTGGCGGTGATCGGTTCGGTAGCGGGAAATTCCTTGCCGTTGAGCGTGAAGCCGTGGGCGCCGTCATTGAGGATCATGACGTAGTCCACATCGGCCTTCGGTTCGCTCGAGCGGTTCTTCGGCTCCACGATGAACGCGCCCAGCAGCCCGTTGCCCACCTGGATGGCGGCGTTGTGGTGCGAGTGGTACATGTGGGAGCCGGCGTTGGGCACCGTGAACTCGTAGGTGTGGCTCTCGCCGGGCTTGACCGGCGGCTGGGTAATGAACGGCACGCCGTCCTGGTCGTTAGGGACTTCCAGCCCGTGGAAGTGGATCGAGCTGGACTCCTCAAGCTGGTTGTGGAGGATCACCCGTACGCGATCTCCCTCCCGCACACGGATCTGCGGCCCGGGGACCTGGTCGTTGTAGGCCCACGCGTGCACCTTCACCCCGGGCTTCGTCTCCCACTGGAGCTCCCGGCAGGTCAGCTCGAACACCTTGACCCCGCCCACGATCTTCGGCGCCAGGACCTGGTTGCCCTTGCCGGCCGTCGGTGCCGGAAACGCCTTGACCCCGGCCTCGTGGTGCGCGTCCATCTCGTCTGCCAGCTCGCGCACCGACTTGGGCTTGGCTGCCGGCTTGGCCACCGGCTTCCCGGGTGGGGCGGACGTGGCCGCGGCTGGCGCCGGCTCAGCGCAGGATGCGAGCGACGCCACCACGGCGGGCAGCGCCACCGCCGCGATGGTGCCCTTCCTGATGAAGGAGCGGCGGCTGGCCTGCGCGTCGGCAAGGGATTGATCAGACACGGCATCTCCGGGCGAATGGTTCGTGCGGAACCTATCCCGGACCTGGTTGAGTCACTCTGAAGGTGCCGTGAAGCGTTCTTCAGGAAGGGTTGCGGCGCGAAATCCTTTCACCCAACTTCCCGTCTCCCCCGATCCCCATCCGATCCGGAGTCGCCGTGCAGCAGGTCAAGGGCGCCGTGCTCAAGTCCCGCCTCGCGTTCATCGAGGAACATGCCGGCAAGGACGGCCTCGCCAGAGTGGTCGCGAGCCTGTCGCCGGAGGACCAGCGGACGTTGCGCATCGTGTTCACGTCCAACTGGTATCCCTTTGAGTTGGGCAAGCAGCTGGATGACGCCATCGTGAAGGTGCTGGGGGGCGGCCGAACCGATTTCTTCGAAAAATTGGGTGAGGCGTCCGCCGTGAAGAACCTGGGGACGCTCCACTCGGCCTATCTCACCCAGGGCGATCCGCATGCCTTCCTCTCCAAGGCGCCCGGCATCTACGACGCGTACTACGAGACCGGCCGCCGCGTGTACGAGAAAACCGGCGAGAAGTCGGCGCGACTCACGACGTTTGACGCGGAAACCTTCAGCGCGCCCGATTGCCTGACCGTGGTGGGATGGTACAAGAAGGCGCTGGCGATGTGCGGTGTGGAGGGCGTGCGGGTGACGGAGAGCGAGTGCCGAGCCAACGGCGGGACAGTGTGCCGGTATGAGATAAGCTGGAAATAGACGGCTGGACGGCCAGGGCGTGTTTGACAAGTTGTTTGCACACGAAAGCACGAAAGCACGAAAGACTCTGAAGACCTTAGATGAGTGAGCCACCGGTCCAGAGCAGGGCTGCCTCGGCAGGCACAGCCCGGGCGATTGGTGTTCACCGGTGAGGACCGTCCGTTTTCCCGTCGAGCCGCCGAGCCGTCGAGCCGTCTTCTATGTCCGGGCAACCGCAGGAGCTGGCGCCGGAAGCGTCTGATGCGGACGCTCGTTCCGGAAGAGCGGCACCGCAACGGCTGCCGCCACCAAGGCGCCGCCGCCGAACAGCGTGAGCGCGGAGATGAACCCCCACGTCAGTGCCAGCTGGAACAGCAGACTGCCGAGGCCAAAACCTGCGAACAGCAGAAACGCCATCACCGCTGTCGCCTGACCGCGGTTTCCCGGCAAATCGGTGACGATACCGGCGAGCAGCGGTTGCGTCAGGTCGTAACCCAGCGACAGCGCTACGATGGCAACCTGCACGGCGAGCAGCGGGAGGGGCGCGGCCAGGAGCAGCGCACACACGCCGGTGAGTGCGACGCCAGCAGGAATGATCCACGAGCGGCCATGACGGTCTGCCAGGCGGCCGATGGTCGGCCCGAACAGCAGTCCGGGAATGCCGTAGCCGAGCAGCGCGAGCCCGATTCCCACCTCCCCGAGTCCGAAGCGCTGGCGCAGGTACAAGGCCAGCCAGGTGTACACCCCCGATTGCACCACGGCATTGATCGCCACATACGTATAGGTACGGCGTCCCCGGGGCAGTGCCAGCAGCGACGCATATCCGCGAATCACCGCCAGCAACGGCGGCGGCGCTGACCTGGGCAGCCTTGGCACCGCCCCCACCGCCACCGCGGCCATGCCCAGGACGGCGGTGAGCGCGGCGACCGCGAGGAACAAGCCCTGCCACCCGACCAATGGTTCCACGAGTGCCCCAACGGTGGCCCCAACCGCGGTGCCGCCGGCGATCGAGCCAAACAGCCAGCCCAGCGCCCGGCCACGCTTCTGAAACGGCACGACATCGCCGATGAGCGTGAGGCCGATGGGTACCACGCCACTCGCCCCGATCCCGGTGGCGAATCGCCAGGCCACGAGTTCGGCCACACTGGTCGCGGACGCCGTGGCTGCGGTCAATGCAATGAACAGCGTCAGCGAACCGAGGATGACCGGCTTCCGTCCGAAGCGGTCGGACAGCGGGCCCCACACCAGCGTCGCGATCCCATAGGGGAGAAGGTAGGCGGGCACGGCCAGTCCGACCCAGCCGACGTTGGTGTGGAAGACCTGGGCCAGGCGCGGAATGAGCGGGGCCATCATGAACGCCTGGGCGATGACCAGGAAGGCCGCGGTGCAGAGGACCGGCAGCATCCACGGCGAGGGAACCCGCGATGCTGGCCGACCCAGGTCGGGTGACGGCGCCATCAAGTGTGGGACCGGGTCCGGCAGTAGTGCCGAGCGACGCGGGCCCGGTTGCCACAGACCGACGCCGAGCACCACCGCCGGCGTGGATTGCGGGCGAGGAACTGCAGTACGCAGTCCGGGTGCTCGCAGGTGCGCACGAGCTTCGCGTCCGGACCAGTCAGGAGTCTGGCGGCATCCATGGCGAGCGCGTGCAGCAGCGTGTCACGTCTGGACCCGGCCGCGCGCAACTCAACCCTCGGGCGCTGGCGCGACCACGTAATCCGGCTCGCCCGCCCTGCAGTCGCGAGGGCAGCATTGACCGTGTCCAGCGCCCTGCGTGGCGGCGAAGCGTGGGCACGTCGCGCCGACAGCAGCACGGCGATCGAGTCCCGCAGCGTCCGCACCGCCTGCAGATCCGCGCGGGTAACGGTACCGGACCACGGCAGCCGATCCCGCTCGGCCGCCAGCCAGGCGGCGAGTGCCGACGGTTTGTCGAGCAGGTCCACATCGACCCCACCCGCGCGCACACGGGTGTTCACGAGGTCGAGTGAGACGGGCTCGCCCAACAGCAGAAATCCACGCGGTGGCGCCATGCGCTTGAACCTAATTGGTTCTCCCATTAGGTGAAGAGTGCCTGGTTTCGATGACTGCGAGGTGACGTGCTACCACAGCGGAGTGCATCGGCAGGGCTGCAAGATTGCTTCGACGGCTGCGCTGTCTCGCAATGCCGCCGTCAGGCGAACTCCCGGTCTCCCGTCTTCCGTCCTCCCGCCTTCCCGCCTTCCCACCTTCCCGTCTTCTACGGTGCCAGTCGCTCCACCCGCCATCCATCTCCTGCTCTCACGTACCGCAGCCGGTCGTGCAGCCGGTTGCTGCGGCCCTGCCAGAATTCCACCGTATCCGGCACGACCCGGTAGCCGCCCCAGTGGGGGGGCGCAGGTACGTCTGCATCGGCGAACCGTTTTTCCACCTCTGCGACCGCCGCGTCGAGCGTTGAGCGTCCGGGAATGATGTGGCTCTGTTCCGACGCCCACGCCCCGATGCGGCTTCCGCGCGGGCGGGTGGCGAAATACTGCTCGGTCTCGTGACGCGGGACGCGGGACGCGGGACCTGTGGCGCGAACCTGGCGCTCGAGCTCCGGCCAGTAGAACAACAGGGCCGCATGCGGATTGGCGTCGAGTTCTTCCGCCTTCCGGCTGCGATAATCGGTGTAGAACACGAACCCCCGTGCGTCGACGCCCTTGAGCAGCACGATCCTGGCACTCGGCGCGCCATCCGGCGCCGCCGAGGCCAGGGTCATGGCATTGGCATCACGCACCTCGGCGCGGGCCGCGTCGGTGAACCAGCGATCGAAGAACGCGAGCGGATCTGCCGGTGCGTCCTGCTCCGACAGCGAGGCCCGCATGTATTCGCGCCGCAAGTCGACAGGCGACATCAGGGCTCCGCCTTCACACGCTTCAGGTTGAGGTCCTGGAAATCGAAGCTGAAATCCACCGCAGGCGAGGCCGGCACCATCCGCGCGCCATCCACGTGGCCTTCGGCGTCCATGCTGAAGGTCACGAAGGCGTCCGCACGCAGCGAGCGGTCCCTCCAGCGCACCAGGAAGGTTTCATACTGCCAGTGCACCAGGTCACCAAGCAGCGACGGCGTGTGCAAGAACTGCATCACCAGCTTGCCATGGTCATTGGTTACACCCACATCGCCGTACCATTGATCGTGGTAGGTACCGGCGTAACGGTCGAGCGGGAGCGCCGGTCCGGCGGTGGAGTCCCGCGAGGTGGCGGCCTTCGATTCCGACGCTGCATTGGCCGAGTCGTTGCGCGCGGCCATGGTCGCGTACCCGCCCGCCCAGTCGAACTTCTGAGCCCCCAGCGCGTCATCCAGCGCCTGCCACGCGATGGCCTCGAACGCCATGCTCTCGGCGTTGGAGAGTACGGCCACGCCAATGTTCTTCTCCGGCACCATGATCACCCGCGAGAGATAGCCCGGCAATCCGCCCGTATGGGTCACGACTTTCATCCCACGGTAGTCCTGGATGAAGAAGCCGAGGCCGTAGCCCAGGAAGTTGGTGCTGCGGGGCGCGAGAGGTGCGGGCGCGCGGCCCGGATTGAGCGGCGTCACCAGCGACCACTGCGCGCGCGTAGTGGATGGCTTCCAGAGCTGCCTGCCATTCACCTTGCCCGAGTCGAGCTGGGCAATGAGCCAGTGCGCCATGTCCTCCGCGCTGGCGTTGATCCCGCCGGCGGGATTGGTATTGTCGCTGAGGACCGGCGGAATGGGTTGGCTCACCGCCTCGATCACCTGACCGGCGACGAGATAGAGCACGTTGTCATACGCATAGCCGCTGCGGAAGCTGCGGACTGGCGGGATGAACTTGAGCCGGCGCGCAATCGAGTCGCGGGTGTAGGTGGACGCGGGCCACCAGAGCAGGTCGCCGGCGCCAAGGCCGAGGCCGCTCCGGTGCACCAGGAGATCACGCACCGTGAGTTCGCGCGTCACCCAGGGATCGTACATCTGGAACCAGGGCAGGTAGCGGATTACCGGCGCATCCCATTCGATCTTCCCCTCTTCCACCAGCATGCCAAGCGCGAGCGCCGTGAAGGCCTTGGTGTTGGAAGCGATGCCGAACCGGGTATGACTGTCGGCCGGCGTGGCCTCGCCCATCTTCCGGACGCCGTACCCCCTGGCCACCAGGATCTTGCCATCCTTGACGACCGCGACCGCAACGGCCGGCGTCTCGAATTTCTGGAGCGTGCTGGTGACAAAGCGGTCGAAGTCCTTCGGCATCTGGGCGTGGAGCGGCGCGGCGGCAAGGAACACCCCGGCGCCCAGGGCGAGCAGGGAGCTGCGAATCACGGTGGTGGCTCCGGTGAGAGGCGGAGGGGGAAACTACGAGGGGTTAGGGGTCAGGGGCTAGGGGCTAGGGGTTAGGGGCTAGCGTTGAGAGATGATGGTCGCGGGTCGCGGGTCGCGAAGTTGGCCACGCGGTGTCATTGCGAGGAGGGCCCAACGGGCCCGACGAAGCAACCTTGCAGCCCTACGTCGGAGCCCCCGGCGGAGCTATCCGCAGGAGATCTCGGTCGGGCTGCAAGGTTGCTTCGCACCCTTCGGGTGCTCGCAATGACACGTCAGTGACAGCTTCGCGCAGCCAGCAGCCTTCGATCCTCTTCGTCCCTTACCCTACAACCGGAACAAATAACTCACCTTCGCAAAGAAACTGTCCTGCTGGCGTTCGAGAGCGCTGAACGTAAACGACCGTGGCTCGGTCATGGTACTGCCGTAGCCGGCGAAGACCACCGTGCCCGGTGTGGGCGTGAAGGCGAGGAGCACATCGCCACGCACGTTGTTCCGCTCGAACGCCGCCGCCCGGCTGAAGCCGCCGCCGCCATCGGCGAAGTAGACCGGATACTCGGTGCGCGAGTTGTCCCGCAGGCTGTCCTGCTTGCTCATGGCGTACTCGCCCACCAGCCGGATGAAGAGCGGCCGGGCGATCTGGTATTCCAGCTTGAGGCGCGGAATCCGGTTGAGCAGCACCAGACTGCCGTCGGTCCGCCGGTTCACCTGCTGATGATTGTAGGTGAAGGCCAGCCGGAGCTGGTCGGTGGGGCGCGCGTTGATGCCGCCCTGAATGATCAGCAGGTTGCCCGAGGCCCACTCGGGAAAATTCTCGTCGCGGCCGTAGAGACTGAAGACATTGGCATCGAACCGCTTCCAGGTGGGCGTGTTGATGCTGACGTACACTTCGTTGTTGTGAATCTGGTCCTGGCCGACATAGGGTTCGTAGCGGAGCCCGCCGCTGCCGTCGGGCACGCCCAGGAAGTAGTCGGCAAAGAGCCCCTCGTCATACCCGAACGACTCGATGAACCAGCCGGTGCCCACGCTCCAGCCGCCCCGCAGCGACGAGTTCACGTCGAAGTGCAGCTTCCGGTCCTGGATCCCGCCATCATGAATGAAGCGCTGGTATTGCCAGATGCCATCAACGGTCACCGCGGCGGTCACCCGCTGCACCAGTGAACCTTCCTTCGGATAGAAGGAATAGTTGGGCGCGATGTTGGCATGCACGATCCCGTTCCGTCCGATGAACCCGCTCCGGGTCACGAACTCGTCGCCCACGCCGCTGAAGGACGTGCGCCAGCCGAAGCGCTGGCCGGTCCGGTCGAAGCGGAGGGTCCAGAGCGGATCGGTCACCGTGACGCCATTGGTGCGGGTCCGGCTCGCCGCCAGCTGCGCAATCACCGCGTAGACGCCGCCGAAAACGATGCGGCCGTCCAGGTCGGCCACCCGGTTGTAGTCGTCGCCGTCAATGAAATCGGTGTAGGCCATGCCGAGGCGGGACCCGCCGCCGATCCCCTTCTGCATGCGGAGAATGTTGAACAGCGGGTTGTTGCCGGCGGCGGACACGTCTGGGTCATCCACGGCTGACAGCAGCGCCAGGTCGGCACCCAGCGTCTTGCCGGTGAGCTTGGCCGCGGCGACCGGCTGGACGATGCGGCGGGTGTAGATCAGGTTGCTGGGCGTATTGAACTGCTCGATTCCGTCCAGGAAAAACGGGCGCTTCTCGGCAAAGAAGAGCGCCTGGCGCGGATCGAAGTTGATCTGGCCGGCGTCGCTCTCCACCTGGCTGAAGTCGGGGTTGGCGGCGGCGTTGAGGGTGAGATTATTGGTGACGCCCCAGCGGAGGCTCCCGCCGATATCCGGCTCCACCTTGCCGTAGGCGTACGTCCCGTCAGGCATGCGCGCGCCGGCATAGCCCGCCGTCACTTCCGGATTCACATCCACCACCAGGCCGCGGCGGAGTCCATCCAGGTGCTCCAGGTGACCTGATTGACCGAGGAATGACGCACGGGCGCGCCGGGCCGGCGCCCAGACGTCTTCGTAGCCGGAGTGCTGCACGTGGCGCACCACCTGGAACGACCAGGTCTGGGACGCGGACGGCTGGAAGCGGAGACTCTTGAACGGAATCTCGATCTCGATTTCATAGCCGCCGGGCACCAGCTGTCCCCGGGAGTGCCAGGTGTAATCGGGGCTCAGGTCCGCGCGGTCACGTGATGCGCCGGCTGAACCGAAATTGGTGCTGTTCTGCCCCGTCTCCACCAGCGCACCGTCCGCCTGCACACCGAGCGGGTTCACGCCGAACATGGTGGCGGTGCGGCCGTCGTTGAAGGTGCCGATCAGGAATTCTATCCAGTCGTCGGAGCTGATCCGGTCGCGGTCGGCGAGCGTGGCCTGCGCGTCACCGTGGGCTTCCCGCGCGCGCACGCCGAGATGGAGCGCCGTGGGGGAATACCAGACCAGTACGGTGGTCGAGTCGGCGGCGGGAATGCCGTCGGTCGGAAGAAATTGCGAGAAGCCGGAGAGCACCGCGGCCTGGGCCCAGACCGGCTCGTCCAGCCGCCCGTCGAGCGTAACCGAGGCCTCGATGCGGGGCGGCGTGACGGCCACCTGACCTGCCTGGCCGCTGAAGGCGCCGGGATCGGAGCCGGTGATGGTGGCGGACGCGGCGGTGCCCTGCAGCAGGAGCAACAGTGCCAGATGCATGGATTTCCTGGAGATGGAGGTGGTGATCACCGGACAGCAACTCTCTGCTTCTCGCTACGGCCCCGGATCGCGCCGGGTTTCGCGGATGGCTGGTCAGGTTAGAATCCAGCCATTCCCATCCCGGAGCCGCCTGTGCGCCGTTTCGTCCCGATCCTGCTCCTGCTTGCGACCGCGACACCACTGACGCCGGCCCGTGCCCAGCAGCGCCGCATGCACCGCGATGCGCGGCTCGAACAGCAGCTCGCTGCGCTGGCGGGCGGGGTGGACGGCACGGTGGGGATCTACGTGCACAACCTCAGGAGCGGCGTCACGGCCGAGCTCAACGCCGACAGCGTCTTCCCGACCGCCAGCATGATCAAGGTTCCCATCCTGGTGACGCTGTATGACGCCATCGTGCAGGGCAAGGTAGACATCCACACCCCGGTGGTCTATACCGACTCGCTGCACTATCCCGGTGCGGACATCCTCGGCTCGTTCCGGGACAGCGCCACCATCGCACCGACCCAGCTCATCATGCTGATGCTGACCATGAGCGACAACACCGCGTCGCTCTGGCTCCAGTCCATGGCGGGCACGGGCGTCGCCATCAACGCCTGGCTGGAGGCGCATGGTTTCGAGCACACCCGGATGAACTCGCGCACGCCCGGGCGCCGGGGCGACTGGGAGCAGTATGGCTGGGGCCAGACCACACCGCGAGAGATGGCCCGGCTGGTCACCATGATCCGCGAGGGGAAGGCGGTGAACGAGGCGGCGAGCGAGGAAATGTATCGCGGGATGACCCGGAGCTTCTGGAATGGCGAGGCGCTGTCGCAGCTGCCGCCATGGGTGCAGGCCGCGTCGAAGCAGGGAGCGGTGGACCACGCGCGCGGCGAAGTCGTGCTCGTCAATGCCCCGTCCGGCGACTACGTCTTCTGCGTGACGACCAGGAACCTGGCGGACACCACCTGGGCGGCGGGCAACCAGGCGTTCGTGCTGCTCCGGCAAGTGTCGGCGCTCTTATGGAAGACGTTCGAGCCGAAGCATCCGTGGCATCCGGCCGACGGGGCTTCAGCATTCAAGCCGTCGCAAGAGGAGTAGGCAGGACGGGCAGGACGGGCAGGACGGGCAGGACGGGCAGGACGGGCAGGACGGGCAGGACGGGCAGGACGGGCAGGACGACTGTAGAAGGAGATCACCATGTTCGAAATCCACAGCCCGGCCTTCGGGCAGGGAGAAGCGATACCGCAGAAGCACACATGTGAAGGCGACGACATCTCGCCGCCGCTCGCGTGGAGCGACCCTCCAGCGGGCACCCGGAGCATTGCCCTGCTGGTGGACGATCCGGATGCGCCCGATCCGGCGGCGCCGAAGCGAGTCTGGGTGCACTGGATCCGCTACAACATCCCTGCCGACGCCACGGCGCTGGCGGAGGGCGCCGGCAGTGTGGCGCCGAGCGGTGAGGTGCGCGAAGCAATCACGGATGCACACGGTACCGGGTATCACGGTCCCTGCCCGCCGGTCGGCCGGCACCGGTACTTCTTTCATCTATATGCGCTGGATGTCCAACTTCCCGACCTTGGCGCGCGGGCAGGGCGACGGGAATTCGAGGCGGCGATGAAGGGCCACGAACTGGGGCGGGCAGGGCTGATGGGCACGTACGAACGCATGGCCAAGTCAGGGCACGCCGGCCGGTAGACCGGGGCAGGCACCGTATGAAGCGAACGTGGACGCGGACGCTCGGCTGGCTCCTGCTGTTTCTCCTGCTCACGCTGCTGGCGATCGTGATGTGGCAGCGACAGCGGCGCCTGGCGCGGAATGACTCGACTGCGGACACCACCTGCCTTGCGGCGCGTATCGGCCTCCCGTGTGACGGGGGAGGAGGGCAGTAGGATGGGCAGGACGGGCAGGACGGGCAGGCCGGGCAGGCCGGGCAGGACGGGCAGGACGGGCAGGACGGGCAGGACGGGCAGGACGGGCAGGACGGGCAGGACGGGCAGGACGGGCAGGACGGGCAG
>SMFG01000010.1_pt1 | contig 23630 bp, 19 predicted proteins | sample 2456131 | NCBI WGS metagenome assembly SMFG01 (sample SAMN10132612, study PRJNA489261) | soil metagenome | isolation source: day120 antibiotic-silt loam soil ammended with raw manure from dairy cow... | place: USA | collected 2015-05-01
CGAGATGCGCGTGATAAATGAAAGTGCCGGCCCGCGGCGCCAGCAGCCGGACGGTCAGGGACCGCCCCGGCGGGATCTCGGGCGCCAGGCGTGAGCCACTGCCGCTCCACCCGCTCACCCCGTCCGAGTAGCTGTCGTCCAGCTCCAGCCCATGCCAGTGCACCGAGGTCGCTTCCCGCAGCCGGTTGGCCACCGTCACGGTCGTGGGAACGCCGCGCGTCAGGATCAGGATGCCGCTGGTCCTGGGGAGCGAGTCGGGACTCGGTGCCCGGCTGCCCGAGGCCACGATGAACTCGCGCGTGCGCGGTGCATGGCCGCGCTGCGGGCCCTCGTCCACGAAGACGACCGCACTGTCAGTGGCGATAGGAAGCCGTGCGAGAACTCGTGGCCGCGCCGTGATGCCCAATACCAGCCCGACCATGTGATCGCCCATGCCGCCGGGGTGCTTCGGCCATTCGAGCGCATTCTCCGGCGCTATATGGAAGGCCAGGTGGCAGTGAAAGAGCCAGTTGCCAGGATTGGGCGCGGCCCATGTCATGCTCATGGTGCTGAACGGCGCCATTTGCCGGGTCACGACCAGCTGCTGCCGGTCAGGGGCAATCGTGGTGTCGGCCGCCAGGTCACCCTGGGCATTGACCCTGAAGTAGAAGCCATGCATGTGCATCGGATGCCCGCGGCCACTGGCGTTGAGTACGCGCCACCGTACCGTGTCCCCTACGACGGTCTCGATCCGCTCGGTCCACGGCCAGGTGCGCCCATTGATCGCGAGCACATTGCGGCCGCCGAGCGCCGTCGTGTCCGCTTGACTCCAGATATTCATGACGAACACCCGGTCCGGCGGGTGGGTGGACGCCGAGTCCACGACCAGCGCCCCGGCCAGCTGCTGCTGCTCCGTCCTGTCGGGATCCACATGGCCGGGAGTCGCGCCATAGATGTAGGTACCGGGCGCACCGGCCTCGAACTCCAGTGTGTCGGTCTGCCCCGGGGCGACCAGTACGCCGGTCGTGTCCACCAATGGATGTGGCGCAAGGCCGCCGAGACTGATCGTGGAATCGGCCAGCGCATTGTGGACCGTGACGAACAGCTTCGTTCCGGCCGGCACCCGGATGAGCGGCGCTGGAATGGCCGGTGCCTTGCCGATCTCGGCGAACGCCGGAACCACGACGGACGGGCCATCCGCTGCTTCAGGGAACCACTGCGCCTGGCGCACTTCCAGATGGAGCGTGAGCACCCCATTCTGGAGACGGCCCGCCGGAACGCGGTTGTCATTGGGCTGAACCACGGCGATGGAATCGCGCGGTGGTGACGTGAGGAGCGGCAACACACCAAGTGCCAGTGCAAGGGGGAGACGCAGGCGCGGCATGATGACCTTCGGGCAAGGCCCGATACAGGTGGAAGCGCGCCCTCGCAGGCGCAGGGTCCTTCAGCCGGCGGGATCCATCCCGGCTACGGCATCCAGCTCGGCGAGGCACGAGGCCCGCGCCGCATTGTCCATGAGTGCGATCTCGAATCCGTTGCGTGCTACGCCTGCAAGGTTGGCCGGCGAAAGCTGCATATCGCTGGCCAGTGCCAGATACTCATCGGTCAACGTGTTGCCAAAGCAGAAAGGATCGTCGGTGCTCACGGTGCAGCGCACACCAGCCTCCAGCAATCGCGGCAGGGGGTGCTGCGCCAGTGATGGCACGATCCCAAGCCGCACGTTGCTGATCGGGCAGGTATCGCAGGTAACGTCGCGGTCCCGGAGCAGTTCGACGACCGCCGGGTCTTCAATGGCGCGAATCCCGTGCTCCACCCGGCGCACGCCGAGGGTCTCGACCACCTCACGCACGCTGGCGGCACCGGCCAGCTCCCCGGCATGAGCCTTGATAATCTTGCCTGACTCTGCGACGCGGCGCCAGACCCGGGCAGTCCACGGCTCCAGCTGCCATGACTCTTCGCCATGCAGGTCCACGCCGGCCAGGTGCTCCCAGGTGTGAAGCGTGTCAATGATCGGCGCCAGCGCCGGCGTATAATCAATCCGGCGCATCCCGGCAAATACCCGAACCGTCATGCCGTCGGGGGCGGCGCTCCGGATGGCATCCAGGATCTCGCGCCCATCGGCGCGAATGAACTGGATGACCGGAAGATGGAAACTGGTCTCGACGTACCGTACATTCTGCCGGGCAAGCTCGTGGAACACCGCCGCCGCCGCTTGATGGTAGCGCTCCGGCGAGGTATACCAGAGCACGGCGTTGTCGAGCAGTGTCGCCTCGAAGGAGGCAAAGTCCGCATAGCGATGGGCCGGTGACCACCATGGCGGCACGCCGTCACGGTATCGGCTGGGTGCCACGCTCTGCAGCAGCTCGAGTGGCAGTGCGCCCTCGATGTGCAGGTGGGTTTCCGTCTTGGGCAGCCGCGCGATGAATTGATTCAGGCTACCATCGGGCGGTGTTGGCATATTGTGATCGTTCACGACGAAAGCTACCGGCGGGTTACCTCACCCGCCAGCCAGGGGGAGTCCCATGCGGAAGTTGGGCCCGGTCGCGCTTGCCCTTGTCCTGCTGGTGGTGGCCGCGTCCGCGGATGCGCAGTCCTCCACCCTCCTCAAGCCGGACGCCGTGTACGATGGCGTAACCGACCACCCTCATCCCGGCTGGGGGGTGCTTGTGGTTGGAGACACGATCGCCCGGGTGGGTCCGGCGAACCAGCTCGCCGCTGGCGCCGCCGAGGTGGTGTCGCTGCCTGGCCTGACGCTGATGCCGGGCCTGATCGAAGGGCACTCGCATCTGCTGCTCCACCCGTACAACGAAGCGGATTGGGATCATCAGGTGCTGTATGAGCCGCTCGCGCTCCGGATCGCTCGCGCCACCATCGCGGCCCGAACGACGCTGGAGGCGGGTATCACCACCGAGCGCGACCTGGGAACCGAAGGCGCCGGGTACGCCGATGTCGGGCTGCGCGACGCCATACGCCAGGGGATCATTCCGGGCCCCCGCATTCTCGCGAGCACGCGCGCGATCGTCGTCACGGGATCATACGGGCCGCGTGGCGCGCCGGAGCGGGAGATGGCATTTGGCGCGCAGGAAGCGGACGGCGTGGATGGTCTGACGCGGGTCATCCGGGATCAGATCGGCAAGGGTGCCGACTGGATCAAGTTGTATGGTGATTACGGCTGGGGACCGCACGGAGAATCCGAACCCACGTTCACGGAAGCCGAGCTGAAGCTGGCGGTCGAAGTGGCCGCCAGTGCCCACCGGTTCGTGGCCGTGCATAGTGGCACGGCGGAGGGCATGCGCCGAGCCGCCCTCGCCGGTGTGAGAACCATCGAGCATGGTGACGGGGGCACCCCCGAGGTATTCAAGCTGATGGCCGAACGGCACGTAGCCCTCTGTCCCACACTCGCGGCCACTGAAGCGGTTTCGATTTATCGCGGGTGGAAACCGGGCCAGCCCGAGCCGGCGCGCATGCAGCAGAAGCGCGCCAGTTTCCGCGCCGCGCTCGATGCTGGCGTCAGCATCTGTTTCGGCGGTGATGTCGGCGTCTTCGCCCACGGCCAGAACGTGCGGGAGCTGGAACTCATGGTGGACTACGGCATGATGCCGGCCGCCGCGGTGCACTCGGCCACGGCGGGGAATGCCGATATCTTCGGGCTGGAGGATCGCGGCCGGATCAAGCCGGGGCTGCTTGCAGACCTGATCGCCGTGGAGGGCGATCCAACCCGGGACATCAGCGCGCTCAGGCGGGTGAGGTATGTGATGAAAGGCGGGAGGACGGGAGGACGGGAGGACGGGAAGTGAGGCGGAAAGACGAGATGACGGGACGGCGGGAGCGGCTCAGCAGCCAGATCTTCTCGTTATCCCGTTCTCCCGTCCTCCCGTCCTCCCGTCATCCCGTCTTACGGCAGGGCGCGTTTTCCTGACGATCCTTCCCACCGTCCAGCTGAGCATCACAACCACACCGGTGATGATCGCGGACTTGGGATCGGCGGCGACGAGGCCTCCGAGAAGACCGACGGCAATGAGGAGCGCCAGGCCCGGCAACCATGGGTATCCCCGCGCGCGATAGGGGCGCGCGAGGTCGGGCTCGCTCCTGCGTAGCTGGAAGAATGATGCGAACATCAGAACATAGAGCAGCACCACCAGCACAGCATCCACGGCTACGACGGCGCTGAAGGATCCCAGCAGCATGAAGCCGCTGACCAGTACCAGCCCTGCGACCAGTGCAATGATCGGTGTGCCGCCGCCATTGACCCGGGTGACGATACGCGGGGCAAGCCCGTCCTCGCCCATGGCGTAGAGGACCCTCGGCGCCGCCATGATTTGCGCGTTCACCGTGCCGAGGATGGAGACGATCATGATGACCCGTATCAGGATGTCGCCGGCAGGTCCGAACAGCGCCCGCGCCATCGTGGCTCCCACGAACGAATCGTGCGCCATGACCCCGATCGGGACCACGGCGAGGTACGCCACGTTGAGCAGGAGGAAGATCCCGATGATGAGGAACACTCCCTGGAACATCGTGCGCGGGATGACCTGCCCGGCGTTCTCGATCTCCCCGCCACAGTAGATCACCGCATAGTAGCTGTCGTAGGTGAAGATGATTCCCTGCATGGCCAGACCGACGGCAAGCAGCAGCGCGCCTCCCGACGGCAGGGTCGCCGCTGCGGCTCCCGGCGAGGCGGAGTGGGGCAGGAGGAACGCGGCGAGGACCAGCGCCAGCAGCGCGACGGTCTTCAGGACGGTGGTGACCGTCTGGGTGCGACCCCCGGAGCGCACACCAATCCATTGGAGCACGACGAGCCCGGCCAGGAGCCCGAAGCCCGCGAGGACCGCATGCCCATGGAGGGGTGGGATCAGGCCGCCGAGGTATTCCCCCGCCAGCAGGGCGAGCGCGGGTGTCCCGATGCACCAGTTGATCCAGTCGGTGAACCCCACGAAAAACCCTGCTTCGTCACCGAACGCACGGCGGGCGAAAATGTAGTAGCCGCCGGAGCGGGGGAGCATCGCGCCGAGTTCGGCGAAGATGTTGGCGCCGAGCAGCGTGATGCCGCCTCCGAGCACCCACGCCAGCATATAGAGATCGGTGCGTGGCAGCGCGGCGGCAACATCGCCGGGTGCGCCGAGAATTCCGCCACCAACGGTCGCGCCAACCGCCATGGCCAGGCCAAAGATCGTGCCGAGTGCGCGGCGCAGGCCGGCAGGGCCGGTTGAGGCTGAGTCGGTCAGGCAAGCTCCGAAGACGGGCAGTTGGACAGATGGATGGATGGACAGTACCGCCCAACTGTCCATCTGTCCAATTGCTCGCCCGTGCGCCCGCTCCATCTTCGCCGAGCGTCGGGGGTGTGTCATCCTGAGGGCGCGCAGCGGCCAAAGGATCTGCCTGTCGGAACAGGGAACCGGGCGAGCGGATTCCTCGCCGCGCTCGGGATGACATGCCATGCTCGAGCCGCAAAGCCGCCTGGTCGCTCGCCGCCGCAGTGCCGCCGGGCGCTGCAGTTCGCTCTGGGTGCGAAGCTGGTCATCCGGACTATCGCTCACTGACGCGCCCTCTGGCTCTGCGGCTCGCTCGCGCCGAGCCGCCGAGTCGTCTAGCCGTCCAGCCGCCGAGCCGCCTATCTTCTCTCGATGTTCCCATACCGCGATGACAATCCCACGCTCGCGACCCCCGTCGCGACCATCGCCATCATTGCGCTGAATGTCGGCGCCTGGGTGCTGGTGCAGGGTATGGGGTCGGAGCCCGCCCTCGCGCGCTCCGTCTGCGAGCTGGGTCTGATCCCGGGCGACTTCCTGGGCCGGCTCCCCGACGGTTACGCGGTACCCATGGGACACGGTCTTGCCTGCGTCATCTCGGAAACCCGCGCCTGGTATACGCCGCTCACCTCCATGTTTCTGCACGGAGGATGGCTGCACCTGATCGGCAACATGTGGTTCCTCTGGCTGTTCGGGAACAACGTGGAAGATTCGATGGGCCGCTTCCGCTACGTGGCCTTCTATCTCCTCTGCGGTCTCGCGGCGGCCTTTACCCAGACGTTCCTGAACCCATCCAGCGGGATTCCCATGGTAGGAGCATCAGGTGCCATCAGCGGGGTCATGGGTGCCTATGTGCTGCTCTATCCGCGGGTGCGGGTGCACGTGCTGCTGGTGCTCATCATCTTCATTACGCGGATCCAGCTGCCGGCCTGGGTGATGCTGGGCTATTGGTTCCTGCTGCAGCTGCTGGGCGGCGCGGCGGCGGCCGGATCCCGGGAGGGCGGCGTGGCGTTCTGGGCCCATGTGGGGGGATTTGCCGCCGGCGGCCTCCTGATTGCACTCTTCAAGGACCGGGATCTCGTGGCCCGACACCGCGCTTTTGCGCGGACCATGTGATATTACAGGGACCTTCATGACACAGTTTCCGGCCGGCGCATCCCTGCGCCCAGATCTGCACCTCCCGGTTCACCCGCGCAACCCGGGCATGCCGCTCATGCTGGACTGGGTGCACGACGTGCGCATCAATCGCAGCGCGGTCGAACGCCGCGCGGCATCCCTCGGCGCGCGGCGCACGGTCAAGAAAGCATGGCAGGCGGCCTGGCTGCTTCGTGCCGTGACCCTGATGGACCTCACCACGCTCTCGGGCGACGATACGCCGGGGCGGGTCCGGCGCCTCTGTGCCAAGGGCCGCTCGCCGGTGCGCCCCGACCTGCTGGAGGAGCTGGGAGCCACCGGGCTGCCCATCCGCGTGGCCGCGATCTGTGTGTATCACGCCATGGTGGAGACCGCCGTGGACGCCCTCGCGGGCTCCGGAATTCCGGTCGCCGCGGTGTCCACCGGATTTCCGGCGGGCCTGTCGCCTTTCCAGCAGCGCCTCGACGAAATTTCCGCCTCGGTCAACGCCGGCGCCGAGGAGATCGACATCGTCATCACCCGCGCCCACGTACTGACCGGCAACTGGGCCGCGCTGTATGATGAAGTGCGTGCGTTTCGCGAGGCCTGCGGAGACGCCCACATCAAGACCATCCTGGCCACCGGCGAACTCGGCACCCTGCGCAACGTGGCCCGCGCGAGCCTCGTCTGCATGATGGCTGGCGCTGACTTCATCAAAACCAGTACCGGCAAGGAAGGCGTGAACGCCACCCTCCCGGTGGGACTCGTCATGGTGCGCCAGATCCGCGAGTACCTGGAGCGCACCGGCTACCGGGTGGGCTTCAAGCCGGCGGGCGGCATCCGCAGCGCCAAGGACTCCTTGACCTGGCTGGGCATGATGAAGGAAGAACTGGGCGACGCCTGGCTGCGTCCGGAGCTGTTCCGGTTCGGCGCGAGCAGCCTGCTGACCGACATCGAGCGCCAGCTGGAATACTTCGCCACCGGCCGCTACTCGGCCAATTACCGCCATCCACTGGGCTGACCATGGCTTCTATCGGTGAAATCTTCGAAACGATGGAGTACGGACCAGCGCCCGAAGCCGCGGCGCCGGCTCTCGACTGGATCGCGGAGCATGGCGGGGAACCGGGGCACTGGATCAATGGCAAGTGGGTCCGGCCGGCCGCCGGCGAGTGGTTCGACACGGTCAATCCCGCCAACGGCACGATGCTGGCACGGGTGGCGCAGGGTGGTGCCAAGGATGTGAATGCGGCGGTGCGGGCTGCGCGCGCGGCCCAGGCGGATTGGGAAGCGCTGGGCGGGCATGGCCGGGCACGGCACCTCTACGCGCTGGCCCGCCAGATCCAGAAGCACTCCCGGCTCTTTGCGGTGATGGAATCACTGGACAACGGCAAGCCGATCCGCGAGTCGCGGGATATAGACATTCCGCTCGTGGCCCGGCACTTCTACCACCACGCGGGCTGGGCGCAGCTCATGGACCGCGAGATGCCGGACGCCGCGCCGGTGGGTGTGGTGGGCCAGATCATTCCGTGGAATTTCCCGCTCCTGATGCTGTCCTGGAAAATTGCGCCGGCGCTCGCCATGGGAAACACCGTGGTGCTGAAGCCGGCCGAGTTCACCTCGCTGACGGCGCTGCTGTTCGCGGAGATCGCGTCGCAGGCGGGCCTGCCGCCGGGCGTGATCAACGTGATCACCGGTGACGGCCGCACCGGCGAGCTGCTGGTCACGCATGATGACGTGGACAAGATCGCGTTCACCGGCTCCACCGAAGTGGGCCGGCTCATCCGTGTGGCCACGGCCGGCACCGGCAAGAAGCTCTCGCTCGAACTGGGCGGCAAGTCGCCGTTCATCGTGTTCGAGGACGCCGATCTCGACAGTGTCGTCGAGGGTGTGGTAGACGCCATCTGGTTCAATCAGGGCCAGGTCTGCTGCGCCGGCTCCCGGATCCTGGTGCAGGAAGGCGTCGCCGAGCGGCTGGTGCACAAGCTCCGGGCGCGGATGGAGATGCTCCGGGTGGGGAACCCGCTGGACAAGGCGGTGGATATCGGTGCCATCATCGCGCCGGTGCAACTGGAGAAGATCACCCGGCTGGTGCAGCAGGGGCGGGACGAAGGCGCCACCATCTGGCAGCCGAGCTGGAGCTGCCCGACCGAGGGTTACTTCTTTCCGCCGACGCTCTTCACCGATGTGTCGCCGTCGGCCACGGTGGCACAGGTGGAGATCTTCGGACCGGTCGTGGTGCTGATGACCTTCCGCACGCCGGCCGAAGCGGTGGAACTGGCCAACAATACGCGCTACGGACTTGCCGCGAGTGTGTGGACCGAGAGCGTCAATCTGGCGCTGGACATTGCCCCCAAGCTTGCCGCGGGCACGGTCTGGGTGAATTGCACCAACGTCTTTGACGCGTCCGCCGGCTTTGGAGGATACCGCGAGAGCGGGTTCGGCCGAGAGGGCGGCCGGGAGGGGCTCCGCGAATACGTGCGGCCTCGCTGGGAGCGGGAAGACAGGACGGGCAAGGCGGCCAGGACGGACAAGGTGGGCAGGCATGGGCGGGGGGCGAGGGGCGAGGGGCGAGGGACGAGGGGTGCCGAGCCGTCGAGCCGCCGAGCCGCCGTCCCGCCCATTGACCGCACCGCCAAGCTGTATATCGGCGGCAAGCAGGTGCGCCCTGACGGGGGCTACAGCGATCAGGTGCTCGACGCATCCGGCGCGCCGGCAGACGAAGTCTCGCGTGGCAACCGCAAGGACATCCGGAATGCGGTGGAGGCCGCCCACAAGGCAGCGGGGTGGGCACACGCGACGGCCCACAATCGGGCGCAGGTGCTTTACTACATTGCCGAAAACCTGGCCGAGCGTGCGGACGAGTTCGGGGCGCGGCTGGCACGGAGTACGGACGATGTCCGGAGTGCGCGGGCCGAGGTGGAGCTGAGCATCCGGCGGCTGTACACCTACGCGGCGTGGGCGGACAAATGGGACGGCCACGTACATCACACGCCCTATCGCAACGTGACCCTGGCGATGCCGGAAGCACTGGGCGTGATCGGAATTGCCTGCCCCGACGAGGCGCCGCTCCTCGCGTTCCTGTCCACGGTGGCGCCTGCCATCGCGATGGGGAACCGGGTCGTGGTACTTCCATCCCAGCGGTGGCCGCTGGCGGCGACCGACCTCTACCAGGTGCTGGAGACGTCGGATGTCCCCGGCGGCGTCGTCAACATCATAACCGGGCCGCACGACGAACTTCGTCCGGTGCTCGCCGCACATGATGACGTGGATGGCATGTGGTACTTCGGCTCGCGCGCGGGAGCGGAGGAAGTCGAGCGGCTCTCGGCCGGTAACATGAAGCGCACCTGGGCGAGTTTCGAACACGTGCGCGACTGGTCGGATCCGGTGCAGGGTGCGGGTGTCGAGTTTCTCGAACACGCCACCCAGATCAAGAATATCTGGGTTCCGTACGGTGAATGATGGTCGAATACGCCCTGCTGAACGCGTCGGCCGCCAAGCAGCTGCTGCAGCAATGGGCGGCCCACCTGAACATGCAGACCGTGATCGTGGCCGGCGCGGTGCTGCTGCTGGTGTGGCTGGTGTGGCGGGTGTTGAAGTAGGGCATAGGGCATAGGGTGTAGGGCACAGGGCAGAGGTGGTCGTACGTCGTGAGCCCCATGCCTCATGCCTTACGTCCGCTCCTCCGCGTGATGCTTGATTGACTTCCCCTCCACCAGAAACACCACGTCCTCGCCGATATTCGTCGCCAGGTCCGCCACCCGCTCCAGATTCCGGCTCACCAGTATCAGCTCCATGCCGACGCTGATGGTATGCGGGTCTTCCATCATGTGGGTCAGCAGGATGCGGAAGACCGAGCGGTGCAGTGCGTCCACCTTGTCATCCCGCCGGCAGACGTCCCGCCCGGCTCCCGCGTCGCCACGGACGAAGGCTTCCAGGGCGTCCGCGAGCATTTCGCGCGCGAGCCGCGCCATCTCGATCAGTTCCGGTTCCGGGGTGATGGGGCGCGCCTCGAGGAGGCGCTCGGCGCTCTGCGCGATGTTGACGGCGTGATCGCCGACCCGCTCCAGGTCACTGGCGATCTTGAGCGCGGACGTCACCATGCGGAGATCCCGTGCCATGGGCTGCTGCAATGCCAGCAGCCGGATGCACTTCTCCTCGATCTCCACTTCCATCTCGTCCACCAGCCGGTCCCCGGCGATCACGTCGGCCGCCTTGGCCGGGTCACGCTCGAGCAGCGCCTCTACTGCCAGCGCGAGGGCCGCCTCGGCCTCGCCCGACATGGTGAGCAGGCGGACCTTGAGGTCATTCAGCTCGTCGTGAAAATGGCGGTGTGCGTCCGCTGTCATCCGAATCTCCCGGTGATGTAGGCCTCGGTCCGCTCCTGCGCCGGAGCCGTGAAGATCTGTCGGGTGTCGCCGAATTCCACCAGCCGGCCGTCGTCAAGAAATGCCGTCTTGTCGGAAACCCGGGCGGCTTGCTGCATGTTGTGCGTCACGATCACGATCGTGTAGTCCCGCTTCAGCTCGACGATCAGCTCCTCGAGCTTCCGGGTCGAGATCGGGTCCAGCGCCGAGGCCGGCTCATCCATCAGCAGTATATCCGGCCGATTGGCGAGCGCCCGCGCCACACACAGTCGCTGCTGCTGCCCGCCTGACAGCCCGGTGCCCGGCTCATCCAGCCGGTCCTTCACTTCATCCCAGAGGGCCGCCCTGCGGAGGCACTGCTCGACCAGATCGGGAATATCGCGCCGGGGAACCAGCGCGTTCAGTGCCGGACCGTACGCCACGTTGTCATGGATGCTGCGCGGAAAGGGGTTGGGGCGCTGGAAGACCATGACTACCCGCTGCCGCAGCGCCACGAGGTCCGTGCCCGGCGCGAACACCGATGCGCCCTCAACCAGGATGTCACCACTGTAGTGTGCGCCGGGCGTCAGGTCGTTCAGCCGGTTGATGGAGCGGAGAAACGTGCTCTTGCCGCTGCCCGAGGGCCCGATGATCGCCGTGACCGCGTGGCGAGCCATCGGAAAGCTCAGCTCGTGGAGGATCGTCCGCGGGCCGTAACGGAAGCCGAACTCGCGTGCCTCGAGCGCCGCAGGGCCCGGCACAGGCGGGGGGCCCGGCACCCGCGGTGTCAGGCTGCCGGGGGCGAGAGGGCGCAGACCGGTCGTTGACGCACTCATCCGAACCGTCCCGTGATGTAGGCTTCGGTCTGCTCCTGGCCGGGTGCGGTGAACATCTGCCGGGTGGGCCCCGTTTCGATCATGGTGCCCAGGTAGAAGAAGGTGGTCGTGTCACTCACCCGGGCCGCCTGCTGAAGATTGTGCGTGACGATCACGATGGTGAAGTCCCGCTTGAGATCGAACAGGAGTTCCTCGATGCGCTGGGTGCCTTGCGGGTCCAGCGACGCGGTTGGCTCATCCAGCAGGATGACTTCCGGCTGGGGCGCGATGGTGCGCGCCAGGCAGAGCCGCTGCTGCTGGCCGCCGCTCAGCGCCACCGCGCTTCCCTTGAGCCGGTCCTTCACCTCGTCCCAGAGCGCCGCCTGCCGGAGCGCGCGTTCCACCGCGTCATCCAGGGCAGAGCCGCGGAGCTTGCCGGCCTTGCCATCCACCCGGAGGCCGGCCGCCACATTGTCGTAGATGGACATGGCCGGGAACGGCGTCGGCTTCTGGAAGACCATGCCGACTTTCCGGCGGAGCTGCATGGCATTCACCCGCGGCGTGTAGATGTCCTCGCCGTCCAGCAGCACGCGCCCGGTGATCCATCCGCCCTCGCTCAGCTCATGCATGCGGTTGAGCGTGCGGAGGTAGGTGGACTTCCCGCAGCCGGACGGCCCGATGAGCGCATGGACCCGGTTGCGGCTGAAGCCGAGCGACACGCTCTTCACCGCGGTGAACTTGCCGTACATGGCGGTGAGGCGGTCGGTCCGGATCCGGATGGCGCGCTCAGCCACGCCAGCTCCGCTTCATGGCGAGCCGGGCGGCCAGGCTCAGCAGGAACACCATGAGGATCAGCACCAGCGCCGCGGCCCAGGCGTAGTCGTGCCACTGCTCGAACGGGCCGGTGGCGTAAGTGAAGACCGTGAGCGGGAGCGCGGCCATCGGCTTGTTGATGCTGGTGACGAGATACTGGCTGCCCAGCGCGGTGAAGAGGAGCGGCGCGGTCTCGCCCGCCACGCGAGCCACGGCGAGCAGGCTCCCCGTCACGATGCCCGGCAGGGTGGTGCGGACCACGATCATGAGCGAGGTCCGCCAGCGCGGGTAACCCAGCGCCAGCGCGGCCTCGCGGAGCGAATTCGGCACCAGCCGGATCATCTCCTCGGTGGTGCGCAGCACCATCGGGATCATGAGCAGCGCAAGGGCGATGCTGCCGGCGAGCGCGGAAAAATGCTTCTGGGTGGCGACGATCCATGCCCACGCGAACACGCCCACCACGATGGACGGTGTCCCGTTGAGGACGTCGGCCACGAAGCGGGTGACCCAGGCCAGGCGGCTGGCCCGGTACTCGGCACAGTAGATCCCCGCGAGCATGCCGATCGGCAGCCCGATCAGCGAGGCCGTGCCGACGATGAGCAGCGTGCCGACGATCGCGTTCACCACGCCTCCGCCTGGCTCGCCCGCCGGCGCCGGCAGCGCGGTGAAGAAATCCCAGCTGAGGCTGGCTGCGCCCTTGATGACGAGATCGAGCAGGATCATGACCAGCGGCAGGACCGCGAGGACCACCGCCAGCACCATGAAGCCCACCATGACGTTGCTGCGTACCCGCCGAAGCGCGCGTCGGTTCATCAGAGCGCCCTGCTGCCGGCGCCTGACCCGCGCGCCACGCGCCAGATGAGAAGCCGGGCGCCGGCGTTCACCAGCACCGTCACCCCGAAGAGCACCAGCGCTACGTACGCCAGCGCCGCCAGGTGCATGTCCCCTACCGCCTCGGCGAACTCATTGGCGATGGCTGCCGCCATGGTGTACCCCGGCGCGAAGAGCGACGCTGAAATATCGTGGCGGTTCCCGATGAGCATGGTCACCGCCATGGTCTCGCCCAGCGCACGACCCAGGCCCAGGATGATGGCGCCGATGACACCTGACCGGGCGTAGGGAAGCACGGCCGTCCGCACCGCTTCCCAGCGCGTGGCACCGAGTGCCAGTGCCGCTTCACGCTGCGCGCCGGGGACCGCAAGGAGCACTTCCCGGCTGACCGACATGATGTAGGGCATGACCATGATGGCCAGGATGATGCCGGCGGACAGCATGGACGGGCCATAGATCGGCCCCTTGAAGAACGGCAGGAAGCCCAGCGTCCGCTCCAGGAAAGGGAAGACCGAGCCGCGGAGGAGTGGAATCATCACGAAGATGCCCCAGAGCCCGTACACGACGCTCGGGATGGCCGCGAGCAGGCCGATGACAAACGCGATCGGCTGGCGCAGCCGCATCGGCGCGAACTCGGTCAGGAAGATGGCGACGCCGAGCGACAGCGGGACGGCAATGAGCAGCGCGATGAAGGAGGAGAACAGCGTGCCGTAGATGAGCGGCAGCGCCCCGAATTGCTCGGCGACCGGATCCCACGCGCTCGACGTGATGAAATCGAAACCGAAAGCGTGCACGGCCGGCCGGGCACCAGTCCAGAGCTCCCAGACCAGGAAGCCCAGGAGGACCGGAACGACAACGGCGGTAATCGTGAGCAGCCAGCGGAAGATGCGATCGCCGTAGCTCCGCCGTTCGAGCGACACACTGGTCCCCGCGGACGGAACGGCTGTGGACGTGGCCATGGCCGTGAACCTACCAGCAGCTGTGTACCGGTCGGTCACGGCCGTGTAACGAATGTGTCACGGAGTGAGTCGTGAGTCGTGACCCACGACCCTACAACCCGCCGATCTCCTTCTGTACCAGCTCGACCACGGGGACCGGCAACGGAGCGTAGTGAAGATCCGCTGCCATCCGCTGCGCCTCGGGCGAGATCATCCACTCGAGAAACGCCTTCAGTCGTGCGGCCTTGGTGGAGTCGGCGTTCTGCGGCTTGACCAGCAGCCAGGTGAACGAGGCGATCGGGTAGGCCGCCTCGCCCTTGGCGTCGGTGATCGACACGCGGAAGTCGGTACCCGGCTTGAGGTCAGCTCCGGCCGCCGCCGCCGTGACGCTGGCCAGCGAGGGCTCGATGAAGCTGCCGGCGGCATTCCTGACGTCAGCGTAAGGAAGGCCATTGCTGATGGCGTAGATCAGTTCGACATACCCGACGGTTCCGGGATTCTGCTTGACCAGCTGAGTGACGCCTTCGTTGCCCTTGCCACCAAGCCCCACGGGCCAGTTCACGGAGGTCGCGGCGCCCACGGTCTGCTTCCATTCGGGCGACACCTTGGAGAGATAGTCGGTGAAGATGAAGCTGGTGCCGGAGCCATCGGAGCGATGTGCCACGACAATATCCTGCGCTGGCAGCGCGATGCCCGGGTTGGTACTCGCGATCCGCGGATCGTTCCACCGGGTGATCTTGCCGAGGAAGATGTCCGCGATGGCGGTGCCATCGAGTTTCAGCCGGGTCTGGCCCAACGCGGGCAGGTTGTAGGTGATCACGTCAGCGCCGAGCACGGTCGGGATGTGCAATACGTTGCCATTCACCGCCGCGATCTGCGCATCGGTCATCGGCCCGTCGGTGGCGCCGAAGTCCACCGTACCCTCGGTGTACTGGCGGATGCCGCCGCCCGAGCCGATGGATTGATAGTTGATCTTGACACCGGTCTGCCGGGCATACGCGTCGAACCACTTGGCGTACACCGGGTTCGGGAACGTGGCGCCTGCGCCGGTCAGGGCGACGCCGGCGTTTCCGCTGTCCGCGGTGCGCGCGGCATCACCCTCCTGGTTCCCGCCGCCACATGCTGCCAGGATGGTCAGGGCGGCAAGCGCCGCCAGTCGGTAACGACCCATTGCCACTCCGGAAATTCGAGAAGAAAGCTGTCGCATCAGAAAACGACCTGGGCTTGCACGAGGCCCTGTGTGCGCACTGCCTGCTGCGCGGGCGTGACTGCGCCACCCTCATGGACCAGATGATCCACATCAGCCAGCAACCGGAGCGCCGGGCTCACCTGCCAGGCCACGCCGCCGATGAGGCGGGTTTGGCGGTTGTCGGGAACATCGGTCTCGGGGTCGACGTCGTCCACCCGCGCGATGAAGGATATGGGGCGGTCCGGGACTCGCAGGACGCCGAAGGCACTGAGGACCCGGCCCTTCCTGGTCGCGAGGTCGGGTGTCGCAGGGGCCGCTGGCGCATCCAGGCGGTCGCGGGTCACCGCCGCTTCGCCGGCCAGGGTGAACAGCTTGCTTCTATAGGATACGAGCCCGACAACCCGGCGCCGGACACCACCGCCGGTCGGCGTGCCGTACTGCGCGAACGCCGCGAGCCGGAGTCCGCCCGTGCGGCTGCCATCGTCAGTGGGCAGGAGGCGGACGGACACGCGCCCCGCGACGTCCTTGCGCTTGTCGCCGGGTGGCTTGTTGTACCCCTCGCCGTTGTAGAGGCCTGCCTGCATCGTGACCGCGTCGCCGCCCCAGGACCCATCAGCGCCCACGCCGAAATCGGACGAGGTGAGGTATCCGGCGCGGTCCAGCGCGACCGGTCCCTGCATCCGGTAGTCCCACAGCGTTTCTTCGTAGTCCAGCCACGGTGTCTGCATCTGCCCAAGCTTGAGGGTGATGGCCCCGCCGCCGGGCGTCCAGGTGCCATAGGCATACTTGAGCCGGAGGTCGAGTGATCCGTCCGCCGCACGATGCAGGTCCGACGTCACCCTCATGCCCACATCGTGTCCCAGCTTGCCGGTGACGTTCACGTACGCGCGCGTCACGTCAAAATCATTGTCGTGCGCCGCCGTATCGCCCAGCTGATAGAGATATTGGGCGTAGATGACACCGCCCACCTTGACCTGCGGCGCGGGCTCCTGCGCCAGGGCGGGTGAAGCCATTGCCATGAGGAAGGCGGTGATGCCACTGATGGGCCTGCGCATGCATGTCGCTCCATTCGTTCAGGTCGGGCTCGGTCATCGTTGATCCGAGACGCTGGAATGAACGCAGGAGCGCATCACAGGAGTACACAGCCGATGTCACAGGGTTGTAACAGACCGAAGGACTGGGGCGCGGGTCAGGATACCGCGCTGGGGTCAGGGTCCGGCAGCCAACAGCTGATCGTGGTGCCCCGGCCGAGTTCGCTCTCGGCGGAGACTCGGCCGCCGTGGTTCTCCACGAGGTGCCGCACGATCGAGAGCCCCAGCCCCGTGCCGCCGGCATCGCGGGAGCGCGACGCATCGGCCCGGTAGAAGCGTTCGAAGATGCGCGGGAGGTGCTCGCGGGGAATGCCGCTGCCGGTATCCGTGACGCGGAGCCACACGCCCCCGTCATCGCGGCTGGCGCTCACGGTGACGTGCCCGCCTTTCGGCGTATAGCGGAGTGCATTATCGAGCAGGTTGGTGAGCACCTGACGGGCCGCGTCGGGATCCACGTGCACCAGCAGCCCGGGCGGGGTCTCGACCCGCAACTCCACCCCGGCTTCCATTGCGCGGTTCCCCAGCGCGGCCCAGGCGTCTCTCGCCACCTCCGCGGGATCGGTGGGCATGGGCGTGGGCTGCCAGCGGCCTGACTCCATGCGCGAGAGATCAAGCAGGTCATCTACCAGGTGCTGCATCCGCCGGGCATTGGCCAGGATGATGCCGAGAAACCGTCGGGACGTTTCCTGATCCGGCTGGTCGGCGAGCAGGGTCTCGGAATACCCCGAAATGGAGGTCAGCGGGGTCTTCAGTTCGTGTGAGACGTTGGCGACGAAATCCCGCCGAACCGACTCGAGCCGCCGGAGCTCCGTGAGATCGTGGAGGACCAGCACGGCTCCGCCCTCTGGCAGCGTACGCGCTGTGACCAGCACGGTGCGGCCGTCCAGTTCCATGGTGCGGGTCTGTTCCGCTGCTCCGGTGAGCGCGGCCTGGACCAGCTCACTGGTCCCTCTGGCCCGGAAGAGCTCGGCGAGTCCGGGCAAGGGTGCGTCGCTGCCATAGCCAAGCAGGTGCCGGGCGGCAGCGTTGGCTGTGGTGATGCGGCCGCGGGCATCCGCTGCGATCACCCCTTCGACCATCGCCTCCACCACGGTGGAGGATTCCGTCTTCTCGCGTCGCAGTTCCTCGAAGCGCTGGTCAATCTGGCGGTGCATGTCGCGGAGTGCGCGCACCAGCGTGTCGATTTCGCGGATGCCGGAGCGGGGGTATCTCGGCTCGGTGCCCGCCGCGATGGAGCGCGCGGCGGACGCGAGATCCATGAGCGGTCTGGACACGCCGCGTGCCGCGATCATCGCGAGCCCAAGCCCCACGAGCAGAGCGAGCACAGCCGCGCCGGCCACCGAGCGCCGCATCCGGCCGCCGAGGGCATCGATGCGGGTGAGGTCTTCCGCCATCCGGACCACGCCGGGGCCGCCCGGGATGGCCACGTACATGAAATCACGCCCGACGGTCTCGCTATGGCGCTTGACGTGCCCCATCACGCCGGCGAGCGCAGCCCGCACTTCCGGCCGCGAGGCATGATTCTCGATCGACGGGAGGGGGCCTTCGGGGAAGTCGCTGTCGGCCAGGACCGTACCGTGCACATCGATGAGTGTGATGCGCAGGTCCGTCTCCAGGCCAAGCTGCCGGACGGTGGCTTGCCACAGGGCGGGATCGGGCGGCAACGCATCGCGGGTCAGGCGGGCCTCCCGCTCCAGCGTCGCGACCACGTCGGCCTCGAGGTTGTGCCGGAGGACGTACTGGGCGCGCCAGGAGAGGATGACGAGTGTCACCACCAGCACCGCCAGGGTACCGGTGACCTGCCGGCGGGAAAATGTCACCGGTTCCGGCTCCCGTGCCCGCCGCCCCGGAACCGGTAGCCGAACCCCCGCACCGTTTCGATCAGGTCGCCATGCGCGCCCAGCTTGCTGCGGAGCCGCTGGACGTGCATGTCCACCGTTCGGGTCTGGATCTCGGGATGTGCCTCCCACACGGACTCGAGCAGCTGCGGGCGCGATTGCACTCGGCCTCGCCGCTCCACCAGCGTGAGCAGCAGCTTGTATTCAGTGGCCGTGAGTTCCAGGTCCCTGCCATCCATCGACACGCGGTGGGCCGAGCGATCAATCACGATCGGGTCGGCGCTCAAGGTGGATCCTGAGGTGACCGCCGGGGAAGCGAGGCGGCGCAGCAGCGCCCCGACCCGGAGCGCGAGTTCGGGTGGGGAGAAGGGCTTGGTCAGATAATCATCGGCACCGAGGGTGAGGCCGCGAATGCGGTCGGCCTCTTCCTGCCGGGACGTCAGCAGGATGACGCCCACGTCCCGCGTCTCCTCCATGCGGCGAAGTTCCTGCAGCACGTCGTAGCCGGACATGAGCGGCAGCATGAGATCCAGCACCACGACATCCGGACGCTCCTCGCGTGCGGCCCGCAGTGCGTCCGTGCCGTTGGACGCCGTCGAAACGCGATAGCCGGCCTTGGCCAGATGATACGCGACCAACGCGGTGATGTCCGGCTCATCGTCCACCACCAGGATACGGCTGGTCATGGCCAGCCCCGTGGCTGGTTGGCGGGCGATGCATCCGGTTCCTGGACGCGATCAGCGGTGTGGGCGTGGCTTCGCTGCAGCGCGCGCTCCCGCTCGGTCCGGAATCGCGGGTCCGCGTGCATGGCATCCAGAATGGCGCCGAGCAGCCTGCTGGGCGGGCCGCCGGCGCTGCGCAAGCGATAGAGGACGAATCGGGCGACCGGCGTGTGGCGTACGATGCCGGCCCGTCGCAGCACCTGCAGGTGTCGGGAGACTGTGGGCTGCGGGAGATCGAGCACCAGCTGCAGATCGGATACAAAGAGCGGGGCAGCAGCCAGACAATTGATGATGCGCAGCCGGGTGGGTTCGGCCACCGCCTGCAACAGGTCAGGAACTGCGCCAAGGGCGGTCATGGTGGCAGAAGGTATATGCGTCCATCCGAATACGAGCAAGTGGCGCTATATTTTCGGCCCATGCTTGCATCCCTGCTGCTCGCGGCAGCCCTTGGCACATCTCCGGCAGCCGGGCCGGACACCGCCCATCTTGTCGTCGTAGCCACGACGGACGTGCATGGTCGCGCCTTCGCGTGGGATTATACGGCCGACCGGCCCTTTCCCGGCGGCCTGACGCGGGTTGCCACCGTGGTCGATTCGCTGCGGCGCGCCTACCCCGGTCAGGTGCTCGTGGTGGACGCCGGCGACCTGATCCAGGGCGACCCGTTCGCGGCGTACTTCGCCCGCGTGGCTCCGCGGGACACCAATCCGGTCGTCCGCGCCATGAATCTCGTGGGATATGACGCTGCGACGCTCGGCAACCACGAATTCAACTGGGGACTCGCCACGCTGGTGCGTGCGCTGCACGGGGCCGCCTTCCCCTATGTCAGCGCCAATATCCGCGGGCTGCCGCGCGACACGCTCGTCCATCCAGCCTATGTGATCGTCGAGCGTGGAGGCGTGAAAATCGGCATTACCGGCTTCACCACGCCCGGTGTGATGGTCTGGGACCGGAACAATGTGAAAGGCCGGATCCACCTGGAGCGGATCCCCGATGCGGCGCGCCGGGTGCTGCCTGTCCTGGACCGTCGCTCCGACCTCGAGATCGTGCTGATCCACAGCGGGATGGATGGTGAATCCTCCTATGACAGCACCGGTATCGGCGCGGAGAACGTGGCGGCGCAGCTGGCCAGACTGCCGTCCAGGCCCGATCTGGTCGTGGTTGGCCACTCGCACCGGGAGATGCGGGACTCCGTACTGAATGGCGTGCACTTCATCCAGCCGAAGAACTGGGCCCAGAGCGTCGTGGTGATGCACGTGGACCTGGTCCGGGCGGGGAGCAAGTGGACCCCGGTCCGGTGGCATGCCGACCTGATATCCCTCGCCGGGGTCACGCCCGCACCGCGCCTGGTCGCGGCGCTCGAAGGCGCGCACGACAGCGTCCGCGCCTGGGTGCGGCAGCCGCTGGCGACGGCCACCGCGGCAATGCCATCCGCGCTTGCTCGCGCCGAGCCCACGTCCGTCATCGGCTTCATCCAGGCGGCGCAGAAGAAGCAGACCGGGGCAGAGCTTTCCGCCGCGGCGGCGTTCACGCTGCAGGGTGGATTTCCCGCCGGCGCGGTGCGGTTGTCGGACGTGGCGAGCATCTATCCGTATGAGAATACGCTCCGCGCCGTGCGGATCACCGGCGCCCGGCTCAAGGCCTATCTCGAGCGAAGCGCCGAGTATTACCAGGTGGATTCTGCTGGTCATGTGCGGATCAATCCCGCCATGCCGGGCTACAACTTCGACATGGTCTCCGGTGCCTCGTACACCATCGATCTGTCCAGCCCCGTGGGGAACCGGATCCGGCATCTCGAGGTGCGGGGCAGGGCGGTCCAGCCCGGCGACAGCTTTTCGATGGCGGTCAACAGCTATCGGCAGGAGGGCGGCGGCGGGTACACCATGCTGAAGGGCGCCCCTGTCATCTATGACAAGGGCGAGAACATCCGTGATCTGCTCGCCGACCGGCTCACGTCGCTTGGCACCATCAATCCGGCGACGTACGCCGAACACAACTGGCGGATCGCGCCGCCTCCGCTGGCGGCGGAAGTAGAGCGGCTTCAGCGGCAGCCCGAGGCGGGCGGTGAGCGACGGGTGGCCGGCGGACGCATCCTGCTCCGCATCCTCACCACCAACGACCTGCATGGCGCACTCGCGACCGAGGTGAAGGACTGGTCGCATGGGCGTGGTGTGGGTGGCATGGCGGTGCTCGACGCGCTGATGGACAGCGCCCGCGCCGAATGCAGCTGTACCGTGCTGCAGCTGGACGCGGGCGACGAAATGCAGGGCACGCTGGAATCGAACCTGGTCCATGGCCGGTCAATGGTCGAGGCACTCAATCTGCTGGGGCTCGATGCGGCGGCGGTCGGCAACCACGACCTGGACTGGGGCGTGGATACCCTGCGTGCCCGCATGCGACAGGCGCACTATCCCTGGCTGCTGGCCAACGTTTATGACTCGACCGCGGGCGGACGCCCCTCCTGGGCACGTCCCTGGGTCATGCTCCGGGCCGACTCCCTGCGTGTGGCGGTCGTCGGCTACATCACTGGCGAAACCAAGCAGATCGTCAAGGCGGAAAACGTGGCGGGGCTCGCCTTCCCGGGCGGAGCGGCCGCCCTCACCGGGGTGCTCGACACCGTCCATGCCGAGCATCCGGATCTTGTCGTGCTCGTGGCACACGCCGGTGCGGTGTGCGACTCGACCGGATGCCAGGGCGAGATCATGGACCTCGCGCGGGCACTGCCGCCCGGATCGGTGGACGCGATCGTGGCGGGACACACCCACCGGCTCAACAACACCGTGGTGAACGGGATTCCCATCGTGCAGGCACGCAGCAGCGGAACCTCGCTCGGCGTCATGGATCTGGTCGAAGCGCCCGACGGGCGGCGCCAGTGGCACGCGGCCGTCTGGGATACCTTCGCTGACAAGGTGACCCCAGACAGCGCGGAATCCGCACTGGTGACCCGGTACCAGCGCACCACCGACACCCTCGCGAATCGGCGGGTTGCCGTGCTGGCTGATTCCCTCGTACGCGATGGCAAGGCTGGTCAATATCCGCTGGGCAACCTGATTGCCGATGCGCAGCGGGAGATGGCGAGGGCGGACGTCGCCATCATGAATAACGGCGGCATCCGTGATGATCTCTCCAAGGGTGATGTGACCTACCGCCAGCTGTTCGAACTGCAGCCCTTCGGCAACAACCTGGTGACGGCAAAGGCCCCTGGGCGTGTCATCCGCGCGGCACTCGAGCACGCGGTTGAAGGCGGGCATGCGAATGCCCATGTATCCGGCATGCGGGTCACCTTCGACCGTACCAAGCCGGATGGCCGGCGGATCGTCTCCATCCTGGTGCGCGGCCGTCCGCTGCAGGACAACCGGACTTACACGCTTGCGGTCAACGACTTCATCTCAACCGGCGGGAGCGGGTTCACCATGTTGAACGGACTCGACTGGCGTGCCACCGGCATGTCGGATCTCGACGCGCTGGTGAGCTGGTTGGCCCGCCAACCCGGTCCGGTCCGCGCGGATACCACAGTGCGCCTCCGTCCGACGTCACCCTGACGCTCACTTCCTGCGTCTTCCTTCTATCTGACCTCATTCTTCATGCGTGTTTTCGTCAACGAGCGGCCGCTGGACCTGCCACCAATGGCGACGGTGCGGGACGCCGTTCATCTGCTTGATGCGGAGCTCGCGTCGCGGCTGGGCAGCAGTGCCCATGTGACCGATGGCCGGGGCATCGAACTGGACCCGTCCGCGGAACTCTCCGCGGGGGCGATCATCCGCGTCATCCGCTCCGCGCGCCGGACCGGCAATGCTGACGCCTGAACTGCTGCGGCTCCTGCCCAAGGCGGAGCTGCACGTGCACCTGGATGGCTCGCTCCGGCCGGCAACGATGCTGGATCTTGCGCGCACCGCCGGCGTGACCCTGCCGGCCGCCGAACCCGAGGCGATCCGCGAGCACATGCGCGTGGATGATGCGCGGGATCTCGAGGACTACCTGGCCCGCTTCGAGCTGACTATCGCCCTGCTCCAGACGCCGGACGCGATCGAACGGGTGGCCTACGAGATGTGCGAGGACGCGGCGCGGGACGGCATCTGGTACCTGGAGGTCCGGTACTGTCCTTCCCTCAGCTGCCGTCATGGTCTCTCGCTCGATGACGTTCTCGCCGCCGAATGGCGCGGCCTCAAGCGTGGGGAAGCGGACTTCGGGATTACCGCGCGGATCATCTGTTGTTCGCTCCGGCACTATGAGCCGGCGCTGTCACTGGAGATCGCCCAGCACGCGGTCCAGTGGCGGGGCCGCGGGGTGGTGGGGTTCGATCTGGGCGGGTGGCCTCGGCATCACGGTGCATGCCGGGGAGGCGGCTGGCGCGGAGTCAGTGGCAGAAGCCATCTTCCGGTGTCATGCCAACCGCATCGGGCATGGCACCCGGCTCCGGGAGAATCCGGCCCTTCAGGATTACGTCCGCGACCGGCGCATCTGCATCGAAACGAATATCACGAGCAACATCCAGACCCGCGCCGTGGCGGATGCGGCTTCGCATCCGGTACGCCAGTACGCCGACGCCGGCCTCAATGTGACGCTCTGCACCGATAACTGGCTGATGAGCGACGTCTCCCTGAGCGGCGAGTATTACCTCGCCCATACCGCGCTCGGTTTCACGCGCGAGGAGATCACCCGTATGATGCTGAACGGTTTCGAGAGCGCCTTCCTGCCGTGGCCGGAGCGGC
>SMFG01000033.1_pt1 | contig 23082 bp, 18 predicted proteins | sample 2456131 | NCBI WGS metagenome assembly SMFG01 (sample SAMN10132612, study PRJNA489261) | soil metagenome | isolation source: day120 antibiotic-silt loam soil ammended with raw manure from dairy cow... | place: USA | collected 2015-05-01
TGGGGGTGTTGTAAGACGGGCAGGACGGGCAGGACGGGCAGGACGGGCAGGACGGGCAGGACGGGCAGGACGGGCAGGATGGGCAGGACGGGCAGGACGGGCAGGACGGGCAGGATGGGCAGGATGGGCAGGATGGGCAGGCGACGATAACTCTCTGGTGTCATCCCGAGGCCGCGCAGCGGCCGTAGGGATCTACTCACCCGTACCGGAAACCGGCCGGCCAGATTCCTCCACGCGACTGAAGTCGCTGCTCGGCAGCTGTCGCCTGCGGCGACATTGCCCGGAACGAAGGATCGTGATGCAGCCGAGGAGAGATTCATGGCGCGGCCACACATGAGCCGCCTCGCCCTGACACTTGGTGCGATGACCGCCACGTGTGCGGGAACCTGGTGCGGGTCATAACGCTCGATCGCGCGCTCTCGCACATTGCCGTTTCGCCGGACCTGAACCCCGATTTTCACCAGGGTGACGGCAAGTGCGAGTCGCCGCAGGCGATTCGGGCCGAGCAGCGGCTATCAGCCGCGTAGATATGCCGGGATCTCGCGCGGGCCACCGATTGCGGGCAGAGGCAGCCGCAGGCCGCCCCTGCCATGGCTGGATGGATTGGTGCGTATACGGTCTTCCTGCCCATCCTGCCCATACCGCCATTACCTTCCCCCCGCCATGGAACTCCAATCTTCAACCCTGACTGACACCGAGCTGACCCGCCAGATCGCCCGCCGGCGCACCTTTGCCATCATCAGCCACCCGGATGCAGGCAAGACCACGCTGACCGAGAAGGTGCTGCTCTACGGCGGCGCGATCCACCTGGCCGGCGCCGTCAAGGCGCGCCGAGCCACCCGGCACGCCACCAGCGACTGGATGGCGCTGGAGCAGGAACGCGGCATCTCGGTCACCTCCAGCGTGATGCAGTTCGAGTACGCCGGGTTCCAGGTGAATCTGCTCGACACGCCCGGTCACGCCGACTTCAGCGAAGACACCTACCGCACGCTGGTCGCGGCAGACAGCGCGGTGATGCTGCTCGACAACCGCCGCGGCGTGGAAGAACGCACCCGGCAGCTGTTCGAGGTCTGCCGCCTCCGCCGGACCCCGATCTTCACCTTCGTCAACAAGTGTGACCGAGTCGGCGCCCCGCCGCTCCAGCTGCTGAGCGACGTCGAAGCCGATCTCGGCATCACCTGCTATCCGGTGACCTGGCCCATCTTCGACGGCGGGCAGTTTCTCGGCGTGTACGAGCGGGCGAGCGGCCTGGTGCGGTTGTTCGAGAAGGGGACCGACCACGGTGCCGGCCGGGCCATCGAAAATGTGGCGCCGCTGGATGACCCGCTCATCGCCGAGCGGCTGGGCGACAGCGTCATGGCGACACTGAGGGAAGAGCTCGAGCTGCTCGACCTGGCCGGCAACCCGTTCGAGGTGGACGCCATCAAGGCCGGCACCATGACGCCGGTGTTCTTCGGCAGTGCGCTCACCAACTTCGGCGTCCGCCCTTTCCTCGATACGTTCCTGCCCCTGGCACCGGAACCGCTGCCGCGCGAGAGCAGCATTGGCGAGATCGCCCCGGGGGATCCCGCACTCACCGGATTCATCTTCAAGATCCAGGCGAACATGGACCCGAAGCACCGGGACCGTATCGCCTTCGTACGGCTGGTGTCGGGGCGCTTCGAGGCCGGCATGCAGGCGCTGCACGTGCGGAGCGGCAAGACGATACGCCTGGCCGCCCCGCAGACGTTTCTTGCACGCGAGCGCACCGCGGTGGAAGAAGCATGGCCCGGCGACGTGATCGGGCTGCACGACCGCGGTACCTTCCGGGTGGGCGATACGATCACGACGGGCGACCCGCTCGAGTTTGCCAACATCCCGCGTTTCTCACCTGAGCACTTTTCCCGGGTGCGCCTGTCGGATCCGCTCCGGCGGAAGCAATTGGACACCGGGCTCCGGCAGCTTTCGGAGGAAGGCGCGGCGCAGGTTTTCTACGAGGAAAGCATGGCGGGACCCAGCCCGATGGTGGGCGCCGTAGGGCAGCTCCAGTTCGACGTGCTGCTGCACCGGCTGGAACACGAATATGGCGTGCCGGCCAAGCTCGACCGGCTGCCGTTTACGGTGGCGCGCTGGGTGGAAGGACCGATGGACGAGATCGAGCGGGTGGGCGATGGTTACGGCAAGAAGCTGGTCTTTGACAGCCGGGGCGCGCCACTCATCCTGTTCGAGAACGACTACGTGCTGCGCGGGACGATGGACCGCGAGGGCAAGCTCGCGTTCCATGCGGTGGCGCCGTAGGGGCAGACAGGTGGACAGATGGACAGGTGGACGGTTTTCAGGCTGGGGGCTTTATACTGCGATAGAGGCCCCAAAGCAGGCGGCCAACCTCATCACACTCGCTTGCAAGGGATATGGAGCTCGCGATCTCGATGTAACCCAAGTCCGCTGCGAGCCGGATCATGTACTTGACTTCCGACCGCGACCCGAGCGCGATGTCGAGATATCTGCGAAACTCCTTGGCCCCGTGCTTCGCAGCACCTTCAGCGATATTGGCAGCGATGGAGATGGCCGCGCGGCGAATCTGCGGTGTGAGGCAGAACTTCTCCGCGACCGGCCAGGTGTTGGTAAGATCGTAGACGTGCAGCACGAGCTGATGCGCTCGTTGCCAGGCCAGAAGTTTCTCGAAATCGGGCATGGCCGAACCTAACGCCGAGCCCACGCCACGGAGGACCGAAAACCTGCGGGCTGAATCCCTGCAACGCGCGCCGCTGTGCATCTGCCCAACTGTCCAACTGTCCAACTGTCCAACTGTCCAGCTACACCACAATATTGATCAGCCGATCCCTCACATAAATCACCTTGCGCGGCGTCGCATCCCCGACGAACCGCCTCGTCGCCTCGTCGGCGAGAGCCGCGGCCAGCACGTGCGATTCCTCGCTCCCCCGCGCAACCGTGACCCGTGAGCGGGTCTTGCCGCTCACCTGCACCGCCACCTCGACACTCTCTTCCACCGCGAGTGATGCATCCCATTCGGGCCAGCGCTCATCGAACACGGTAGTCGTGTGTCCCAGCCGTTCCCAGCACTCTTCGGCGAAGTGCGGCGCGAACGGCGCCAGCATCACCACCATATCCTCCACCACCCGGCGGTCGGCGCACCGGGCCTCGCGCAGGACGTTCAGCAGTTCCATGCATGCCGCGATGGCGGTGTTGAAGCGCAGGTTCTCGAGCCCGTCGTGCGCGCGCATGAGCGTCTGGTGCCACTTCACTTCGACCGGACGCGGGAGGTCGCGCAGGACGTCGTCCGCTGCGGCCTCGCCGACCAGCGCCCAGACCTTGTCCAGAAAGCGCCGGGGCCCGCTGATGCCCTCGTCGCGGAAGTCGCCGCCTTCCTGAAACGGCCCCAGGAACATGAGGTAGGTCCGGAAGGTGTCCGCGCCCCAGCGGGCGATGTATTCATCCGGGATCACCACATTCCCTCGGGACTTCGACATCTTGGCGCCATCCTTGACGATGAGCCCGTGCGCCCGGAAGCGCGCGAACGGCTCGTCGAACTCCACGTGCCCCAGCTCGTGCAGCACCATGGCGATGAACCGGGAATACAGGAGGTGCAGCACCGCGTGTTCGTTCCCGCCGATGTACGACGCGACCGGGCACCACCGCCGGGTCCGGTCAGCATCGAAAGGACGGTCGTCGAACTCGGTGCTGGGATAACGCAGGTAGTACCATGCCGAATCGAGGAAGGTGTCCGAGACATCGGTCTCCCGGCGCGCCTTGCCGCCGCACTGGGGGCAATCCACGTAATACCATTCCGCGTGCCGGGCGAGCGGGGAGATCCCGCTGTCGTCGGGACTGAAGTTTTCGACCGAGGGGAGGATCACCGGCAGGTCCTTCTCCGGTACCGGGACCACGCCGCACGCGTCGCAGTAGATGATCGGGATGGGCGGGCCCCAGTACCGCTGGCGCGAGATGCACCAGTCATGCAGCCGGTACTGTACCACACCGCGCCCCGCGCCGGCCGATTCCAGCCAGGCGATGATCCTGTGCAGCCCCTCCTCCGCCGTCAGTCCAGTGAATTCGCCGCTCTGCTCCAGGATGCCGCGCTCATTGATCACCGGAACGATGGGCAACTGGAATTTCTCGGCGAACTCGCGGTCACGCTCGTCGTGCGCCGGCACGGCCATGATGGCCCCGGTGCCATATTCCATCAGCACGTAGTCCGCGACCCAGACCGGAATGGTGCGGCTGGTGGCAGGGTTCCGGGCAAAGGCCCCGGTGAAGACGCCGGTCTTCTCCCGTTCACCCACCTTCCGCGAGACCAGATCCTTGGCGGCCGCCGCGGTGCGATAGGCGTTGACCGCGTCCCGCTGCCCGACCGTGGTGATCTCCTGCACCAGCGGATGCTCGGGCGCCAGCACCATGAAAGTGGCGCCGAACAGCGTGTCGGGCCGGGTGGTGAAGACACGGATGGACTTCCCGCTTCCACGGTCCAGCGCAAACTCGATCTCGGCCCCATCCGACCGGCCGAGCCAGTTGCGCTGTGCAGTCGTGGTGGTGTCGGACCAGTCCATCAGGGACTTGTCGTCGAGGTCCGCCAGGAGTTTCCCGGCGTAGTCGCTGATGCGGAAGAACCACTGCTCCAGGACCCGCTGCTCCACCAGCGTGTCGCACCGCTCGCAGCGCCCGCCGATGACCTGCTCGTTGGCGAGCACGGTCTTGTCCTTGGGGCACCAGTTGACGGCTGCGGCCTTCTTGTACGCCTTTCCCGCCTTGAAGAGCTGCAGGAAGAGCCACTGGGTCCACTTGTAGTAGGCGGGATCGGTGGTGGAGAGTTCATGCCGCCAGTCGAACATCCCGCCGATCCGCTGGAGCTGCCGGCGGAAATTCGCGATGTTCCGGGGGATGAGCTTTTCCGGATGGGTCCCCGTCTTGAGCGCAAAGTTTTCGCTGTGGATGCCGAAGGCGTCAAAGCCCATCGGCTCGAAGACATCATATCCCTGCAGGCGCTTGAACCGGCCGAACACGTCGGCCCCGGTAAAGGCGAACATGTTCCCCACGTGCAGCCCCTCCGCCGAAGGGTAGGGGAACATCATCAGGTTGTAGAACGGCCGCTCGGCGTGGTCGAGATCGGGCTCGTTGGTATGCCGCTCGGCCCAGCGCCGCTGCCATTTGGCTTCGACGACGTCGGGCTGATAGGAGTGGTTGTCGGAATCGGAGGGCTGGGTCATCGGGTGACTGCGGTCCACGAAAAATGTCGGCCAGATAATCTGCTGAACGGGTAATGTACCGGGGGTGGGAAGCCCGTGCCATGCACGGCCGCTTGCCCTGCTCCCGCCCGGGCTCCTAGCTTCCGGGCACGCCCCTCTCTTCATTGCTGGACCGCGGAGACGCATGACCATCGAATCGCGACGCCTCACGTCCGGGCTGCACGTCGCCGGCGGCCTCATTGTGCTGCTGCTGAGCCTCGCCGTTGGCGTAATCCTCTGGCAGGCCACCGGCGCGTCAGTCCTCCGGGACATCCTCCCGTACCTGCTCGCCTTCATCGCCGTGGCGGTGGTGCTGGAGCTCCTGCTGACGTTCTGGGCCGGCCGGGCGGTGCTCCGGCCGCTCATCGCCGCCGAGCGAATCGCAGCGCGGGTCGCCGAGGGCGACCTCACGGCCGGGGAGCTGATCGATGACGACCCCGTGCTGCTCAACTCGGCGCTGGGACGGAGTGTCAGCGCCATGGTGCACGCGCTTCGGACCCTCACCGGCACCATCCACAGTACCTCGGCGGACGCCGCGGCCATGGCGGAAGAGATCGCCGCATCCACCGAAGAGATGACCGCCTCCACCGAGGAAGTAGCCAGCACGACGGGCGACCTGACCGAACGGGCCAACCAGCAGGCGCTCATCGTCCGGGGGGCGGCGGACGACGCCGGGCAGATCCTGGCAATTTCCCGGGAGCTGGCGTCGGGTGCGGTGGAAGCGGCCAACCGGAACGGGGCACTGGCGCGTACGGCCCGGTCCCATCGCCAGCGCCTGGAGGCGAGCACCGCGGAACTGTCCCGGCTGGCGCAGGACGTGGAGCATGGCGCTGCCGAAGCGGAAGCTCTCGCCACGGCGTCGGCCGAGATCGAGAAATTTGTCACCCAGACCAAGGCCATCGCCAAGCAGACCCACATGCTGGCCCTGAATGCGTCCATCGAGGCGGCCCGGGCGGGCGACGAGGGCAAGGGGTTCAGTGTGGTGGCGGAGGAAGTCCGGAAGCTGGCAGCACAGGCGGCGCAGGCGGCAAGTTCGACCAGCGAGACGGTCCAGACGGTGCTGGAGCAGGTAGCCACCGCGCGCGACCGCCTGCTGCGGCTGGGCGAAGGCGGTCTGGCTGCGCGGGAAGCAGCCCACGCCGCCGCCGAGGGGCTCCTCACGGTCGCCAACGAGGCCGAGGAAAATGATCAGTGGACCCAGCGCATCTCCGCCTCGGCGGATTCGGTGCGCGGACTGGTGGAGGGCATCGCGGGCCGCATGCGGGAGGTTTCAGCCGGAACCGAAGACTATGCCGCCGCAGCCGAGGAGATTGCGGCGGCGGCGCAGGAGTTGAATGCTTCTACCGAGGAGATTTCCTCGTCGGCCGGCCACCTGGCGGATGCGGCTGAAAAGCTGACCAGTGCCGTGGGAAGCTTCCGCCTGACCTGACCATGGACGCGCCGCCCCCCTGGCGCGAGGAGTTCATCATGCGTCGCGGCAAACTGCTCGTCGCTGCCATCATCGCAGTGATCGCACTCGTCACCTATTTCGCCAGTTCAACCGACAACCCCATTACGGGGGAGACCCAGCACGTCGGCAACATCACCCCCGAGCAGGAGGTGGCGCTGGGGCTGCAGGCCGCACCCGAAATGGCCCAGGAGTACGGCGGCATCAGCACCAACCAGCAGGGCGCCCAGCTGGTGAACCAGGTGTGTGCCCGGATCATCAGCCGGAGCGCCGCCCAGAAGGCCGCCGAGTTCTACCGGTTCGAGTGCCACCTGCTGGCTGACCCAACGACCATCAACGCGTTTGCCTTGCCGGGCGGGCAGGTGTTCATCACCGAGGGGCTGCTCGGCAAGCTCAGGACGGAGGGCCAGCTGGCGGGGGTGCTGGGGCACGAGATCGGCCACGTGGTGGCGCGGCACGGGGCGCAGCATATCGCCAAGGCCCAGCTGACGCAGGGCCTGACCGGCGCGGCCGTGCTGGCGACCTATGATCCCGACAATCCGTCCAGCCAGCGCAACGCGGCCGTGGTGGCAATGATCGGCCAGCTGGTCAACATGAAGTTTGGCCGCAGCGACGAACTCCAGGCGGACCAGCTGGGTGTGAGCCTCGAGAGCGAAGCGGGCTACGACCCGCGCGCGATGATCGAAGTGATGAAGGTGCTCGAAGCGGAAGCAGGCGGCAGCCGGCCGCCGGAGTTCTTCAGTACCCATCCCAACCCGGAGAACCGGATCGCCCGGATCCAGGATGCGATCAACGCGGAGTTCCCGGGTGGAGTTCCGGCCGACCTGCAGCAGTAGCGCGGTTGCGCCGTGCGGCCAGCGAATCGAGGTCGGCCCGCAGCCCGCCGGCGTCGTCAAGGAAGCGATCCATTGTCTCGGTGCGCGCGAGGCCGGCGCCCACCGGACGCAGAACATCGGAGTAATGCAGGGCAGTATCGAAGTCGGTCTCGTCCGCCCAGTTGCCCACCTCAACCAGCCCAAGAAGCAGGACGGTGGCAAGCCCGGCCGTGGCCAGCCGGCGGCGCCGTGAGAGCATGGTGACGAGGCTCAGGTGGGCGCTCAGCGCCGCGGTCAGGATCAGCACCGATCCGGCATACTGGATCACGCGCCGGAGCGCCAGGTCGGGCCGCAGGAATTCCACGTAATTCATGATGGCCACCCAGAGCGTGGCCACGGCAAGCGCGACCGAAGCAATCGCCAGGTGGGTCAGGAAGCGGCTGCGCCCGCCCTGTGCCCGGCCCACGATGGCCCAGATGCCAGCCCAGACGCACAATCCCGAGAAGAGAAAGAGGCCGGCACTCACCAGCACGACCGCACGCTCGTCGTCGTACTGATTGAGCCACGCAAACAGCGCCGAGAGCGCCAGTGAGACGCCGATGGCAAGCCAGGCCGTCCCGGGCGAGCGGAGCGCCTCCACCAGCCGGCCCTCATCCGCCAGCGGTACCGCGCGCGCCACGGCATGGCCCACATCCAGCACCCGCAGCACCGTCTCCCCCAGCCGCACGGTGCCACCCGATGGCAGCCGCACCCGCGCCGTCCGGACGCCACGCAGGCCGTCCCGTACGCCATTGACGCTGTTCAGATCCTCGATCACCACCACGCCATCGTCGTCCAGCGCCAAGGACGCGTGGTGGGCATCCACGTAGCGGTCGTCCACCACGATGTCGTTGTCGTAGGCGCGCCCGATGGCAGCCGGAAACCGGTCAATGCGATGGCGCGACCGCAGGTGCAGCCGGCGGTCACGAACTTCGACGAGGATCACTCGGTCCATGCGATGCTCTCGAGAAAGCGCCGGGCAACCCGCTCGGCGTTTTCGTAGCTGACCCCGGCCAGCGTGAGCGTCGTGATGAGGCCGTCGGTGCGGGTGGCGAGCGCCGCCGCGCGCACCACGACATCGTACAGCCCGGGCATCCGGCGATACCGGCGGGCGCAGAAGGCGGTCCGCAGCGTTCCCTTCCCGTTCCGGCGCACGTTCCGGGTGATGCACCGATAGCTGGTCACATCCTTTTCATCGCCCCACATGGGGGAATCACCGCTGGAAAACTGGCTGTTGTAGAGCGCGTAGAAGCGGAACCGGTTGAGCTGGCTGGACGTCAGTACCTGATGCGACAGGTCAATCAGCCCGGACGCCTGGTCTTCGGAGAGATAGAGGTAATCGTCGGTGGAGCACTGGTGCGACACGGTCTCGTACGGCTGCTCGGGGCTGCGGTCCGCATCGGCCCAGCACTTGAAAAAGGGCGCCGGTTCGGTGGGCAGGGTGAACCGCCCGATCTTCACGGTCGGCACCGGCGTCCGGAAGACGCGGTCGAGATACTGGTCCTGATACGCCAGGATCTGGCGGCCAGCTTCGGCCAGGAAATCCGGCGACGGCCGGAACCCCGACCCGCGGGTTCGATCGAAGAGCGCCAGCGCCTGGTCGGCCGGCACCAGGAAGCTTACCTGGTTGCCCTCGGTGGAGACGTTGATGCCGATCACGTCGCCCGAGGCGGAGAGGGTAGGTCCGCCGCTCATGCCGGGATTGAGCGACCCGGTGAAGTGGATCTTGGGATAGAGTGTGTGGCGCAGCAGCCCGTTGTAGGTGCCTTCGACGATGCTGAGTCCCAGGTCCCGCGGATGGCCCAGCGAAAAGAGCCGGTCGCCCTGTTCCGGCCGAGCGGCGTGCAGGGTGAACCACGCCGGCGGCGGTGCGCTGCTTCGCACCAGGGCCAGGTCATGCACCACATCGATGGCCAGCAGGGTGACGCCGAGGGTATCGCCCGCCGCGCTGATGATGCGCGCGCGGTAGCGGTCCGGATCGTGGACCATCTGCGAGACGACGTGATAGTTGGTGATCACGTCGCCCTGGGCGGAGACGAAGAACCCCGAGCCGAGCGACGCCTTAGCCGCCGAGCCCGATTCGGTGATCTCGATCTTGACCACGCGCTCGCCGAACTGCCGGAAGACCGAGGGCGTGCCACCGGGCGATTCCTGCGCGTGCAGCGAGGACGGACCAGTTGCCCAGGCGGGGAACCAGCCCAGCACTGCCACGGCACACGCGAGCCGCATGCGCGCTCGCATCAGCAGCATTGCCTCGGCCGAAAGGGAAGGGCAAAGTGTAACGCGGCGGTGGGCCGGGCGCGAGGGCCGCTATCTTTTCTCCATGGGTACAGCTTCCACCCGGCTCCGCATGCTGCGCGCCGGCTTCAGCGCACTCGGACCGGTCGCGCCGGCGCTCGCGGCGGAATATGCCGAACGCCTCTTCTGCCTCCCACCCAGCCGGGAATTACGGGACGGCGAAGCCGACTTCCTGGCGACTGGCACACGGCTCGAGATCCGCACCGGCCGGGAGACACTCGCCGCATGGGGATGGGGCACCGACGGGCCGCTCGCGATCCTGCTGCACGGCTGGGGCAGCAGGGCGGCGCGGTGGCACGCACTGGCGCCGGCACTGGTGGGCGACGGCTTCCGGGTCGTCGCGTATGACCAGCCGGCGCACGGCGCGTCGTCCGGACAGCTGGCTTCCCTGCCCCAGTTCGTTCGTGCGCTGGAGGCGGTGGTGGCGCGGCTGGATGACCCGCCGGCGCTCCTCGTGGGCCACTCACTCGGTGGATCGGCGCTGGCCATTGCCATGCACCGGGGCGTCGCCACTCGGCGCGCGGTGCTTCTCAGCGCACCGGCGGAGCAGCGCGAGTACGCCGAACGCTTTGCCCGGACCATCGGCCTCCCGGATGCGGCACGGGACATCATGGCCGACAATCTCTCGCGCCGTCTGGGCTTCACCTGGAATGACCTCGACATACCGGAGCTGGCGCACGCGTTCACGGTCCCTGCGCTCATCGTGCATGACCGGGGCGACCTCGATGTCGGCTTCAACCATGCCCAGCGCATCGCGGAAAACTGGCCCGGCGCGGAGCTGTTGCCCACCGACGGGCTGGGCCATAGTGGCGCGCTGAATGATCCGATGGTGGTGGAGCGGGTGCGCGGATTTGCGGCGGGCGCACGGTGATCCTGATGGATCGTGACAACCTGCTCGCCCGCGGCTGGTCGCACGTCGTGTCCTCGAACCATGATGTCGCCGAACTCGAGGCGTTCCGCGTCGAGGTCGGCGCGCCGCCGCCCGCGCTGCAGCTCGCCAATGCCCGCTGGCCCCATCTCGACCTCAAGGATGAGCCCCGGCAACGGGCACTGATGCACCCGGATGTCGTCGTCCTCGAGACCACACGGGATCTGATCCGGTTCGTGCGCCGTCAACAGGGGAAACCTTCCTGACCATGCTGCAACTGCTCCTCAATGCGGACCTCTTCAGCCCGAGGCCGCACGGGCACCGGCACATCCTTGCAGCCGGCGGCCGAATCGCGTGGATCGGCAGCGAGCCGCCCGAGATCCACGGCGTGCCGGTGGAGCGCACCGACCTCGAAGGGCGCCGGGTCATCCCCGGACTTGTGGACGGGCACGTCCACGTCACCGGCGGCGGCGGCGAAGCCGGTCCCGACACCCGCGTGCCGCCGCTGGCCCTCAGCCACTTCACCACCGCCGGTGTCACCACGGTGATCGGACTGCTCGGCACCGACGATACGCTCCGCACGCCGGCGGAGCTGCTGGTCACGGTGCAAGGGCTCCGGCGTTCGGGGCTGTCCGCGTGGTGCCTGACCGGAGGTTACCACCTGCCGCCGGCCACCGTGACCGGCAGCGTGCGTTCCGACCTGGCACTCCTGGAGCCGGTACTGGGCGTTGGTGAGGTAGCCGTGAGCGACCATCGCTCGAGTCAGCCATCACTCGACATGCTGCTGCGTGTCGCCGCCGACGCGCATGTGGGTGGACTGCTGGGCGGGAAGGCGGGCATACTGCATCTGCATGTCGGCGACGGGCCGCGTGGCCTCTCGCTCCTCCGTGAGGCCATTTCCCAGAGCGAGCTGCCGGCCTCGGTGTTCAACCCGACCCATGTCAACCGGAGGCGAGCCTTGCTGGAAGACGCGGTGGAGCTGGCGCATGCAGGCGCCGTGGTGGACGTCACGGCTTTCCCGGTGTCAGAAGGCGAGGATGCATGGACGGCCGAAGCAGCGCTGGTACGGTTCCTGGACAGCGGGGCACCGGCAGACCGCGTCACCGTCAGCAGTGACGCCGGTGGCTGCCTGCCGGTCTTCGATGCGCGGGGCCAGGTGACCGCCATGGATGTGGGCCGGCCCGGGGCGTTGCTGCAATCGCTGGACGCCGCGGTACGGTCGGGTATGCCGCTGGCGCGTGCCCTGCCGGCCTTCACGCTGAATCCCGCGGCGCACTGGGGGCTCGGGCAGAAGGGCAGGATCGAGGTCGGCAGCGACGCCGATATCGTGGTGCTGGACAGCGACGGCACGGCAGCCGATGTCATGGCCCGCGGCCGCTGGCATGTACGCGGAGGGATCGCCATCGTGCATGGTCCGCTCGAGGACGTCTCGTGACCGCGCCGCAATGTTCCCCGGGTGCGGGTTACGTGGTGCCCGTGGGCGGCGCGGAGGACAAAGTAGGGGCCAGCATGATCCTCCGGCGCTTCACCACCCTGGCGGGCGGTGACGACGCGGTGATCGCCATCCTGCCGACGGCGTCCGAGGTTGTTGATACGGGTGAGCGCTATGCGCGGCTCTTCCAGAACTTCGGTGCGCGAAAGACATCGGTCATCCCGATCACGTCGCGCACGGATGCCAACGACCCGGCGATCGTCGGTGCGCTGGAGGACTGCACCGGCATCTTTCTCACCGGCGGCAACCAGCTGCGGCTGGGGACCATGGTGGGCGGGACCGAACTGGCGCGCACCATCCGGGCGCGAAACGCCGCCGGGGCACACGTGGCCGGCACCTCGGCGGGGGCGGCCTTCCTGTGTGAGCACATGATTGCGTTCGGCGAGGAGGGCGCCTCGCCCCTGGCCGGCAGCGTGACGCTGGCGCCCGGGCTGGGACTGTCCAACACGGTCATCATCGATCAGCATTTCCGCCAGCGGGACCGCCTGGGGCGCCTGCTCACGGCGCTGGCCTACAACCCGTTCGCCCTGGGGCTGGGGCTGGATGAGAACACGGCCGCGTTCATCGGTCCTGACAATGTCTTCGAGGTGGTGGGCGGGGGCGCCATCACGGTCGTTGATCCATCAGAGCTCGAATTCAGCTCCATGGCGAGGGTGCGGCGGAACGATCCGGTCTGCCTGATCGGCCTCCGGCTTCACATTCTCGACCACGGATCCAGATTCAACCTGACAACGCGCGCGGCCACTCCGCCTCCGGAGATCGCCGAGCGCCCCTGATCGATATGCCCCGGGGTGACCATGCGCATCGTTGATCGCGCCGTTTATGTCGGCCCCAGTCTGTATGCCCACTTCCCCGTCATCCGGCTCGATGTCGACCTGGGTGAACTCGAGGACTGGCCCACCGCGCGGCTGGGTCCGTCATTCATCGACCCGCTGATCGCCGCGCTGCCCGGGCTGCAGGATCATGGCTGCTCCCATGGCGAGCCCGGCGGGTTCATCCGCCGCCTGCGCGAAGGTGAAGGAACATGGATGGGCCACGTCCTGGAGCACGTGGCCATCGAGATGCAGAACGTCGCGGGTCATCACATCACCTTCGGCAAGACGCGCTCGCTCGGGCCGCGCGGGCAGTACTGGATCGTGTATCAATACGAGCAGCGTGAAGTGGGGCTCGAAGCCGGCGAGCTCGGCCTGCAGCTGCTGCACAGCCTGCTGCCAGCCGAATTGCGACCGCCCGGCAGTGTCCCCGCCGGATTCGACTTCACGCTGCAGCGCGACGAATTCATCCGCTTTACCCAGCGCCATGCGCTGGGACCCAGCACCGCGGCCCTGGTGCATGCCGCCACCGTCCGCGGCATTCCCTGGCTCCGCACCGGCGCCAACAGTCTCATTCAGCTCGGGCATGGCCGCTACCAGCGGCGGGTGCAGGCCACCGTCACCAGCCAGACGTCGCATGTGGCGGTGGAGCTGGCCTCCGACAAGGAGGAGACCAACCGCATCCTGGGCACGCTGGGCCTGCCGGTGCCGGTGCAGGAACTGGTGCAATCGGAGGACGACGCCGTGGCGGCGGCCGTTCGCATCACCTACCCCGTGGTGGTCAAACCGTACAACGCGAACCATGGCCGCGGCATTTCCATTCACCTGGTGACGGAGCCCCAGGTGCGCGACGCCTTCCAGGCCGCGCAGCAGCACAGCCGCAGCGTCATCGTCGAGGCGTTCGTGAGCGGACGCGACCACCGGATGCTGGTGATCAACGGGGCGCTGGTGGCTGTCTCGCAGCGCCGACCCGGCAACGTGGTGGGCGACGGGCGGCACACGATCGCCGAGCTGGTGGAGATCGTGAACGAGGATCCGCGCCGCGGCATCGGACACGAGAAGGTACTGACCCGGCTGGAACTCGACCGCCAGGCGGAGTCGCTCCTGGCCCGCATGGGTTACACCACGGACACGGTGCCGGCCGAGGGCGAGGTGGTCTACCTGCGCTCCACCGGGAACCTCTCCACCGGTGGCACCGCGACCGACATGACCGACATCACCCACCCCGACAACGCCGAGATGGCGGTGCGGGCGGTGCAGGCCATCGGACTCGACGTGGGCGGCGTGGACTTCATCAGCAGCGACATCGCGCGATCCTACAAGGAAGTGGGCGGCGCCATCGTGGAGGTGAACGCGGCGCCGGGGTTCCGCATGCACATGTCGCCGAGCGAGGGGAAGCCGCGCGACGTGGCGGGCCCGGTGATCGACATGCTCTTTCCGCCGGGCGTGCCCAGCAGCATCCCGATCGCCGCGGTGACCGGCACCAATGGAAAGACCACCACGGCGCGGATGCTCGCGCACATCCTGAAGCTGGCGGGCCAGCATGTGGGGCTCACGACGACCGATGGTGTGTACGTGGACGGCCAGCGCACCGTCGCGGGCGACATGACCGGGCCGGTCGCGGCGCGCATGGTGCTCGCGGATCCCTTCGTGGAAGTCGCGGTGCTCGAGGTGGCCCGTGGCGGGCTGCTTCGCGCCGGGCTCGGCGTCCGCCACGTGGATGTGGGCGCGGTGCTCAACGTGCGCGAGGACCACCTGGGCATGAGCGGGGTGAATTCGCTGCGGGAGCTGTCCAAGGTCAAGCGCATCGTGGTGGAAGTCGCGCGCGACACCGCGATCCTCAACGCCGACGACCCGCTCTGCCTCAAGATGGCGGACCACACACCCGCCCGGCACCTGTGCTACGTGACCATGAATCCGGGCCATGAGCTGGTGCGCGAGCATATCCAGGCCGGCGGCCGGGGTTGCGTGCTCGAAGCGGGCATGACCGGCCAGATGATCACCCTGTACGACCACGGCGCGCACATCCCGCTGCTGGCGGCGCATCTCATCCCCGCCACGCTCGATGCCCGGGCGACGCATAACGTGCAGAACGCCATGTTCGCCGCCGCGATGGCGTTCAGCATGGGACTCAAGCTGGAGAACATCCGGCACGGGCTGCAGACCTTCGACACGACCTTCTTCCAGGCGCCGGGACGAGGCAACGTCTTCGACGAGCATCCCTTCAAGGTCATCCTCGACTACGGCCACAACGCCGCCGCCATCGAAGCCATGGTGCAGTTCGTGGAGCGGCTCGGCACTGCTGGCCGCCGCATCGTGGTGGTGACCGGCCCGGGCGACCGGCGGGATGAGGACCTCATCGCCATCGCACATCGCGTGGCCGGATACTTCGACCACTATGTCTGCCGGCAGGATGACAACCGGCGGGGGCGCGCGTACGGCGAGGTGCCGAGGCTCATGCGGGATGCGCTGGCGGGCGCCGGCGTCCCGGCGGAACAGATCACGGTCATTGACGACGAGCAGGAGGCGGTGACCGCGGCGCTGGCCGGCGCGCGTGCCGGCGACCTCGTGCTCGTCTTCGGCGACAACGTGAGCCGCTGCTGGGAGCAGATCGTCACCTTCCAGCCGGTACACGCGGAGCGGCGGGCCGTCCGCCGCCCCGAGCAGGGCAACGGGGCCACCGTGCCGCCAAGCGAGGCCGCCATTCCACGCGCCGTCGTGCGCGACGTGCGCGGCGTCCGGCTGGTACGCGACATCGAGCTCGAGGACTGATCCGCATGGCGGAAGCCCGGCGGCTCACCGGCCCTCACCTGATGGATGACCGCACCGGCGCGGCGCTCGACGTGCCGCTCGAGGTGGACACCGACGCCCTCATTCCGCTCTGGGAAAGTGAGGCGCGACGGCTCCTGGCTGCCGTCGGGTGGGCCGGGGAGTACACCAAAGTCCACCGCTTCAGCGGCGGCGCTTCACTCTTTCTGAGCGCACCGGTGGATGCGCTCTACGCCGCGACCGACGTGGTCGAGGAAGCGTGGCAGGCGGCACTCGCACGGCACCGGGGCGGGATCCCTGATGCGGATGCACCAGCTCGACTCCATGACCTGATCCGTGACGAGCGCCGCCCCTACGTGCGCATGCTGGCGCGCGCGGCCCTGGAGCACGGTGTCTCCTTCCTGCACGATGGCGACGGCGTCTCGGTGGGCACCGGTGCCGGGGCGGTCTTCTTCCCGCACGACGGCGTTCCGGAACCCGCCGACGTGGACTGGAATGCCGTTTTCGACGTTCCGCTCGTCCTGGTCACCGGCTCCAATGGCAAGACCACGTCGGTACGGTTGATCGCGGCGATGACCGAAGCCGCAGGGCTCCTCACCGGCAGCTCCACCACCGATGGCGTGGTCATCGGCGGGTCCGTGGTGGCGGCGGATGACTACAGCGGGCCGATGGGTGCGCGCCGGGTGCTCCGGCACGCGGCGGTGCAGTGTGCGGTGCTGGAGACGGCGCGAGGCGGCATCCTGCGTCGCGGCCTCGCCGTGCGCCGGGCAGACGCCGCACTCGTCACCAACATCGCCGAAGATCATTTCGGCGACTGGGGCGTCAATTCACTCGCCGAACTGGCGGACGTGAAGCTCGTCATCGCACGCGTCGTTCCCGATGGGGGCGCCGTCTGCCTCAACGCCGACGACAGCGTCCTCGTCGAGCGCGCGGGCGCGCTCGGCCGTGCACCGTGGTGGTTCTCGCTCGATCCATCATCGCCGCTCCTCGCGAGCGGTGATGGTGCCGCCTGGCTCGATGACACCACACTGCAGCTTCGGCGAATGAGCGAGACCGACGCCGTCATGGACGTGCGGAATATTCCCCTCACATTGCGCGGCGCCGCACGCTACAACATTGCCAACGTGCTGGGTGCGATGCTGGCCGCATCATCCCTCCGGGATGGTTCCAGGGGACCGCTCATCTCCCTTGGCGCCATCCGCGCCGCGCTCGAGGGGTTCGAGTCGTCGCTCGAGCGAAACCCGGGACGCGGTAATCTCCTGGATGTGGGCGGGTGCTGCCGGCCAGGCGACGGTTGATTGTGCTGGGCCAGGCAGGAGACCGGACCGATGAAGCATTGAAGGCACTGGCGCGCTCGGCCTGGGAGCTCAACCCCGAGCGGATCATCCTCAAGGAGCTGGGCAAGTACCGCCGTGGGCGGCCCGAGGGCCAGGTGTGCCAGGTACTCGAAGCGGAACTGCATGCGCTGGGGGTACGACCGGATCAGATCGAGCGCGTGGAGACCGAAGTGGACGCGGCGCGTTCAGCGCTGGCCTGGGCCGAAGCCGGCGACCTGCTCATTCTGCTGGTGCACGAGAAGCGGGACCAGGTGACCGCGCTGCTGGACGAGATCCGGCGGTCGAGCTGGCGGGTGGGGACGGAGGTACCATGACGGGACGGGCAGGACGGGCAGGACGGGCCGAAACATCGCACATGCCACCCGCAGGGGCACGGCATGTCACTCGTACACGACTGAAAGTCGCTGCTCGGCATATGTCGCCTCCGGCGACAGCGCGCGGACCGTCGGGCGGCCGCTCACATCCCTACCCCCCAGAAAAACAGCGCGGTCTGGCAGACCAGCTGCGGCAACCCGTGCGCTGAGAGGCATGACCAGGAATAGCCGGTCACCCGCCGCACCAGCCGGAACCAGCTTGCAGGGTCCTCTCCGTGCCGCAACGCAAGGTGCGAGAGCGAGGCGCCGTCATTCTCCGCTTCCACCAGCATTGCCAGCACCCGGATCCGTGCGTGGAGTGACCGGAACGGCGGCAGCTCCAGCCGCCGCAACCGGCGAGCCAGCGCAAAGCGGCTCGGAAGCCCCAGGCGCTCGGCGAACTCGTCCGCCGAGATGTAATTCGGTCCCGCCGCTGCTCTCAGCGTGACGAGCAGCCCAACCACCGCCGGATCCAGGTCGGAATGGCGTTGGAACAGCAGGGACAGACCGGGAAATGATTCCGGCGACGGGGGAGTGCCGGGGTGCATGTCTCAGAATGCAGCCGCTCTGGCTGTGACGCAAGCCGCACCGATAGTCATAGCGCGAACAGTCATAGCGCCCATGCCCCCCGCTTGCTACATCTGGTTGCACTTCTGCTCATCATCAATTCAGAATGACCGCTCCGCGGCGTTGCCGTGCGCTACCGAGGAATCGTTCCGTGACCGCTCGCCACGCCGCTTCCGCAATCATGTCTGCCCTGCTGTTCCTGGCTGCCTGCAACCCGGTGGCGGACCATCGGGAGCTGGTCCGGATGCGGCTGCGGGTGGACAGCCTGGCCAAAACCGTGACGGCCATGAACGCGTCGCTGGGCGGCCGCACCAACACGCCGCTGCCAGCCGAGACGCTCACCGTTGCCACCAGGGGCGTGGCCATGCTGGGCGATTCCTCGGCGCCGGTCACCATCGTGGAATTCACCGACTTCCAGTGCCCGTTCTGCGGCCGCCACGCGACCACAACTTTCCCGGCGCTCGAGAGCGGCGACATCAAGGCCGGCAAAGTGCGCTACATCGTCCGTGACTTTCCTATCAGCGAGATCCATCCGTGGGCGCTGAAGGCAGCGGTGGCCGCACGATGCGCCCGGGACCAGTCGGAGAAGGCCTACTGGCGCTACCACGACGCGCTCTTTGCCGACCAGCGGTCGCTGGCCGATTCGCTCTTCCCTGCGCTGGCTGCGAGGGTGGGACTGGATACCGCGCGCTTCGATTCCTGCCGGGCCAGCGGCCGATTCGACAAGGCGATCCAGGACGACCGCGCCGATGCCATGAAGCTGGGCCTCAACGCGACCCCGACGTTCATCGTCGGGCGGAGCCAGAGCGGCGGAAAGGTCACCGGACGCGTCATCCAGGGAGCGCAGCCATTGTCGCAGTTCGAGGCCGCCATCGCGGCCGTGCTGAAGCCGTAGTTCCACAATCGGAGTTCGGAGGGTAGAATGCGAAAGCTGCTGAGATGGTAGTCGGTTGGAGCGCTTCTTGCGGCGATACTATTCGCCTCAGCGTGCTCGGATGCCTCGCCGACTGGACCAGAGACCGCCATTCCTTCGTTTGGAGTACAGCAGATCGGTGCGTGTGCGGAGTGGTCATGTGCTATCGCAGACTGCCGCAATGATCCGGCGATATATGGCGCGTGCTGCGTGGCCGTGGCTGATCCGGGAGAGCCATCTCAGCCCAAGCCCAGCTGCGAAGCGCCGCCGGTGTACTGCCAGATCTTTCCCGAGCGGTGTACTTCAGATGGGGCTTGCAACAGCGCTAACGTCGATCCCGGATGTTACACCGATCCTATCTCGGTTGATTCAAGTGATGTCGATCTGTGCTTCAATGTTTGTGAATAGGGCTCGGTAATCAATCGATGCTTGGAGAGGTCCCGGCTGCTGATACATCCGTCAGACCTTGGCGACGACAGGCACGTTCGGAATCCCTTTGCATGACTTGGCGTGAAGTCGGCGCCGCTGCCCTGCTCATCCTTACGACCGTGTCCGTGCTTGGGGCTCAGTCATATGACCAGCGGGCTCAACTTGACCACGTTTGGTCGCGGCTGCGAAAGGAGAGTAACCAAGCGCTGAGCCCTGCTGACAGTTCGTGGTCCATCGAGACGCTGAAGAGCCGCCAAGGCGATGCGTTCGACCTGCTCCGGGTCGGGCTCACGAAGCTCGCTTTCGGTGCCCACGCTGGTCGCTTCGATCTCGACGCTGCCCAGGCTGCTTTTGACGAGGCGATTTATCGTGCACCGAGGGACTGGCCTTGGCCGTGGTATGGACTGGCACTGACCGATCTCGCGCTTGATTCCGCCGGCTACACGGTCAAGCCGTCCATGCATCAGCAGGCAGGAGTGTACTATCGAGATGCCGCCGTCCATGCGCTGGCGAAGGCGCTGGAAGCAGACTCAGCATTCACGCCAGCTGCAGTGCTCTTGGGTAACCTGCTTATCTCATCTTCAGGTAATGCGCTCGACGCCGATCTGCAGGTCGCCATCCGGCGAGCTACCGCCGCTGGCGCCAGCCCTGCACCTTGGCTTGCCCTGGGTCGCATGTTCCGAAGCGAGGACTCTCCAGATTCCGCGGCATGGGCTTTCGCGCATTATGTCTCCGCCGGTGGGGACTCCGGAACAGGCCTGCTCGAACTGGCCCGGGAGCGGAGTGAGATCGGTGCAGGCAGTGCCGCGATCGAGACATACTTCCGGGGAGCGGCGCTGGGGAGCGTGATCGGTGATTCGGCTTACCGTCGTGACATCGCGTGGGCCGCATCACCGGCCGAACTCGCGGCGTTTGATTCCGTGCAAGGGACAGCCGAGCAGGCCGCGTGGATTCGGGCCTTCTGGAACAAGCGCGACGCGAAAGACCTCCGCCCACCTGGCGCACGCCTGCTGGAACACTTCCGCCGGTGGAGGTATGTGTTTCGGCAGTTCCGACTGGCGGGTCGTGCAACGGGAGTAAGCAATGCGGGCGGCGCTGACTGCGGACCGGGTGCACCTACGGCTTCCCCTGACTTTCAGTTGCTGTCGCCCGGTATTTTTGCCGCTACGGCGCGTGGACGCCGTCTTGTCGACGATCGGGGTATCGTCTACATGCGCCACGGTGAACCGGATCAACGCGTCAGTGCTGCGCTCGAGCGGACCCTTAAAGCTGGTGAACTGACGCCGCCACAGATGGAAACACGGCCGAACGAGTCCTGGAAGTACGTTACGCCAGACGGCGGTCTCATCTTTCACTTCTGTGCCAGTCTTGCCCTTGGAACCCAGGCGCCGACGACTCTAGTCGCGATGCTCCCGCTGAACCCCGAGATGATCGGCGCCCGCAGTGGCCTCGATCCCCGGTTCGCGGCCTTGGAAGGCGAGATCCGGACGGGACATATCGCCGCAGAGGCCACGTCCGGTATTGCGCGCAGCCTCGTGGAGCATCTCATTCATGACGGCGAGCACGACCTCCGCGTCGGCCTCACCACCGACGGTTTCCCGCCCCACTTCAAGCACCAGCTCAACCCGCTGGTCCAGTTCTACGCCGTGGCTTCGCCGGGACGCGTCCTCGTGGTCTTCGCGCTGCCCGGCGAGAAGCTGCCGGGCGAGCCGCTTCCCGATGGAGGCACCGGTTATCCGGTGACGCTTCGCCTCATCGCCACCAATGCCCAAGGTCAGATTGTCCGAAGTGACACCACGCGCCGCTTCCGCTCCGCGCATGCACTGGGGCAGGGCGAGTACCTGTTCGGGCTGGAAGAGCTGTGGCTCGCGCCCGGCACCTGGGACGTACGACTGCTGGCTACCGAGCCCGGTGCCGACGCGGGGGGCGCCATCGGGCGGATCGGCATGACGGTGCCGGCGACGTCCGCCTTTGCCTTGAGCGACCTGGTCCTGGGGCGTGAGGGATCGGGACTCCGTTGGCAGAGCCCCGCCGGTGCGGTGCCACTCAACCCGCTCGACGCGTACCCCCACAAGGGCGCCGCTGAGCTGTACTACGAGCTGAGTGACGCCAGGCCTGGCACGGCTTATCAGACCGATATCGAAGTCACGGGTGTTTACGGCGACGCGAAGGGAACGGTCCATCTCACGTTCAATGAGAAGGCCGAGACTCAATTGATCCGGAGCCGCCGCAGCATCGGTCTCGACCAGCTGGAGCCAGGTCAGTATCGGATCACGGTGACAGTGACCGAACGGGGGACGGGACGGACTGCGGTGCAAAGCCGGCTGCTGAATGTGGCACGATAGACGGGAAGACGGGAAGGCGGGAAGACGGGAGGGATGCATCTCGATCTATCCAGGCCATTGTAGGGGCGGCCTGCGGCCGCCCACTGGCGTCCCGATTCCGCACATGGTCACCCGTAGGGGCACGGCGTGCCGTGCCCCTGCACCCCCAAGCTCTTACCGCGGCGCTATACTGCCTGTCACGCCACCGGTGAGCTGCCCGGAGACGTTGGTCGCGCCACCACCCACCATTCCGGCTGACGAGACACTGCCGGCGCCGGTGCCCGCGGCCGACAACGACGAGGCACTGCCGGTCACGCTGCCCGCAGCATCCGCCGAGGTTGAGAGGTCCGCCAGCTCAGCATCGGACGCGCTGGCTTCCAGCCGCGACCCGACCTGCGCCATCGCCTCCGCCACGGACGTGCCGCGTTCGGTGAGTGATGCCAGCGCCGAGAAGGCCACGGCAAGAGAGCGGTCAGCGGGCGCCTTGGCGGCAAACGCCGCCACCTGGGCACTGGTGGCGCCCTGCGCCATCAGCGTTGCGCCCTGCTGGATGTCCGCATCCGACGGATGTTCGCGCCCGGCACTGATGAGCGCCTGCTTCGTCGCCACCAGCCGCGCCAGCGTCGCATGACCCGCCGCGACGAGCTGCGCATCCGTCGCACCCTTGGCCTGCCCCTCCGCCATCACGTTCACCAGTGCCTGCTCCGGCACCTGGCTGTCGCGCGCTTCCTGCCGGAGCGCCCGGAGTTCGACGGTTGCATGGGACGATGCGCCCGCTTCGGCGCTCGAACGCGTGGTATCGGCGGAACTCTGCGCCATGACCGCACCCGGTACGGCGGCCAGCAGGAACAGCGTGGAAAGGACTCGCATGGTCAATCTCCTTGTGAGGAAGTGATCTGAACGACGGCGGAACGCCCACCATAGCCGTCGTCTACGGTTACTGCGTCTTCTGGTACCTCCCAGCGGCCATCCACCCGGAAGCCATACCGATATGTCCCCGGCGTCAGGGCGACATCCGCATACCACACTCCATTCGCCGCTCGCGTCGCGGTCGCCGGGACCCACTTGTTCCAGTCCCCGGCAACTTCGACGTGGTGCGCACCAGGCGCGTGCAACAGCAGCCGGGTATGTCCGCGGGCTGGCGCCGGGGCGCCCTCGGCCCTCAACCGCTTCACCGGACGCGGCGGCCCGCCGCCGAAGCCGAGCTGCATCCCCACGCGCAGCGATCGGCCGCCTTCGGTGCCAAGCACGCGGTTGGCTGGATACCACGCGGCGGAACCGGTGAGCGCCAGCGCCGATACGATCGGGAGGCGCAGCGCCGCCTGCCCGAAGGTCATGTGGGTTCCGTCGCTGCTGCGTATGCCGATGCCGGCGTTCCATTGCAGCAGCGTCCAGCG
>SMFG01000017.1_pt1 | contig 22241 bp, 22 predicted proteins | sample 2456131 | NCBI WGS metagenome assembly SMFG01 (sample SAMN10132612, study PRJNA489261) | soil metagenome | isolation source: day120 antibiotic-silt loam soil ammended with raw manure from dairy cow... | place: USA | collected 2015-05-01
TCGCCGATCTCGGCCCGCGCCACCACCGGCGGATGCTTTTCCGAACTCCCTCGGGAGATTTGGCTCGGGCCGCAAGGTTGCTTCGACGCCCTTCGGGCGTCTCGCAATGACAGCGTGTGGCTAGCTTCCGTTACCCCACGACCCACGGCTCTCCATGGCGCCCGATACCCCGCCTTTACCTCGCCAGCCAGTACGACACTTTCACCAGGAAGGTATTGTTGGCCCGCTGGTCGAACAGGTTCCGGAAATCCCGCCCGAAGGAATTGTTGCCCTCGATCGGGAGTGAGTTCTCCCGTCCCTGGCTCCAGACCAGGAACAGCGTCGAGCCCGGCCGGTATTCCCACCGGAACACCACATTCGAACGGAACTGCTGGAAGTTGAATCCGCCCGGATCGGCGCTGACCGCCGGATCGGCGTAGGGCTGGAAGCGATCGTCATACGCCGAGGCCCGCGGGTTGGCCAGCTCACGCACATTGGAGTAGGTGCCCTTGGAAATGAAGGGCGAAGCATAGACCTGGAGCGATGCACTGGGTGTGAAGGTGTAGTCCAGCCGCCAGGTTAGACTCAGGGTCCGCTGCATCAGGTGCGCGAAGGTATAGTGCGCATCGCCACCCGCATCGGCAAAAGTGCCGAAGTACTGGGCATCATTGCGGTTGTGCTCCCAGCTCGCCCTGAGCGACGTGGTGAACCGGCTCGACACCTTGAGGTCCAGCTCCGGCGAGAGACTGATGGATTCCGACCGGCCCCCGTCGCCCCGGAAGTAGTTCATCGAGAAGTAGGGAACCAGCGCGTTCCGGTCATCACCCTCGATGCTGAGCCACGGCGCGATGTACGGGTCCTGCCGGATGGCCGGGCCACCCCGGGCGCAGCGGTCGCAGTAGGTGCTGCCGATCTGGCCCAGGGTGCCGCCGGTATGCAGCCACCAGCGGTTGGTGAACTGGATGTGCACGTTGGTATTGAAGGCACGCTCGGTAGGAAGCCCCGAGACCGTCCAGTATTCCCAGTTGTTGAAATTCCAGCGGAACTGCTGGTAGATCTTGTTGGGCTCCCGCCACGCGAGGGCAGCCCAGGTGGTCCATTGCTGCTGGTCCGCCTGGCGCAGGAAGCCGACGTCATTGACCTCGAATCCCGCCGACCGCCGCTGATAGGCGGTCTCGAACTGGAGCCGCCGCCCGCCCACCTTGGCGAAACGCAGCTCCATGTTGGTGCCGGTGAGCGACGTCCGGGTCGAATCAAACTCGAGCGGGCCGTCGGGCCGCTGATACAGGTGCACCGACGAGCGCTGGGTCCGGGCAATCGCGGCAGCAGAGCCGGCCACCCGGCTGAAGTCGAGCGACGCCGAGACTTCGTATGGTCCGGCGAACCGCCGGCGGGCATCCACCGCGCCACTGTAGGCGCTCTTGTGCAGGAAGGGCTCGCTCGACAGATCGAGCGCCCGGTTCACGCCCGTCATGATGAAACCCACACTGCCATTGCCGTTGGCGTAGTCCTGGTTACCGCGCACCACGGCGTAATTGGTCGTGGGCTCCAGCGTGCTGGTGCCGGGGCCCGCAACGTTATCCGTCACCGCATCCATGGCCCCGATGGAAAATCCGCCCGGCATCCGCCCGGTCACCTTGGCCGCGCCCAGGATTCGGGTGGACGTGGCCGACGATTCATCGCCGTAGATGCCGGCCAGCTGCGGCGACCGCCCGATACGGCGGGAATAGAAGAGACCTTCACCCGTGCTGCAGTCCACCACCACCACGCAGTTGACCGGAAACTCGAACAGCCCCCGGCCCTCGACGAAGAAGGGCCGCCGTTCCTGGAAGAACGTCTCGAAGGCGCTGAGGTTGAGCTCCGAAGGGTCCGCCTCGACCTGGCCGAAATCGGGGTTGACCGTGGCGTTGAGCAGCAGGTTGGACGCGAGCCGGTACTTGAGGTCGCCACCCACCGTGAATTGCTGGTCCCGCGCAAAATCCTCCGCCGGCGGGCCCTGGACGTTCTTGGTGACCACGTACGGCGTGAGTTCGGCGTGGCCCGGACTGGCCAGGCCTTCGAGGCCGGTCAGGTCACCGAACTGGGAGGTAAAGCCCGGCTTGGACTGACGGTACAGGGGCCAGGTGACGACTTCGGTGTAGCGCTGGATGTTGCGCCAGATCAGGATCCCGAACGTATTGCGATCGCGCGCCGAGTAGTGCAGCTGCGACAATGGAATGCGGTACTCCGCGGTCCAGCCCAGTGAATCGATGACCGTCGTCGCGTCCCACACCGCATCCCAGGCGCCGTCTTCGTTCCCGTCGTTGTAGATGGCGTAGTCGGCCTTGACGCCTGCCGGGTTCACCACGAACTCGTACCCGGTGCGCCGGTCATGATAGGAGTCGAGCAGCAGAATGATCTGGTCCGACGCCGTCTGATTGTCCCGGCGGGAGAGCAGCGCCACGATGCTGTCAGGGTGCGGGTCGAAGGCCCGCACGAACGCGTAGATGTTGTGCGCGTCGTAGGCCACCCGCACCGAGGTGCGCAGCTTGGGCGTGGCTCCCTCGCTGGGACGCGCCTCGAGGAACTGGTCCATGGCCGGGACGGTCCGCCAGATGGCGTCGTCATCCCGCCCGTCGAGTACTGGCGGCACTGCAGCCCGCACGGCCTGCACGGACGTAGCGCCCGTGGTGGTGGGCGGGGGAACGATCGCCGTCGTCTGCACTTGAAGCGCCAGCAGCATGCCCAGCAATGCCGTCACGTGGTGACTCCCACCTTGAGGGTACGAAGGTTTGACGGCCGAATCGCCTCAATGGTTGTGTGCCCGCTCATGGGAACGGCCTGGGGCGGGGCATGGGCCAGGGCCAGGGGTCAAGCCCGCCCTCGCCGGCGATGCCACGGATGGCGGTCACACGCACCGCCGGATCCTTTGCCTTGAGCAGTTCCCGCAATGCTTCCGGCCGCTCGCCGGAGCGGATCAGGGCGCGGATTTCGGCCTTCCGCGCCCGGGCATCCGGCTCCTTGGAGAGGGCGCTGCGGATCGCCGGAAGCGCCGCCTCATCACCGATCTGGCCCAGCGCCCAGGCCGCGCGGATGCGGAGCCCCGCCCCCGCATCGGCCAGCGCGTCAATGAGTCCGCCGGGGGCGCTGGTCAGGTCGAGCTGTCCGAGTGCCCAGGCGGCCGTTTCACGGACATCGGTTGATCCGTCCCGCGCCACGATGCGTCCCAACGCCTCGGCGGCGGCGACATCCTCGATATTGCCCAACGCCCAGACCGCCGTTTCGCGCACCGATTCGTCGCGGTCACCCTGGGCGGCGGCCAGCAGTGCCACGCCCGCGCTCCGCGCTTCGATGTTCCCCAGCGCCCAGGCACTCATCTCCCGCACTTCCGCGTCCGTGTCGCCGTGGAGCGCTGCCGTCAGGGCAGTGACCCCTTCACTCGCTTCGAGCTGGCCAAGCGCCCATGCGGCGGTGCGGCGAACAGAGGCGACCTCGTCGTTCGCCAGCACGCGCGCCAGTGCGGCCACTGCGCTGGTCGAATCGAGCTGACCCAGTGTTCCGGCCGCCGCCTCCCGCACCATGGGCGACGCGTCCTGCAGGGCATGGGTGGCCGGGCGTACCGCGCGACCATCGCCGATGCGACCCAGCGCCCAGATGGCGTTGGCCCGAACGCCGGTCGCCTTGTCGTCCACGACATCGATGAGCGCGTCGGCGGCGCGGTCCGGCGCTGAAAGCCCGAGGCCCAACGCGACCACCATTCTCACGGACGAATCGGCCGAGCCCAGGTTTCGGATGAGCCCCTCGGTCACCTGGCTGGACTCGTCGCCGGCGAGCAGGCGTACCGCGATTTCGCTCACGCAGGGGTCACCGCCACCGAGATTCGTGAGCAGAAATTGCACGTCGTCAGGTGTGAGACGTTCCTGGCGCGACGAGCGGCGATCGGGATGCGGCAACGGCGTCACCGGCGCAGAGGCCCAGCCCCAGCCGCCACTGCCAACCGCAAGGGCGGCATAGCTGCAGAGAAGAGGCGATGCCCCATGGGCCGCGGCAACGAGGGCACGCACGTCATCGGTCGTGGGTCGCGGGTCGTTGGTCGTGAGTGCCACGTCATGGGTGGGACTCGGCGACTCTGAGCAGAGCGCGACGCAGGTCGCGAGGATGGCGAGGCGTAGCATGAGGAGCTCCTGGTCGTGAGTCGTAAGTCGTACGTCGTAAGTCGCAGGACAGTGCGTCGCAAGCTGTATGCTGGTTTTTCAGCACTCCGGGTCGCAGCAAACCGTCGTAGAGCAAACCCCGACGCCCTACGACTTGCGACCCTTACTACTGATCTTCGAGTTCCGCCAGCGCATCCACTGCCGCCTTCCGCACCTCTGGCACCTTGTCGTCCAGCGCCCGGGTAATGCCCGACTTGGCCTGCTGCGCATGCATCTCGCCGAGTGCTTCGATAGCGTCCCGGCGAATTTCCGGATCCGGATCGGTGAGCAGGGGCAGCAATGCCGGTGCGCTGGCGGGATCCTCGATGCTCGCGAGGGCCGAGACCACGGCCCGCCGCATCCGTGGGTCAGGCGACGAGGCAGCCCGCACGAGTTCCTGAGGCGCGTGCTCCAGATCGTCGAGGCCACCGATGGCCTCGGCGGCCGCAAGGGCCAGCTCGCTGTCGTCTCCGGCCAGCACGCGCGCCAGCGCAGGCGCCGACCGTGCGGCCTCGATGCCGCCCAGCGCTTCTACCGCCTGCAGGCGGACGCGACGATCGGGCTCGCCCGCCAGTAATTCCTCCAGCGCGGGAGCAGCCTCGATACTCTCGATGTCGCCCAGCGCATCAGCCGTCGCCCACCGAACCGCAACCTCGCGGTCGCGCAGCAGCGGAAGGAGGGCCGGCACGGCGCGGGCATCCTCGATGGCGCCGAGCGCCCACGCAGCCGTCATCCGGACGCGCGGCGAGGCATGATCGAGCATCCGCTCGAGAGGAGCCACCGACGCGTGGTCCTCCAGCTCACCCAGAGACCATGCGGCCATGGTGATCAGTGCGACATCATCACCGCGAAGCACCTGCTCCACGCGGGGCCGAAGCGACGGCCGGTCGTGTTCCCCGATGGCGAGCAGTACCGCCTCGCGCACCCGGGCCGCAGGATTGTCCAGCAACCGACCCAGCGCCTCGTCCGACATGGTGGAACCGCCCAGCATCCTGGCCGCCGTCCGCCGGACGCAGGGATCATCGCTGGAGAGCCGCGCGGTGAGCTGGCGGATGGCTGCGACATCACTGACCTGGCCCGAAATCGAGTCCTTGGCGGCGCGGACGGCGGGCCTCGCATCGCTCAGCTGGCCGATGCCCCAGTCATCGCCTGAGTTCCAGAAGTTGCCGATCTGGTCGCTCAGCATCTCACACACTACCGGGTCGGTGCGGGACATGGCGTCCAGCAGCATGGCCACGCGCGCCGAGTCGGGACCGGGTCGTTCGTCACCCTGGGCAGCGGGCCCAGCGGCGGTGATCACTCCACCGCCGGGGAACGTCAGCATGGTCGCCGCTGCCAGCGCCGACCCGGCGCCAACCATCCCGACCAGCAGCAGGACGGACCTCATCACTGGTCGCCTTCCTCACCGAAGTACTCGACCGCGATCCGGCGCACATCGGCATCCGTGCTGGTAAGCGCACGGCGAAGCGCGGCATGGCTCTCCGGCGTTCGAACTTCTGCCAGCGCCTGTGCCGCGCTCTGGCGCACATCACCACTGATATCGTCGAGCAGGCGGACGAGCTGGGATGTCCGGGTGGTTATGCGACGCTCACCGATGTACTGCACCGTCGCCTCGCGCACATCCTCGCTCGAATCCTGCAAGAGCTTGTCGAGCGAGGCATCGGGAACGGAGCCGCCCAATTCGGCCAGCGCCTGGACCGCCGCCTGGCGCACGTCCGCGGACTTGTCACCCAGCGCCGGCATGATTGCGCCGGCAGCGGAGGGATCCCCCATTTCCTGGATGGCCTGGACGGCGCGCTGGCGCACGTCCGCGTCGGGGTCGGAGACGAGACTCGTGATGGAAGACAACGATCCCTTCGCGCGCATGTTCATCAGGATATCGATGGCACGCTCCCGCATGTCGGCATCACTGGACGCCAGCATGCGCCGCACTGGTTCTTCCGGCACCCCACGCTCGAAGTTGGAGAGCGCATCGAGGGCGGCTTCCTGCACCCTGGGCTGCGGATCATCCAGGACCTTGACCAGTTCAGGGATGGCCATCGGATTGCCGATCCGGCCCAGCGCATGCGCCGCGGCCTCCCGAACATCGGCGTCCTCATCCCTGAGGCGTTCGATCAGCGCGCGCACCACGGCAGTGTCACCCGCCAGCGCGGCGGCCTTGCCACCGAGCGCCATGTTGACGATGGCGGACATATTCAGTCTGATAGAGGCCTGGGCGCTGGCGGTTGCGTTCGTTGTGATATTCCTGAATGCCTTGCCGTCGAAGGGCGAGGGACGAGGGTCGCGGTTCCCGGGTCGCGGATCGGGCGATGGGCGTGGAGCGGGGTCTCCGTTCTGCGTCTTGAGTCCGGCGTCCGCCGCATGCTGCTCGGCGCCGGACGCCTGGCGCTCGACGTTCCCCGCGTCCCGCGTCCCGTGACGCGCGACCCTCTCCACAGGCATCACGGCGCCGATCAGCAGCGCCATGCCGGCGAGCGCACAGGCATAGGACGCGCTCTGGGCGCGAGTGGGGCCGCGGCGACGAAGCTCAGGATTCAGGATGGCCAGCATACGTCCCTCGAATTCCTTCCGGTGCGCCATCGCCAGCGCAATGGACGGGGTATTGTGGTCGCGCACACAGGTGACGATATCCAGCAGGTGCTCGGCGTAATCGCTGGGCCGGGCGCCGAAGACCAGCGCCAGGTCGTCACAGGCCTGTTCGCTCTCGGCGCGGAGCCGGCGCGCGGCGGTCCAGACCAGCGGGTGGAACCAGTACAGCGCGCAGGCGATGCGGCTCAGCGTGTGGCCGATCAGATCGCGCCGGCGGATGTGACCCAGTTCGTGAATCAGCACCGCGCTCCGCCGCTCGGCGCTCCAGCTTTCGCTCTCGGCGGGCAGCACGATCGTCGGCGCCAGGAGTCCGGCGGCAAACGGCATCTTCACGTCACTGCTCTGCAGCACGCGCGGCACGTTCTCGAGCCCCAGCCGGTCGGCGATTTCATAGAGGGGAGTACGCCAGGCGGGGTGCTCCAGCGTGCTCGCCCGGCGCACGATGCGCCGCACCGACCAGGTACCGTACCCGAGCCGACCCAGGAGCGCGAGCGCCACCAGCGCCCACACGGAGAACAGGACGGGCAGGACGGGCAGGACGGACAGGGCGGGCAGGACGGGCAGGACGGGCGAGACGGGCAGGACCGGCGAGACGGGCAGGGCCGGCGAGGCGGACGGAGTAGATGGCTCGTTCGCGGGCTGGCGCAGGTGCTCCTGGGTCGAAGGCGGAGCAACTGCTGTTGCCACCGTCGGCAGCACGGGCAGTTCGAGCGGGCCCCAGACCGCGAGCGGCGGCAGCACCAGCAGCGCGGCCAACGTGAGGAGCCAAATCAGGTGGCGCGAGCCAGCCGACGCCCGCTGCATGGCGAGCGTGGCGCCCATCGCGATCAGCAGGACGCAGGTGATCTTGAGCACGAGGATCAGCAATGGGAGCGCCATGATTTCCTCTACTTTTCGCTCAGCCGGGCGCGGCTGATCTTCTGGCGGAGCCGGGCAATTTCGGTATCATCGACATCAGTATCGGACATCCGCAGCAGCGCAGTGACGGCCTGCTCGGGCGAGCCGGCGAAATAGGTGCGGACCACGTGCGCCAGCACGTCGTCACCGGCCTTGGCGGTCGGCTTGGCGGGGAAGTAGACATAGCGCGGGCCATCCTCCCGATAGGCGATGAGCTTCTTCTCGCCCAGGATGCGGAGAATGGAACGCACCGCAGAATAGGTCGGCGGATCGGGCAGCGCCTGCAGGATCTCGGCGACGGTGGACTCGCCGCGCTGGTGCAGGATTTCGATGACCTGCCGCTCGCGGCGGCTCAGATCTGCGGTAAGTGGGCGCCTTGCCATGATCTACTGACTCCCGGAAGACAGGTTGGCGGCGGCCCGGGGCCCGGACGTCGCTTCTGTGCTGATATTTCAACATTGACCCGGATTTGTCAAGAGTCGGGGTTCCATGGCTGGCTGGGAAGCCCGGCCGGGGTGGCAAGCGGCTCCATCGCTGTCAGGCGCTGGGTCTGCCGGTCCGGCGGGGTGCCGGACGGTGCGATATACTTCCCGCCGCAGGATCCCCCAGCCATCGTTTCACCGGCCGGCAACGACCAGACTCGGATACATGACGCACCCAACCCCTGCCGCCGGCGGACACCAAGCTGTGACCGGATGACCATGAAGCTGATCCCGTTCGCCACGCTGCGCCTCATTGGCGAGCCACTTGAGTCGGGCCATTATGGCGAAATCTTCCGCATGCACCAGGATCCGCGCGTCATGGCGACGCTCGGCGGCGTGCGCGGCGAGGCGGAGTCGCGTGCCTACCTGGAGTTCAACCTGGCGCACTGGCGGCGCTATGGATTCGGGCTCTGGATCGTACGCGATCGTGCGGACGGACGGGTTGCCGGGCGTGCCGTCATCCGGCACCTCGACCTCGATGGCGAGGACGAAGTCGAGGTAGGATACGGTTTCTATCCCGACTGGTGGGGACGGGGCATCGCGACGGAGGCCGCGACGGAGCTGGTGCGGGCGGGACTCGATGACCTGAAGCTTGAAACACTGGTGGCCATCACGCAGTCCACCAATGTTGCGTCGCAGCGGGTGCTCCAGAAGGCGGGGCTCAACCACGAGCGGGAAATGCTGCATGGAGAAACGCCGGTCTCGCTCTTCCGGATCCGGGCGAGTTCGCTGAATAGCTGACGCACCTTCTGCGGCGCCGAAGATCCGGAGTCTGGTCTTATCACATTCCGGGTGCTGCGGATGACGCCTGAGGCGCAGTGACGGGATGCGATCTGTTTCGAGAACGCGCAATCGAAGCCACTGGGATAGCTATCATGCTGGCACGGCGTGGCGTCGGCGGCACCAGACTGATCCCGCGCCTTCGTGAATTCGTCTTCTCGTGCTTTCGTGATTCTAGCTTTCGCTGAGCAGTGTCCCCCGCGCGATATCGTATATCCGCCGGTGCACGACGACGCCGGCGCGTCGGCCATCCACCACCCGGACCTGCACCACCTTCCGGTCCTTGCTCGGCCGATACAGGATCCAGCTGCCGGCTGGCGCCGAGCGTTCGATGTTGGCGCAGTTGCGCGCACGGGCCTGGTGTCCGGGCGGGGTGCCCGGCATCCAGACGCGGCAGAGACCCGGCGGTGGCAGATGGCCTGGTGGAATACCAAGGGTCGCGGCCGTGCTGGACGACGCTGGCGGCGTGCGGCTTACTGCGGGCGCCGGCTGCGTGGCCGTCCTCGTTCCGAAAGAGCTGCAGGCCGTTGCAGCGAGAATTGCAAATGCCGGCCCCAGAAATGACGCTGCCCGCATGGGTTCCTCCGTGTAAATCGGGTAGTCAGCACCTGACCGGCAGAATCCATGCCCTGTTCTTATTACCGGGCCCGAACCGATCATCTCGTGGAGTGCTGATGACCCCGGACACGCGCGCGGATGCCCGCGCTGCCGATACAGCGTTCTTCCTTCTCCTCGCCGCCGGCGACGCCACTGGTCTCGCCGCGCTGCTCACCGATGACTTCATGCTGATTGACGTCTTTCAGGGCGCCGAGATCCCGCGGGCGGCGCTGCTCGAACTGATCGCATCGGGGCAGCTCCGGTTCGAACCGGTCACACCGAGGGATGTGCAGGTCCGTCGCCATGGCACCACCACGATCATCACCGGGCGCACCGACATGCGCGGCCAGTTTGACGGGACGCCTTTCTCGGCTGCGAGTCGCTATGCCCACATCTATGTGGAGCAGGGCGGGGCATGGCGCCTGGCTTCGGCACAGGGCACGATCATCGCTCCCGATTCCCCCACCGCCGGATGAACGCGGCCCTCCTGGTGCTCGCGGCCATCGCCCTGCCGGCACACGCGCAGGCGCCGGCAGATACCTCGCTGCAGGTGCGCGCCGCCGAAGCGCTGGTAGCACGCGTGGTCCCGGACGCAGCAAACCTGTTCGTGCTGGAAGCAATACCGCGCGCTGACAGTCTCGACGTGTTCGAGGTGGAGAGCCGGAGCGGCAAGGTCGTACTGCGCGGCTCCAGTGGTGTAGCGCTGGCATCGGCACTCAACTGGTACCTGGAGCATGTGGCCGGCGTGAACCCGGGCAATCCGCCCGGGCCGATCCAGCTCGGCACGCCGATTCCAGCCGTGCCGGCCAAGGTGCGAATCACCACGCCATATCGCTATCGCTATTTCTTCAACTACTGCACCTTCTCCTACAGCATGGCCTGGTGGGACTGGTCCCAGTGGGAACGGATGATCGACTGGATGGCGCTCAAGGGCGTCAATCTTCCGCTTGCGGTCACCGGCCAGGAAGCCACCTGGCAACTGGTGCTCCGCGACTTCGGCTTCAGCGATGAACAGATCGGGAACTTTCTGGTGGGGCCCGCCTACCTCCCCTGGGGCTGGATGGGCAACATTGACGGACTGGGCGGGCCGCTGCCGCAAAGCTGGATTACGTCACATCAGGACCTCGAGCGCAGGATCCTCGCCCGCGAGCGCGAGCTCGGCATGACACCAGTCCTGCAGGGCTTTACCGGCCACGTGCCCGAGTCCATCATGGAGGTGATCCCCTCCGCGAAGATCCATCAGACCGGCGACTGGTCCGCCGGTTTTTCCGGCACCTGGTTCCTCGACCCGCTCGACCCGCTCTTCCAGCAGATCGGCAGCGATTTCATCAGGCGGCAGGAGGAGCTGTACGGCACCGACCACTACTACGCCGCCGATCCGTTCAACGAAATCAACCCGCCCACCAGCGACTCGACGTTTCTGGCGGGGATGGGAGATGCCATCTATCAGCCGATGGCCGCGGCCGACTCCGCGGCGGTCTGGGTGCTGCAGGGCTGGTTCCTTTATTACCAGGCCAGCTTCTGGCACGAACCACAGGCGCGCGCGTTGCTCGGTGCCGTGCCGGATGACCGCATGCTGGTGCTCGATCTCTATGGCGACCGGCACCCGGTGTGGAGCGAGCGCGAGGCGTTCTACGGAAAACCGTGGGTCTGGAATGTCCTGTACAACTTTGGCGGCCAGGTGAGCGTGAGCGGGGACTTGCCGAGCATCGCCCGGAATCTTCAGACGGCGCTGGCCAGCCCGGATCATGGCCGCATGCACGGGCTCGGCATGACCATGGAAGGACTGGGTTACAACCCCGTCATTCCGGACTTCGTGCTCGACATGGCCTGGCGGGACAGCGTACCACCGGTACAGGCGTGGGTGCAGGAGTACGTGACGCGGCGCTACGGCCAAGCCGATTCGTCAGCGTGGGCTGCGTGGCAGATCCTGCTCGCGACCGCGTACCGGTCAGCACCGCAGACGGGGACGTTCCTCGCCGAGCGGCCCGGGTTTTACAAGAAGGGCACCGCCTATCGCACGTCGCCCATCGCGCCGTATGATGAGCGTGAGCTGGTCGGGGCGCTGGAGCTGCTGCTCGACGCCCAGCCCCGCCTGGGCGGGAGCGACGCCTACCGCTATGACGTGGTGAACCTGACCCGGCAGGTGCTGGGCTCGCTCGGGCTGCCGATGGTGAATGCAGTGGAGACCGCCTATCAGCAAGGCAATCGCCCGGCGCTCATCCTGGCCGAGCAGCGCGTGACCGGGCTGCTGGGCGACCTCGATACGCTGGTGGGAACGCGCCAGGAGTTCCTGCTGGGGCCGTGGCTGGAGGACGCGAAACGCTGGGCCACGACGGACGCCGAACGCCGGCTCTACGAGTGGAACGCGCGGAACATCATTACACTCTGGGGCGTGAAGTGCACCGAGGGGCAGAACGACGACCTCAATCTCTATGCGTACAAGCAGTGGCAGGGCATGTTCTCGGAATACTATCTGCCTCGCTGGCAGGAGTTTTTCCGCAGGCTCAACCAGTCGCTGGACGACGGCACCGCGTTCGACCGCACGCCGTTCGCGGCCGACATGTGCACGTGGGAACAGGCCTGGTCAAGGCGCACCGATCGGTTTCCGACAAAGCCGAGCGGTGACGCGCTCGACGTATCGCAGCGGCTGCTCGACAAATATCGCCATCAACTGGAGAAGGCCCCGAATGGCACTTGAGATGAAGGACGAATGCGAGCGCTGCCATGCATCGCTCACCGGCGATGACACGGCGTTCATCTGCAGCTACGAATGCACCTTCTGCGCCGACTGCGCAGCCGACATGGAGGAAGTCTGTCCCAACTGCGGTGGCGAGCTGGTGCTCAGGCCCATTCGCCGCAGCGCCGAGCGCCCAGCCTGAGCAGCGGCATGCGAGTGACGCTTCGGACTGCGCTGCACCCCGGCGACATCGGCACGATCGCTGCCATGCACGGCATCCTGTACGCACGCGAGTACGGATTCGACGTGCGCTTCGAGGCGTACGTAGCTGAGCCGCTGGGCCAGCTGGTGCGCCGGGGTATCTCGGAGCGTGAACGGGTCTGGCTGGCGGAGGACCATGACCAGGTGGTGGGTTCGGTCGCGATCGTGACCGAGAGCGCGGAGTGTGCACAGCTCCGGTGGTTCCTGGTGGCACCGGTGGCACGCGGAGCGGGGCTGGGCCGGCGCCTGCTCGAGGAGGCCATTTCCTTCAGCCGGAGCGCCGGCTATCCACGTATCATTCTCTGGACTGTGAGCGCATTGGAAGCTGCGGCTCGGCTCTACCGGGCTGCGGGGTTCGACAGAACCGAATCCATGCCGGGCCGGCAGTGGGGGAGAGACGTCGTGGAGGAGAAATACGAGCTGATCCTGTAGATGGCCAGACACCCGCGACCGGCACCACGGGGCTCCGACCCCTTCGATCCGCTCGACGGCCGGGTGGACGACACGCTGGACCTGCACGGCTTCACCGCCACCGAGGCACGCGCTCGGCTGGAGACGTACTTCAGGGGTGCACGGCAGAAGCGCCCGGGACAGCTGGTGCACCTGATCACCGGCAAGGGCCGGAACTCTGCCGGCGGCCCGGTGCTCAAGCCGGCCATCCGGAGCCTGCTCCGTTCCGGTGCGCTGCCGAACATCGCCAGCTGGGGCCTCGATGACGATGACGGCGGGTATCTGGTGCGAGTCGCTGGCGGGCGGAACGAGTTGGCGTGATCGCGGCGTGGCAAGCCGCGCAGCAGGAGGAGATGAGGAGTGAGATCCAGCACTCAGACATGCACCATTTTCGGAGCCGCCCTGCTCGCTGTCCTGGCATCGGGTTGCATGCCGGCGCCTCAGCGAGTGAGCCTGGTTCCAGGCGTCGCGGTCGCGCCGGAGCGGGAGCTGGCCATCTGGCGTGGGGCCCACGCCGACACACTGCATGTCATCCGCCTGACCGACAGCACGGTGAGCGGCGTCCCGTTGCAGGCTCCGCCGGACTGCGACAGCTGCCGGATCAACCTGGTGCTGGCGCAGGTGGATTCGACGACCAGGACCCACCCGCCACGACACTGGCTGAGCCTCGCGCTGCCTGCCGCCGCCGCCGTGGCGTTCGCCGGCGTCTGGACATGGGGCGATTAGAATTGACCGGATGCCGGAGAGCAGTGGACGCCCCTTCCTGACAGCCGAATGGCGCTACCTCGCGATGTTCAACTACGAGATTGCGCCGGGCATCCTGCAGCCGCTGGTCCCGCCACACACCGAACTTGACACCTTCAACGGCCGCGCCCTGGTCAGCCTGATCGGGTTCCGCTTTCTCGACACCCGGATCCTTGGCTTCCCCATCCCGTTTCATCGCAACTTCGTCGAAGTCAACCTCCGCTTCTACGTGAAACGGGAAGCGCCGGACGGATGGCATCACGGTGTGGTGTTCATCAAGGAGATGGTGCCGAAACCGGCCATTGCGCTGGCGGCCAGGGCTCTCTACAACGAGCCCTACCACACCCTTCCGATGCGCCACCACGTGAACATGGCGGCGGGCGATGAAAACACACCCGGCAGCGTGCGCTACGGCTGGCGCTTCCGGAAGCGATGGCAGCACATGGAGATCTCCACCAGCGGACGAGTGATTTCGCCGGCAAGCGGCTCCGAGGCAGAATTCATCTCGGTGCGGCACTGGGGCTATGGTACGCACCGCGACGGCAGCGGCATCGAATACCGGGTGACACACCCGCGATGGAGCGTATGGAAGGCGCACCGCCACAGCATGCAGTGCGATATCGCCGGGCTCTACGGCCCGCAGTTCGCGGAGCCACTGCACCACCCGCCCTCATCGGCGTTCGTGGCCGATGGCTCGGCCGTGAGCGTCTATCCTGCACGGCGGCTGGGGCCATGACCGCCCACCGTGCTGGCATCCGCGCGGTCAATCCGTGACAACCTGACGTGAAGGACGCGACACCATGCCCGACCTCCCACAGATCTATCTCACCGACATGCGTCTCCGCCTGGAGAAGCTTCGCGCCACCGCCGAGGGCGCCATCACCCAGACCGACGATGCACACTTCACCGCCGCGCCCGACGCTGAAACCAACAGCATCGCTCTCACCGTGAAGCATGTGGCGGGAAACCTGAAGTCCCGCTTCAGCGATTTTCTGGTCAGCGACGGTGAGAAGCCGGACCGCCACCGCGATGACGAGTTCATCCTCAAGCCCGGTGACACTCGCACGGCGCTGATGGCACGCTGGGCCGAGTCGTGGGACCTGATGCTGCAGGCCATCGGGTCGCTGGGCGATGACGCCCTGCTCCAGGCGGTCCACATCCGAGGCGAACCCCTGACCGTCATCGCCGCGCTCAACCGCAACCTGGCGCACCTGGCCTATCACACGGGGCAGATCGCCCAGCTGGCCAAGCACTATGCCGGTTCCGGGTGGAAGACGCTGAGCGTGGCACGCGGCGCCTCCGAGGCATATACTGCGGAACTCCAATCTCCGACTGGACCCTGACCAGGGAGTGACAGGTGACCTCACACGCACGTGGCGACTTCGACGTCACGCTTGTCCCGGAACCGCCGGATGACTCCGGTATCGCCATCGGCCGGATGCTGCTCGACAAGCAGTTCCACGGGGACCTCGATGCCGTGAGCCGGGGTCAGATGCTGGCAGTGCGGACGGCCGTCGAGAATTCCGGCGGCTACGTCGCCATGGAGCAGGTGAGCGGTACCCTGCTGGGCCGGAAGGGAGCCTTTGCGCTGCAGCACAGTGGCACGATGAATCGCGGTGAGCAGGAACTGGTGATCACGGTGGTACCCGACTCGGGCACGGGTGAGCTGGAGGGGTTGATGGGTACCATGATGATCATCATCGAAGGCAGGAAACATTCGTACGATTTCGAGTATTCGCTGGCGGATTGACGGGAAGGCGGGCAAGGCGGGCAGGTACACGTAGACCGTCATTCCCGCGCACTCCCCGCTTTCGCGAAGATGACGAACGACGCGAAAGGGGCGCACATGGGCGCCAAGCCGCGCGCAGGAATCGGAGCCACCCGCCAGATCGCCTTTCTCCGGGCCATCAACGTGGGCGGGCATGTGGTGAGGATGGACCGGCTGCGCGAACTGTTCACCGAGCTCGGGCTCGCCAACGTCCAGACGTTCATCGCCAGCGGCAACGTGATCTTCGATACCGGCGAACGCGACATGCCGGCGCTGGAGCAGCGGATTGCCGGGCACCTGGAGCGCCAGCTCGGTTATCCGGTCGCGACCTTCATCAGATCGCCCGCCGAGCTGGCCACCATTGCCGCGCACATCGCCTTCCCGTCAGGAGCGGAAGGGGCCCACGGCCTCTACATCGGCTTCCTCGGCGAGCGCCCGGATCCACATGCGACCCTCGCGCTGATGGCATTCCGGAACGAAACTGATGATTTTCACGTGCAGGACCGGGAAGTGTACTGGCTCTGCCGGACCCGCTTCAGCGATTCGCGCTTCTCCGGCGGTCGGCTGGAGAAATGCCTCGGCATGCCGGTCACCCTCCGGAACATCACATCGGTGCAGCGGCTGCTGAAGCAGCATGGAGGTTGATCATGGCCGATGAATCCCTGCCCGCGTTCATCGGGCGACATGCCCGCAGTGCAACAAGCCGCCAGCTGCTGATCACGCTCAGTGCGGCCAGCGCCGTAGTCGCAGCCATCATCCTTACCGGACTGCAGCGCTGGCCGCTCGCCGCGCTCGCCGCTACGGTCGCATTCATTGCCCTCTGGGGGCTGACGGTCCACCGTCCGCATCCACGCCATCCCCGCGCGATGTCGGCGCTGGCGCTTCTGTGGATCGTGATGGGCAGCATCCTCGCGCTCATCGCGGCGTTCGGATTGCTGTTCTGGGTACTGGGACCGAGGTGGAATCTCTAGCGGGGAATCCATGACTGGCCAGCAGGTGCATCGAGACGAACCGTGATACCCATCGAGACGTGCGCGTAATCTTCTGGGCAAAGGAGCCAACATGAGACGAACGCTGTTCGGCGTGGTGCTGCTGCTTGCGATCACTGCCTGCCGGGAGCAGAAGGCCGCTTCGGCCAAGCCCAGCCAGGCCAAGGTGGACTCCGCGATTGCCAATTCCAAGCTCCCCGGCCATCAGGGCGTCGCCGGCGCCATGCGCGTCGCCGACTCCGCGGCGGCACGGAATGCGAGACTGGACTCGGTGGGGGAAGGAAGCTGAGGGCTGGGTGCCAGGGGTCAGGGTTTGGGGATTAGGGGTTGAGCGCGGTGAGCAGATCCCTCGCTGCGCTCGGGATGACACGCTCTCAACTCTCAACTCCTACTTGATCGGCTCCCCCTGCTCAAAGTCATACAGCGTCAGCCGGCGCAGGCGATAGTGGGCCTGCCAATGCGAGCGGAGGGCCTGCAGGTACTGGACGCTGGCCTGGTCTTTCTCCGACTGGGCCAGGTACAGGTTGTCAATCGCGATCTTGCCGATCACATACCGGTTGTACGCCACCTCGAACCGCTTGGCCGCCACCGTGTCGGCCTTGGCCGAAAGCGCCAGCGAGCGTCGTGACTGCTCCAGTTGCAGTGCGGCGAAGCGCGCCTCCATGGCGATCTGGTCCAGCGTCGCCGCGCGGGAGTCCTCCGCCTGCTGCAGCTCCGCTCTCGCTGCGCCGATCCGGCTGTGCCGAGCGCCCCATTGAATCAGCGGAACCGAGACCGATATGGAGAACTGGCGTGCTTCGAGCAGGTCCTGATATGCCTGCTCGAACTGCGGCGCCGTTGCGTTGAACCCGATGCTCGCCTGTACCGTGGCGCCCAGCCCGTTCTCCAGCCTGGCCTCGGTCACGCCCCGCCGCGCCACGATTTCCTGCAACTCGGCGTTGCTCGCGTCAGCCGCATTTTTCAGTGCCTGCGCCGAGGCAATCGCGGTATCGGCAGTATAGACGGGCGCTTCGGCCGGCACGACAACATTGATCGGCGTACCGGGTTCCAGGTTGAGTGCCAGCCGGAGCGCTGCCTCGGCGCGGTCGGAGTCGAGCCTGGCGCCATCGAGCGACGTCCGTGATCGCAGGAGGGCGAGCTCGCTCTGCAGCAGGTCGTTTTCACCGATCTTGCCGACTTCGTACCGCCCCTTGTTGAGCGTGTAGAGGGTGTCGTTGACCGCGACATTGGTCCTGGCATTGGCCAGCCCCACCTGTGCTGTATACAGGTCGAAAAAGAGATTGGTGACCTGCAGCGCCACATCCTCGCGCGCCTCCAGGAATTGCCGCTCGGCGAGCTGCGACCGGACCGGTTGTTCGCGCCGGTCCAGCGCAAAGGTGTTGGGCCGGAACAGGTCCTGGCGCAAACCGACCTGGATCGGCGTCGAGGACCAGGTGCGCAGCGACTGGCTGCCACTGACCTGCAGCGTCTGCAGCGAGCTCGACACGAAAAAATTGCCGCCGGTCGGCAGCCGCTGGCTGATGGTGGCACCCAGCTGTGACTCGGTCTGGTTCTGGGAACGGAACAGGGTGGTGCCATCCGGCTGCAGCACCGGAATGATGGCGTGATTGTAGCTGGGCAACGTGCCGGTCAGCGACAGCTGCGGCATGTACTGGGCCCAGAAGGCATCGTCCCGATAGCGGGCTGCCTCCAGCGAGGCCTGGGCACCACGCGCCGTGTGTCCCTGCTGCTGCGCGATCTCGATCGCACGCTGGAGGGTGATCGGTGCCTGTGCGGCGAGCGGCCCCACCAGGACCACGAGCAGCGCGCCGGCGAACCAGGCGACGGGCAGGCGACGGACGGACATGGGCATCACTCGTACCGGAGGCATTCGACAGGATCCTGGCGCGCGGCCCGGTACGCGGGCACGATGCCGAACCCGACACCTACCGCAAACGAGACCCCGAACGCCACGAAGATGGAGATGAAGGACACCAGCGTCTTGATACCGGCGAAATGCTGGATCCCGGCGCTCAGCACCACGCCCACGATGATACCGGCCACCCCGCCGGCCACGCTGATCATGACGGCTTCGCTCAGGAACTGCATCAGCACGTCGCGCTGGGTGGCGCCCAGTGCCCGCCGCACACCGATCTCGCGGATGCGCTCCAGCACCGAGGCCAGCATGATGTTCATGATGCCGATGCCGCCGACCAGCAGCGAGATGGACGCGATGGCGCCGAGCACGACATTGAAGATCGTCTTGGTACGCTGCTGCTGGCGCAGCAGGAGCTCGGGCACCTCGATTTCGAAGTCCACCACCCCGTTGTGCCGCCGCTCCAGCATCCGGCGGAGGACATCAGTGACCGCCGACATATGACCCGCATCCTCGACCCGGACGATGATCCGGTCCAGCTGGTTGCGGTTGGTCCGCTCGGCGCGCTGTTCCTCGGATTCGGTGCCGGCATTGTCGTCGTTGCTGCTGGCCTGGCTGGCGGCGGCCTCGATCTCCTGGCCCGTGACGCGCGCCCGGTCGCGGAACCGGAGGAGCATGGTGCGCGCAGGGACGTACACATCCATGTTGGCGTCGCGCACGCCAAGCTTGGCTTCCGCCTCCGCCGTCACGTGCCGGTCTGTCAGCACCCCGACCACGGTCAGCCAGATGTCCCCCACCTTGATGGGCCGGCCGATCGCCTCCTCAGTGGTGAAGAAGCGCGTGCGGATGCCGTCGCCGATGATGGCGACCGGAGCACCGCGCTCCAGTTGATCCGGGGTGAACCACGAGCCCCGCTCCAGGTGCAGGTTGGTGAGCTGGAAGTACGCGGAATCCACGCCGACGGCCTTGGCGGTGCGCCGGCGCCCTTCGCGAGTCACTTCGGTGTTGTACACGATTTCCGCACTGACGAAGTCCACCAGCGGGATGTCGCGCGCCGCCGCTTCGGCGTCGGCATAGGTGAGGCCGGGGGAGAATTTCTTGACTTCTTTCTGCTGGTCGTCCTTGGCCGGGCCTTCCGACTGCTCGGCCAGCGGCGTCACCATGATGTTATTGGAGCCGAGCAGCACCATCTGCTGCAGGATTTCCTGTTCGGCACCCTTGCCGATGGCCAGCATGGTGATAACCGAGGCCACGCCGAACAGGATGCCCAGCGACGTGAGCGCCGCGCGGAGCCGGTTGTGCCGGAGCCCCTCCAGGGCGGTGCCCGCGCTGAATCGCAGATGAGCCGAGACCAGCGCCCAGCGATGGCGCCAGTCGGTATCGTTCACGGTCACGGCCGGGCGGTGCTGTCTCGGGCGGGAACCGACTTCGAGCTCCTTCAGGCCGCGTTCGATGATGACTTCGTCATCGCTCACGGCGCCGGTGGCCACTTCCTGTTTGACCACATGCCCGCCCGCCTGCCGGAAGACGTACGGCACGCTGTCCTCGTTGTGGAGTGCTTCGAGCGAGACGGACAGCGCATCCTTCAAATGGTAGGTTTCGATGATATTGCCCGTCGTCATGCCCGGGCGCAGCGTGGTGTCGGATCCCTCGATGGCAATGCGCACTTCGAAGACCTTCGCGTCGGCGTTGGGGCGCTGCTCGCCCATGTTCGCCACGCTCACCACCTTGCCCGACAGCTTGCGAGTGGGGTCGGCGTCGAGCGTGATCGTGGCCCGCTGCCCTGCCGCAATCTTGCGGACATCAATTTCGTTTACGTAGGTGACCGACTCCATCCCGGTCAGGTCTGGCAGGGTAGCCACGCGTGCGTCCCAGGCGGAGACCTGGGAGCCGGCCGTCCGCTTCTTGCCATTCCACTCGCGCACGTAGGTCACCATGCCGGGGGCCGGCGCCTTGATGGTGAAACCCGCCATGACGTCCTGCACGACGCTCTGCTTGTTCTTCTGCCGCTCCAGGTCGGTGCCCACCTCCCGCATCTTGGCCCTGGCCTGCTCGGTCTTGGTGGTGTAGTCCTTTTTCGACTTGTCCAGCGCGTGCTGGGCGCGCTCCAGGTCAATGCCGGCCTGCCGCTGAATCGTGGGCGCCTCGTACTTGGACTGTTCCTTGGCCAGCCGCTTCTCCTCGAGCGCCAGTTCTCCCGAGCGGATTTCCTCACGTGCGGTGGCGAGGTTGAGGGCGGTATCGAGCATGGCCTGCTCATAGACCGCCTGCGCCTTCTGCAGGGCCAGCGACACTTCGGCCATCTTGGCCGCCAGGGTGGACCGGTCCAGCTCGGCCACCACGTCGCCCTGCTTGACGCGGGTGCCCTCGGGAACGATGGACGCGATCCGCATCTGGTACGCCTCGGCCTGCTGGGCATTCGGCGGCGCGCTGATCTCCACCGAGTTTCTGGCTTCGAGTTCACCCGAGGTCGTGACGGTCACACTGAAATCACCCCGGTGGGCGGTGGAAATCAGCGCGGATTCAACGGAGGCGGATGGGCGCGCCACCAGCCAGAGGCCGATGACGGCGAGCAAAGCGGCGGCGCCGAGGCGCACCGGCCAGCGGGAAAGGAAGGTAGGCATGGGGGCGCCGCCAGTCGGGTGACGGGACAATCCCAGACCACTCCGGCTGGCGGATGGGCCTGGGCACGAGGACCACATTGAGACACTGAACCCTGACAGTAACACCGGTTCCGCGAACCTGCCATGCCGGCACGCGGTGGTTTGCAGGCCTCTGATGCGCCGGCCACCCAAAGGGTTGCGCGTGTGCCATCGGCCTGCATCTTGGAAGGCGCCCGCGACGCACGTCCCGCCTGTTCATCCCCGCGGAACCGCCCAAGGCCCGGAATGACCACTGAACGTGAAAAAATGCTCGCCGGCGCATTGTACAATTCCCGCGATCCGGAACTCCTGGCGCTCGCCCACCGGGCCCGCTCGCTGCTCAAGCGGTTCAATACCAGCGAGTCCACCGATTCCGCGGGGCGCCACCGATTGCTCCGGGAATTGTTTGGCAGCGTGGGTCAGGATGTGTGGATCGAGCCGCCGTTCTTCTGCGAATATGGCCCCCACACCCACATCGGTGCGCGGGTTTTCATTCATGTCAACGCCGTCCTGCTCGATTCCGCCGAAATCCGCATCGGCGATGACACACTGATCGGGCCCGGCACGCAGATCATCACGGCGTCGCACCCATTGCCGGCCGCGGAACGCATCGTGGCCGACTGGCCACCCGACTCTGGTACGGCGCCGTACCGGACGAGCGCAGCTCCTATCAGCATCGGGCGACGGGTGTGGCTCGGCGCGGGCACCATCGTCACTCCCGGTGTTTCGATCGGCGACAACGTGACCATCGGAGCTGGCAGCGTTGTAACCCGGAACATCCCATCGGACTGTGTGGCGTTTGGCCAACCGTGTCGCGTGCACCGCACTCTGTAACATCGCCGTCAGCGCCGCGCCCACTTCTTGCCATTCGCGGTACAATGAGCGACCATTCGGCGCCTCCGACCAACAACTGCTACTACGTGACTGCGAATTGCCGGATTTCCTGACGATTGCGAGATCGGCCAGTGCCGCTGCGCCGTCCAACGAGGATCTGCCGATGGCGTGGTATCGCCTGACACTCCTGCCTGCGTTGCTTCTTGCCGCCGCTTGCGCGCAGCTGCCATTGCGCGTAGAACCGGTGGGCGCAGCGGCGGCGACCGGGTTCCGCAATGCGGATGATTCCGTGCTCGCGGCCTCGCTCGAGACCAGCGGTCTCCGGGCCACCCGCGGACGCGTCACCGTCCTCGCCCCGCGCGATACCCTGAGCGAGATCAGCCTCACCGCTCTCGCCGACACGCTGGAGCGCGGTTATCAGGCGATTGACGAACTGCTCCGCCCCGCGCGCGACTGGCATCGATACGACCGCCCCGTCATCCGCATCTATCTCGGGCCCCGCGCCGGCGGCGCGCTCACCGA
>SMFG01000011.1_pt1 | contig 22059 bp, 19 predicted proteins | sample 2456131 | NCBI WGS metagenome assembly SMFG01 (sample SAMN10132612, study PRJNA489261) | soil metagenome | isolation source: day120 antibiotic-silt loam soil ammended with raw manure from dairy cow... | place: USA | collected 2015-05-01
GGGCGTCAGGCCTGCCGCCGCGCGTCCTTGGCCGCCGCCTCATAGCGCGACCCGCATTTGGCCAGCACCTCCGTGGCCCGGATGACGCCGTCGCGGCCCAGACTGCCATCCACGATGACCTCGATGTCGTCGGCACCCGTGAAGGTGTCGGGCACGATGCCATGATAGTTCACCGGGTAACTCTGATGGCCGTCCGAGATGCGGAACGCGATCTCCTGGGATGCGACGTCCCTGGTCACCGACCCCGGGACCACCTTGGCGCCGCCCACCCGCACGCCCAGCCCGAAGTAGCTGGAATCCGCCGCGGCCTTCTGGGCAAGTTCACTGGGCGTGAGATAATAGACGCCGGTCTCGCGAACGCCGGCAAAGATGAGCCAGCCGACCGCCGCGACAATGACCGTGGCGCCGATCAGGAACTTGGTTCCCGCTTTCATGATGATGCATCTCCCGAAGACAGCCCGCATAGACTCAATTGCGATCGGATAGAACATAGCGGCTTGGGCGCCGCCTGTCAGTCTGGAGCACGTCCGCCCGAATCCCGCCAGACGTCGTCCAGGATCGTCCGGTGCTCCCCGTACTCCGGACGCGCCGCCTTCATCTCCCGGTCGAAGTGCGCCAGGAACTCCCGCCGGGCGGACGCCAGGCCAACCGAATCCTTCTGCCAGCGCGCCACCGTCACCCGGATGACGTACCCGAAGAGATGACCCGGGACCGCCTCCAGGATGGAATCGGCCAGCGCCGTCGCCCCGGGCGCGTCACCGGTGTGCAGCTTCAGCATGGCGGCATGGTATCGCGCGTCAGCGTCCACCGTGTCCAGCTGGGTGTACGCCAGCAGCGCCATCGGCGCGAACGTGGCCAGCGCCGAAGCATCGCCCGACTCTGCTGCCCGCATGCTCCGGTTGTAGAGGCGATCGAACCGCTCCCGTGGCGACAGGCCACTGATGTCAGGCGGTACGGCGGCATCAGCCGTGGCAACGGCCGCGAGCCCGTCGGGCGAGGCCGGGACGAGTCGCCGCTGGTTCCAGGCCAGTGCCGCAATGACGCCCAGAACCACAAGGATACCGACGATCATCGACAGCCGGGCCGGGTCAGCTGCCAGGGTCCCTTCCACGGCCCCGCACGCAGAGCAGAACCGCGCGTTCGGCGCGAGGGCGGCACCACACATCCGACAATGAAAGGCGCGCATGCGGCTCATCCTTGACGCTGTGGCCGGGCGACGGACTTGTCAACAGGGAAGCGGGGCGCGGCAAAATGCACCATGAAGAAAGAATGAAACTCCGTTCATGGGCAGCGGCGCTCTTGCGGGACTCCGGAAAAACACGTAGCTAGTATTCCGTACAAACAACCAGAGGTCGGGTATGCGTCGCACGCGCTTCCTCCATTCCGGTTGCCTCACCTTCGCCATGACGGCGCTCACGCTGCTTGCCGGATGCAGTTCGGACAAGATCGTGTTTCGCGACCGCCCACCGTTCAATCCCCCGCCGGACAGCGTCAACGGATTCCTCGGCCTCTTCGACGTGGCCACCAACCAGACGACCTGCGGGAATTGCCACGTCGGGCACCAGCGGGATTGGAAGACCTCGGCGCACAGCGGGGCGTTCGCCACGCTGGTCAACTCGGGCCATGCGGCCGAGTCCTGCTATGGTTGCCATACCGTCTCGGAACACGGCAATCTGGCCACGGCCCCAGCGGGCTGGAACCGGGTTCAGGACTCCGCCTATCGCAACGTGCAGTGCGAAAGCTGTCACGGCGCCGGCATCAATCACGTGAAGGAGCCGGACCTGCCAGGCAATGTTCCGCTGGCACACGTGACGCTGGCCGATACGGCGGCCAGCTGCGCCAGTTGCCACTCAGGCGTGCACCAGCCGTTCGCCGAGGAGTGGGCGCAATCCGCCCATGCACAGGTCATCGCCGAACCGGCGTCTCGCCCGGAATGCGCGAGCTGTCACGACGGGCGCCAGACGCTGATCGCCTGGAACGCCGATGCGCGCTATGCGGAGCGCAGCGATGCCACCCCGCTACCCACGACCTGTGCCGTGTGCCACGATCCCCATGGCTCGCCCAACGAGAGCCAGCTCCGGTTCTCCATCTCCTCGCCGGATCCGGAGCGCAACCTCTGCATGCGCTGTCACATCCGCCGGAGCGAGCCGGCCGGCGGCTCCTACGGCGCGCGCCCGCATGCACCGCAGGGGGCCGTCCTCCTTGGCACCGCGGGCTACCGGCCGGCCGGCTTCGCCTACGATACTTCGCGCATTTTCACTTCGCATGCCTCGGAACGGAATCCGCGTCTCTGTGCCGGCTGTCACGTCAACGGCTATGACGTGACGGACAAGGCCACGGGGGCGTTCGTGCTGCACAGCACCGGTCACCTGTTCCGGCCGGTGCCTTGCGTCGATGGCCAGGGCCGGCCCACCGCCGACAACGCCTGCGCATTCAACACGACGGCGCGCAGCTTCGCCTCCTGTTCCAATTCCGGCTGCCACGCGTCCGGTGACGCGGCAGCGTCGGCCCTCGTGAACCTGCGTGCCCGGCTCAAGACACTGTCGGATGTGCTCTGGCAGGATGTAAACGGCAATCAGGTGATCGATCCCGGCACCGACCTCGGCTACCTGCCCAGCGTCAAGCAGACCTCGCCGGGGGAGTTCGCCGGCGATACGGTGATCACCGCCGCCGAGGGCGCCGAGTTCAATGCACGGCTGGTGGGTGAGGGCCTGTACGCCAATGGCGACAAGTCCCTGGGGGTACACAACCCCTTCCTGGCGGAAGCACTGTTGCGCGCGAGCATCCAGGAAATGCAGCAGAAATACACGCTCCCGCCTCCGCCTGCAGCGGCGAAGCGGATCATCGAGTCTCCCGTGCCGGGGGCCGGCCCACAGGCCCGTGGAGCGCTGACCATCATCTCGCTCCGCTGATCCCGGCCGGTCAGCATGACGGTCGGGCCACTTGCGATGCCTGGTTCCGGAGTCCTGGCAATGGCCCAGGACTCCGGACCCATCGGCATCCGCCAGCAGGTGGCGCTCGACTCCACCCTCTCCAACCCGCACATCCCTGATCCAGTCATCGCCACGGTCCAGTGGATCTTCCAGCGCCCGCCCTGGCTCATGTGGAGCGGAGCGATCCTGGCGGCGATCCTCGCCGTCGTGGTCATCCGCCGACTCTGGCTCAGCCGGCACGAGATAGGCCGCTGGCTCACGACCCGGAGTACGGCGCTTCAAGTCATGCTGGCCTGGTTGACGGTGCTGGTGCTGGTCCTGGTTGCCGGCATGGGATACCGCACGAACGAGTTTGCCCAGCATGACAACCGGTTCTGCAACGGCTGTCACATCTTCGTGGGCAGTGGCGAGGCCTGGGTCCTGCCGGACACGGGCTACTACAGCCTGGTGCATCGCGTGGAAGGGAAGCACGACACGCTCAGCTGCCATGCGTGCCATGCACTGAAGCCGGTCAAGGAAGCCGTCAAGCTGGTATTCTGGATGTCAGGCAAGCGGGAGAAGGAGATCCCGCCCCACGCCAAGGTCCCCCGCAACGTATGCGAGCGCTGTCACGTCCAGGGCGACGCGCACGAATCCTGGCAGGCCATTGCCGCGACCGCAGGCCACCGCACGCATCTCGAATCCGATTCCTCCTCGCTCAAGGGCAAGGTGGAGTGCCTCACCTGCCATGCCCAGACAGCACACCGGTTCCAGCCGGTAAACGAGACCTGCGCGCAGCAGGGCTGTCACTTGAGCGACAGTGTCCGCATCCGGCTGGGCCGGATGGCCAACCAGACTTCCATTCATTGCACCGCCTGCCACCAGTTCACGCGCGAGGTGCCACGCCTGGCGACGCGCGATTCCGCCGCGGGTGCGCTGGTTCCGACCATGGAGCAGTGCTCCTCCTGTCATCAGATGAAGCCGCTCCTCGCCGATTTCAATCCCGCCAGGGATCCCCACAAGGGCACCTGCGGCATGTGCCATAATCCCCATGAGCAGGAACGTCCGGCGGCGGCGCTCAAGACGTGCGGGTCAGCTGGATGTCACGCAGACTGGAAGGCGGAACCGTTCCACACCGGCCTTGCCCATCGCGGCGTCGCCCAGCAGTGCCAGACCTGCCACCAGCCGCACAGCGCGCGGGTGGACGCCAGTGACTGCACCGGGTGCCACGAAGCCGTGCGCGAGCGAACCGGCGGCAGGCTCCGGCCGCCGGAGCCCTTTGACACGACCAAAGCGCTGCAGCGCGTCTCACTCGGAGGCAACGTCGCACCTCCACGCACCGGGAGTGCCGGTCACCTGCCGCCGGGCGACGGGCCGGCCACGCGGGACTCACCGATGCTCATGCTTCAGCTCGCCGCCCGCGCCGATACGTTCTCCCATTCGCGACACCAGCGTCTTCCCTGCCTCCCCTGCCACTCTTCGGCAACCGGTCACGGTACCCTGACCTTTCAACGGCCGCGTGGCTGCCAGATCTGTCATCACCAGGCGCCTGCCACGAACAGGTGCGCTGCGTGCCATCTGGAGAGCGAGCTCCAGCACGTGATCGCGGAATCGCTGACCGTCCGGATGGTGAATCGGCCGCCGCGCACCCGCGCCGTGCCCTTCGCGCACACGGTTCACGACTCGGTCGCTTGCGTGGCCTGCCACACGACGCCGGTCTCGATGACGCCGAAGACGGCGGTTGTCACCTGCGCCAGCTGCCACGGGGAGCATCACAGCCAGGAGCGGTCGTGCGCCGCGTGCCATGCCGGCGCCACGCTGCGTCCCGCCCACGCCCGACCGGTGGAAGCCCACCGCGCCTGCAACGATTGCCACGCGCCTCGTACCGTGGCGGAGCTGCGCCCGACGCGCGCCTTCTGCCTCACCTGTCACTCCGGGCTGGACCAGCACTATCCCGCTGGCCAGTGCACCACCTGCCACTTCCTCCAGAGTCCCGACGAATATCGAGAGCACCTGACGCGTGCGGGGAAAACGTGAGGCCGCTCGCGGGTCTGCTGATGATCGCGGCACTCTGCAGCGACGTGGAATCCCTCCACGCACAGGGCTACAGCCTCCGACTGGACTCGCGGATACAGCGTGTCGAGTTCCGCGGCGTGACCGAAGACAGTGTTGCGGCGGAAGGCACGGTGACGGGGCCAACGGGCGGGCCGGTCACTGTCGACGGAATCGCGGTCTCCTGCGAGCCTTCCGGCACCTGCCGCTTCTTCCGTCCCGGTCCCATCGTGCACGCCGCGCCGCTTTCCCAGTCGGCGGCGCTCACCGCCTGGGGATTCGGCCTGGCGGGGCTCAGCCTGCATGCGGAAGGGCGGCTGCTGACCGATCTGGCCTCGGCCGACGCGTGGCCCGGCATCGAACCAGCCGCGCAGCTGCTCGAGGCATTCGCCGAGTTCGCTTCCACGCCGCTCACGCTCCGCCTCGGCCGGCAAGCCATGCTGACGCGCCTCGGCGCCGCCGGCTTCGATGGCGCCCGGGCAACCGCGCGCGTGGGCACCAGCGGCCTCGATGTGGAAGCGTATGCCGGCTGGGGCCTGGCCCGCGCCAGCGCGCTGCCCATCACGAGCCCGGCGCTCAATCCGCTGGACGACTACCGGCCATCCCGGCGCACTCGACTGTATGGTGCGTCCGCGGGTTACGCAGGCTTCGGTACCAACCTGCGTCTCGAGTACCAGCGCGAACTGGACGGCCGCTCCAGCTACTTCGTGTCCGAACGGTCGGCACTGTCGGGGGATACGCGGTTCGGACGCCATGTCACGCTCTCGGGCGGCGCCGAGTATGACGTGGCCCAGGGATTCTGGGGCACTGCCGACATCCAGGCGCGCTACGTCAGCCCCGCTCTCACATTGGCGCTTTCTGCCCGGCACTATCGGCCGCATTTTGACCTTTGGACCATCTGGGGAGCGTTCAGTCCAGTTCCCTTCAACGCCGTTTCCGGGGCGATCTGGGTGCACCCGCGCCCGCAACTCGAGCTCCGAGCACGCGGCGAGCGCTACTGGTTCGAGCCGTCCGAAGCCGCGACGCCACTCGTCACCGTCGAAGATGCCGGCTGGCGGGCAAGCATCGGTGCATCATTCGACCTCGCACCGGCCTGGCGCGCGGACGTGGACGCTCATCACGAATTCGGGCCCGGGGCTGCGTCGCGTGGAGTGGATGTGTCCCTCGTCTTTGCGCCCCGGCCCGGCATCGAGCTGCGTGCCAACGGCGCCGCCCTGCAGCGGCCACTCGAGTTTCGCTATGACGATGCAAGGGTGAGTACTGCGGGTCTGGACGCGGCCTGGACGCTGTCCGAGCGCATTCGTGCCGGCGCGGGGGTCGCTCGCTACTGGGAAACGCGTGATCGTCCCGATGCGGCAGCGTTCGACTGGTCGCAGACCCGCCTGAACGCCCGACTGATCCTGCTCTTCGGAGGCGCGCCCGCGGCGCCATTGCCCCCGGCACGGCACCGCAGATCCAGCGCGAGGAACGCGCCGTCGTGACGAGCTCCCGGCGTGCGCTGGTCGTCGCCGCCTTGGCGACCCTGCTGGCCACGAGCCTGGCGGGCGCGCGCATGCTGCAGCGGGCTGATCGGTTCGATCACGAGGAGCACGGGCGACTGTTCCCGAGCTGCACCAGCTGTCACGCGGGCATTCTCACTCGCGCGACGCCATGGCCCGCTGCCAGCGCGTGCGTCGCATGCCACGATGGCACAGTGCAGAAGCGGATAAGCTGGACCCCGCCCACGACCCTGCCCCGCACCAACCTCGACTTTGATCATCGCGAACACGCGGTACAATTCAGCCGGCGTCGCAGCGTCACCGTCGATTCGGCCGGGCGCTGTGCAACGTGTCACATTGCCAGCGGCAAGGCGTGGATGCAGGTATCGCTCGCGGTGAACCGCTCGTGCCTTTCGTGCCACGGGATCACCACACCGCACCTGGCCGCACCGGATACCGCCTGCGCCACCTGTCATGTCACGCTGGTGGAAGCCACCAGGCTCACCCGCGCCGACATCGGTGGCTTCCAGGAACCGCCATCGCACCGTGAGCCTGACTTCGGGGCACAAGGTCATGGGCGCCTCGCCGCGCCGTCCCGCCCATCGGAGCGGGTCGCAAGTTCGTGCGCCACCTGCCATGCACGGGACTTCTGCCTGCAATGCCACGTGAATGCGCCAGCGACGCCCGCCATACAGGCACTGGCACGCGACCCGCGCTCGCTCGCGATCGCGGCGACGCTGCGCCCGCCCGAGGGACACCGGGCCGCGGGCTTTCTCGAGTCACACGGGCGCCGCATCGGCAACGGCGCTGCCTGTGCCACCTGCCACACGCAGGAGAGCTGCACCACCTGTCACGCTGGGGTCGCGCCGAAGTCCGTGGGCCAGCTCGCCAAGGCCGGCCCCGGTCGGGCGGTGGGTGCGGTGACGAGCCGCCGCCGTCCTGCCACGCACGGCGCCGATTTCACCGACATGCACGCGCCATTCGCCCGGGCCGCATCGCGCAGCTGCACGACCTGTCATGCGCGCACCGAGTGCCTTTCCTGTCACCTCCCCGCCCCCGGCGCAAGCGGAGGGTACCACCCGGCCAATTTTCTCACGCGGCACCCTGCCGCGGCCATTGCACGCGCATCCAATTGTGCGGATTGTCACAACACCGCGGGCTTCTGCGCCAGCTGTCACGCCCAGGCAGGGCTCCGGGCCAACGGTCCGCTCCGGGCCAACTACCACGATGCCAACCCCAACTTCCTGTTTGGCCACGGAACGGCGGCACGGCAGGGGCTGGAGACGTGCGTGAGCTGCCATGCAGAGCGTGATTGCCTGACGTGCCATTCAGCAGAAGGGGGTCGCCGCTTCAACCCGCACGGCCCGGGGTTCGATGCAGGACGCCTGCGCCGGAAAAATCCGGAGATGTGCACCGTGTGCCACGGGGCGGCGATCCCGCCGAGCCCCTAGCGCTGGGCCCAGGCGAGTGCCGTCTTGATGGCCCGCTGCCAGCCCGCCATGAGGCGCGCGCGCTGGTCCGCGCTCATGGCCGGCGCGAACGTGGTGTAGTGTCGTGCCGCCAGAAAGTCGGCTGCGCCACGCCACACGCCGGTCGCCACGCCGGCAAGGCCGGCCGCACCCAGCGCCGTTGTCTCCACCACGTCCGGGCGAGAGACCGGCTGGCCCAGCACGTCCGCCTGAAACTGCATGAGCCAGTCATTGGCGGCCGCACCGCCGTCCACTTTGAGTGCCGCATCACCACCCATCGCCTGGTACAGCTCCGCCGTCCCGAACGCCATCGCCTCGAGGGCCGCGCGGGCCAGGTGCGCACGTGTGGTGCCGCGCGTGAGGCCGGTGATGGTGCCGCGCACGTCCGGCGCCCAGCGCGGCGTGCCAAGCCCGGCGAACGCTGGCACGAAATGCACGCCGCCGGTGTCCGGGACGCTGCGCGCAAGCGCCTCCGTCTCTGCCGCGGACTGGATGATGCCGAGGCCGTCGCGGAGCCACTGCACCGCCGCGCCCGCAACGAGAATGCTGCCTTCGAGCGCGTAGCAGGGCGCCCCCGTCGCGTCGCACGCGATGGTCGCGAGGACACCGGCCGGCGGCTCGGCCAGAATGTTCCCCTGGTTCACCAGCAGGAACGCTCCGGTGCCATAGGTATTCTTCGCGTCGCCGCGCGCGTGGCAGCCGAGCCCGTACAGCGATGCCTGCTGGTCACCGGCAATGCCGGCGATCGGGAGTGTCGCGCCAAAGTGGACCGCGTCAGCCTCCGCGACAAGCCCGCTCGACGCGACGACCCGCGGCAGCAACGACCTGGGAATGTGGAAGAGATCAAGCAGGTCATCAGCCCAGTCATGCGCCGCAAGATCGTAGAGCAACGTCCGTGATGCGTTGGTATGGTCGGTGGCGTGCACCCGTCCGCCGGTAAGGCGGGTAATCAGCCACGAATCGATGGTGCCAGCGGCCAATTCTCCCTTCCGGGCCCGCGCCATCAGGCTCGCGTCCCGCAGAAGCCACTCCAGCTTGGTGGCGCTGAAATACGGGTCCGCGACCAGCCCGGTTCGCTCCCGCAGCAGCGCGGCGGTGCCGTCCCGCTGAAGTTCCTGGCACCGTGCGCTCGTCCGGCGGTCCTGCCAGACGATGGCACGGGCCACCGGCACACCTGTGCGGCGCTCCCACAGCACCGTCGTCTCCCGCTGGTTGGTAATACCGATGGCGGCAGGTTGTTCGCCGGCGTCGCGGATCGCATCGCGTCCCGCCTCGACGGTCAGGCGGAATATTTCATCAGCATCGTGCTCCACCCAGCCAGGCTCCGGGTAGTACTGGGTGATCGCTCGATAGCCTCGGCCCAGCACCCGGCCGTCCGCATGGAGCACCAGCGCGGTGCTTCCGGTGGTGCCTTGATCGAGGGCGAGGATGGAGGGCATGGGCTGAGAGTTGAGAGTTGAGAGTTGAGAGTTGAGAGTTGAGAGTTGAGAGTTGAGAGTTGAAGGGTGAGCGAAGATACCGCGCGCAAGGCCGGCTCGCAGTGTCCAGTTATCTTGCAACATCGCACGTTCAACTTCCATCCCATAGAGCCGCCCATGCCGCCCGAAACCCTGCTGCTGGATGTCCGCGACCATATAGCCCAGGTCACGATCAATCGCCCGGACAAGCTGAATGCATTGAATGGACTCGTGATCCGTGAGCTGGGTGAGCTGGCGGATCAGATTGCGTCCGATGCCGGCATCGACGGTCTTATCCTCACCGGTGCCGGCTCCAAGGCCTTCGTCGCCGGCGCCGACATCGCGGAACTGGCGGAGCAGGGCGCGCTGGATGGAATGGCACGGGCCCGGCAGGGCCAGGCGGTCTTCCGGAAGATCGAGACGCTGGGCAAGCCGGTGATCGCGGCGGTCAATGGCTTTGCCCTGGGCGGTGGCTGCGAGCTGGCCATGTGCTGCCACCTGCGCATCGCGTCGGAGGCCGCAAAGTTCGGCCAGCCGGAAGTGAAGCTCGGCATCACACCCGGATATGGAGGCACCGTGCGGCTGCCCCGGCTGGTGGGTCGGGGACGGGCGCTCGAACTGCTGCTCACCGGCGCCATGATCGATGCCACCGAGGCCTGGCGGATCGGTCTGGTCAACCAGGTGGTTCCGGCGGCCGAACTGCTGACGCAGGCGAAGGCGCTGATGACCCAGATTCTCGCCAACGGGCCGCTGGCGGTGCGTGCCTGTCTCGCCCTGGTGGACCGCGGCTTCGATGTACCGCTGGACGACGCGCTGGCGCAGGAAGCGGCGCAGTTCGGGCTCCTGTCCACGTCCCCGGAAATGCGGGAAGGGACCACCGCATTCCTGGCCCGTCGCGCGCCTGATTTCCGCCCGAAAACCGCGTCCTGAACCCTCGTTTTTGGACCTCCAACCGGCTATCTTTCCGAGGATGCGGTACGTGTCAAATCGCCGTGTGAGGGTTCGCCTGCTGGCTCTTGCCATGCTCGGTTGCGCGGTGGCGGCCGGATGCACCGAACGCGCGCGGCTCGTCTTCGAACCAGGCGGTACGCAGAGCGGGCCGAAACTGTTCATCGACGTTCCGGAAGCGGCCTCGGCGCAGGTGCCGGCCGGCCCGATGGCGACCGTCGCGGGGCGCGCGATCGACGAGAACGGCGTGGACTCGGTGTATGTGCTCGTGGTGGGTGGCAATGAACACTTCAACACGATCACCCCGGAGGAGCCCACGGACACGCTTCGGTTCATCCTCCCCATCTCGACGTCCGGCCACGCGGGCGACACCCTGACGGTGCTGGTGTACGCCACTGACGCCGCGGGCGTTCGAGGCGACACCGCGTCGCGTACGCTGTTCGTCCACTAGTGCGGCTTGACCGGCTGGTCGCGCGCGGCTTCCGCAATCTGGAGGACCTGGATATCGCGGTGCCGCCGGCCGGCATGATGTTGCTGGGCGAAAACGGCCAGGGCAAGACCAACCTCCTCGAAGCACTCTGCTACACCGTGCTGTGCCGTTCCATTCGTGGCGCGGCAGATGCGGAGCTGGTTCGGTTTGCCGGGCCCGGTTTCCGGATCGCAACCTCCGGCGACGGCAGCGAGGTTTCGGCCCAGTGGACCACCGGTGAGCGCCGAAAGCGCATTGCGGTCGCGGGTGCGGAAGCAAGCCGGTTGTCGGATGCGATCGGCTCCTGGCTCGCCGTGGCCTTTCTGCCAGGTGATGTCGCGCTGGCCTCGGGGCCAGCCGCGGGCCGGCGCCAGTATCTCGACCGGCTCCTGGCCCTGGCTGACGGCGGCTACCTCGCGGCCCTATCCCGCTACCGCGGCGCGCTGGCGCAGCGCAACAGCGCGCTGCGACTCGGGCGAGGCGATCTCGCCGCCGCGTTTGACCGGCCGCTCGCGGAAGCGGGTGCTGCCGTGGTGCGCACACGCCTGGCCTGGGTGGCGCGGGTGGAGCCGGCGTTCGAAACCGAACTCGCGGGGCTGGGCGAACGCGGCGAGGCACACCTGCATTACCGCGGGAACGCCGAGCTCGCGCAGGAAGGCGCGTGGCACGTGCTGCTGCGGGAGCAGCTGGCGCGGGATCTGGTTCGCACCGCCACCGGCATCGGGCCGCACCGCGACGACCTGCGGCTCCTGCTGGACGGCCGGGATCTCCGCACCTTCGGCAGCACCGGCCAGCAACGGACCGCCGCCGTGGCGCTCCGGCTGCTGGAGCTGCGGACGCTGGCGGAGGACCGCGGCACCGAACCGGCGCTGGCGCTGGACGACGTGTTCGCCGAACTGGATGGCGAGCGCCAGGAACGGCTGGCCGCTCGCCTGCTGGCATCAGGCACGCGGCAGGTCTTCCTGACCGCACCGCGGCACGAAGAACTGCCCGCCGGGCTGGCGTTGCCGGTCTGGCGGGTGAAAGGCGGGCGGGTGGCCGCATGACGGATGATCACCGGCCGCTCTCGATCGCCGCCGTGCTGGCCCGCTATCTCACGCATGCGGGGCTGGCCCGGCGGGTCGAGGCAGCCGGTATCGTGGCGGAGTGGGCCGAGCTGGTGGGACCGCAGATCGCGTCCGTGACCGAGCCGGACGCGGTGACCGCAGATGGCATCCTGTGGGTCCGCGTGACGACCGCCCCATGGGCGCAGGAACTGCGCATGATGACACCGCGCATCCTCGCCCGGCTCAACCAGGGCCGCACCGGCCGGGTGCGTGAAATTCGCTGGGTTACGACGCCACCTCGGCGTCCGCCCGAAACCTGAAGGACAGCAGCGAGGCACGATGAGCACGACGGCAAAACCGCAGTACAAGGCCGATTCCATCCAGGTCCTCAAGGGACTCGAGGCGGTCCGGAAGCGTCCAGGCATGTACATCGGCTCCACCGGCGAGAGCGGCCTGCACCACCTGGTCTACGAGGTGGTGGACAATTCGATTGACGAAGCGCTGGCCGGTTTCTGCGATGCCATCAGCGTCACCATCCACCCCGACAATTCGATCACCGTCGTGGACAACGGCCGGGGCATCCCGGTGGATCTGCATCCCATCGAGAAACTGCCGGGCGTCGAACTGGCGCTCACCGTCCTGCACGCGGGCGGCAAGTTCGACAAGAACAGCTACAAGGTGTCGGGCGGCCTGCACGGCGTGGGCGTCTCGGTGGTCAACGCGCTCTCCGAGCGCCTGGAAGTCCTGGTGGACCGGGACGGCCAGCGCCACCACATGAGCTTCGCGCGCGGGCACACCACCAAGAAACTCAGCGTGCTGGGCAAGTCGCGCACCACCGGGACCACGGTGCGCTTCAAGCCGGACCCCGAAATCTTCAACGTGCTCGACTTCAACTACGACACGCTGGCCGAACGCCTGCGCCAGCTCTCGTTCCTGAACAAGGGCGTCCGGATTGCGCTCAAGGATGAGCGGGGCGATGGGCGGGAGAACGAATTCCTGGCCAAGGGCGGCCTGGTCGAGTTCATCCAGTTCCTCAACCGGAACCGGAAGCCGCTGCACGCCAAGCCGGTGGCGTTCACCACCGCCAAGGATGACGTGGACGTAGACCTCGCGCTGCAGTACGACGACTCGTACAACGAGAACACGTTCACGTTCGTCAACAACATCAACACCCACGAGGGCGGTACCCACCTCACCGGCTTCCGCGCGGCGCTGACCCGGACGGTGAACGACCTGGCGAAGAAATCCGGGGCGCTCAAGAAGGAGAACTTCACGCTCACGGGTGACGACATCCGCGAGGGCATGACCTGCGTCCTGCACGTCAAGGTCCGCGAACCCCAGTTCGAAGGGCAGACCAAGACCAAGCTGGGCAATTCCGAGGTGGAAGGCATCGTGCGCCAGGTGGTGAACGAGCATCTGGGTGCGTACCTCGAGGAGCACCCGCCGGTCCTGCGCGCGATCGTGGACAAGGCGGTGGCCGCGGCCCGGGCCCGCGAAGCGGCTCGCAAGGCGCGGGATCTCGTCCGCAAGAAGTCCGGCCTGGAGAGCGCCGTGCTGCCGGGCAAACTGGCGGACTGTTCGATCACCGACCCGGCGCTCAGCGAGATCTACCTGGTCGAGGGCGACTCGGCCGGCGGCAGCGCCAAGCAGGGCCGGGACCGGCAGTTCCAGGCCATCCTGCCGCTGCGCGGCAAGATCCTCAATGTCGAGAAGGCGCGGATCGACCGGATCCTGGGCAACGAGGAAATCCGCTCCATGATCACGGCCATCGGCACCGGCGTGAAGGATGATTTCAAGCTGGAGGATGCGCGCTACCACAAGGTCATCATCATGACCGACGCCGACGTGGACGGCGCCCACATCCGGACGTTGCTGCTCACGTTCTTCTTCCGCCAGATGCAGGAGCTGATCGAGGCCGGCTACGTGTACATCGCCCAGCCGCCGCTCTACCGGGTGGCGCGGGGCAAGGAAGAGTTCTACGCCTACACCGAAGAGGAGCGCGGTGAATTCGTGAAGCGGCTCGCCGGCTCGGACGGCAAGGGCAATGTGGTCATCCAGCGGTACAAGGGCCTGGGCGAGATGAATCCCGACCAGCTGTGGAAGACCACCATGAATCCGGAGACCCGCACGGTCCTCCGGGTCACCATGGAAGATGCGGTCGAGGCGTCCAAGCTGTTCGAGGAACTCATGGGCGACACCGTCGAGCCGCGCCGCCTGTTCATCGAGAAGAACGCCAGGTACGTCTCGAATCTGGATGTGTAGCGCACGGGGCCGGAAGGTCCACGGCCCCGACCGAACCACCGCTGGCAGCCGTACCAGTTTCGCAGTATGCTTCGGCATTCCGCGACCATAGGACCAGCCCGTACCCGGACCACCATTGCCGGACGCTGAATCTTCCCTCGCCGCCGCGCTGGCCAATCGGTATCGGCTCGATCACGAGCTCGGCACCGGTGGCATGGCGACGGTTTACCTCGCCGAGGACCTGAAGCACCACCGGCAGGTCGCCATCAAGGTGCTACGCGCGGACCTCGCCGCCTCACTCGGGCCGGCGCGGTTCCTTCGCGAGATCGAGATCGCGGCCCAGCTGCAGCATCCCCACATCCTGCCCCTGCTCGACTCCGGCGAGTGCCCGCGCGCCGATGGTTCGCCTTACCTCTACTACGTCATGCCCTTCGTCGCGGGCCAGTCACTGCGTGAGCGCATCAACCGTGAGGGCGAGCTGCCCCTCTCCGAGGCGGTGCGCCTCATCAAGGAAGTGGTGGATGCGCTGGCCCACGCTCATGCGCATGGCGTGGTGCATCGCGACATCAAGCCGGACAACGTGATGCTGTCCGGCCGGCACGCGCTGGTGGCCGATTTCGGGGTCGCCAAGGCGGTGAGCGAAGCCACCGGCCGCAACACCATCACTACGCTTGGCGTGGCTGTCGGGACTCCTACGTACATGTCACCCGAACAGGCCGCCGCCGACACCCACATCGACCATCGCTCGGACATCTACGCTGTCGGCGTGATGGCCTACGAACTGCTCGCGGGGCGGCCGCCGTTTACGGGCGCCACGCCGCAGCAGGTGCTGGCCGCGCACGTGACCGAGATCCCCGACCCGATCACGAAGCGCCGGCCGGGGATCCCGCCCATCCTTGCCAGCGCGGTGATGCGGTGTCTCGAGAAGCGCGCCGCCGACCGCTGGCAGTCCGCCGACGACTTGCTGGCGCAGCTCGAGCAGGTGTCTGCCACCAGCGGCGGCGTCACACCCGTCGATATACCGCCAATCGCCGCCCCGCCCCGGCGCTGGCGCTTCATCATGTTTGCTGGCGCCGCGGTTGTCGTGGTCGCGGCGGCCGCATTTCTGAGCGGACGACTGTTGCGCCCTGCGCCACCCATTTCGCTGGGCTCTGGAACCCAGATCACGGCGGAAGCAGGCCTCGAAATCCTCCCGGCGATGGCGCCCGATGGAAAATTTGTCGCCTACGCGGCCGGCACCTCGACACGCATGCGGATTTTCGTCCGGCCAGTGGCGGGAGGCCGCGTCATCCCGCTGACCGACGACAGCACCGTCATCCAGAGCCAGCCGCGCTGGTCGCCCGATGGCGCCTCCATTCTCTACCTCGCGAATGGCGGCGTCTTCACCGCACCCGCCCTGGGCGGGCCGGCACGTCCGCTGATCCCGGCACGCCCGGGTCCGGGAATCAAGACGGCCGCCTGGTCGCCCGACGGTGCGCACGTCGCCTTTGTGCGAGGTGACAGTCTCTATGATTTCGAGCTCGCCGGTGGCGCCATCCACGCCGTGGTGGCGGGCGGGCAGCTGCACTCGTGCGCCTGGTCGCCGCGCGGCGACGCGATCGCGTGCGTGTCGGGGAATGCGGAGTTCGTTCAGCTGGGCAGCAACTTCGGGAACACCGCACCCAGCACCATCGTCATCATTCCGGTCGGGCGGTTGGCGCCGGTCGCCGTCACCGACAGCATGCGCAACAACCAGAGCCCGGCGTGGTCGCCGGACGGACGCACGCTGTTCTACGTGTCGGACCGGCAGGGAACCCGCGACATCTATCAACTCGCGCTCACGCGGACCTTTCATCCGCGCGGTGCACCGGTCCGCCTGACCACCGGACTCAATGCAATGTCCATCGCCTTCACACCTGACGGGCAGCACCTGGCCTACGCTGTCTATACGGCCCGTGCGAACATCTGGGGCCTCCCGGTGCCCCGCACCCCGCCGGCGTCAGTCTCGGAGGCCACCGCCGTGACGTCGGGAAGCCAGGTGATAGAGGGGCTGCGGGTGGCGTCGGATGGCCAGTGGCTGATCTACGATTCCAACCTGCATGGCAATTCCGACATCTTCCGCATCCGCACCACCGGTGGCGAGCCGGAACGGTTGACCAGCAATCCGGTGGACGAGTTCCAGCCCATGCTCTCCCCCGACGGTACCGAGATCGCCTACCACGCCCTGCGCGGTTCCGTCCGCCAGATCTTCACCTTGTCGCTCGGCGGCGGCAGCCCGATCCAGGTTGCGCCGTCCAGCAGTGACCAGCGCGTGGCCGACTGGGCTCCGGACGGCAAGGCGCTCGCATGGTACGACCGGGAGCAGTCGCGGACCTGGCTGGCGCGGCGGCGCCCGGACGGCGCCTGGGGTCCAGCCGAGCTGCGCGCGGAGCGCATGATGTGGCCGCGCTGGACGGCCGACGGCCAGCACCTCCTGGGTGATACACCGGACGGCCGCGTCGTGGAGGTGTCGGCGGAGTCCGGCGCGATGGACACGCTGTACTCTCCGCGTGCCGGCAGCAGTGATCCACATGCCGAGTGGGCTGCGCCGGGCGCCGATGGCCACACTCTCTGGTTCAAGAGTCACGATGCCGAAGGCAAGGCGACGCTGTGGTCACTGCCGGGACGCAACGCCACCCCGCGGCCACTGATAGCGTTCGATGATCCGATGCGGCCATCTTACCGGGTAGAATGGGCCACGGACGGCAAGCGCATTTTCTTTGCGATCAACGACCGCGAGAGTGATATCTGGGTCGTGGAAGTCAGTGGGCTCGGCCGGGAGTGAATTGCCTCCGGATTTTCCGGAGGTTCGGCCAGGCAAGTGGGAGGAGCGCAACCGCCTGGCAATGAATCCGCACCTGAGGTGACATACGGGATCTGCCGCCCGCGACAAGGAACGAGCCCCGCACCGTCCGGTCTTGCGCCGTAACACGCTTGCTGTACATTGTAACACATGAAGGATACCCATCTCACCCTTCGGCTCCCTGCGGCACTGGCCCGGGCTCTGGCGCGCCGCGCGCGCGAGCGCGGTGTGCCGAAGTCTCAGCTCGCCCGCGAGGCGGTCACCCGTTACCTCGAGCCCGACCCGCCTCCCATGCACCCGCACCTCACCGCCGCCGAGCTGGCGGACCGGTGGGCGGCGCTGCCTCACCTGACCGACGAGGACGCGGGGCGGATGGCCAGCGACATCGCGGACGGGATCCGCGCCCTGCCGTCCCTCACGTCTCCATGGGACTGATGCTGGACACGTCGGTACTGGTCGCCGCCGAGCGCGGCCGGTTCCGGCTCGAAGCCCTCCTAGCCGATGCCGGTGCGGAGCCCGTCGCAATTTCCGCTGTGACCGCATCGGAACTGCTGCACGGCTATCACCGCGCCGGGGACGCGGGGGTGCGGGCTCGGCGAGCCGCGTTTGTCGAAGGCATTCTTGACCTCATTCCCGTGCTCCCCTTCGGTCTCCCGGAGGCGCGCCGTCATGCAGAACTCTGGGCCTCGTTGCTGGAAACAGGGCAGCTCATCAGCCCGCATGACCTCCTCATTGCCGCCACGGCGCTGCGGCATGGATTGACCATCGTGACGCTCAACCAGCGAGAGTTCGCGCGAGTTGCCGGGTTACGACTGGCACGGATCGAGCCCTGGCTCGCATGATGCCACGATGGATCGCACTGCTCACAGCGCTGGCATTGACGCCATGCATGCTCGCAGCCCAGCAGCCTGGCGCGAACCTCCGTATCTCCGTCATCACCATCGGTCCCGGCGCCGAAGTGTGGGAGCGTTTCGGGCACAACGCCATCATGGTCGAGGACACCACGACCGGCGATGCGCGCTGGTACAACTACGGCATGTTCGATTTTGCGGCGCCTGATTTCTGGCCCCGCTTCCTCAAGGGCGACATGCGCTACTGGATGGCGGGCGGCGATCCGCGACTGGAGCTGGGTGCCTATATCCAGCGCAATCGTACGGTGTGGGTACAGGAGCTGAATCTGGAGCCGCCCCAGCGGCTGGCGCTGAAGCAGTTTCTGGAATGGAATGTCCTGCCCGAGAACAAGTTCTACCACTACGACTACTACTACGACAACTGCTCCACCCGCGTGCGCGATGCACTGGACCGCGTGATCGGCGGCGCGATCAGGACCCAGACCGAACACCTCCCGTCCGGCACCACCTTTCGCGCCGAGACCCGCCGCCTCACCGAGAGCAGCCTGCCGGTGTACGTCGGCATCGAGCTGGGGCTGGGCCGCCCCACCGACCGGCCGATTTCACGGTATGAAGAGATGTTCCTGCCGCTGGCTCTCCATGAACACCTGCGACAGGTGGTCGTCACCGGCGCCGACGGTGCCACGCGACCGCTGGTGAAGGCGGAAGAAACACTCTACCGCTCCACCGCCGAGCCGCCGCCCGCCGAGCCGCCGCGCTGGTGGCCCTGGTTCCTGTTGACGGGTGTCGTGGTGGGTACGGGCTTGGCCGCGCTGGGCCGGCGAATGGCCGTTTCGGCCCCGGCACGCACCACATTCCTGCTGGTTGGTGGCGCGTGGGCGCTGTTTGCGGGGGTCGGTGGCCTCATGCTGGCCGCGCTCTGGGGACTCACCGACCATAACGCGACATACGCCAACGAGAACCTGCTGCAACTCTGCCCGCTGGCACTGGTGCTGCTCTTCCTGCTTCCGGGCGTGGCTCGGCGGAACGCCCGAGTCGCTCCATTCGCGGCGCGCATCGCGCTGGCCATCACGCTCGCCTCGCTGGCCGGGCTCGCCATCAAGCTGCTGCCCGGACCCAGCCAGGTGAACTGGGAAATCCTGGCGCTCGCGGTGCCGGTGAACCTGGGCCTCACATGGGCGATCATTCGCCGGACGCAGGTCGTAGGTCGCAAGTCGTAAGTCGTGGGTCCTAAGTCGTAAGACCTACGACATACGACGTACGACTCGCCACGACCTACGACTCGTCACGACCTACGGCTCGTATCGTCGTCGCAATCTGCCCATTATGCCGCTGGGCGTGTTCGGCGATGTGAAACAGCAGGCCGCGCACGTTGGTGGGAAGCGCCAGGCGGCCCACCGTGCGGACGTCGTCCAAGGTGTCCGCCTCCGTTGCGCGCAGCACGTCGAGCGCCCGGTCCATGGCAGCGATAGCGCCGCGGATCAGTTCGGCCATTGCTTTCCCGCTCGATTCCGGAGCGCGCTCGATGCTCAGCGCCCGGCGCTGGACATCCGTAAGCGGCTTCCCTGCCGCATAGCTCAGCAGCCGGTCGGTTGCCCCATCGAGATGCAGCAGGTGAAACCCCAGCGGCGCGGCGGCGCCGGGTCGCTGCCACAGGAGTGACTCGTCGAACCCCTCGAGCGTCGCCGGAATTTCCTGTTTCACCTGCAGCAGCGCGTGCGCCGCGGGTTGCAATTCGGGAATGACACCGGGCACCGGCCCGGCAAGCCATGGTTCGGGCATAGTAGTTAAGAGTTAAGAGTTAAGAGTTAAGAGTCGAGAGTTGAGAGTTGAGAGTCGCGGGACGAATGACGGATGACCAAAGCCTGAAAATATGTCATTCCGAGCGCAGTGAGGAATCCTGCCAGCAGGGTCCGGAGCAAGGCCAGCAGACCCTTCGGCCGTTGCACGGCCTCAGGATGCCGCATTCCTTCGACCCTCGACGCACGTCCCACGTCCCACTACAGCAACCCGGGCGGCCGAGGCTTGCCGGTGCCCGGCCCCCAGTCGGCGCCCGGGACGTCATCTCCCGGCTGGACGCCGGTATCCCAGTCGCGTACTTCGCGTTCGGCCGCCTGCAGCTCGGCCCAGTCGATGTCGTCGCGGCGCGCCCTCTTCCGATTGGCAGTCCGTTCGCCCCGCCGGAGAGCCCAGCCGATCAGCACGAGTACGGCCATGAAGCCGAAGACATAGTAGATCACCGCAACTGCTCCACCCCGTCCGCCGTCACGCGGTGGGAGACCAGCGGCAGCAGCGCGGCGCGCTCGCCGATGGTGATGGCGGCGGCGAGCGCGGTAGCCGCCGCGGCCGCATCGTCGCTGCTGCGCGCGTGGATTTCGGCGATGGGCTGTCCGCGGGATACCGTGTCTCCCGCGGCCGCCAGGAAGACAAAACCCACCGACGGATCCACCGTGTCGTCCAACTTTGCCCGGCCGCCGCCGAGCGCCACGATGGCCCGCCCCACCGCACGCGGCTCGATGGCTTCGAGCACGCCAGCGTCCGGCGATTCGAATATCTGCCGGACCGGCGCGGCCGGCAGTCGCTCGGGATGCTCGATCAACGACGGATCGCCGCCCTGGGCCTCGACGATCTGCATCAGCCGTTCGAGTGCCCGGCCCGACATGATGGTCTCCCGGAGCAGGTGCCTTGCGGTCGACGCATCGGGAGCCAGCCCCGCGACGCGCAGCATTTCCATGCCCAGCGCAAACGTGACCGTCATGAGATCTTCGGGGCCGTGCCCTCGAAGCCCCTCCACCGCCTCACGAACTTCCAGCGCGTTGCCCGCGGCCCGTCCCAGCGGGCGGTCCATCGCCGTCAGCAGCGCGACCACGCGGCATCCGCGTGATTCACCGAGATCCACCATGGTGCGCGCCAGCGTGAGTCCATCATCGATGGACGGCAGGAATGCTCCGCTGCCGGTCTTCACGTCGAGGACCAGGCCGTCGAGCCCCTCGGCCAGCTTCTTCGACATGATGCTGGCGGCGATGAGGGGGATGGATTCCACCGTCCCGGTCACGTCCCGCAGGGCATAGAGCCGCTTGTCCGCAGGCGCGATCTCGGGGGTCTGGCCAATCAGCGCACAGTTGAGTCGGCGCACCTGCTCCTCGGCGACCCGTAATGGCAGGTCGGTGCGGAACCCCCGGATGGACTCCAGCTTGTCGAGCGTGCCGCCGGTGTGCCCCAGCCCCCGTCCCGACATCATCGGGACCGCGACGCCCGCGGCCGCCAGCATCGGCGCCAGCAGCAGGCTCGTCTTGTCCCCGACTCCGCCGGTGGAATGCTTGTCCACGCGCGGAGTGGTCCAGCCGTCAAACCGCAGGCGGTCACCGCTGGCCAGCATGGCGTCGGTCAGCGCGCTCAGTTCACCCGGTTCGAGCCCGCGGAAGAACACCGCCATGAGCAGTGCCGACATCTGATAATCAGGTACGGCTCCCGCCGTGTACGACCGGACGAGCTCGGTCCATTCAGCTGCGTCCAGGGCATGTCCGTCGCGCTTGCGCTCGATCAGGCGCGGTACCACCATTGAATGCACTTCCGGGTCGTGTGGCATCATTTCACGAGGAGTCCGTATGCGGGTTCTCATGCTCATCTCAGCCCTGCTGGCAGCCGGCGCCGGACCGCTGGCGGGACAGACCGCCGGGACTGAGGTACAGGCGGGCATCGCCGCCCGCGATTCGCTCGATGCCGAGGGCGCCCTCCGGCATTTCCAGCGGGCGGCGGCGCTCGACTCGAATGACTATGAAGCCAACTGGCGTACGGCGCTCTCGCTGATTGACGTCGGCACGCAGACACCCGACAGCATCAAGTCGCCGGCGCGCGACTCGATGTATGCCCTGTCCGAAACATACGCACGCCGCGCCGTGGCGCTCCGGCCCGAGGACGCGGAGGGACACTTTGTCCTCGCCGATGCGATCGGCCGGGCTTCGCTGACCAAGGGGAAAAAGGAGCGGGTCCAGCGGGCGAAGGAAATCCGGGATGAAGCGCTGAGAGCCATCCAGCTCAACCCGAAGCACGACGGCGCCTTTCACATCCTGGGCCGCTGGAACGCGGAAATCATGCGGCTGTCGGGGGTCGAGCGCTTCTTCGCCCGGAATTTCCTCGGTGGCGATGTGTTCAGCAAAGCGTCATGGGATGGCGCGGTCGCCAACCTGGAGCGGGCCGTTGAACTGAATCCGCGCCGCATCTTCCACCGCCTGGATCTGGCACGGGTGTACATCGACGTCAAGCGCTACGCGGAGGCCCGGACCCAGCTCGAGCGCATACAGATACTGCCCTC
>SMFG01000031.1_pt1 | contig 21682 bp, 15 predicted proteins | sample 2456131 | NCBI WGS metagenome assembly SMFG01 (sample SAMN10132612, study PRJNA489261) | soil metagenome | isolation source: day120 antibiotic-silt loam soil ammended with raw manure from dairy cow... | place: USA | collected 2015-05-01
GATGGCGCGGCCACGAGAACGAGCCGCCGAGGCGGCGAGCCGCCGAATTGCCGTGACTTTCCTTCTCTTCGCCCTCTGGGCCAACCTCCACGCCGGGTTCCTCTTCGGGCTGGTGCTGATCGGGCTCTACCTGGCCGGAGACCTGCTCACCCGATGGCTTCCGCTCGGCGAAGGTGTAGCATCACCGAGAATTCGCGAGCGGGTCGTCATGCTGGTGGCGGCGCTGGTCGGCACATGCATCAATCCCGGGGGCCCCGGCCTCATCGTTTACGTGGCGAGCTACTTCCAGAAAACGTGGCTGGTTGACATCACCAACGAGATGCAGTCGCCCGATTTCCATGGGTGGATCGGGCGGACCTTCCTGCTGCTGCTCCTCCTCTGCCTGGCCGTGCTGGCCCGGTCGGAGCGGCGGCCGAGCTGGCAGCACATAGTCGTGTTCCTTGGGACCACCGCCTTCGCGCTGGAATCGAAGCGGCATATCGCACTCTGGGCGCTCACCGGATTCCCACTCGTGATGCTGAATGCCAATGCATGGTGGAGAGCGGCAAACTGGAAGCCATTCCCCCGGGTCCGCGATGGCGTCGCGCGCGGCGCGCAGGTGGCGCATGCCGGGCTCTGGAGCCTGGTCCCAGTGGCCGTTCTTGCCGTCGCCGCGGGCCGAGGTGGCTCCCTCGGACACGTAAGCGTCTTGCCGGATCAATTTGACCCTGCTGCGTTTCCGGTCCGCATCCTGGAGCATGCCCGTGCCGCCGGACTCCAGGGCCGAATGTTCAACGACTTCGTCTGGGGCGGCTACATCCTCTACGCCTGGCCGGAGCAGAAGGTCTTCATCGACGGCCAGTCGGATTTCTATGGTGTGCCGCTCAATCAGCTGTACATGTCCATTCGTCAGGCAGGCCCCGGCTGGCAGCGCCAGCTTGACAGTCTCGGCGTGGACATGATTTTCCTTCCGGACCACGCACCGCTGTCGTGGGCGTTGAACGATTCGCCGCAGTGGATGGTCGCCGACTCCGCCGACGGCGCAGTAAGGTATGCGCGACGCTGACGGACGTCTTACCCGGCTTCCTGCCCTCGATGGTGTCCGAGCGCTTGCGATTCTCCTCGTTGTCGCAGGCCACTTCGGTGACTTTAGCGGGCTGGGCGTCGCCGGCGTTTCACTCTTCTTCGTCCTCTCTGGCTTTCTGATTACGCGGCTTCTTGTAGCCGAGCTGGAACGCTCCGGGAAGCTCCGGTTCGGGCGCTTCTACTGGCGGCGGGCCTGCCGCATTATTCCCGCCTATCTGCTCTGGGTCGGTATCACCTGGCTGATCCTGGGCCACATGTCGAAGCCTGAGGATCGGTCGTCCCTTCTGGGCCTGCTTACTTACACTTACAATTACACGACTCCCGCAGCGTACGGCTTCAACAGCATCATTCATCCGGCCTGGAGCCTCGCTGTCGAAGAGCAGTTCTACCTGCTTTGGCCGCTGGCGCTCTCCCTGCTCACCATACGACGGGCGCGCGGGGCGCTTCTCGCGTTCTTCGGTGTAGTAGTGGCCTGGCGCTTCGCTGCTTCGATCGTTCTTGGCCTGCCACACACCTATCTCGACTGGGCGTTTGAAACCAACGCGGGTACGCTGGCGCTCGGCTGCTGGCTGGCGCTGCATACCATGCGTGGCGGGACTGTCTGGTGGACTCGTTTTGCCCGCCCCGGGTGGCTGACCGCTGTGATCGGCATTACGATCTGTGCCGTTGCGCTAGGCCTGCAGGAGCTCGCTGGAGCGGCAGTCTGGGCAGTACCTCTGACCGCACTCGTCATGTTCCTGATCATCTCGCTCGCACTCGAATCCGGATCGCGATCCGTTCTGGCGCATCCGCTGCTCCGCTGGATCGGCGCAATCTCGTATCCGCTTTATCTCTGGCATTTGTGGGGGCTTGCGATCGGCGAGCGACTGCCTCTGCGCCATTGGCTCCAGCTCGTCGCCGCAGTCGCGGCCAGCGTGATCTTGGCGTCAGCCAGCTATTACCTCCTGGAGCGGCCGATCCTGCGTTGGCGCGACTCGCGGCATGGGCAATCGGCTCGCCCCTCAAGTCTGGAGCCCGCCACACCATGAGCCGATCCCGAAGCTGGCTGCTTCCGGCGCCTGCCGACATCAGCTTCATGCTGGTGGCATTCGCGGCGGCAGTGTTGCGGGGATGGCAGGCCATCAACACCGACGGCGATCTCGGGCGCCACCTGCGGGTGGGCCGCGAAATCCTGGCGCACGGCCTGTTCTATTCCGACCGCTTCAGCTGGACCATGCAAGGCCAGCCGTTCGTCCCTTACGAGTGGGGAAGCGAGGTGCTCTTCGCCCTTGCGCACCGCGCGGCCGGCCTCCCCGGAGTGGTCGCCATGACGGCGATCGTCATCGCGCTGGCGTACTGGTGCCTCAATCTTCTCCTCGAGCGGCTGGGCGTTGATCCCCTGCTCGCCTTTGTCACCACGATGGCAGCGGCCATCCTCGGCGCGCCGCACTGGCTGGCACGGCCGCACGTGTTCTCCCTGGTTCTGGTAGTCGGGGTGGTGGCCATGATGGAGAAGGGACGAGGGACGAGGGACGAGGGAGGAGGGGGTTACACGTCAGGCTCGCGGCTCTCGTCTCTCGTCGGATGTCTGCTTCTCTTCGCCATCTGGGCAAACCTCCATGGTGGGTTCCTCTACGGCCTGGTGCTGATCGGTTTCTACATCGTGGGAGATGTCGCGGCAGTAATGTTTAACCGACCGAGCAGGGAGCACGTTGCAGCGATGAAGCGGCATGGGCTGCTGCTGGGGACGGCGGTCGCGGGTTCGTGTATCAATCCCGTAGGTCCTGCCATCCTGTCCCATGTGATGGGCTACCTGGGCAAGACCTGGCTGGTGGACATGACGGTGGAGTACCGGTCCCCGGATTTCCACAGCGCATACGGACGGGAATTTCTGATCGCGCTTCTCCTGGTGACGCTGGCGCTGTCGCTGGTGCGTCGCCACCTGTCCTGGCCCCATCTGGTGACGCTGCTCGGCACCACGGCGTTCGCCCTCCATTCGATGCGGAATATCCCGCTCTGGGCGCTCACGGGGCTTCCCCTGGCCGTCCTTCATGCGGACGCACGATGGCGGGAGGTGCGGCTGGGTGGACTGGCGACGCTGCAGCGGAGCTTTGGCCGAGGGGCGAGCGCCGCACGAGCAGGAGCGTGGACCGTCCTTTCAGCCCTGGCCCTGTTTCTGCTCGCGGCCCGTGGCGGACGGCTTGGCAGGGTACAATTGCTGTCCGACCACTTTGACCCTGGAGTCTTCCCGGTCCGCCTTGTGGAACGGGCGCGCGCGGCACAGAGCACTGGCAAAATCTTCAACGAACTGGCGTGGGGCGGCTATATGCTGAATGCCTGGCCGGAACAGCACGTATTCATTGACGGGCAGACGGATCTCTATGGTGAGCCGCTCTCCCAGCTGTACGTATCTATCCGAGCCGCCCTGCCGGGTTGGGAGCGCCAGTTGGACAGCTTGGGCATCCAGCTGGTACTTGTCCCCGGTGATGCACGGCTCGCTATCAGGCTGGCAGAGCGTTCCGCGTGGAGTATGGCAGACTCGGCAGACGGCTCAATGCTGTTTGCGCGCCACAGGGAGTCCGTGCCGGCGCTAGTCCTCCCCTGACGCCTCACTGGCCCTCATCTCAAAGACTTCGAAGTTCGCGTTGCGGTAGCGCAGGTGCAGGCATCGGTCGCGGAACGGCCCGAACTTGTCCCACTGAAGCGCCTCCGGCCGCACGCCTCGACTGAGGAAGTATCGCCGACCATCGTCATTGACGATGATGAATCGAGCGCCGGTGGAGGCAAGGCATCGACCGTCGCGTGCGAAAGGCGCCAGGTAGACCCAGTTCCGGAGCAGGATATCCTCGTAGACGAGGGAGTGGAAGTAGAATCCCCGACCTTCGAAGAGCATTATCACGGGCACACCGGGCGGCACGTGAGAATCGGTCCAGCGGACGACATCAAGGTACTCAGCCGTATCCCAGTAACCCTCCAGGACCGCGTCATCGCCCACTCGACCCAATGCGTGTGGGATTGCCTGCTTCCACTGAAATCTGGTGATAAGCACGAGCGGTACGGGAAGCGCCAGGAGAAACAGCGTCGCGACCATCACGGAGCGACCGAGGCGGGTAACCCGTTGCATCGCGGCAACGTACAGCACTGCGGAGGCGATGGCGAGACCCGGCAGCATCGGGAGCAGATAGCGAATACTCGAGGATGGGGAGTACGACAGCAGCAGCCCACCGTAGCCCAGGGCCGGCAAGAGAACCAGCGCCACCCTGCGGCGGCTCGGAAGAACGAGCGCGAGCGGCGCCAGGATGAGCGGGAGGTAAGGAGCACTGTCGTGCCGGTCTACATCCGCCTCCAGGCTCTCGGGATGCAGAAAGAGCCGTGTGAGCGTTACCGGTGCGCGCATTTCCCGATGCACATCGAAGATCGCCGTATCAACGCCGGTTGGCCGGAGATCCGGATAGAATGGCCGTAGCCAAGGCTCGACCCTCGGCTCCTCGAGGAACGGATAGACCGCATTCCCAAACAACACCACGTTCTTCGCAATCCATGGGCTTGCAGCCAGGAGAAAGATGGCAACAGTGCAAATCATCATGCCAACCGTCCGCATGGCGACTCCGCTGGTAGCGCGCCAGGCAACTACCAGCCCCACGGGCACCAACGCGACTGCGTAGAGGACGGCGAGATACTTTACGCCAAAGGCGGCGCCGACTATGGCGCTCGCCACATACATTCCTTGGCGATCAGATCCGGTGGAGACAGCCATGATGAGCGCGAGCGTGCCGGATGCGAGCATGAAAGCAAGGGTGACATCCACCATGGGGAGGGTGCCAGTCAGCACCAGAATCGGGCTGCCGAACAGCATCAGGAGCGCGACGGTCGCTGGGCGAGGCCCAGCTACCTCCCTCGCAAGCGCAACCGTTGTCAGCCCGAGCAGGAGCGTGACTATCGTGTTCATCACCTGCGGCGCCACGACCAACCCCGCGCTTAGCAACGGCAGATAAAGCATGTGTGCCGCACCGACAAATGCGGTGTGGTAGTTGTCGGCTGGCACAAAGATCCTGCCATGCATCAGCCACTGCTGCGGTACGCGAAGATGATAGTTGAGGGAGTCGTAGTCAGTCGGCGGGAGCAGGGCAAGCACGAGCATGGCTACAACGAGTGTCACCGCTCCTCCAGCCACCAGTCGCCGGCTTGCTACCTGTGCCAGACCGCTGGTCGCCTCCCCATACGAGGATCTCCAGAGGCCGGGTAAGCGGGTGAGCTCTCGCCGTGACGCAAGCGCCAGCAGGCCCGGTACTCCCCAGAGTACGTACCAACGTGGTCCGACCGCGGCAGCGGCGACCAGGAGCAGTGACGAAACCACTCCGATGCCCAGCGCGGTACTTAAGGCAAGTTCCGCAGTGGAGCTTTCAGGACGTCGCCACAGCAGCCGCAACACGGCGCAGCCTGCTGCGGCGACGACAGTGAGGAGCGCCAGAGCAGCGCCGAGGGCGACGAGGTGTCGCAGAATCAATGCGATGCCCGTGGCATCCAATGAGGGTATCTCTTTCACGGCGGGCTCACGGGCGAATATCCCGCGTCGGCCAGCGTGGTATCCGAGCACCGAATCAGCTCGGCCAGCCAGAACGTCAGGAGGTCGGGTACGTTGAGCCAACCCGATACTAACTCGCCAATACCCGACCTCACATTCAGGATCCTTACCATGCACACACGCACGTCAGCCCTAACTTGCCCGGCACTCACATTACAGCCTACCGAAGCGCCATACTTCGAGGCGACTTGCCAAGGACTGAAGGCCACGGGCCCTCACCCCTTCGGCCCGCCAGCATGACCAGCCCAATGCCCCGTCTTTGGGAATGGAAGGCGCGCTGAATCAGACACCATGGGAATGCAACGGCGACGGTGACCGGAGCAAGCCACGCGTCGGGTTGAAATGCCCGACCACTGCGCCCGGTACGTGTCGCCATGGTATCGCTACTGCTGTGCTCGCCAGCAATGCTGTGGCGGAGCAGCTCAAGTACATTCCCGAACGGAAATCCGTAGGTCCATATCGCAATTACTTCAAGTCCGGCTGCCCGCGCTCTCTCGGCCAGCACCTCCGGCTCATATCGCCGAAAATGACCGGCGCGTCGATCCCACGCGCCGAACCGTGCCTCGAACCCCGGGGAGCTGATAAGGAGCAATCCGTCGCGCGCCAGATGAGTTGACCATGCACGTAGCGCATTGATATCATCCTCGATATGCTCCAGAACTTCAAAGGACGCTACCAGATCAAAGGTCGCCCCAGTGCCGAGGCAAGCCACATCTCCACACACCACAGCACCACCGTTTGAACGCGTCGACGCGGCCGCCAGCTGTGCAGAACGATAGTTTTGCTCTACTGCAAAATATGAATGCTTCCGGGCTACTCGTGCGCCAAAGCCACCCACACCTGGACCGATCTCCAAAATGCGGCGCCCGTCAGGTAAGCGCGCAATCAGCCTCCGCACAAGGTCGTAGCGAAGCCCGCCGGTGAGGGTGAGTGCGCGGCGCACGCTCACAACGCCGCCGCCACCGTCGAAGGGTTCAGACCATCGTACATCGCAATGTGCCTTCTGGCCGATGCTACGACAGAAAGCCCGGCTGCTGCGACCGCAGCGCGCGCCTTCAGGCCCAAGATTGGGCCCATGCTGGGCGACACTAGCAGCCGTTCAAGGCATGACGCCAGGCCTGAAGCCTCGCCGGCCGGAAACAGGAATCCCGTCACACCATCAACCACTAGTTCCCTCGGGCCGTCGATGTTACTCGCGATGGTCGGAAGGCCAAGCATCATAGCTTCAACCAGAACCAGGCCACGACCCTCGGCAAGCGAAGGCAACACCAGCACATGTGCAAGCGACATAAATGAAGGCACCAGCTCGGGTCGCTGACCACCGACGAAGACAACCAAGCCAGTTCCGGTGATGGATGCCTCTTTTTGCAGGGCGTCCATACTCGGCCCAGCACCCACAATCAATGAGGCGACCTTCCATCCAGCGCCGTTGAGCTGACGCTGAGCCCGAATGAGAGTCTCAACAGACTTCTTTGGAATCAGCCCTCCAGCATACACAACGCGAAGTCCAGCGAAGTTTGCATATGTGTGTAACACCGGCGAAAGCGCCAGCGCACTCGCCGGAACTACCGGTTGCACATCCACCCCCAGGGGCAAGTACTTCACGCGTCGTGGATCTACGCCAATACGTACAAGCCGATCGGCCATGGATTGACTGACGCCGATACATAGAGTGGCCCGCCGGGCAATCCAACTCGCAATCATCCCCAGGAGGCGATGCTGGTGCGCCAGATTCAAGTCACCTCCATGACTGGTGACAACGAGCGGTTTTCGGTTTAACCTGGCGGCAACAATTCCAGCAACTCCGCTCGGATAGACCCAGTGAGCGTGGACCACATCCGCAGAGCGCGCGAGCTTGATCGCGTGCCAGATCTGAGCCGCGATCAGACCTGGTAATTGAAGAACTAGCCACGGTCTAGCTCGCAAGTTCGGCATGATACCACCCATTCCAGTGGCAACTGCCTGCCATCGCGGAATCCAGTAGGTGGCTCGGCGGATATGCACACCGTCCCTTTCCTCGGCCTTGGGCGCACCAGGAGCACCAGGCGCTAACACGGTGACGTCCACGCCTTCTCGCACCAGCGACCGTGCCAGTACATGTATGAAGGTCCCCCTCGGGTCGTCCGCGTTGGCTGGATATGCCGAGGTGATGAAGAGGACTCGCGTAATCGCCTGCTCAGCCGAGGTCGCCAGATCCCCACCCGCCGAGGTCGCTATTCCTCGTCGGTCGCCCCATTTCCAGTCGCTTTACCCTGCCGTCCAAGCCCTCCAACAGCGCCCGGTTCACCGCGAACAGGTCCGCCAGCAACCCTGTGACGAACAGAAAGAAACCGCTACCGAGCAACAGGGCAGCCAGGATCAATGACTGAACATGGCCAGCTCCGTGGCCGGCCCAATACAGCCAGAGAAAGCGCAGGCCAATCAGCAGCCCTGGGGCAAGAAACACTGCACTGCAGACAGCGAAGAATCGAAACGGCTTGTACGTGGTGAAGGCGCGCAGCATGGTCAGGCACTGCCGAGCCACGTATGGCACCATCCCCCGCATCAGTCGCGACGGTCGTAAGTTCGCATTTGTCCGCACCGGTACCGACAGCACTCTCATCCGCTGGCGCCCCGCCTGGATGATGGTTTCCACGGTGTAGGTGTAGTCATTGTACACATGAAGCCTCATGGCTACCTCCCGCGTCATGGCCCGGAATCCACTCGCAGCATCTTCCACCCGCGTGCCGCTCGCCACCCGAGTCGCGGCGCTTCCAGCACCCTGCAGCCAGCGCTTGAGCGGTGAAAAGTGAGCGGTGCTCGCTACCGGCCTGGCACCGATAACCATGTCTGCCTCATCGCGGACGATGGGGCCGACCAGCAAGGCAATGTCTGCTGAGACATACTGCAGGTCAGCGTCCGTGTTGACGATGATGTCCGCACCTGCTCGCACCGCTGCTTCCAGGCCAGCCATGAAGGCGCGCGCCAGACCCTGGTGCGGTCGCCGAACGACGTGATCCGCCCCGTTCGCACGCGCCACTGCTGCCGTGTCATCGGTGCTCCCATCGTCGACAACCAGCCATTCCACCCGATCCACGCCGGGAATGGAGCGCGGCAATTCACGCAAGACCGCAGGCAGGGTCTGCGCCTCATTCAGGCACGGGATCTGGATGACGACCTTCAAGGGCACCCAACTTCGCTCAGTGACGCCGGGTCCGTCCGCAGCGTCACTGGAACTAAGCGGCTCGCGTCTTCGTCGTAATGGAAGGTCGCTCGCCGTGGTTCCTGGGCAGCCAAGCAGGCATTTCGTGCACCGAGATCGTGCACAACCCATGTGCGTCCGGGTGCGCCGAGCAAGCCTACGAGCTGTGCATCTACGTCATGGGTCTCACCATACCTGACGAACACGATCGCGGGTTCGTGGATGCCCGCCATCGAACGCAGGAATTGCCGCTGCCGGTCATGACGCGCGAGGGATTGCACCACGGCCGCTGGCAGTTCAGCGAGGAGCAGCGCGCCCAGGACAGCGGAAGCGCCAAGCTGCATGCCACGACGCCATTGCGGCGTCCAGGCGCGGCGTCGAGCGAGCGCTCTGGTGAGAAATGCGAGCCCTATGGCCGCACATCCGCAGGCAGGGGCCACCAGTTCGAAATAGTACACATCCCACGTGACGAAGTGTGCATAAAGTCCATACAGTACCACGAGCGTACCCGCTTGCGCTGTGACGAGCGCACCGGCCGTGCCGAGGGCCACACAGCCGAGCACCGCCAGGAGTGCGAATAGCAACCACCACCGCCCGAATGCGTCCCGCACAACGAAGGCAACCCGTTTTGCGATCGCTCGAACGGCTGCACGCGGCGTATACTGCGCATGAAGAGCGCGAAAGTCTTCGGCCCACCGGGCCATGTCGGGCGGACCAACACGGTCTGGCGAGGCCGTATTCAGTCCGAATCCAAGGCGGTCCCACGGCATGTACTGGGCGGTGTAGAGACTCAAAGGTGACCGGCTCGCGTTGCCTGTCGTGTGGAGGGCCCAAGCGGGAAGGACTAGCAGCAGAGCGATGGTAGCCAGGACTGCCGCCACTCCCTCCCGCACCCGATGTTTTCTGATAGTGCGAACCATGCAAGGGAGGCAGAGAGGCGCGGCAAAGGCCAGAGCCGTGAGCGGGCGCGTGATGGCCATGGCGCCCACCACGACCCCGAGCGCAGTCGCGGCTTTCAGGCCCCCAATTTCCCACCACGTCGCGGCCAGCAGCAAGCCCACGAGCCAGAACATTCCGGACGTGACTTCGGATACATACGAGCTGCGCCAGTAAAGTGCCATTGGGCAAAGCACCCATAGCAAGACTGCCCCGAGACCAGCGGTTTGACCCCAGCGTGCCTGCACCAGCATGAACAGCAGGGCCGCGGTGACACCCGCCGCGATCACGATCATCAGGCCGGGGAGCCCAAGTACGACGCCGGGAACCAGGAACAAGGCTTGACCGGGAGGATACTTCGCAGCCAGCTTCGGTACGACCAGCACATGAAACTGCGCGAAGAACTCCGGCAACCGTGGTGAAGGTGCGACCCACGTACCGTGGGCAAACAGCTTCGCCTGCAAGAGGTAAGCTGCTTCATCGTGCCACCCGGGAGGCGTCTTGAGACCACCGAAAGTCACGGCCGTCAGGACCGCAGCCACGAGCCCACATGCGAGGGGTATGCCCCTTCTGCTCCTACAGAATCCCATTCAGGCGCGCTCAGGCTCGAGTCGTGCGATGAAGTGAAGCCCCCACCCAAAGAGTGGCCGAAGCAGGACAGGAAGCGTCGCGACTCGCTCATCCCATTGGGTGATGCGCAATCCGGCTGCCGCGATCCGCGTCTTCCATTCCGCGCGGAACCAGTATGTACCAGGAGACACCACGCCGAAGCGATCATTCCCCACACCATCCATGAGTCGCAATCGGAGTCGTGCCAGCGGCGGATCAGCGAGGTGATCCTTGATGAGGATGCAGCCAGTGGTAACGCGCGCGCACTCCTCGAGCAACTCCCATGGCGCCGCTGCGTGATGGAGGACATCGACCAGCAAGAGGCACTCGACGGACCGGGAGCGTACGGGGATCCGGGCCCCGTCAAAGATCACGACCGGCAAGTCCGCTGCCTTCCCGTGGCTGACGTCCAGTCCCACAACCCTGCCCCTTGCCGCTCTTGCAAGGGCGCGCCCGATCGTACCGTCGCCGGCTCCAACGTCGAGGACAGTCGCACCCACGGGAACTTCCCGAGCTAGCCGAGCAGCAAGAATCTCGGCGCGGCGCCGCCTGATCAGCGCCTCGTGAACTCGGCCCAGCATCAGGCCCGCCATGGAAGCTCGACGAGGCTCAAGAGAAAACCCGACAAACCGGCCTGCAAGGCGAGCGTCACGAGCATGGTACCTGGAATGAGCTGCCTCAGACTGATGGCATAGTTCAGGTCGCCGTAGTCCACAGCCATCCACATACGCACGGCCCGTAATATGAGAATGGATCCTGCGATGGCCATCACGGCGGCCGCCAGCAGAGTGAATTCGAGTCGGTGTGGCCCAGATCGCGAATCTCTTCCCAAATGCCCGGCGGGACGGAGGCCCACCCGTTCGCTGAACGTACGCGCCAGCATGCCGAACAGGATGGCCTGCACCCCGGCAACCGCCGCCAGGCTGCCGACCAGCAGCGTGCCCACGTCGAATCGCACACCACCGATCACCTGCCGCGGCAATGCCAGCACGTATGCCAGCAAGCCGAAGGCTACCAGGATGATACCTGGCTGCGTGAACAGCCATGTGGGGCAGAGCAGCAGCATGAACCGCAGGTGCCGCCATCCGTCACGGAGCGTGCGCAGGTGTCGCCGGCCATGCACACGCCTGTCAGGCCGTAGCGTGATGGGCACCTGTGCCGTTGGCACGCCGAACATGGCCGCCTTGATGACCATCTCCGAAGCGAATTCCATTCCGGTGCAGTGGAGGTCCAGTTCCTCCATGGCGGACTTGGAGAAGGCGCGCATGCCGCAGTGGACGTCCGCCACGGGAGAGTGGAACCAACGCCGAATCAGCCAGGAGAGGAGCGGATTCCCGATCCAGCGATGCGGCCAGGGCATCGCACCCGGGTCTATTCTCCCGCCGCCGGCCGGAAGCCGGCATCCCTGCACCAGTTGCATCCCTTGGCGCAGGTGCGAGACAAAGTCCGGGAGGAGGGAGAGGTCATAGCTGCCGTCCGCATCTGCCATCACTATCCAGTCCGTGCCCGATGCCTGCACTCCACCGAGAATCGCGCTGCCATAGCCGCGCCGCGACACCTCAACGACGCGGGCGCCAGCGACCGCCGCCCGTTCCCGAGTCCCGTCAGTGCTCCCATTGTCGGCGCAAATCACCTCGCCGTCGAGTCCCGCCGCCTTGATCCCGGCAAGGGCTTCCTTGATGCAGCCCGCGACGCTTTCCGCCTCATTCAAGCAGGGAAGCACAACCGTCAGCCCCGGCACAGAATCAGGCACAGCCGTTGTCATCTGGCCGCCTTGCGTGGCACCAACCTTAACCCGGAGTCGGCACGTTGCTCCGTGCCGCGTTCCTCATGGTACTCGGCATCGTCATTCACCTGCCAGGTGTCAAACTTCTTCGAGCCAGCCAGGATGTTCTCCACTGTGAGCATGGCGGTCATCATGGCGTGGTCCTGGTTGTTGTACTTGTGCATCCCGTTACGGCCGACCGGATGGAAGGTCGGGAATCGCTCCTCGAGCTCGCGCCGCACCGTGGCGACCCTGCCCTGATACTCGCCGTCATACACCGGGTACGCCTTCGGCTGGCGCACCACCGTGCCATCAATGACATCCTCCACGGCACCGAGCCCAAGCTGCGACAGCTCCTGCTTCGCGAGGGCAACCAGCTCGGCGTCACTGCGACGCCACAATACGTCACCCTGCCCGCAGAAGTACTCTAACCCGTAGCAGGCGGTCGCTTGGTCGGGCACCATATCAGGCGACCAAGACTTGTAGTTCTGGATCCGGCCAACACGGACGCTGGAATCATGCACGTAGATCCAGTTGTCGTCAAAGCGATTTCGCTCCCGGACGATCAGCACCACAGTCAGGAAATCACGATAACGGAGCCCGTTGGCTGCCGACGCCGCGTCGGTCGAGAATGACGGCGTAAGCATCGCCGGGAGCTGCGCCAGCGGGATGGATGAGATGATGGAGCCGGCACGAAGCACCTCGATTCCACCCTCATGCTCGATTCGTGCAGTCCATTCGTTCGCGTTGGGATTCCACGCCAGCGCGGCGACCCGCGAACCCTGCATGAGCTGGGCGCCCCTGGCCTTTGCCTCAGCCGCAGCCGCGTCCCACATCATGCCAGGACCGAAGCGGGGATAGCGAAAGGTGCTGATGAGGGTCTTGACCGTGGCCGAGCGTTCCAGCTTCCCACGCACGAATGCACCGAGTACCGCCCGGCTTAGCGAGAGCCCGCGGATGCGCTGCGCCGCCCAGTCCGCCGAGATATCTCGGCAATCCATGCCCCACACCTTTTCGGTGTAGGTCTTGAAGAAGATGCTGAAGAGCCGATAACCGAACGCGTTGGTCACCCAGTCCTGAAAAGATCGGACCGGCGCGATGGGTCGGACGCGTGATTGGGTATAGGATGCGACGCACCGCAGTGCCTCGGTCAAGCCCAGGTTCGCCAGTGCCTCGAATGGCCGGATGGGATAGGAGTAGAACTTGCCTCGGTAGAAGATGCGGGACTTGCGCGGGCGCTCCAGCATCGGCTCAGGCAGGATCTCGTCCCAGAGCCGCTCCACCTGCTCCGACTTCGAGAAGAAGCGGTGCCCCCCGATATCGAACCGGTAGCCCTTGTATTCCTCCGTGCGGGAGATGCCACCCCAAAGGCGCGGGTGAGAATCCACCACCGCAACACTGCGGCCCTGGCGCGACAGCAGGTATGCGGCAGTGAGCCCGGCCGGCCCCCCGCCCGCAATCAGAACATCGAGAAGTCGAGAGCCGGGCATCAGCCACCGCAGCCAGGGTGCGCAAAGAGTTCCAGCGTCAGCACTTCCATGCTCCACGAGGCTTGCTGGAACGACAGGGGAACGGCCGGAGCGCCGTAATGCCGCAGGAGCTGGCTCCGCAAAATACCGGCCCGTTCCCGGAACGCCGCCGCCTCGCTGGCCCGGGGATCAGGAAGTTCGCCACTGCCACCGAAATCGGCGAGCCACTTGGACGGGCTGACCAGCCAGACGCGGCGGCCCGTGGCCGCCGCAGCCGCGATCGAGTCCAGCGCCACGGCGAGCGGGCCCGCATCGCGGATGCGCGCCACGTGGTAGTCAAAGTGATACCGGCGCACCACACCTATGACCGGATAATCAATCTGTGAATGCGGCTTTCGCAGATAGTGGTTGAACGCCGCACCGAACCATCCCGGCAAGAGGATGACCAGGTCCCCGGGCGCCGCCTCGGCATCCACGTAGCGCGCCATGAGATCGAGATCCGTCTTGGACCAGCCCACCGTGAATAGCGCACTCAGGACCAGACACGCCACCGCGAACAGACTCCAGAGCATCGCCGCTCGCCGTCTCCCTCGAGCGAACGCGCTGGCCAGGACGATCCCGGCCGCCACCAGTCCCAGCGGAGCGAACGGCAGCACCAGGTGCTCCACCAGGACTGACTGCCGGTACCCGGCAATCAGCAGCATCAGGCAGAGCAGCAAGAACATCCCGCCCAGTACCGTGGCCACACGCGGGCAACCCATCGTCTTGGGCTGCCTGCGCCATCCGCCAAAAACAGCAGCAACAGAAGCAGCCAGACCCAGTAGCAGCTCGCCGGGGAACGTGAGCGCAAGCCGCCCGAGCTGCCGGAATGGGAGCAGCGGACTCGAGTCCGATGAGGAGAGGTAGCCGGTCACCTCGTGCTGATGGTACAGCAGGATGAAGTCGGGAATCGCGACCACGATGACCACCGCTACCCAGGGCACCCATGCTCTGAGCTCCCTCACCACTTCACCGGTGTGCCAAGCCAGCCAGGCAAGGGCGAGAAGTTCAGCGACAAGTACGAAGACGGCAAGATGATGCAGATAGAGCAGGAGCAGCATGAGGACGGCCCACACCGCCCTCCATGGCGTGCGGCCCTGATCCCCGGCGCAGGCCCGCAGCAGCGCGCCTGCGGTCCCGAGCAGCAGCACGCTGAACAACGAGTACGGCCTGAGCTGTACACCGAGTGCCGAGAGCGGGACGGAGAGCGCTACCAGGCTGGCGGCGGCAATCCCCGCACCGGGTCGCCCCGAGAGCGACGCCACCCACCAGGCCACGGGAATCAGCAGAATGCTCGCGATCAGGGTGATGAGGCCCGTGACAACGGCAGAGTCGCCGGCAAGCACGCCCGCCAGGTGCGCAAGAAAATAGAAAAGCGGCGGATGGGACTCGTGCGCGTAGAGAAAGTGCGTGATGGTGGTGTAATCGGGCAGAGCGGCGACGTTGAGAAACTGTACCTCGTCCCCCCACAACCCGATCCGACCCGGCGACCAGATGCGCAGCAGGCCGCCCAGGATACCGATGCCGCTCAGCAGCGCCGCGGAGCCGCTCCTCATGCCCCGGGGTGCCGAGCAACAGGATTGGAGTCGGGCACCTGCTGAGTGGCGACCGGAAGTTCGGAGTCGATGAGGCTGCGTTGCATCGCCGCTTCCTTCAGGCTGCCCAAATGCGCTTCCGGCGGTATGTCATGGAAAGCACGATCAGGAAGAGAGCTGCTACTGCCACTGATGCCGCATTCACATGCACACCGGATGGCCCCACAGCGTCCACGGCCGCGCGCGAGGGGCTGACGGGAAGCGGCGACTCGGCGAGCGGGTTTCCCCGCCGAGCCCAGACGGTGTAATTCCCCACCCTGCCCAGCGAGTCATAGGCCGCCCACGCTGTGCCAAAATGCGGGTCGCGATGCAACCACCGCAGCAGATCCAGCCGCTGCATTCCCCACCCCGGCCGGTCCACCGAGATGAGCGACAGGACGAGCGCGGGCCGAACCCGGAGGAAATCGTCGACCACCGTTCTGAGCCCGAACTGCTCGATGGCCACCATGCTGTCCAGCGAGCGCAAGCGAACGGAACCGGGCTGCCTGGTCGCGCTGTCATACGCCACGACTACCGGCCAGATGTTGGAGAGGCGCCAAGGCCAGGTGTTCCCCGCGTAGTTCGTGAGCGGAAATCCGCTGGCCATGTTGGGGCTGATGACGAACACCGGTTTGCCGGCCGCGCGTTGTTGGACGATCGGGATCAGCGCGCCGATACTCGGGTCCGGGTCATAGCGCGGATTGAGCGGGTCGGCGGTCTGCCGAACGGCAAGCGCCGCCGAGACGAGTACGGCCGTGGCCAGCGCCGCCGCGGGAATGGCGGCAAAGAGGCGCATGAGATCATGAATTCCCGCTTTCGCGGGAATGACGGATTTCTGGGCCATGACGCTGGAATGGCGCCAGGCATCCCACGCCATCGCGGCAAAGAGCAGCATCGCGAGCCCAAGCGCAGGATAGAAGTGATAGCGCCATCCCTTGGCCTGAATGACCGCCGCCAGAAAATAGCCGAGCATCGAGCCGATGAGCACGCGCCAGACGGCGGCATGCTTCGGCACCTGGCGCAGCGCCAGTGCCACAATCAGCGCCCCCAGCACAATGGCGGAACCTTCACCCAGGAAGAGGGTGATCCAGACCGAGTTCCTCAGGAACCTGCTGTATGCCCAGCCGAGCTGGTGGAGGAGCTCGAAGTACTCCGGGTGGATGGCGATGACGAAGAGCAGGTATGTGGTGCAAAGGAAGGGAATAGCAATCGTCTCAGGATTGATGCGCCAGCGACCCGATTGCTTCGCGCGGCCGCTGGCCGCACCCACACCCGCGCTCGCGATGACGTCGGGGTCGCTCCGGCGCGCGTCGCCGTCAGGCGACGTCTGCCGAGCAGCGGATCTCAGCCACGTCCACCGCCGAGCCGCCATCTCTCTCCCCAGCCACACCAGCACGAAATGCGGCTTGAGCGCAATGCCGATGCCCGCCGCCAGGCCAGCAAGGAGCGCTCCACCCTTCCCCACTGATTTCCCGTGCGCCCGCGCAATGCCGAGAAAGATGTAGGGCAGCGTCAGCGCCAGTGACAGGTGCTCCCGCTCGCCCCAGTCGAGCCGGGGCAAGAGCGACAGCGCAAACGCCGCCGTGAGCCAGAGCAGCCGGCGATAGGCCGGCGGCTCGTCGTCGAGGCCGCGATTCAACGCCCACCAGCTCCCCACCAGCGACGCAAAAAGCAGGAGTGTGGTCGCCGCTCGATACCAGGTGATGGCGCCGAGGCCGGTTACCGACGCGAGCCAGGTGAGCGGCAGGTCCAGCCAGATGAAGAGCGGCGGATTGATCTCGAGGATGTCCACGTAGAGCCGGGCACCGTGCCGCATCCGGTCCGCCGCCCAGAGTGGAAACGCAATGTCCGGCAGCGTCCGGGAGAGCGCCTGTGGCAGCAACCCCAGAACGGCAAACAGAAGCGCCAGTACGAGTGTCTGGCGCTCGGTGGGAAATCCGGGCCGTCGAGTTGATTCCACCGGCGCTCCCGTTTCTTTCGGTCTACTGCGGCTTCACAGCTACACCCGCCTGAAAAAAGTCGCCCGAAGGGCGACTCCAATGCGCCGAGCCGCGACTGTCAGTCGTGGAAACGTGGATCGATCTCAGCGCGACCCGATTGCGTCGACCCTGCGGGCCTCGCAATGACATGTTCAAGGCGGCTGCAAGCCGCCCCTACTCCCTCACCGACACCACGACTCCCCGCTCCAGCACCACGCGCTGCGTGCGATACACCCACTGTTCCACCTGCGATGCGCCCCCGGTCCTCGGCGTCGCAGGCGACCCGCGCGGTCAGCGCCTGCGTAGCCGGCCCGGCCACGATGCCGCTCTCCGACCTGGTGCGATCGTTCGCTGCGCGGCTCCGCGACTCGGCGCCCCGGCGGGATGAGGCCGGGCTGCCGGGTACCGAGGGTGACACATCCGCCGGCGGCGACTGGTCCGGCAGCGGGCTGGCATCAGCCGCCACCACCACCGGCCCGGCCTCGGTCCGCAAGCCAGGTATGTACCTGGTGATCCTGGACATGGGGACGACCCCCGCCACAACCAGCGCGCCTACGATCACCACCGCGATGGAGGTGACCTGCAGGAATGCACTCACGGTGGTGCTCCGGCCGCACCAGCCACACCGCACCGCATACGGCGGCATCTGGCCGCCACACTTCCAGCATTGCGCCATCTCACCCACCTCCTCCTCGCGACGACGGTGGGGGGTACCAGCCGCGCCGGGGAGCCGGGAAGTCCAACTATCCTGAATATCCTGTGCCCCCAAAGCTGGGGCCGGAACGCCCTGGGCGCCATAGGCTCGAGGGTCGAGTGTCGAGGGAGTTGTCACCCCGAGCGCAGCGAGGGGGCCGGCGTCCGATTCGAGTTCTGGCCTCTTCGGCTGCTGCGCAGCCTCAGAGTGACAGCGCTCGAACGCCGTCCAGCCGCCGAGCCGCCGAGCCACCGAGCCGCCCAGCCGCCCAGCCGTCTATTTTCCTCCATGCTCAGACTCGATCCCCGTTCCCCGACCCCCCTCGCGCCACGCCGCCCCACGACGCTGTCCGCCAACGGCACCGCCCGCCGGGACGACTGGTTCTGGCTCCGCGACCGGGATGACCCCGCCGTCCGGGCCTATCTCGACGCCGAAAATGCCTATACCGACGCCGCCTTTGCCACCACCGGCCCCCTCCGCGACGCACTCTACGGCGAGCTGCTGGGCCGTATCCAGGAGACCGACCTGGGTGTCCCGGAGCGCCGGGATGGCTGGCTTTATTACAGCCGCACCGAACAGGGGCAGCAGTACCCCCTGTTCTGCCGGAAGCACGACTCGCCCGACGCCCCGGAAGTGCTGCTGCTGGACCCGAATGCCCTGGCCCAGGGCCAGCCCTATTTCCGCCTCGGCGCCTTCGAACCCTCGCCCGACCATGCCCTGCTGGCGTATTCCACCGATACCGACGGCAACGAGAAGTTCGACCTGGTCATCAAGGACACCCGGACCGGAGCCCTGCTGGGCGACCGGATCGAGAACATCGCCGCCGGCGCGGAGTGGAGCGCCGACGGGCGGTATCTCTTCTACGCCACGCTGGACGAGACGCTCCGCCCCTGGCAGATCCACCGCCACGAGCTTGGCACCGACCCCGCCTCGGACCCGGTCATTTTCGAGGAGGCCGATGGCCGGTTTTTCGTAAGCCTGGACACGACCCGGAGCCGCCGCTTCATCCGGATCTATGTCTCCAGCCACTCGGCGGGCGAGGTCTGGCTCCTCGACACCGAGCGCCCGCTCGACCCGCCCCGCGTGGTGATCCCGCGGCAGCCGCTGATCGAATACACGGTCGAGCACCACGAGGACCATCTCTACATCGTCACCAACGATGGCGCCGAGAACTTCCGCCTGGTGGAAGCGCCGGTGGCGGCGCCCGATCCTGCCCACTGGCGGGAACTCATTCCCCAGCGGGCCGACGTCAAGCTGGACGGGGTGGAAGCCTTCCGTGATTACCTGGTGATCTGGGAACGGGCGGACGCCACGCCCCGGGTGACGGTGCGCAATCTCCGGACCGGCGAAGCGCACCGGATCGCCTTTCCGGAGGAGGTCTTCTCGGTCCACCCCGGCCGGAACCCGGAGTTCGACTCCGACACGGTCCGGTTCACCTATACCTCCCTGGTGACGCCGCTCTCGGTGATTGACTACCAGATGGCGACCCGCACCTGGGTGGAACGCAAGCGCCAGCCGGTGCTGGGGTACGACGCGAGCAGGTACCGGACGGCGCGCGACTTCGCGGTGGCCGCCGATGGCGCGCGGATCCCCATTTCGCTGGTCTGGAGGGAGGGAGAGATCGATGGGCGAGCAGCGAAGGACGCGGGACGCGAGCCGAGTGACCCGCGGCCCCTCCTCCTTCGCGGCTACGGCGCCTACGGCGTCAACTACGACCCGGTCTTTTCATCCAACGCGGTGAGCCTGCTGGACCGCGGCATCGTCATCGCAATCGCCCACATCCGGGGTGGCGAGGAACTGGGGCGCCCGTGGTACCGCCACGGCAAATTGCTGGAGAAACGCAACACCTTCAGCGACTTCATCGTGTCGGCGGAACATCTGATCGCCACCGGCTGGACCCGTGCCGACCGGCTGGTGATCTGGGGCGGCAGCGCCGGCGGGCTCCTGATCGGCGCGGTGGTCAATGAACGGCCCGATCTCTTTGCCGGCGCCGTCGCCGAAGTGCCGTTCGTGGATGTGCTCACCACCATGCTGGACGAAAGCATCCCGCTCACCGTGATGGAGTACGAGGAATGGGGCAATCCCAATGAACCGGAATATTTCGAATACATCCGCAGCTATTCACCCTACGACAATGTGAAGCAGGAGCAGTATCCGGCGATGCTGGTGACGGCGGGACTGAATGATCCGCGCGTCGGTTTCTGGGAGCCGGCAAAATGGGTCGCGAAGCTGCGCACCATGAAGACCGACCGGAATCCGCTGCTGCTGCGGGTGCACATGGGCGCGGGCCACAGCGGCGCGTCGGGACGGTACGATGTGTTGAGGGAAGTGGCGGAGGAGTACGCGTTCGTGATAGAAGCCGGGAAGGCGGGAAGACGGGAGGACGGGAAGGATGCCGGATCGCATCCCGATCCATCCAGGCCATGGTAGGGGCGGCCTGCGGCCGCCCAATCACATCCCGCCCGCCCTGCCCCTACGGCGTCCGCCGTTTCGGGGTCACCACGTTCGCGATCAGAATGCCAGAGACGATGGACACGGCAATCACCACCATCTTGAACGCGGTCTCGATGCCCGAGACCACCTCGCGGTCCATCAGCGCCGCGAGGCTCCGGAAGCCGACGCTGCCCGGCACCAGCAGCAGAATCCCCGGCACCAGGTAGATCAGCGACGGCCGGTCGAGCAGCCGGGCGATCACGTTGCTGCCCACACCCACCGCGAACGCACCGACGAACGACCCCAGGTCGGGACCGAAGATGAGGGCGCCGAGCTGGCTGGCGTAGAACGCCAGCACGCCCATGATGACGATCCACGGTGCGTCCTTCGGCTCGGCCTTGAGCAGGACGACGAAGCCAAGCGGTGCGAGCACCAGCACCAGCGGGATGAGCCATGCCGGCGACTCCACCGGCAGCAGGTTGGCCGGCTGGCCGAAGAGCTGGGTGGCAAGTGTGTTGCCCAGCGCCACGCCGAAGGCGATACCGAGGAAGGTCATGAACGCGGCACTCATGCGGGCGGTGCCGGAGGCGAGGTGCCGGGTGGAGAGTTCCGTCATGGCGATGGTGAGCGTGAAACCGGGCACCAGCACGATCAGTCCGGCGAGCGTCGCGATGAACACCGAGTGCGGAAAGACATGGCTCACCGCCCCGGCCAGGAACGCCGCGGCAAACGACGCCACCGGCTCGAACACCCGTGCGATGGCGGCATAGCGGCCCGCCACCATGAAGAGCAGCCCGATCACGAGGCCGAGCACGCCGCCCACCAGGATCTCCCTCGGCCCGCCGCCGAGGAACCGCGTCACCGCGCCGCTGGTGAGCGCAAACGCGGCCACCATGAGCCGGGGTCCGTAGGTCGGTGGCGCCGCTGCGACGAGGGCGATCTGCTGCGAGCCGGCGCCCGGCGTCATGCTGCCCTTGAGGACCTCCACCACGATCCGGTCAATCCGGGCCAGCTTGCCCAGGTCCTGGTCGCCCGGAACCACCCGGATCAGGTAGGTGCGCTGATCGTCCTGCTTGCCGAACGCCGCCATGATGGACGTGGGCGTGGAAAAGAACTGGGCCTCGACGCCGAGCTGGGTGGCGGCGAGTCCCAGCACGTCTTCCAGCCGCCCGGCTTCATAGCCGTAGCCGTGGAGGGCCCGGCCGAGATTGAGGATGAACTGCGTGGCGTCGCTGGGGAAGGCTTCGGGCGCGGGCGCAATCATGAATGGAACATAGACGGCTCGGCGGCTCGGCGGCTCGGCGGCAGGACGGGCAGGACGGGCAGGACGGGCAGGACGGGCAGGACGGGCAGGACGGGCAGGACGGGCAGGAC
>SMFG01000014.1_pt1 | contig 21098 bp, 24 predicted proteins | sample 2456131 | NCBI WGS metagenome assembly SMFG01 (sample SAMN10132612, study PRJNA489261) | soil metagenome | isolation source: day120 antibiotic-silt loam soil ammended with raw manure from dairy cow... | place: USA | collected 2015-05-01
CCGGCGGCGATCACCGAACGTGTCGAGATAGATGGAGACGTGGTCGTCATTACCGAGGTTGTCGCGGTCGGCGACAGTGGCGCGGACGGCGCCGGGCTGGCGGTCATGGGCCTCGATGCCGAACCAGATGGCGTCCGGAGCGTACCAGACCCGCACCACCGTACGCTCCTCGGCGGGCCGGCCGTCCACCGGCATCCATTGGTGAAAGCCCGAGAGCACGGCAGCATCGTGCCAGGCCGGCTCATCCAGCCGGCCGTCCACGGTAGTCTGGGCTTCGATGCGGGGGATGGTCACCGGTTCGCGGGAGCGGGCCGGGGTTGGAGTGGTATCCTGCATGAACACCGCGAGCGCGAAAAGAGCTAAATGCATGGGGCGAAGTTAATCGGGTGGATGCTGGGGGCGGGGGAATGCTAAAGACGGTGGACGGCTGGACGGCTGGACGGCAAGATCTCATCCGCCGGAACCCGCCGACCAGCCGTCTGTCCGTCTTGCCGTCTATTCGTAGCGCAACGCTACGATCGGATCCAGGCTCGCCGCCCGCCGTGCCGGCCACATCCCGAAGAACAGCCCGATGAAGGCGCTGAACCCGAAGGCCACGATGATGGCGGTAGGTGAGATCAGCGTGTTCCAGTGGGCGACCTTGGCCAGCAGGATGGCCGCACCGGTGCCCAGCAGAATGCCGAGGATGCCGCCCAGCAGGCAGAGCACCAGCGCCTCGATGAGGAACTGGAGCATGATGTTGCCCCGGGTGGCCCCCAGCGCCTTGCGCACGCCGATCTCGCGGGTCCGCTCCGTCACCGACACCAGCATGATGTTCATGATGCCGATGCCGCCCACCAGGAGGCTGACCGCCGCGATGCTGGCGAGCAGCATGGTGAAGACCTGGGTCGCCTCCTGCTGCGTGGCCAGGATGTCCTGCGGGTTGCGGATGCGAAAGTCGTTTTCCTCGCCCGGGCGGATCTTGTGCTCGGCGCGGAGTACCCGCTCCAGGTCCACCATGCCGCGCTCGATCGGTACCCCGTCCGCCACCTGGATGGACATGGACCGGATGCGGTCGGTGCCGAAGACCCGGTACTGCGCCGTCGCGAGCGGGATGTAGATGTCGTCGTCGGGGTTGCTGAAGCCTTGCGACCCCTTCCGGCTCATGATGCCGATGATTTCGAACGGGATGCCCCGGATCAGCAGTGTCTGCCCGATCATGGCTGCGCCGTTCGATTCCATCTGGTCGGGCACGTCCGCACCGAGTACCGCGTAGCGCTGGCGGGAATCGTCGTCACCGTCCGAGAAGAACTTCCCCGAGGTCAGGGTGAAATTATTGACAGCGGGATAGTTCGACGTAGTGCCGACAATGTCGGTGTTCACGTTCTTGTTGCCATACTGCACCTGCAGGCTGGACTGCAGCTCGGGCACCACCGCCTTGATCTCGCGGGCATTCTTCCGCACGGCCACATAATCCTTGGTGGTCAGGCTGACCCGCGTCGCCTGTGCCACACCACCACGGAACTGCTGGCCCGGGAAGACCGAGAACGTATTGGCACCCAGGGCCGCGATCCGGTCGTTCACTGCCTTCTGGGCGCCGCTGCCCAGCGCCACCATGGTGATGACCGCACCCACGCCGATCACGATGCCGAGCATCGTGAGGGAGGCGCGGAGCTTGTTGGCGCGAATGGACTGGAGGGCGACGGCCACAGTCTCATTGATGAGCATGGTTATCTCCTGCCGCCGCTGGTGCTGCTGCCGCCCGTGCTGCTGCCGCTGCTCCGCATGCCGGGCACCGCGCCGCCGCCCGTCATCTGATTCACCCGCTGCTGGAATTCCTGTTGCGACTGGATCAGCCCCGCACTGGGCAGGAGCAGCACCGAGTCACCCGGCTCGAGGCCGCTGGTGACCTCGCTGTAGTCGAGATCGGTGAGCCCGGTCTGGATGTTCACGGCCTTGATGGCGGTTCCGCGCTTCACGAAGACGATATAGCGGCCGCCGTAGAGCCCGGCATCGCTGGCACGAGCCCGGCTACCGCCGTTGCCGTTGCGCATGCCGGCGAAAACCTTCTGCAGGATGGCGCGCTCGGCGGCGCTCGGCTGCTCTCCCTTCATGCGCTTGTCCATGATGGCCTTGATCTGTGCCTCGGTGACGCCCTCGGGCAGCTTCACGGTCCTGCCATTCGGCATGGTCATGGTGTTGCCGGCCGCGGCCGTGCTGTCGCCGGCTTTCGGCGTGGACGCGCCGAGGGAGGTCCGGCCGCTTCCGCTGTCGGCCGTGGCGGTCCGGGCCTGGTCGGCCAGCTCCCGTTCGACGGTCTGGGCATCTAGGCCCAGCACCTGCGCCGCCGACGCCACGTCACGCTGGGTGCGGAGCGACGCGTTCGGGATCGCGAGCACGCTGTCCCGGCGACCGACGTGGATCTCGACTTCGCTGTTCATGCCGGGCTTGAGCAGCTTCTCGCGGTTCTGGATGCGGATGAGCACCGGGAACATCGTGACGTTCTGCTGCACCTCGGCCTGCGGCTCGATCTTGAGCACTTCGCCGTCGAAGGGGCGGTTCGGGAATGCGTCCACCGTGACGGTGGCCCGCATGCCCGGCTTGATCTTGCCGATGTCGGTTTCGTCCACCAGCGTCTTGACCTGGACCAGGTCGAGATCGGCCATGGTGAGCAGGACGGTACCCTCGCCCACCGCGCTGGTCGGCGACGTGATCACGGCGCCGCGCGAGACCGCCAGCGAGATGATGGTGCCGTTGATGGGCGCCCGTACCTTGGTGTCGTCGAGCTGATCCCGCGCCGTCTCGACCGACACTTGCGCCCGGATCACCGCCGACTTGGCGCTGGCGTAGTCAAGCGAAGCCTGCTCGTGCTCTTCCTGGGTGATGGACTTGGACGCGAAGAGGCCATCTGCCCGGCGCTTCTTGGATTCGGCGTTGGTGAGCTGGGCCCTGGCCACCTCGAGATCAGCCTGTGCCTGCGCCAGGTTGTTGCGGGGCACGCGCTGGTCCACTTCGACCATGAGGTCGCCGCGCTTCACTTCCTGCCCGGTCTCGACATGGATGTCGAGGATTTCGCCCGAGGCCTTGGATTTCACTTCGACCACGGTATCGGGCTGCACGGTGCCCGCCGCCTGCGCCGACACGACGATGTCCCGATGCTCCACGGGCACCGCCTGGTAGGCCACCTGCTCCTGCTTCTTCTTGCAGCCCGCCACGACGAGAAGGGCCAGCAGGCTCGCGATAACAGTACGATTCGACATCAATGCTTTCCCTCGGTAAGAAAGTCCTGCTCGACCTGGCCGTCCTTCAGGTGGACCTGGCGGTCGGCGTGTGCGGCAATGTCGTGTTCGTGGGTTACCAGCACGATGGTCTGGCCCCCGCGGTGCAATTCTTCAAACAACGCCATGATCTCGACGCTGGTGGCGCTGTCCAGGTTGCCGGTCGGCTCGTCGGCCAGCAGGATGCTGGGCTGGTTGACGAGGGCGCGCGCCACCGCCACGCGCTGGCGCTGACCGCCGGACAGCTCGTTCGGCCTGTGGTGCATCCGGTCTGCCAGGCCGACCCGCCGGAGCGCTTCGGTCGACATCTCCAGCCGCTCCCGGGACCCGATGCCGGCGTAGATCAGCGGCAGCTCCACGTTGTGGAGCGCCGACGCGCGCGGCAGCAGGTTGAAGGTCTGGAAGACGAACCCGATCTCCTTGTTCCGGATGCGGGCCAGCTCGTCGTCGCCCAGTTCGGAGACGCGGTGGCCGTTCAGCCAGTACTCGCCCGCCGTGGGGCTGTCGAGGCAGCCGATCATGTTCATGAAGGTGGACTTGCCCGAGCCCGACGGCCCCATGATGGCCACGAACTCGTTGCGGCGGATGGTGATATCCACGCCCCGGAGGGCGCGCACCACCTCGCCACCCATGTCGTATTCACGCTGGAGGTTGCGCACCACGATCACGGCGTCTCGCGGGACGTCCGCCGGCAGGAGCGCCATGCGCTCCCCGGTATCAGTCACTGCCATCATAGGCTTCGTCCGATCAGCGCTTCGATCTGCGCCTTGGCGCGGAGGTAGCTGAAGCGGGCATTCACCGCGTCTACCTCTGCCTGGTCGAGTGCTTCCTGCGAGGTCAGAATATCCACGATGGTAGAGGCGCCCAGGCGGTAGCGTTCCTGCTGGACGCGGAGGTCCTCCTCAGCCGCCCTGACGCTGACCTGGGTGATTTCGATCTGGGTGCGGGCCGCATCGAGGGTGGCCAACTGTGATGTCAGGCTGGCCGACACCTGCCGAGCCGCGTCCGCGGCCTCGGCCTCGGCGGTCAGCGAGGCATTTTCCGCCGAGTTGATGCTCTGCTCCCGCTGGAACCGGTTGAAGATCGGCCAGGAGAGCGAGAGGCTCGCGCCCCGGCTGTCATAGAAGCTGTAGTCGCGCGAGCTGCTGCCGCTCAGCCCGAGGTTGCCGGAGAGCGAGAGCGTGGGCCAGTAGCCCGAACGCGCACTGGTGATGCCGGCGCGGGCGGCAGCGGCGCTGGCCTGGGCTGCCTGGACCTGGGGCGACGCCGCCTCCGCCTCAGCGCGGAGTGCCGCCGTGTCCAGTGGTGCGGTCATCACATGGGAAAAGCTCGAGTCGTCTGCGGCGGCGACCCGGCCCGTCACGCCGATGAGCCGCGCGAGGCCCGCTTCGGCCGTCGTGAGCGACGCCTGGGCCTGGATCAGCTGCAACTGGGCCGTTCCCAGCGTCACCCGTGAGCGCAACGAATCGGAACGGGTGGCTGACCCGGCGTTCAGCTTGTTGATGGAGACCTTGAGTTGCTCTTCAGCGCGGTTGACGCTGGCCTGACGGACGTTCACCAGCTCGGCAGCGGCACGCGCATCGAGGAACTGGTTGGTCGTGGTGAGCCGCTGCTGATAGCGGGCATTGACCAGCGATGCATCGGCCGCAGTCTCGCTGGCGCGGGCCGACTTGGAGTCAGCGCTGCGCTGGAAGCCGTCGAAAAGCGTGATGCTCGACCGCAGCGACGTATTGATGCTGCCGCTCGAGCTGCCCACCGCGAGGCCGGTGTTCGGATCCACACGGGACGGGACGCCGGAGTAGTTCTGGTTACCGGTCGCGCTCAGGTCGAGGCTCGGCAACCAGGCGCCCTTGGCGCTGCGGACGCGCGCCGAGGCGTTGTCCACCGCGGCTTGCGCCTGGATCACGCCGGGCTGGGTGCGCAGGGAGAGAGCAATGGCCTCCTCCAGCGTCACGGTGGGCCGCGTGCTGTCCGGGGACTGGGCTGCCAGCGGCGACGCCGCGGCCATGAGGGCAAGTACCAGGAGCTTAATGCGCATTTCTGCCATTCGAGGTTGAGTCGTTCCGACGACCGAGGTCGGCAAATTTCTGCTGCTGCACAGGAGTCAGCTGCAGCCGGATCTCCGAACGGATCTGCTGCCGAAGGGTTTCAAACGGCGGTGCCACCGCGGCACGCAGCGAATCCATCGTGGGCCGATGCCGCTCCAGGATGCCCTTCACGCTGTCGCGCTGGGACGGCGTCAGCGACAACCGGTGGCTCAGGAAATTCAGGTAGCCGCCCTGATGACGGCTATCCGGCGTCACCAGGTGAAGCCCGCTGCGTTCAGCGACCGTCAATCCACCGACTCCCACGACCAATCCGGCGAGAAAGACCGAGATCAGCAGCAGGACGGCGTTGCGTCGGGGACCGGTCATCTAGCGGCCCTCCACCACGGCGGCGAGCAGGTTGTCGGCGCTCGACGCCTGCACCGACGAGAACAGCGCGGCCGGCAGATCGGCTGACCGGACCGCATCGGCGAGCGACGCCTCCGTGGTCCGGGCGGGGGCGAGGCGCAGCCACATCGAAAAAGCCAGCGCCAGTATCACCGCGGCGACCAGGCCGGGCCGAAGCCAGGCGTTGAGCACATCCCAGCTCGAGTTGCGCGGCTCTGCCGCCAGCAAGGCCAGCGTGCGCTGCACGAAGCCGTCATGGGCCGGCACGCCGAGCCCCTGCCGCAGCAGCCGGCCCAGTTCCTCATCTGGTGCGTGGTCAAACGGATTGGTCATTGCCCCACCTCCAGGAATGACGCCAGGTCAGCCCGCAGTGCCCGTCGTGCATGGAAAACATCCGATCGTACCGTGCCTTCCGGCACTCCCAGCGCTTCCGCAATTTCCGCGTGCGCATACCCTTCAGCATCAAACATCGTGATTGCGATCCGCTGGCGCTCTGTCAGCCGGGTCAGCGACCTGGCCAGTCGTTCCCGGAGCAAGGACCGGTCGGTGTCGTGATCCGGTCCCCGATGCTGGTCGGCGGCGGCCGGCGACAGCTGCTCGGTATCGCGGACCACCCGGCGCCGTCCCAGATCGCGTGCCGCATTGAGCACGATCCGCATGAGCCATGGCCGGAAAGGGCGCGCCGTATCGAACCGGTCGATGGCACGCCACGCCGCCAGAAAGCCGTCCTGGGCTGCATCGTCAGCGTCATGCTGGTTGCCGAGTAGGGCCCGGGCGACGCGCCGCGCGGCCGGGGCATATCGCTCCACCAGCTGGCCGAACGCGTCTCCGTCGCCCTGAGCCGCCCGGTCGGCAAGTTCGGCGTCGGTCACAACTGAGGTACGCATCGAGGCTGAAAAACGTTGACTGGAGGCGCTGGAGGGGTCAGTGGTCGGCCCGACGGCGGAACGCCGCCAGGCCGGCGCTGACCGCCAGCCAGACGCAGAGGACGCCGAAGGCGTAGGCGGTAAGTCGGGGCAGGAAGAGGAAGAGCGCGGCCAGTACCACCAGCGCGAACATCGCCGGGACAAACACCGAGCGGCGCGCATGTGAAGCCATGAGGCGGACGGCGACCGTCGCCCGGCGGCGGCGCTCCCGCCTGCTGGGCTGATACGGACCTCCTTCGGCCGGCGCCTCGCGGGCGAGCACGGACGGCAGGCGCTGGCTGAACCGCGGCGGTCCCCGGACCGGCCGGCGGAGCACCTCGCTGGACCGCGAGATGTCCACCCGGAACTGCTGCTCGAGGGCGGCGGCAAGGTCTGCGTCTTCAATCAGTGCGTCCAGCTCGTAGTTCCCGATCAGGCTGGCGGGGTTGAGGTTGCTCGATCCGATCCGCACCCAGCGCCCGTCGACCACGATGGTCTTGGCGTGCAGCATCGGACCTTCCCACTCGAAGATCCGGACACCGCTACGGAGCAGGTCGCGATAGCCGATCCGGGTCAGGTTGCGCAGCAGCGGGATGTCACTGGAACCCGGGACCAGAATCCGCACGTCGACACCGTCACGGGCGGCATCGCGGAATGTCTGCAGCAGGCGCTGCGGCGCCAGGAAATATGCATCGGTAACCCAGAGGCGCTCGCGTGCACCGGTAGCCAGCAATTCAATGAGACGGTAGGCGCGCTCCCGGCCGGGTTTGCCCACCACGGCACGGACCATGGCATCGCCGCGGGCGGGGACCTCGGCCGCCGAGTCCCGCTCCTGGATGGTGCCGCCGGCGGCCGCCCAGGTGCCCCGGAAGGCCGAATCCAGCAGCGCAGCCGCCGGTCCTGCGATGCGCACGGCCGTATCGCGCCAGGGCCGGCAGTCATCCGCACAGTTGCCGGTCCATTCACAGCCGATGCAGAGTCCGCCAATCACGGCATCCCGTCCGTCGGCCGCCACCAGTTTCCGGTGGTCGCGCGACAGGATCGTGAACGGGTCGAGCAGCCGGGGCGGACCGAACGCGTGCACCTCGCAGCCGGCGTCGCGCAGAAACTGCCAGTAGCGCCGGCGGGTGCCGAACGAGCCGAGCCAATCGTAGATCACCCGTACCCGCACACCCTCGCGCGCCTTCTGCGCGAGTTGCTTCGCGAAGCGCCAACCCTCGCCGTCGCTGCGGATGATGTAGTTCTCGAAATGGATCCATTCGGTGGCGTTGGCGATGACGTCGTGCATGGCGGCGTAGGCCGTGGGGCCGTCCACGAGCAGCGCCACGGCGTTGCCCGGGACCGGGCGCGCACCGGAGGCACGGCTCACGGCGGTATCGACCGCACGAGTCTGGGCGCTCATCCGCGCCAGTGTCATGCCTGACCCAGGCCGAGCGCTGCCTCATGCGGCCGCAGCGCGGCGATGACGAAGGCGATGTGTTCGTCCAGCGGCACACCCAGCTCATCGGCACCGAGTCGCACGTCCTCGCGGTTGACGCCGCGCGCAAAGCCCTTGTCCTTGAGCTTCTTCTTCACGCTGGAGACCTCGAGGTCCGCCAGGCTCCGCGACGGACGCACCAGCCCGCACGCGACGAGGAAGCCACAGAGTTCGTCCACGGCAAAGAGCGCCCGCGCCATGTCGCTGTCACGGGGAACCCCGGTGTAGGTGGCATGCCCGAGAATGGCGCGCAGAATGTCCCGGTCCACGCCGCGCTCCTCCAGTACGCGCACGCCTGCTGCCGGGTGTTCTTCGGTGGCGGAGTGCGCATCGTTGGGAAAGCGTTCATAGTCGAAGTCGTGCAGGAGGCCGGCAAGTGCCCAGCGATCCGGGTCACCGCCGTATCCCGGCGCCATGGCCCGCATGGCGATTTCGACGGCGTACATATGGCGGCGCAGTGCTTCGTTCGCCGTATACTGGTGCATCAGGGCCAGGGCCTCGTCGCGTGTCATCATCATGGCTCTAAGGTACATGGGGGCCCGGAAACACGAAAACACGAGAAGGGGTCTTCTCGTGTTTTGGCGTGTGCATGGCTGGGACCTCAGGGCAGCGCAGGTACGCTCGTGCCGTATCTGGCATTGACCGCCGCGATCACCTGGTTGGCGATGAGCTGCTGGGCCGCGCTGGACGGATGGAACCCGTCGAGCGAGAAGATCGGGCCGAACGTGACACTGCCGCCGCTGAGGGCCTGGCTGATGTCGGGGAAGGCGGGAATGGAGCCGTCGGCCCGGAGCGCCGCGAAGGGAACGTTGATGTCGAATACCGCCCAGTCGTGCTCATTGGCTACCGCGGTGATCACCTCGTTGTCGGCCTGGACTGCCGCGACGATGTTGGCAAGTTCCGACGGGAGGATGACGTCTGCATCTACACTGCAGTCGAGCGTGGTCGCCGCGCCCTGCGCTGCCGCTGCGATCCTGGGGAGCCCCTTGGTCCACGGTACCAGCGTCTGATCGCCAGGTGCGCCGGGGACCGCCGCATCGGGCGCGCAGTTGTTGCTCACGGTGAAGGTCGGAGGAAAGGCGGCCGGCGTGCTGAAGCCGCAGAGCGGCTGGTTCTTGATGCACCAGTAGGTGCTGCCGGTGGAGACGTAGGGCACCGATGCCACGTCAGGAATCGTGAACAGCACGGCCTGCGCGCCGGTGGCGGCGATGCTGTCCGCCAGCTCCCGGTACTTGGCCGCGAACGCGCTGGGCGATGTCACTTCCGCCGGGTCACCGGGGTTGGTGCTGGAGATCACCGCACCCAGCACGTCGTTCGGTCCGATCTCGACCGAGACGAAGGTGGGTTTCTCCGCCATGAGCCACTGCACCTGGGTGCGTCCGCCGAGGAAGAACTGGGTGAGGCGCGAGTAGCTGCCCAGTCCCGAAGCGGTGTTGCTGAACGCGTCGGCGACATCGAGGCCCGGGACCGCGAGGTTATTGAGGTACGCCGGCAGCGGCGTCTGCCGCAGGTCGCACGGCTGGGAGTCGGGCTGGTTGCCCAGGCGCTGCTGGGTCACGTTGTTGACGAGTGGGGCGGGGCAGCCGCGGCCCGCAAGCGAGGGATAACTGAAGGGAGTCCCTGCCTGCCTGGCAAACAGCACCGCGAATGACGCGCGCTGGGTGCTGTCGTTGATGCCGCCCGACTGGAAGCCGGCGGCGATGCTGTTACCCAGCGAGATATAGCGGTAAAAGAGTCCGTCATTGTTGGTGGCGGAGGTAGGCGGCTCCACCGACTGGTCGGCACGGCAGCCCGCGAGCATGGCGGCGAGAACGAGAGCGGCCGCCGAGTAACGGAATGTCATCGAGGCTCTCCCGGGATCAGAATGTGTAGCGCAGCGTGGCGCCCACGAGGTGTGCACGGAACTGATAGAGGCCGTTGGTGTTTTCGGCTGGCGTCAGGGTCGGATCGAGCGGCACCGTGCGACCGCGGCGATCGCCCTGGTCTATGTACTGATAGGCCAGGTCGACGCCCAGGGCGTCGGTGATCCGGGTACCGAAGCCGACGGTGAAGGAATTGCGATTGCCTTCCGGCAGGTTGGGAGTGACGTTCTCGTCCGGGGCGGCCCCGTTGTGGGTGTAGAAGCCGGCGCGCACGATGGTCGCCGGCGAGATGCTGTACTCCGCGCCGAACCGCCAGGTATACGCCCGCTTGTAATTCCCCTGCAATTCGTCATTGGGCAGGTGCTCGAGTGCCACCGTGAGCGAGTCGAACACGGTCCAGTCGGTATACTGGAAATCCGCAAGCAGATTGACACGGTTCAGGCCGCGGTAGGACGCCCCCAGCACCAACTGGGCCGGCAGCGTCAGCGACGTCGTGGCGGTCTGGCTCTGCAACGGGCCGCTGCCGGTGAACTGCGGAGCGAGGATGGCATCCATCGGGGTGCCGGCTGGTGCGCCGAAGGGATTGCCCGCCGCAAGGGTCAGGCCCGTGGGCACCTGGGTAAACTCGGCCGTACCGTGGTCAAAGGTGACCTTCTGTCGCAGCATGTAGCGTGCGCCCACCGTGAGGTCTCTCAGGACATCCGCCTGCAGGCCGAAATGCGCACCGTACGCGGTGCTGTTGGCATGGAGTTCTGCATCCGCGAAGTCGGTCCCGGCCGGCACCCCGAGCATGGCAAACGTTACGCCGGGCTGGGCGATCTGCTGGGAGAGATCAATCCGGCGCTCGAGGCGGACGTGCACGAACGTGATGTCCATGCCGGCGCCGGCCCGCAGCCAGGGTGTCACCTTCCCGGCGACCGTCGGCTGCAGATAGATGGCCGAGATCTTGTTGTGATAGCCCAGGAAGCGGGCTTCCGAGGTGGCGGGCCAGTCGGTGGTGAGGCCGTAAGGGACGAAGACGCCGAGGCCGGCCGTGATGCGATCGCTCAGCGGCCGCACGACATAGCCATGGGGCACCGGGTACATCTTGTCGTTGAGGTCGGATCGGAGTCCGGTCAGGTCGTTGGTGAAGCCACCGCTGACGAAGATGCCGGTTCCGCCGACGCCTGCCTGGGTGCTGGTGGCGCTGGCAATGCCGGCAGGATTGAAGTAGATGCTGGATCCATCAGAGCATGGGCTGGCGACGCCGGTGCCGGCGCGCCCCATGACGCAGGTGCCCTGCTCGTAGACCCCGTACCCTTGTGCCCGGGCGGGGCGGGATGAGAGTGCGACTGCGGCCGTGGCACTGAGAGCGGCGGCCAGGAAAGTCCGAGTACACCCCATGAGTAGGTCTCCCGTGAAGAGGTGCAGGAGGAGGCAGGCCTTCCCAATCTGGCCGCCGCCGTTTCAAGGACGATTGAAGAACTCCTGAAGAAAGCTACGCCCCGCCCGGGGAATCGCGGAAGTCCTCGGCGCGGCTGGCGGTCAGCGGGACCTCGGTAACGCTGGTCCCGTCGAGGGTGATTTCAAAGTGGTAGCGGCCTGGTTGGGCGAGCGGCACGTCAAAGACCAGGACTGCGCCGGCCTCGACATCCACCACTCCGGCGGGCGGCTCGCCGAATTGCACGGTGCCTTCGCCGCCGAGCAGCACGGTGCCTGCTTCGTCCAGGAAGCGGATCTGGAGGGTATGCACGCCGATCTCGGTGCGGCGGCCGCGCACCCGGAGCACCAGGTGGGTGCGCGGGTGCACGGTGGGAAACTGCTGTACCCAGACATGCTGGAACATGCCCAGGACGCTGAGCTTGCCGTGCTGGTCTATCAGCGCGTAGTCAGCGGCGACGGCGAAATCAACCTGCAGCGGGCGAGACCCGGATCGAGTTGATGAGGTCGTCCTTGCGGATGGCGTTCACCACATCCATGCCGTCGCTCACCTGGCCGAAGACGGTATGCTTGCGGTCCAGGTGCGGCTGGGGGGAGTGGCAGATGAAGAACTGGCTCCCGCCGGTGTTGCGACCCGCGTGCGCCATGGACAACGTCCCGGCCACATGCCTGTGGGTGTTCCGGTCGGTCTCGCACTTGATGGTATAGCCGGGGCCACCGGTCCCGACGCGCGGATTGGATGGGTCGCGGGACAGCGGGTCCCCGCCCTGAATCATGAAATCGGAGATGACGCGGTGGAAGCGCGTGCCGTCATAGAAGCCCTCGTTGGCGAGCTTCTCGAAGTTGGCGACTGTGCCAGGCGTTTCGTCGTCGAACAGCTCGGCGGTGATGGTCCCTCGGGCGGTCTCGATGATGGCGGTTTTCGACACTGCAGACCTCATGGCAGAATGAACGGAAGCGAATGTCGGAATCTAGCCATGCTCCATTCCCCGCGCTCCACCACCCGGCGGGCGGTTCCGCGCAGGAACTCGCGCCGGATGGCCCGGCCGGTGGCGGAGCCTGCCATGACGGAGCGGGCGGTCCAGCAGAATTTCGCGTCGTTGAACAGGCTTCCCGCGCCGTAGTAGGGGATGTGCTGCGCGGCGGTCCGCGCGATCCGGCGTTCGGCATGGCTCAGTGGCGAGAGGTATGGCAGCGCAGCGAGGTCAGCCAGGTCACTGAGCGCCTCATCGTGCAGCAGCTTGGTGCAGGCGATCGCAAAACGCTGGAGCAGCGCCTGGCGCTCGTGGGTTGCCGGCTCCGTGCCGGGAGGGAGGTAATCGCCGAGCGGGAGCTCCGCATGCAGCCGGCGGAAGATCTGCTGGTCGTACTCGAGCCACTTCAGGAGCTGCCTTGCGGCATCGAAGCGATCCTGGCTGCTGCCCCGCTCACCGGCGTGGCTCCGATAGATGAAGGGCGGTGGACCGCACACCGGGACAGCCGTGAAGTTCCGGGCGAGGCGGATCGCCATGTCGTAGTCCTGGGATCGGACCAGTACGGGGTCGAAGCCGCCGACCTGTTCGTAACACGCGCGCCGCGCCATCAGTGCCGCACCACCGAGGAAGTTCTGCTCCAGCAGCGGGAGCAGGAAGCCGCGTTCGATCAGCTCCGGCATGGCCGAGTGGCGGGTCACCGCACCGATCCGCCCATCCGGTCCGCTTGGCGCGTAGGCGAAGGGGGCGTAGCTGAATCCGGCGTCGGGCGATGCCTCCATCGGGGCGACAAAGCGCTCGAGGCATTCCGGCAGCGCGACGTCGTCATCGTCGAAAAACCAGACGTAATCACCGGTAGAGTGCTCGAGGCCGACATTGCAGGCGACTGGCTTGCCGCGCTGCGGCGTCGTAACGGCGGTGAGCCGCGCGCCGTAGCTGGCGAGGAGATCGCTGGTCTGGTCCGTGGAGCCATCGTTGATGACGATCAGTTCAGCGGGCGGGAGGGTCTGGGCCAGCAGGCTGTCCAGGCATTCGCCCAGCAGTGCAGCCCGGTTATATGTGGGCACGACGACCGTCACGCGGGGTCGGGCTGCTCGCTTGCCGTGCATGATCTCTCGGCGACGTGAGTGGACGTACAGAGTGATAGATTCTGGGTGCGAGCCCGTCTTCGTTCGCTTGCGCGGCAATTGGCTCGCTCGCTACCGCACGCTTCGGCGGGACTCTCGCCCCTGCCCGGCGCAGTCGTCTCGCTCGCTACGGCGCGCTTCGGCGGGACCCTCGCCCCCGTGCCCGGTGCAGTCGTCTCGCTCGCTACCGCGCGCTTCGGCGGGACTCTCGCCCCTGCCACCCCACCCCGGGGTGCGAGCCCGCCTTCGCGCGTGGTAGCTTCGCTCGACCGTCGAGCCTCGCCTCAGCTCACATGCACCGTATGCATCATCCCGTGCATGAAGTGCGGCTTGCCGTCGGTGAAATCGGGGTCGAAACAGATCAACAGGTAGTCGCCCGGTGCGACGTCGGTCGTGAAATAGACCGGCAGGCTTCGAGTCAGGTCGGCCACGCCTCCCAGCGGGCGGCCGGGCGGCGGTCCCTCGGGCTTCCGCAGCCAGGCGAGCACGTCGTCGGCTGTCTTCCCCGGCGCAAGCTGGATCATGACCAGTTCGTGCGACTGACTGCTGGTGTCCGCGGTCATCACCTTGAACGTGTGCTTCCCTGCCGTGAGCGGAGTGGAGAGATCGAAGGCATAGCTGCGCAGCGTTACATCAATGTCGGCCACGGGCGGCGCCGCCTGGGGGCGAGAGGCCGGCACGACGGTCAGCGCGCGCTCCATGCCTTTCTTGTAATGGGGTGAACCGGCCGGCACATCCACGAAGCAGATCCACATGTAATTGCCCGGCGCCAGCTCCTGGGTCACGGTCGTGCTGTCGCCCGCCGCGACGGCATTGGGCCCGCCGACGGCCACGAGCCACGACGGGAAATTGACCTGCTGGGGAATGGCGGCAACGGCGTCCGTAAAGGTCTTGCTGCTGTCGATGCGCAGCAGCTGCGCGTGGTGCAGCCCCGGGCCGTCATTGATGAAGTGGATGGTAGTGAGGCCTGCCTCGACCGTGTCGGCTGCGTCGAAGGCAAAATCCTTCGCGTGCACCGTGATCTCCTGCGGAGCGGGGGGCGCTGCCGCAGCGATGGAATCTGTCACAGGCTTCTTCTGGCATGATGCTACTGCCAGTGCCATTGCAGCTGATGCTGCAATCACACTGACTCCATAACCATGCTTCATGGGGGCCTCGTTTGTGAGATGGTCGCGCTGCAGGAGGAATAATCGTGCAATCGGGAGCGGAAACTGTCAATCCGGCTGACGGCCGGAGGCCTCCGGCGCCGTCTCATGACCTGCGGCCAGCCACAGCCACCAGGACGCCCAGCAGAATCACCGACCCGGATGCCGCCAGGTGGCGGGTCAGGGCCTCACCCAGAAAGACGACGCTGCCGGCCACGGCGAGGACCGGGACCAGCAGCTGCAGGATGGCCGCGCGGGTGGCGCCCAGAGCTGGGAGGACGGCGTACCAGAGGACATAGCCGAGGCCGGAAGTGACGGATCCCGACACCACGGCGAGCAGCAACCCTTCCGGTGCAAGGTGCAGACTCCGGAGTTGCGCCAGCATCGGAAGGGCGGCGATGGGTACAGCCAGTGCAAAGTTGGCGGCGGTGGCACGCACGGGGGTCGTGACCCGGCCCCCGCGCAGGCTGTAAATGCCCCACGCGATGCCGGCGATGCCCATGAGCGTGGCGCCGACGGGGTCCGGCGCGATCGCATGCGGCAGGGTGAGCCAGGCAAGCCCGCCAATGGCCACCACAAGTCCCGCGAATTCGGCGATCGTCGGAAACTCGGCGCGCGCCATGCTCCAGCCGATCATGGTGACCTGTACCGCACCGAACAGGATCAGGGCACCGACGCCTGCCCCGATGCGCAGGTATGCGAACGAGAAGAAGCCGGCGTATCCCGACAGCGCGAGCGCCGAGAGCCAGGACCCATCGCGCGGTGGACGAAAGCTGCCGCGGCTCCGCCATGCGACCAGGAGTGCGAGGATGGCGGCACCGCTGGCGATGCGGATCAGGGTAAAGGTTGCGGGATCCGCCAGTGACGTACGCAGCGCCGCGCGGCAGAGCAGCGAGTTGGCGGCAAAGGCGATGAGGGTGAGCGCCGTCAGCCAGGCGACCCGCCACCACCGGCGTCTGTCGGCGGAGCTCGTGATCACCTGGTACGCCCCGTGGCCAGCCGGCGGGGCAGGGTGGCGCACTTCCGGGAGGCCAGCCAGTATTGAGGTGGCAGCATTCGGCTGCCCCTGCAAGGAGGACGCAATGGCTCGCTGCGAGGTCTGCGGCAATGACTACTATCTGTCATTTGAAGTCATAGCCGCCGGTACGAAGCATGTGTTTGACAGTTTCGAGTGCGCCATCCACAAGCTCGCGCCGGTTTGCGCGCACTGCGGATGCAAGATTTCCGGTCATGGAATCGAGGCCGGGGAAACGTTCTTCTGTTGTGCCCACTGCGCCCGCGAGATGGGTGTGACGGAAGTGGTGGATCACGTCGGGGCGCACGTGTAGCAGCCGGAGCGCGGGGTGCGGGGCTCCAGGCGTCCGTACCCTGCATCCATTCAAGGCATGTACCTCGCCGTGGCCATCAGCGCAGAGGCGAGCAGCAGGAGCACGGCAACCGCGCGGGTATGGAACCCCAGTCGTGCCGAGCTGTGCTGCAGTTCCGCGCGTTCCTGATCGGAGGGCGGGTGGCCCGCGTCGGCCAGCGCCTTGGCGCGGCCCGCCAGATGCCCTGCTGCGCGTGCGACGAAGACGGCCCCCCAGATGAACCCGACGATGGCCACGGTGCCACCCCACATGAACGTCCTGCCCATGCTGGTACGCATCCACTCGCCGCTGGTGGCCGATACGTGGAGCCATGTGAGCCCCAGGCCGGCCAGCACCGTGATGATCGCCATGGTCATCATGTAGCGGGGGACTTTCCGGACCCGGACAAGATGATCGATCATTGCGCCGCCCGTCGGTCCCAGCGCCCTGGCGGTGGGGCCGATGAAGAAGGCCATCATGACGAGCGCACCCACCCACAGTATGCCGGCCACGATGTGAAACAGCCGCAGGACGTCGAACAGCGTACTCATGGCAGGTCACTCCGTTTGATTGAAGGTCGGTTCCCGGGTACCGAGGAACTACCGCTGGAGGGCCCGATCATCGAGCGCCACGCGTGAGAATTGGCAGCAGGAACGCTTTCGGCGGGACGACGGCATCGAGCCGCGTCATGCACCCGCTGCCAGGCGGCGGAGCATGGCGATCTGTCCGGCATGATAGATCGTGTGCTGAAGTACTCCATGGAGCAGCACGTACACATTGTAGGGCATGCCGCTCACCGGCTCGAACAGGCGCGTGGCGGGCGTAGTCGCGATGGCGGCCATCAGCGCGGCATACGTCCGGCTCAGCCGCGAGACGGTCTCACGCCATGATTCGGACGGCGGGAGACTCCAGTCCCCGCTTTCGGGCAGATACGTCTCGCCCTGCAGGCGGCGATGCGACGCGTCGAGCCAGAAGGTGGCGTGGGAGGCGAGTTCCTGGATGGTGTGGGCATCGGCTGCCGGCCGCCAGGCCGCCGAGCGGTCATCAATCGACGTGAGCAGTGTTGCGATCGGCGGTCCAAACCAGGCGTCGCCGTTCCAGGCGCGTTCGAACTGGTCATGGATCCGGACGAGCTCATCCGCGGGCGTTCCGGCTGCCGCAGCTGCCATCGCATTGTCCTCCGGCTACTTGTCGTGGGACCGCACCGGTCCCTACCATAGTAGAGGATAAACGGCGGGAAACGCCAGCCGGGCAGGACGAACGGGGCCGGTTGCGACCCGGACCGTCAATCACCTGTTGCCAGGAATGGAAATGCGCCTGCCCCCATGCTCGGCCCTTCTCGCGGTCGCCGTCGCACTGGCGGCCGTCCCTGCGCTTCAGGCCCAGACGGTCATTCTGGTACGGCACGCCGAGAAGGCAAGTGTACCGGGGAATGATCCGCCGCTGAGTCAGGCGGGGACGGCGCGTGCCGAAGCGCTGGCGGCCGCGCTGGTGGATGCGGGGGTAAGTCACGTGATCGTAACGTCACGGCAGCGGACCGCATTGACGGCGGCCGTTGTGACGCGGGACCGGCACCTCACACCCGTGGCGGTGCCGCTGGGCGATGGTGATTCGGCGCATGTCGCGGCCGTGGCGGCGGCGGTGCGCAAGGTGCCCCGGACCGATGCCGTGCTGGTGGTAGGTCACAGCAATACGATCCCTCGCATCATCGCCGCGTTGGGCGGCCCCACCCTTCCGGATCTGTGTGACGCGGAGTACGCGACCCTTTTCGTGCTGGAGCTGGACGCCCGTCCGGTCCGGCTGATCCGGGCGCACTATGGTGCACCGGATGCGCCCGATGCCGGCTCCTGCACCAACCAGATGGAGAAACGCTGATGCCCTGCCTTCTCGCCGCGCTGGCGCTGGCGGTGCCGCGCCTTGTCATCGTGCTGCTCTGGCTCCTGACTGGCTGGTTTCACGGTGTGTTCTCCGGAATCCTCTGGCCAGTGCTGGGGTTCATATTCCTTCCCACGACACTGCTCTGGTATTCGGCTGTCCAGCACTGGTTCGGCGGGCACTGGGGTCTCTGGTCGGTGATCGGCCTCGTGATCGCACTGCTGATCGACCTGTCACCGGCACGGGGCCGGCGGGCGGAATCGCCGTGAGGCGAGGCACGCCATGCAGGCCGGACGATGGAGGTGACCGTGATGCCGGAGCGCGCGAGAGGACCGGGGGTACATATTCGCCCGGCGGCCGCCCCTGACCTCCCCCGCTGGGCCGAACTCCGGAGCGCGCTCTGGCCGGGGGAGGCGCCGGCGGAGCTGTGGGCCGAGGCCGAGGCGCACCTCGCCGGCCGCGCCCGGCTGCTGGAGGCGGTGCTGGTGGCCGAAGATACGACCGACGGCGTTATCGGCTTCGTCGAACTTTCACGACGTCCCTACGCTGAAGGGTGCACCACCACTCCAGTGGGCTTTCTCGAGGGGTGGTACGTGATGCCGGAGCATCGGGGACGCGGGACAGGACGGGCGCTGGTCTCGGCGGCGGAAGCATGGGCCCGGAGCCAGGGATGCATGGAGTTTGCTTCCGATACGACATTCGAGAATGCTGCCGGCGCCGCGGCTCACCATGCCCTGGGATTCGAAGAGGTGGAGGTACTGCGCTGTTTCCGGAAGCCCCTGGGCGGGTGACATCGGGGTGGGCTGCCAAGTCTCTCGCGAGGTGGGACACCATGCAGGTCGGGATTATCACATGTCCGGAATGTGGCAGCCGCTCGGAGGAGCCCATGCCGGAGAACGCCTGCCTCCGGTTCTTCGCGTGCCCTGCCTGCCACGTGCTGCTCAAGCCGGCAGCAGGTGATTGCTGCGTATTCTGCTCGTATGGCGATGCACCGTGCCCGCCGATCCAGCGCTGCGGGGCCGATCCCTCCGATTCTCCGCTCCCATGACATCGCGGGGCCGGCGGCGCGAGGCGCTGTTCGAGCCGCTCACGTGGCAACGGATGCTGCTCTACCTGACGGAAGCGGTCGCGGTGTTCGTGCTGCTCTACATCGGCTTCCTTGCTGTCGCCGCTTCCCGAACCGGCTACACCTGGCGGGAGATGGACTGGAACAGCAGCGGCCACACCTCGCCGTTCGAGTTCCTGCGCAGCACCGGCGTCGGAAAGCGCGGGGTGGAGCACAACGGTCGAACCTGCACCGAGTATTTCGAAATCCGAAGCCGGCGAGCGCTCAGGGTGGACTGCCAGTAGCGCAGCCGCGAGATCTCGTCCGTTGCCGAGCCAACCCTCCGCCCCTATGCTTCGCCCTCCGAACGTGACGTTCGTTCTCCGGCCGCGGCTCTCCCATGCTTCGCAGCCGACTCGCATTCAAGGATTCCCGCGTGCCGTTTACCTCGCTCGACCTGCACCCTGACCTCCTCAAGGGCATCAAGGAACTCGGATTCGTCCGGCCGACGCCCATCCAGATGGATTCCATTCCTCCAGCCCTTGCGGGGCGGGATGTCCTCGCCTGTGCGATGACCGGTAGCGGCAAGACGGCGGCGTTCGTCCTGCCGATCCTGCAGCGGCTGATCGGTCGTCCCCGGGGTGTGACCAGGGCGCTGGTACTCACACCGACCCGGGAACTCGCGGCGCAGATCCTGGAAGACCTCAGCGACCTCGCGGTGCACACGCCCATCACCGGTGCCGCCATCTTCGGCGGCGTCGGCATGGGGCCGCAGGAGCACGCCTTCCGGAGCGGTACGGACGTGCTCGTCGCGACGCCGGGCCGCCTGCTCGATCATTTCCGGCTTCCGTATGCCAAGCTTGCCGGGCTGGAAGTGCTGGTCCTCGATGAAGCCGACCGGATGCTCGACATGGGCTTCCTGCCGGAGATCCGGAAGATCCTGCGGCACCTGCCGTCACCCGAGAAGCGCCAGACGCTTTTCTTCAGCGCCACGATGCCCGGCCCGATTCTCACGCTCACCCGCACGATGCTTCGCAATCCGGTCAGCATCAATCTCGAACGCGAATCGAAGCCGGCGGTCGGAATCACCCACGCCGTCTATCCGGTCCCGCAGGAACTGAAGTCAGCGCTCTTCCTGGCATTGCTGCAGGGAGGCGAGATGCGGGAGGCGCTGGTCTTCACCCGCACCAAGCACCGGGCCGACCGGCTGACGAAGTACCTGGTGCAGCATGGCATCGCGGCTGAGCGCATCCACGGCAACCGGTCGCAACCGCAGCGGACGCAGGCGCTGGCGGGGTTCAAGAGCGGCAAGTACCGGGTCCTGGTCGCGACCGATATCGCCGCGCGCGGGATTGATATCGAGGCACTCGGCCATGTGGTGAACTTCGATGTACCGAAGATGCCCGAGGATTACATCCACCGGGTGGGCCGCACCGCGCGGGCTGAAGCGGTGGGTGACGCGTTCACGTTCGTCGCACCGGATGAGGAGGCGGGGCTTCGAAGCATCGAGCGGGTGCTCGGCAAGCGGCTGCCACGTGTGGTGGTCCCCGACTTCGATTACAAGGCGAAAACCGGCACCGGCCTCGAGATTCCGCTGGCTGAGCGGATCGAGGCGATCCGCGCGAAGAAGAAGGAAGGCGGAAGCGGAGGCGGCCGCACAGGCACGCCGGGACGCGCCCAAGAAGCCGGCGCCGACCGGAGCGGGCCGGACCAGCCACCGGAGCCGGTCACGGTCGCGGCCACGCCGGCCGGGTGGCGGAGGCGGCAGGTAAAATCCGCCAGGTCGTACCTCGGGGTTAGATTGGGGGATCCGCCAAGGGCGGGTTCCGGGTTCCATCCGCCTGCGGGCATCAGCGCATCTGCTGCTGCCACCCATCCCGAGGTCCCCCATGAGTCGTCTAACGATCCAGCAGCATCATTTCAATCATCGTGGACGCGCGTTCCACTTCGTCGCGTATGATGGTCTGCCCGGCAACGCTGCCCAGGGCCGGGAAGCAACACCGTCGACCTGGTACCTCATGTCCGCTGGCAAGCGCTGGGAAGTAATGCCGGAAGTGTCGGCTCAGCCGGACGAGGAACGCGATCTGCAATTTGCCCACTGGCTCGATCAGCACGTGTTTGGCTGATCTTCCGCACCGATGGTCTGCCTGTCGCATCAGCCGCGCAGGGTCGCCTCCCACTCAGCGAGCGACGCCGCCGGCTGGCGACAGGTCGAACCAGTACAGAGGAACCCCGCC
>SMFG01000013.1_pt1 | contig 20848 bp, 19 predicted proteins | sample 2456131 | NCBI WGS metagenome assembly SMFG01 (sample SAMN10132612, study PRJNA489261) | soil metagenome | isolation source: day120 antibiotic-silt loam soil ammended with raw manure from dairy cow... | place: USA | collected 2015-05-01
GGTCGCCATCTCCGCGAGCGCACGGGTAGTCTGCTCCAGTTCCGACTGCCCCACCGCGGCCTCGGCCGCGCGGGAGGATAGCTGGCGGGTATCGTCGCGCATCCGGCGGGACGACTCGGCCACCCGCTGGATCCGCTCGTTCAGGGTCTGGAACGAACTTTCCTGGGTCGCCGCCATCTCGGCCACGCGGCGCGCATGCCGGCCTGCATCACCGGTGGCGCCGACGATCGCCTCGAACGCCCCGGCGGCGGCCGCGCTCACCTCCTCGACATCGGCCACCACCGATTCACCGATCCTCATCTGCCGGCCGACGGTGTCTACCTGATTCGAGACTTCGGTCACCAGCGATCCGGCTTCCCGGGCTGCATCCAGCGCGGCGGCTCACCGCGCCCAGCGAGGCGACCTGCCCTGAGCTTTCGCTCACGAACTCCTTGAACTGGATGAGCCGGCGCAGCGCGTCCGACACCACCGCCTGGTTGTGCGACGCCGTCTCGGCGGCCCTGGCACTCGCCGTGGCCGCCTTCGATCCCTCGGCTGCCATGCTCGCGGTGATGCCGCTCATCGTGTCGGTGGCGTCCTGCCCTTCCCGCACGAACGCGTCCTGGTCCCCGACCGTGCTCTCCACCGCGCGGGACACTTCGGCCAGTGCATCGGCGCTGTCCCGGAGCGAGTCGGTGGCGCGCTGCAGCGCGGCGACCTGGCTGCCGATCAGTTCCACCAGGCCCACCAGCGGGCGACGCAGCTCGGCGATGTGGATGGCGGTCGCGACCTGTGCCGCGACCGTGCTGAGCGCGGCCAGATCCTTGGCACGATAGATATTGCGCTTGAAGTGGTCCAGCTCGAGGGTGCCGAGCGTGTTGTCGCCGAAGCGGAGCGGATGGATGACCACGCATTGCACATCGGGATCCGGCCGCGTGAGTCGCGGATCCGCCCCGCCATTCCGGATATGCACGACCGTGCCGCTCTTCATGGCGTGTCCGCGGAGCGGAATGAGCTCGGCTGAGGGCACACTCCGATGCGGGCGCCCGATGGAGCTCCGATACATCAGCGAAGCGGTATCCGACTCCAGCCGATAGATCCGGAAGTCTCCCCAGTCGAGCAGGCGGTACGCCAGCCGCTCGATCTGTTCCAGCGAGTCCTGCAGCGTCACGTTGCTCGCAATGGCCATTTCCATCAGGTGGACCTTGTTGAGGTCCTCCGCGGCAATGGCCTCTTCCAGGATCTTGCGCGTCAACGCACCCAGCACGCCGAGCAGGAAGAGTACGGCGATCCACCCGACGACCTGGAGCGAGTACAGCGCCCCGGCAATCACCACGACACCGATGATCGTGATCAGGTAGGACACGACTTCCCAGCGCAGGATCAGGAGCTGCTCCTGCACCTCCAGCTTGCTGCGGATCAGCAGGGTGAAGTAGAAGAGCGCACGTCCGGTCACGAAGTACACCGCGAGCAGCGCGAAGCCCGCCGGGAGCAGGTTGACGTCGAGCCCGGGATTGCCCGTCAGCCGGAGCACCAGTGCGTAGATGCCGAACGCCGCCACGAAGGCGATGACTTCGCGGCCGGTATTGACCACGGCGGCCCGCATCTCCTTCCGGAGGACGAGCACGTCGCTGAGAAAGACGCCGAGCAGCAACGCCAGCACCGTGGGCGCCGGGCCCAGCACCAGGGCACCCACCAGCGCGGCCAGCGATGTCTGGGTCAGATAGCTGTACTTGCTGAGCCGGACCGGCGCCGCGCGGACCGCGACCGTACCGGCCAGCAGAATGGCGACGCCGAGCGGCCGGTCCATCCAGCGGGTATCCAGCAGCAGCGCCAGCCCGGCCGTGAGGAGCCCACCCGCCTGGAGCGTGAAGGCGTAGGTCCGCAGCAGTGCCGGCACCCGGATGGTCACGTGGTCTGCTCCATGGCGGCATGGAGGTCGTGGAGCAGGTGGTCGACACCGCTCGCGCCATCCCGCTCCAGGCGTTCGACCAGCGCACTGCCGACGACCACGCCATCGGCCATCCGCGCCACCGCGTGTGCCTGTTCGGGATCGGAGATGCCGAACCCCACCGCGATCGGCAGGCTGGCATGTCGGCGCACCCGGGCAACCTGGGCGGCGAGGTCTGTGGCCAGGTCGTGGCGGACCCCGGTGACGCCCAGCCTTGCGACGAGATAGAGGAAGCCGCGTGCATCCTGGGCGATGGTGTCCAGCCGAGCATCCGGCGTGGTTGGTGCGACCAGCCGGATGAGATCGAGGGCACTGTTCGCGACCGCGGCCTCGATGACCGGATCGGCACCGGCAGGCAGGTCCGTCAGCAGCAGGCCACGGATGCCGGCGGCCTCGGCGTCCGCGAGCAGCCGCGGCAGGCCATAGGCGAGCACCGGATTCAGGTAAGTGAAGAGCACTACCGGGCAGGCAGGGCCGACATCACGGATCAGATCCAGCGTCCCGGCGAGCGTCATCCCCTGTTCCAGCGCCACGTGACTCGATCGCTGGATGGTGGGTCCATCGGCAAGCGGATCACTGAACGGAACACCCACTTCCAGGATGTCGCCCCAGGTCGCCGCGGCGTGAAGCGCGGCCAGCGATGCCTGCCGATCAGGAAAGCCGGCCGTGAGATACGGCACCAGCGCTGCGCGCCGGTGCGCACGGAGCCCGTCGAAGGTCGGACTGAACGACTCAGACAAAGAAATCGCCGACGACGATGCCATGGCGGCCCGGGTTGGTGACCTTGACGATGGAGCGACGGAAGGAGCCGCCTTCATCCAGTTCGGCGAGATCCACCTGCTGGCCCGGCGGCGGAAGCATGGCGCCATCGACGTCGATCGCCAGGCGCACGAGCGGCCGGTTGAGCAGCTTGGAATCGGGATTGGGTGCGCTCACGACACCGACCTCGAGTGTATCGAGAATGACACAGGTTCCCACCGGGTAGATGCCGATCAGGTTGATGAAGGCCTTGACCAGGACCGGATCGTAGCCGCGGCGCGGGTTCTCCCACATTTCGCGCAGCACCTGATCCGGCTCGATCGGCACCGTCTGATAGCTGCGCCGGGTGGTAGCGGCGTCGAAGCCGTCCGCCACCGATACGATCCGCGAGAACAGGCCCACCTCGCGCGGGCGGATGGTCCGGGGATAGCCGCTCAGGTCCGTCTTCATGTGGTGCTCATGCGCCACCAGGATGGACCGATAGGGGATTTCCTCGTAGCCGCGCAGACTGAACAGCGTGAGGGCGCCGAACCACGGGTGCGCCTGCATGATGCGCCACTCGCGCTCGTCCAGCCCCGAAGTCTTGTTGAGCACATCCACCGGAATCCGCGCCTTCCCGATGTCGTGCATCAGCGCCGTCATGCCGAGGTCGTACAGCTGCAGCTTGGAAAACCCGAGCTTCTTGCCCAGCGCCACCGCAAAGATGCAGACATTGACGCAGTGCTGGAAGGTGTACTCGTCATAATCGCGGATGGTCGTGAGCCCCATCAGCGACGTTTCGTTGTTCAGTACCTGGTCCACGATGAGCTGCACCGCGCGCTTCATCTTCTTCACGCTGGTTGCCTTGCCAAGCCGGACGCTGGTCACCACCTCGCGCGCCACCGCCACGCCATGCGAGTAGGTGCGCTTCGCCAGCTCGCGCTGGCGCTGCTGCTCATCCACCGACTCGTCCGGCTGGCTGCGTTCCAGGTCCAGCCCGTGCACGCCGCTGGTGAAGAGCCGCTCGGCCAGCTCCTCGAACGGCTCCGCCGTGGTGCGCTCGGCAAGGCTGATGAGGATGCTCAGGAACGCCTGCCAGTCGCGGCGGGCAATGTCCCGGTGGATGTGCAGCACGCCGATCTCGAAGGCCCGGAGCGTTGCGAGGATGTTGCTGAACGAGGCGTAGTTGTCGAGTTCCAGCCGGAGCCGGGTCGAATTGACGAAGATGAAGTCGCCGGAAAGGCGGATCTCGAGCGCCGACTCCCGCTCCAGCAGGGTCGACGCCGCGTGGTCCAGGTCATCCAGCGCGCGCTGCACCGTGGCGTTCTCGACCGGATACAGCTTGAGGCTGCGCAGCGCCGTGTAGAGCGCGAGCAGCAGGCCGCGGCCGCCCGCGCGCAGTGCGCCTTCCTGGGGTGCGCCCTCGCTGATCGGCTGGGTCACGGCACCGACTCCCGCAGCGCCTGCTTCACCGCGTTGCGGACCACGAGCTCCTTGTCGTCCTGGGCGTGCTGGAGTACCTCGCGCGCGTCCGCCGTCCCGATCCGGCCCAGCGCCAGTGCGGCGCAGGCCCGCACCTCGGGCGACTCCTTCATCCGCAGCAGGCCGCGCCCGGCCAGCATACCGGCCAGCAGCTTGACGCCCGACGCGCCGGCAATCGCGCCATACGCTTCGAAGAACGCTTTCTTCTCCGACATGTCGAGATCCTTCAGGGTCTTGCCCTGGACCACGTTCTCCACCCGGCGGAGCGCGCTGCGGTAGCCCCGCCCGCCCAGCGCCTTGACCGCCGCCACGCGCACCGCGCGGTCGCCGTCGTCGAGCGCGCGGTCGAGGTGAGCCAGTGCGCCGGGCGTCCCGATCGCGTCGAGCGCCTGGACTGCGCCAAGGCGGATCGTGTCATCACGGTGGCCGAGCAGGTCGCCCAAACCGATCACCGCGCCCTGCAGCTGGAGACGGCCGCAGACGGCGACCAGCGCCGGCAAGGCCTCGCCCTCCATGTCGCCATCGGCGTTGCGCAGGAGCCGCAGCACCTCGGCCGAATTCTGTGACGCCAGCCGGTCCACGGTTTCCTCGAGCATGGTGCGCACCGTGCCCGAGTAGAGGCGCGGAAGCATGGCGAGGATGGGGCCGAGCGCCGCGGAGCGCAGCTCGCCCAGCACATCGCGCACGTCCTCGTCGCCCGGACGCATGGCGGACTCATCGAGCGATTGCACCAGCTGGCGCACGATCGCGGGCTCGCTCAGCCGGGCTTCGAATTCGCGTAGCCGCCCGCGCTGCTCCGGCGTCAGGTCCGCCGCCCGCTCCTCCAGCAGCCGGAATTCCCGCAGGATGGACGCGACCACCCGGAATTCCCCCTGGTTCAGGAGGTTGGGGAAGAGCGAATCGAGAATGTCGAGAATTTCCTGGCGGACCGCCGGAGCGCGCTCCATCTCGTACAAATCGTAGAGCGCAGCGAGGGCGCTGCCCCGCGCGTCGCGCGAGTATTCGTTCCGGACCGCCTCGATGACGTAGTTGATCTCCGACTCGTCGAGGAAGTAGAGCGTCCCATCGAAATCATCCAGGTCCACCGCGCCGGTGCGCGCGGGCGCCTCTTCCTCGACCGCCTGCCGGCGCTCCTCCGGCTGCACGTTCGCCGGCGGACTGTCCGAGGTCACCACCGGCGCGGCGTCGGTAAACGGCTCGGCGAAGATGTACGACACCCACTGGAACTCGCGCTCCCAGAGCAGGGTCAGGAGATCGTCCGGCGCGTCGGTCGTGAGGAAGCGCGCCCGGTTCACCAGTTCCAGCAACTGGCCGATTTCCTCCTGCTCCACGCCTTTCTTGAGCGTGAGTACGCGGAGGCCATCCTTGTACAGTGTCCAGGCCAGGCTCTCCGGCTTGCTGAGCTGGTGGTACACCACCTGGTCTTCCCAGATGAAATCGGTCTCGGCGACCGTCAGCGTGATCTCGTCCGTGGCGGCCCAGATGGGGCTGAACGCCTCCTGCACATGCTGGCTGGCACGCTGGTAGATGGGATTGTTGGGGAGGTACATCTGGAACGCACGCAACGCCTTCACGAGGCTGGCGAGCAGCTCCGCGATCTGGGAAGGCGGCAGAACGGCCGAGGCGGAATCGGCCACCGTCATGCGCGAGGCTCCATCAAGTGAGCGACGTGTTCCACGTCCTTGTCTCCCCTGCCGCTCAGGCAGACCAGTACCGTATGATCATCGGGCCAGCTGGCGGCACGCACCCAGGCGAGTGCGTGCGACGTCTCCAGGGCGGGAATGATCCCCTCCAGCCGCGCGACCGCGCCGAACGCAGCGATCGCTGCGTCATCGGTCACGCTTTCGTAACGGACTCGACCCGTATCGTGCAACTGACTGTGCTCCGGTCCCACGCCCGGATAATCGAGGCCGGCCGACACCGAATGCGCCTCCGACACCTGGCCGTCCCTGTCCTGCAGCAGGTAGCTGAGCGCGCCATGCAGGACGCCCGGACGCCCCCGGCCCAGGGTGGCCGCGTGCCGCGCCGTATCAATGCCTTCGCCGGCTGCTTCGACGCCCACCAGCACCACGTCGTCATCAAGAAATGCGGAGAAAATGCCCATGGCATTGGACCCGCCGCCCACGCACGCGACCACGGTTCCGGGCAGCACACCGTACGCCGAGAGCATCTGTTCGCGTGCCTCTCTCCCGATGACCGACTGGAAATCCCGCACCATCCGCGGATAGGGATCCGGGCCGACCACCGACCCGATGATGTAGTGCGTGGTCGTGACGGTGGTGACCCAGTCGCGCAACGCCTCGTTGGCGGCATCCTTGAGGGTGCGGGTGCCCGACTCGACCGGAATCACGGTGGCGCCGAGCAGTTCCATGCGAAAGACATTCAAAGCCTGGCGGCGGACATCTTCGGCGCCCATGTACACCACGCACTCGAGCCCGAAGCGGGCGCAGACCGTCGCGGTGGCCACCCCATGCTGCCCCGCCCCGGTCTCCGCGATGATCCGCCGCTTGCCCATCCGCAGCGCCAGCAGCGCCTGGCCGATGGCGTTGTTGATCTTGTGGGCGCCGGTATGGTTCAGGTCCTCCCGCTTGAGCAATACGCGGGCACCGACCTCCGCCGACAGCCTCGGCGCCGACGACAGCGCTGTGGGACGACCGGCATACTCCCGGCACAGTACGTCAAAATCGTGCCAGAATGCGGGATCTGCCCGAGCCCCGTCGTACAGCGCGGCCAGCTCGTCGAGCGCTGCGATGAGCGTTTCAGGGACGTAGCGGCCGCCGTATGGTCCGAACCGGCCGCCGACCGCAGTTTCAGGGCTGGGAATCGTCGCCACGCAGGGCCTCCAGGAAGCGCACTAGCCGGTCCGGATCCTTGACGCCAGGCGCGCGTTCTACTCCGGAACTTACATCTACTCCATAGGGCTGAACGAGGGCAACGGCTTCCTGCACGGTCTCCGGGGTGAGCCCGCCCGCAAGGATCATGGGAACGGGGTCAAGCCGCTCCCTCGCTGCCCGCGCCACGTCGAGCGCGAGCGCCACGCCCGCGCCTCCCGCACGCCCGTTCACTCTCGGCTCGACCAGTACGGCATCAGCATATTCCACCAACCGGGCAGGGTCGGGGGAGTCGCTCTCCGCCGTAAGGCATGCACTTCGCCAGACGACCAGCCCGGCCTGCTGGTAGGCCCGCGCCTCAGCGGAGGCTTGGCCGGCGTGCAGCTGGACGCCGGCAAAACCGCACCGGTCCCGGAGGCGGAGCACATCCTCGGGTCCGGCGTGCACGACGACGGCCATGACCGGAACGGAGCCGGCCGCGTCCACAACGGCCTGAATCTCCTGCGCGCTGGCCTGTCGCGGACCTTCATCGAGTATGACCCCGACAAAATCTGCTCCCGCCCGGACCGCGAGGTCCGCATCCGTGGCCAGCCGCAAGCCACAGATTTTCACTCTAACGGCCACGGCGTTCGACTCCTGTCAGCTCCGACAGCAGCGCGCCAGGATCCTCGGCACCCGACAACGCGCTGCCCACCAGCACCGCGTCCGCACCGGCCGAAGCCGCTGCCGCGACGCCAGGCCGTGATGCGACTCCACTCTCCGCCACAGCTACGCAACTGTCAGGCACCAGAGCTATCAATGAGAGCGCTCTCGGAACGTCCACGGTGAAGCTGTCCAGGTCCCGGCTGTTGACACCGATGACGCGGGCGCCGGCATCTCCCGCACGCGCGATCTCTCCGGCGTCGTGTGCTTCGACCAGCGCCGCTAACCCGAGCCCATCGGCAAAGCGGATCAAGGCCGCAAGCTGGCGCTGCGGCAGTGCTCGAACGATGAGCAGTGCTGCCGCTGCGCCGGCCGCCCGTGCTTCCAGCAGCTGATCCTCGCAGAGGATGAAATCCTTCCGCAGCACCGGGATCGCGACGGTCCCGACCACACGTTCGAGGTCCGCCAGCGAGCCGCCAAAGTATGGCTCGTCGGTCAGCACCGAAATGGCGGCAGCACCGTGCCCGGCATAGATCGCCGCCAGGCGCGCGGGGTCGAGATGTGGGTTGATGACACCGGCCGAAGGGGATCGTCGCTTGATCTCCGCAATCACCGCCACGGTCTGCCGCCGAAGCGCCGCCTCGAAATCCGGCGCTGCAACTGCGGCTGCGGCGCGCTCGAGCGCCGACCGGTGGGGGGCGAGGGCGCCTGCCCGGGTTCTGGCTGCCGCCAGGATCTCATCAAGGGTAACTGACACTTGTCCTTCGGGTGCCTTTCGGGTACACTACTTCGGGCTCTGTTCGGTCACCAGCTACAGGATGAACCCATGCCGCTCACCAAACGCCAGCGTGAAATCCTGGAATACCTGCAAGGTCATATCTCCCAGCACGGTTACGCGCCGAGCTTCGAGGAAATCGCCGAGCGTTTCGGATTTCAGTCCCTGGCCACCGTGCACGAACACCTCACCAATCTGGAACGCAAGGGATACATCCACCGTTCCTACAACGAGAGCCGCTCCATCGAGGTGCTCCCACCCCGCGGCACTGCCTCGGCGTCCGAAGTTCCGCTGCTCGGCAAGGTGGCGGCCGGCATGCCCATCGAATCGCTCATGCATGATGAGACCGTCGCCGTCCCCGACGGCATGCTGCCCAGGCGCGGGCCCAATTATGCCCTCCGGGTCCAGGGCGAATCCATGATCGAAGAACACATCATGGACGGAGACCTCGTGGTCGTGCACGGCAAGCAGACCGCTGAAAACGGCGAAATGGTCATTGCGCTGGTCAATGGCGCCGAGGCCACGGTCAAGAAGTTCTACCGCGAGGCCGGCGGGTGGATCCGCCTGCAGCCCGCCAATGCCAGCATGCAGCCGCTGCGGTTTCAGGAGCGCGATGTACTGATCCAGGGCGTGGTAGTGGGCGTCATCCGGAAGTACACCTAGCTCGTGCCGCTCGCCGCTGGCGCGGCCTGACGCAGCCGCTCCAGCGCCGCCCGCGCCGCCCCGGTCGCGAGCGCATCCCGTGCCCGTGTCACGGCCCCGGTGAGCGAGCACCCCGGATCGGAGACGTAGACGGCCGCGGCCGCATTCAGCAGGATGGCCGCCTCCTCCACGCCGGTGCCCCGGCCGTCCAGCACCGCTTCCAGCCGTTCCGCGTTGTACATCGGATCCCCGCCTGCCAGACCGTCGAGATGGTCGCACTCGAGGCCGAGTTCCGTCGGATCGAGCACCCATTCCGACACCGTACCATTCCGCACTTCCCAGACCAATGTCTGTCCCGACGGACTGATTTCATCCATGCCGGCCTCGGCATGGACCACCAGCGCGTGCGTGGTACCGAGTTCCCGCAGCGCACCCGCCAGCAGCGGCGCCCGATCCCGATCCGCCACGCCGACCACCTGACGGCCTGCGCCGGCCGGGTTTACCAGCGGTCCCACCAGGTTCATGATCGTGGGTGTCGCCAGTTCACCGCGTGTCGGCGCCAGGAATCGCATCGCTGGATGAAAGCCCGGTGCGAAGAGAAAGACGATCCCCGCCTGCCCGAGCACCGCTGCGGCCCGCTCCGGCGCGAGCGTGATGTCGATGCCGAGGCATTCGAGCACGTCGGCCGAGCCGGAACGTGAGGTGTAGCTGCGATTACCATGCTTCGCGATCGGCACGCCGGCACCGGCGGCAACGAACGCCGCCGCCGTGGACAGATTCAGCGTCGTCACTCTGCCACCGCCCGTACCACAAGTATCCACCAGCATCTGCGGGCGGGCGTACGGAACCATGCGCATCTCCGCTCGCAACGCATCGGCCGCACCGGCCAGTTCCACGGCGGTCTCGCCGCGGGCACGGAGACCCATGAGCAAGGCACCCGCCTGGGCCGCGGTCCCGCCGCCCCGAAACAGCACGCCGAACGCGGCAGCGCTGTCGGCGCGCGTCAACGGCTCGCCAAAAGCCAGCTTTCTGAGAGCATCACGCAGGTGGGCGTCAGCAAGCGCGGTCACACCGGGCCGTCCGGGGGTATGGGAATCGGGGCGGAAGCGTAGCCGCGAAATCGGCGTTTTGTCAATTCTGACAAGCATTTGCGCCGCTTGTTCGGCCTGCCTGGAACGGCTAGATTCCGGAAGATGAACCGGACCTTTCTCGCGACGCTCCAGTTCGACGGACGCGGCTTCCTGGGATGGCAGCGCCAGGCCACCGGACGCACCGTACAGGGCGAGGTCGAACGTGTGCTGGCGCGCCTTTCCGGTCATCCCGTTCCGGTGCATGCAGCCGGCCGCACCGATGCCGGTGTGCATGCTGAAGCGATGGGGGCCAGTTTCACGCTGCCCTCACGCTGGACGGCGCCGGAATGCCGCCGTGCCCTCAATGCACTGCTTCCCCCCGATTGCTGGGTCGCTTCGGTCCATGAGATGGCGGACGGCTTTCACGCCCGCAAGACTGCGCTCTTCCGGCGTTATCGCTACGTAATCGGCACCGACGAGGCCGCGGCTTCGCCGTTCCGGCATCCGTTCGAGTGGGCCCTGGGCCGGCCGCTCCGCTCCGAGTTGCTCACCGAATGCTCCCGCCTCCTGCCCGGCGAACATGACTTCGAGGCGTTCAGCGTTCGCGGGCAGCCTCGCGCGCATCATCGCTGCGAGATCCAGCTCGCCGAGTGGCGGCCCCGTGCCGCCGACCGCGGCGTGGAGTTTCACGTGCAGGCCAACCGGTTCCTTCACCATATGGTCCGGATGCTGGTGGGGACGATGGTGGACATCGCCCTCGAGCGCCGGCCGGTCACCGACTTTCCCCGCCTGCTCGCCTCGCGTGACAACCAGGACACCAGCGCGCCGGCACCGGCGCAAGGCCTCTACTTTGCGCGCGTGGAGTATCCCGCGTCCGCCTTCGTCACGGAGCATGGCATCCATGCCGTCGCGACTTCGTAAACATGTGCCGCTGCGGGCCGCGGGCATCGTGCTGGTGCTCGCGCTCGCCGCCTGCCGGCAGGATCCGCCCGCTGACCCGGGAATCCGGATTTCGAGCGTGGGCGGGTCACAGCATGCGGCAGCGGTGCAGCAGGCGGGTGCGGCGGTAAGCGCGACGCGCCGGACGGCGCTGGTAGATGCCGTGCAGATGGTGAGTCCCGCCGTGGTTTCCGTCAACGTCACGGCACGGCAGAGGGTTGCGCCCCGCAATGCGTGGGACATGTTCTTCATTCCGCAGGGTGCGGAACGCACGGTGCAGAGTTTCGGCACCGGTATCCTGATCCGCCCCGACGGGCTCATTCTCACCAACCAGCACGTCGTGGCCGGAGCCCAGACCATCAACGTGACGCTGGGCGACGGGCGGAGCTTCACCGGAAAGGTCCTGGGTGAGGATCCCCTCACCGATATCGCGGTCGTCAAGATCGAGGGCGACAAGTTTCCCGTTGCCCAGCTGGGCCAGAGCACCGACCTCATGATCGGCGAATGGGTGGTGGCGCTGGGCAACCCCTACGTCTACATGCTGGGTAATTCCGCCCCGACGGTGACCGTCGGCGTGGTCAGCGCCACCGGGCGGAACATCCTGCCATCGAACGATCAGCCCGGCCTCTATCTCGACATGATCCAGACCGACGCGGCCATCAACCCGGGCAATTCCGGTGGGCCGCTGGTCAACGCGCTCGGAGAAGTCGTGGGCATCAATTCGTCCATCTTCACGAGTTCGGGTGGCTCCATCGGCCTCGGCTTCGCCATCCCCATCGAGCGTGCGGTCCACATCGCGGATGAAATCGTCCGCACCGGCAGCGTCCGCCGTGCGTGGACCGGGCTCGACGTGAGCGGGCCGCAGCAGGCCGGAGACTGGCGCCTGGCCGGCGGCGTCAGCATCACCGCCGTGACGCCGGGCGGCCCCGCTGCCCGGGCCGGCCTCCGGCCGGGCGACGTGCTGGTGAGCGCCAACGGCCGCAAGCTGCACAACTATCTCGACTGGGAAGCGGTGAAGCTCGACCTCCACGTGGGTGACGCGCTCGACGTCGCGGTGGAGAGCGGCGGCAAGACAGTCAAGCACCACCTCGTCACCGGTGATGTTCCCACGGTCACGGCGCCCAAGGTCACGGTGCTTCGGGACCTCCAGCTCGTGACCGTGACGCCGGCCGTGCAGGCGGAGCGGGGACTCCGGGTGAGCCAGGGGGCACTCATCTTCCGCCTCAGTGACGCGGTGGCACAGGCGACGGGACTCCGCGCCGGCGACGTGCTGATCGGCATCAACAGCCTCCGCGTCCGCGATGCGGACCAGGTGGCTGAGGCACTCAAGGCACTGCCGGCGGGCCAGCCATTCCGGCTCACCTACGCGCGCGGCAATTACTATGACTCCGTGATCCTGACCTTCTGATGACCGACGAACGCTATCGCTCGCCCCTCGGCAGCCGCTACTCCTCCCCCGCGATGCAGCGGTTGTTCGGCGAGCCCCATCGGATCATGCTCTGGCGCCAGCTCTGGCTGGCACTGGCCGAATCGGAGCGCGAGCTCGGCATCGCCATTCCGGACGAGGCCATCACCGCCCTCAAGGCGCACCAGGACGACGCCGATCTCGCCGCGGCCGCGCAGTACGAGCGGCGCTTCCGCCACGACGTGATGGCGCACATCCATCACCTGGGCGACCAGGCGCCAGACGCCCGGCCCTACCTGCATCTCGGCGCCACCAGCTGCTTCGTCACCGACAACGCCGACTGCATGATCCTGCGGGACGCCCTTCGGCTCCTGCTGGGGCGGCTGGTCGCGGTCATTGACCTGCTGGGCACCTTCGCGGAGCGGCACGCCGCCCTGCCTTGCCTGGCGTACACCCATTTCCAGCCGGCGCAGCTCACCACGGTAGGCAAGCGCGCGTCACTCTGGCTCCAGGATTTCGCCATGGATGCCTCGGAGCTCGCGCATCGCCTCACCACGTTGCGCGCACGCGGCTGCAAGGGAACCACCGGAACCCAGGCGAGCTTCCTCGAACTCTTCGATGGCAATGACGCCCAGGTCCGCGAGCTCGATGCCCGGGTGACACGCCGCATGGGATTCGACGCGTCGTTTCCGGTCACCGGCCAGACCTACAGCCGGAAGCAGGACGCGATGGTCCTCGATGCGCTGTCAGGCGTAGCCCAGTCGGCGGCAAAGATGGCCAACGACCTCCGGCTGCTCCAGCACGAGGGCGAACTGCTCGAACCCTTCGAGAGCGACCAGATCGGCTCGAGCGCGATGGCGTACAAGCGGAACCCCATGCGCGCCGAGCGCATCGGCGCGCTCGCGCGGTTCGTCATCTCGCTGCAGGCCAACGGCGCGCACACCGCGGCGGCCCAGTGGCTGGAGCGGACGCTGGATGACAGCGCCAATCGCCGGCTGACGCTGCCGGAGGCGTTCCTGGCGGTGGACGCAATCCTGATTCTGGTCACCAACATCGTCGCGGGCCTGGAGGTGCGGGAGCCGGTCATCGCCCGGCACGTGGCGGAACAGATGCCCTTCATGGCGACCGAGCGCTGGCTGATGCTTGGCGTCGAGAACGGCGGCGACCGGCAAGCGCTGCACGAAGTGGTCCGGCGGCACTCGCTTGCCGTGGCGGAAGCCGTCGCAGCCGGGCGCCCGAACGACCTGCTGGAGCGGCTGGGTGCGGATCCGGCCTTCCGCGGCGTGCCCGCCGACCGACTCCGCGCCGAACTCGAGCCATCCCGCTACACTGGGCGCGCCGAGGCCCAGGTGCACGACTTTCTTCGCGAGACGATCGTGCCGCTGCTGGACACCGTGCGCCCGCTCGCGGGCGCGCCCGAAGTCGCTGAGGTGCGGGTATGAGCATCATGACACGAAGCATCCTGCCCTTGCCGATGATCCGGCGCGGCAAGGTGCGCGAGGTATATGCAGCAGGCGATGCCGAGCTGCTCCTGGTCGCCAGCGACCGGGTCAGCGCATTCGACATCGTGATGCAGGAGCCGATTCCCCGGAAGGGCGCCGTGCTCACCCAGCTGAGCGCCTGGTGGTTTCAGCGGCTGGCCGAGGTCACCCCATCGCATTTCATCACGGCCGACGCGGGCGAAATCATCGAGCGCCTGCCCGCGCTTGCGGAGCATGTAAACTCGGTGGCGGGGCGCGCGATGCTGGTGCGCCGCACCTTCCCCCTGGCGTTCGAGTGCGTGGTGCGGGGCTACCTCTCCGGATCGGCGTGGGCCGAGTACCGGGACCACGGCACGCTCGCGGGCGAGCCGCTGCCGGCAGGACTCACCGAAAGCGCGCGGCTGGATCCACCGATTTTTTCTCCTGCCACCAAGGCGGAGTCCGGTCATGACGAGAACGTGCCCGTCAGCCGCCTCGTGAGCACGCTGGGTCAGGCCGTGACGGACCAGCTCCGGGAGACCAGCCTCAGGGTGTACGAGGCGGGCCGGGCACTCGCGGCCGAGCGGGGCATCATCGTGGCGGATACCAAGTTCGAGTTCGGCGGCGCGCTGGACGGCTCGCTCCTGCTTATTGACGAGGTGCTCACGCCCGATTCGTCGCGGTTCTGGCCCGCCGATCAGTACGAGCCGGGGCGGGCACAGCCCAGCTTCGACAAGCAGCCGCTCCGCGACTGGCTGGCCCGGGAACGACGTGAGGGCCGCTGGAATGGCGAAGCGCCGCCACCCGCGTTGCCGCCCGAGGTCATCCATGCCACGACCGAACGGTATCTCGACGCCTATCGCCGGATCACCGGCCACGAACTCGAGGTCGTGACCTGATGCGGATTGCGCGCGAGGGGTGGCCGTTCATCGTCGGCGCGCTGGTCGTGCTCGCGCTGCTGGCGCTCATCGGGGCCACCGTCCTCGCGGGCATCTGGCTGATCGTCACCATCTGGGTCGTGGCGTTCTTCCGCGACCCGATCCCGACCGCGCCGGCGAACCCTCGCGTGCTGCTGGCGCCGGCGGACGGCAAGGTGGTCAGCATCATCGAGACCGACGAGCCGACATTCTTCCAGGAACGGGCGCTCCGGATTTCGATCTTCATGAACGTGTTCGACTGCCACGTCAACCGCTATCCCGCGGCCGGAACGGTGCAATACCGGCATTACAACACCGGGCAGTTCGGGCATGCCGCGGAGGAAAAGGCCAGCCTGGTGAATGAGCAGTCGAGCACCGGGGTCGAAACGCCGCACGGACGGATGCTGGTCCGGCAGATCGCGGGACTGGTCGCGCGGCGCATCGTGACTGACCACCAGGTGGGCACGGCCGTCGAGCAGACCGAGCGCCTCGGCATGATCCGATTCGGGTCCCGCGTGGACCTGTTCCTCCCGGTGGGTACACCGGTGCGCGTCCAGATCGGCGATCGTACACGGGTCGCGCGGACAGTGGTGGCCGAATGGAACTGACCGGGGAGCCGTCTCCGCCGCGCCGCGGCGTCAAGCGGGTGGTCGTCGTGATGCCCAGCGCGTTCACGCTGGCCAATCTCTTTTTCGGCCTCTGGTCCATGGTGTGGGCGTCCCAGGGACGCTTTGCGTGGGCCGGCTGGTTCATCGTGTTTGCCGGTGTGCTCGACATGCTGGACGGCCGCATGGCCCGGATGTCGAACACCGGCTCGCGGTTCGGCGCCGAGCTCGACTCGCTGGTCGATGTGGTATCGTTCGGCGTCGCCCCGGCGATCCTGCTCTACTTCATCGAGTTCCACTCCGCCGGACGGTTCGGCTGGCTGATCTGCTACCTCTACGTGGTGGCGGTGGCGCTCCGGCTGGCGCGGTACAATGTCTCCGCATCGGCCAAGCCCACGCCGGGGTGGTTCACCGGCCTGCCGTCTCCGGCCGCCGGCATGACGGTCGCCACCTACTATCCGTTCAGCCAGACCGAGTGGTACCAGCGGACCATGCTGTACTTCAACCTCGAGCAGCAGGGCCTGGTCGTGCTGCTGCTCCTGCTTTCGGTCCTCATGGTGAGCAGCGTCAAGTACCCACGCGTGCCCGCGATCGGCTTCCGGAGCGTGCGCGGGGTCATCGGCACGGCGGTGCTCCTCATCGTCCTGGTCGGCAGCGTCACGACGCCCGACTCGTTCCTCTTCCCGCTCGGCATCGTCTATCTCGCCTTCGGCATCATCCGCGCCACCATGCTCGGCTTCATGCACCCGGCGGACGACCACGACGCCGCGCATGGCCGGCTGGCACTCAACCGGGGCTCGGCCCCGTGGCGCCGGCGGCGGCGCCAGGAACCTCCGTCATGAATTTCCGCGTCCATGTCCGTGTCATGCCCCGCAAGGGCCTCCTCGATCCCCAGGGCCAGGCGGTGGAGCATGCGCTTTCCACGCTGGGCTATCCGCCGCTCGACGCGGTGCGCGTGGGCCGCGCCATCGAACTGAGCATGCAGGCCGCCGGCGCCGCGGAGGCCGACGCCCAGGCGCGCGAGATGTGCCAGCGTGTCCTGGCCAACCCGGTCACGGAAGACTTCGACGTCGTCGTGGAGGCCGCCTGATGCTGCGTGTCGCCGTGCTCCGGTTTCCGGGCATCAATTGCGAAGAAGAATCGTTGCGGGCCGTCCAGCGGGTCGGTGCTGATGCCCGATACGTGTGGCATCGTGATGCCACGCTCGGTGGCGCGGATGTGGTCGTCATCCCCGGCGGTTTCAGCTACGGCGATTATCTCCGTGCCGGCGCGATTGCGCGCTTCAGCCCGGTCATGGCGGCGGTGCGGGCGCACGCCGAAGCGGGCGGCGCCGTGCTGGGCATCTGCAACGGGTTCCAGATCCTCTGCGAGGCGCAGCTGCTTCCCGGCGCGCTGATGCGCAACCACCGGCTGCGCTACGTGTCCCGGCCGGTCGCCTGCATCGTGGAGCAGACCGCGACCCCGTTCACCGGGAGCTACACCAGTGGCCAGCACCTGCAGCTGCCGATCGCCCACGGCGACGGACGCTTCGTGGCCGATACCGACACGCTGCGGATGCTCGAGGCCGAAGGTCGCGTGGTGCTGCGCTACGCCTCCGATGCGGACAATCCCAATGGCGCCATGGATAACATCGCCGGCATCATGAATGCCGGCGGCAATGTCGTCGGTATCATGCCCCATCCCGAGCGCGCGGCCGACCCGCTGCTCGGCAACACCGATGGCGCCGGTTTCTTCACGTCCATGGCCGACTGGTATTCCATGCGCCAGCCGGCTGCCCCCCTCCACCCCTGACGGCCACGACCATGACCGACAAACCCAGTCACAACGAAGACGAATATTTCGCCCGGCAGGACGCGGAGCTCATGCTGTCCGAGCGGGCCCGCCTGGCCGAGGAGCGCGCTGCCGCCGAGCGCCAGCAGCATTTCATGAAGTGCCCCAAGGACGGGTATGATCTCACCAGCGGCGAGCACCACGGCGTCACCATCGAGACCTGCAGCCACTGCGGCGGCATGTGGCTCGACGCCAACGAGCTGGAGATGATCGCGGGGGCCACCGACCGGCCCGGCCTGCTCGGCCGGGTGTTCGGCGACGTCATGACGACGCTCAGGAGCCGGAGAAATCCGGGTGCATGATACCGCCGCCGAAGAGGCGCAGGCATTGCCGCTGGAGGGAGAGCGCGCAGTTACGCCGGAGGTGGTGCGCGAGCACAACCTGAACGAACTGGAGTACGAGCGGATCGTCCTGATGCTGGGCCGGACGCCGACACTCACCGAGCTCGGCATCTTCTCCGCCATGTGGAGCGAACACTGCTCCTACAAGCACTCGAAGCCGGTGCTCAAGCGCTTCCCCACCACCGGTCCGCAGGTCGTCCAGGGTCCGGGCGAAAACGCCGGCGTCCTGCGCCTGCCGGACGGCTGGGCCGTGGCGTTCAAGGTCGAATCGCACAACCATCCGTCCGCCGTGGAACCGTATCAGGGCGCGGCCACCGGGGTCGGCGGCATCCTGCGCGACGTCTTCACCATGGGCGCGCGGCCGGTGGCGCTGCTCAACAGCCTGCGATTCGGCCCGTTGGACCTTCCCCGCAACCGGTACCTCATGTCCGGCGTGGTGCGTGGCGTCGGCGACTACGGCAACTGCGTCGGCGTGCCGACGCTGGGCGGCGAGGTGGGCTTCGCCCCCGGTTACACCGGGAACCCGCTGGTCAACGCCATGTGCGTCGGCCTCCTCAGGGAGAAAGACCTGATCCGCGCGTCGGCGGAAGGCGTGGGCAACGTGCTGCTCACCGTTGGCGCACGCACGGGGCGCGACGGCATCCACGGTGCCAGTTTCGCGTCGGAAGAATTGAGCGAGAAGAGTGAGGCCCGCCGCCCCCAGGTGCAGGTGGGCGACCCATTCACGGAAAAGCTGCTGCTGGAAGCCAGCCTCGAGCTCATCACCTCCGGCCTGATCGTCGGCATCCAGGACATGGGCGCCGCCGGGCTCACCAGCTCGTCGGTGGAGATGGCCGCGCGGGGCGGCGTCGGTGTGGAGATCGACACCGCGCTGGTCCCCACGCGCGAAGCAGGCATGACGCCGTACGAAATCCTGCTCTCGGAATCGCAGGAGCGGATGCTCGTCGTCGCCGATCCGGCCAACGTCCCCGGCATCCAGGCCATCTGCGCCAAGTGGGAGCTGACTGCCACCACGATCGGCCACGTAACCGATGACGGGATCTATCGGGTCCGGCATCACGGCGTGGTGGTTGCGGCCATACCCGGCCAGCGCCTGGTGGACGACTGCCCGATCTACGAGCCGGAAGCACGCGAAGCGGCTGACGCCGCCGCACGCCGGAAGGCCGCCCCCGCCGGAACTGCTGCGCCAACGCTCGACGCCGCCCTTCCCCGGCTGCTCGATGCGCCCAACATCGCCAGCAAGCGCTGGGTCTATGAGCAGTACGACACCACCGTCCGCGCCACCACCGTAATTCCGCCGGGAGGCGACGCCGGCGTCTTGATGGTGCCGGGCGCATCGTTCGGTATTGCCGTCACCATTGACTGCAATGCCCGGCTGGTGGCGCTGGATCCGTATGAGGGCGGCAAGGCCACGGTCGCGGAGGCGGCCCGCAACATTGCCTGCACCGGGGCAGAACCGCTCGGTGTCACCGACTGCCTCAATTTCGGGAACCCCGAGAAGCCGGAGGTGTTCTACCAGTTCGTTGAGGCGTGCCGGGGCATCTCGGACGCGTGCCTGGCATTCGAAACGCCAGTGACCGGGGGCAATGTATCGTTCTACAACGAGAGCCCCACTGGTGTCGTCTACCCCACACCCACGATCGGCATGGTCGGGCTGCTCAGCAACGTCCAGCAGCGGGTGCCAAGCCACTTCCAGCACGAAGGCGACATCATTTTCGTGGCTGGCAAGACGACAGGAGAACTGGGCGGCTCGGCATATTGGGCAGAGCTGCTGGACTTCGTGGGCGGCACCGCTCCGGTGGTGGACCTCCAGGCGGAGCGGGCGCTCCAGCGCTTTCTGGTCGCGGCTGCCCGTGCCGGCCTGGTCTCCTCGGCACACGATTGCTCCGAGGGTGGCCTCGCAGTCGCCCTCGCCGAAGCCGCCATCGGCGGGCCCTGGGACGCGAATGTGCTCGGTGCAACCGTGGATCTCTCGGGCTACGCCGCGGACCTCGATCCGGCGGGCCTGCTGTTCGGTGAGGACGGGGCGCGGGCGATCCTCAGCACCGGGGAGTCGCAGTCCGGAAAGCTGGTGGAACTCGCGAAGAAGCACGCTGTGCCGCTCTACCGGGCCGGCACGGTAACGACACCGGGTGGGCCATTGGCACTGCAGCTGCCGGATCGACAGCTCTCCTGGAGCGCAGCGGTGCTGAGGGAGACATATTACGAGGCCATTCCGCGGCGGATGCAGCAGGCGGATGCGCACTCGAACGGAGCCTGATTCATGTGTGGTGTGATCGGTATCGCCAACCTTCCTGACGCAGCGCGGCTCACCTACCTGGGGTTGTACGCGTTGCAGCACCGGGGCCAGGAGAGCGCGGGCATCGTCGCGCTCGATCGCGCCGGCACCGCGCGGGTGCATCGCGGCATGGGGCTCGTCTCGGAGAACTTCAACGAGGCCGTTTTTGCCCAGCTGCCCGGCGACGTTGCGGTGGGACACACGCGATACTCGACCACCGGAAGCACGGTGCTCGCCAACGCGCAGCCGCTCCTCGCCAATACACGGAGCGGGCCGCTCTCGGTGGCCCACAACGGCAACCTGGTCAACGCGCATCTCCTGCGGGAAGAGCTGGTACGGCAAGGCGCCATCTTTTCCTCCTCGAGTGACACCGAAGTGCTGGTGCACCTGATCGCGCGCTCCGAAGCGGACCACCCCGACGACCAGATCCGTGATGCGCTGGAGCAGGTGGAGGGCGCGTACAGCCTGGTGATCTCGGTGGGCCGCACACTTTACGCGGCGGTGGACAGCCGGGGATTCCGGCCCATGGCCCTGGGCCGGCTGGGCGCCGGCTTCGTGGTCGCCTCCGAGACCTGCGCGCTGGATCTGGTGGGCGCCACGATGGTCTGCGAGCTGGAGCCAGGTGACTTTCTGAAAATCGAGAATGGGCACGTGGTGCACTTGCCGCGGCTGACTCCCCGACCGGTGAGCCGCTGCGTATTTGAACTGGTCTATTTTGCCCGGCCCGACAGCGCAGTCTTCGGTGAGTCGGTGGACCGGGTCCGCCGGGAGCTGGGACGGGCACTGGCACGCGAGCACCCCGCGCCGGGCGCGGACGTGGTCTTCAGCGTGCCTGACAGCGCGAACGCCATGGCGCTCGGCTTTGCCGAAGCCTCCGGCATCAAGCTCGAGCACGGCCTCATCCGTAACCACTACGTCGGCCGCACCTTCATCAACCCGACCCAGGCGCTCCGCATCGCCAAG
>SMFG01000058.1_pt1 | contig 20239 bp, 18 predicted proteins | sample 2456131 | NCBI WGS metagenome assembly SMFG01 (sample SAMN10132612, study PRJNA489261) | soil metagenome | isolation source: day120 antibiotic-silt loam soil ammended with raw manure from dairy cow... | place: USA | collected 2015-05-01
TGTCGCCGGCGGATCTGGACGCCGGCCGGTCAGCCGGCCTCAGCTTCACGCTGGGCCAGCCGCCGCGCGAGACCACGAGCAAGGCCGGTCGCGCACTGGCCACGCTGCATCAATGGTGGACGGCGTCGCGCCGGCTGCCGCCGGACCTTCTGCTCGAGCGCATCCTCGACGAAACCGGACTCCTGCCCTATGCCGCCGGGCTGTCGCTGGGCGACGCGCGCGCCGGGGCGCTGCTGCATCTCGTGGAGCTGCTGCGGGACGAGAGCGGCTCGGCCGGGCTCTCGCTTCCCGGGGCGGTGGAGCTGATCGAATCAGCGCTGGAGAGTTCCCGAGCGGAGACCCCGCTCCGACCCGGGCGCCGGGACGCCGTGCGGGTCATGAACCTGCACAAGGCCAAGGGACTGGAAGCGCGGGTGGTGATTCTCGTGGCGCCGGTCAGCCAGACGGAACACGCGCCGACCGTCCACGTGCGGAGGAGCGACGATGGTGCGGCCACCGGCGGGCTCCTGGTCATGGCGGGTGATGCTGTCATGGCGCAGCCCTCCGGCTGGGCGGAGATGGCTGAACGGGAGGCGGCGTTCACGCGGGCGGAACGGCAGCGCCTGCTCTACGTGGCGGCCACCCGCGCGAGTCACGAGCTCATCGTGTCGCAGCTTGCCTTCGAGAACAAGACCGGTCCCGCGCCAGATCGCTCGTTCTGGTCGCCGTTGGCGGAGGCGCTGGAGCGTCATGCCGTGCCGATGACGCTGCCGCTCGATGAGCCGTCCGGTCGGGCCGAGCCGGTGCAGAGCGCAGAGGAGCTCGGCGGAATGGCCGCCGCCGCGGTGGCCGCCCGCGCTGGTGCGTCACGTGCCAGCAGCCGCCGGACGACCGTGACACGCAGCCTTCGGGAAGAGCGGGAGGACCGCCGGAGTGGAGCAGGGCGGGGCCGGGGACTGGGCGCCGAATGGGGCAGACTGGTGCATGGCTCCCTGGAAGCGATGGGGCGGGGACGGCGTGGAGAATCGCTCGAGCGCTACGTGCGCGCGCTGGCACGGGCAGACCAGCCGCATGCGCCGGATGGTGACATCCGCGAGACGGTTGAGCGGGTACTCGCGCTGCTGGAACGCGTGGCCCTGACCGGCGAATGGCAACTGCTCGCGACGGCGCGGGAGCGCGCCTTCGAGCTGCCCATCATCGCGGTGAGCGAGGCGGATGGCGTTGACCTCGTGACCCAGGGTGTCGCCGACGCGGCGGCGCTGCTGGATGGCACGTGGCGGGTTCTCGACTGGAAGACGGATCGTACCGACGACGCGACCTGGGCTGGGCGCGAGGAAGACTATCGCCGGCAGGTGGAGGAGTATGCTCGCATGATCGCCCGGCGTTCCGGGGCCCCGGCCAGCGGCACGGTGATCAGAGTCAAGGAGGGATGATGGCAGGCACCAGGCTGCAGCGATGGATGGATCTGCTGGCGGCGCTGCTCCGGCGCCGGTATCCGGTCACGTTCGATGACCTGCGACGCGATGTGCCGGCCTACGGCAGCGGATCCCGCGAGACCGTGCGCCGCATGTTCGAGCGCGACAAGGATGACCTCCGCCAGTTTGGCGTGCCGATCGAGACCGTCATGGAAGACGGCGACGTGAAGGGTTACCGGCTTCGCGGACGCGATTTCTACATGCCCTATCTGTCGGTGGTCGACGCGGAGCGTCGTGCCGAACCCCGGGCGGTGGACCGGGACGGGTTCCGCGCGCTGGAGCGGCTCGCCTTCACCGCCGACGAACTGGCCGTAATCGCCGATGGCGCCCGCCAGGTGCTGGCACTGGGTGATGAACACCTCGCGGGCGAGGCGCGCTCCGCACTCAGGAAGCTGGCGGTGGACCTGCCGATGCACGGGGTCGAGGAAGCGTCGGCCCGGCTCGCGATCGTGCCGCCCACTGCCGCCGATGATGATCGCATCCTGGACGAACTCGCCGCCGCGCTCGAGCGGCGGAAGCAGGTCACTTTCGATTACGCGTCGGTTGCGACCGGTGCGAGCGCCCGGCGCATCGTCGAGCCGCTGGGTCTCTTCTTCCTGAGCCACCACTGGTACCTCGCCGCGCGCGAACCGGGCGAGGAGCTGATCAAGAACTTTCGCGTGAGCCGGATGTCCGGCGCCCGGGTCAACGCCAACCGGCCCGGCACGCCTGATTTCGACCGCCCGGCGGGGTTCGACCTGCGCGAGCATGCCCGGCAGCGGAACACCTGGGAGCTGGGCGACGGCAACTGGGTGGATGCAGTCGTCGCGTTCACCGGCGGCTCGGGTGCGGCCGCCGCCGCCGCGCGCCTGGGCGTCGAGGTGCCGGGCGAACCAGGCCAGCGACGCTTCCAGGTGCGCCGGCTCGACGCATTCGTCCGGTGGCTGCTGCCGCTCTCGGGGCATGTGACACCGATGTCGCCGCCCGAGCTGGTGGACGACTGGAACCTGGCGACCCGCGATACCCTCGCCCTGTATGGAGGCGCGACATGACCGAGACCGCGGCCGATCAGCTCCGGCGCGTGCTGCTGCTCATCCCCAGGCTGGCGGACGATGAAAACCATGACATCGGCGACGTGGCCAGGCTGCTGGGCGTGGACCGCACCACGCTGCTCCGGGACGTGCGCTCACTGGCCAACCGGTTCGACGATCCGGGCGGGTTTGTCGAAGGGGTGACCATCACGCATGATGATCGCTTCGTCTCGGTGCATGCGAGTCATTTCCTCCGGCCCATGCGGCTCACCGTGGGCGAGCTGGCGGCGCTGGAACTGGGCCTCGCGATGATCCGGGGTGTCCGTCCCCCAGACGAACATGCGGTGGTGGATGCAGCGCGGGACCGCCTGCGGGCAGCGCTCGCCGAACTGCCCGATGCCGAGCCCCAGCCCGCGTTGCGGGCCGCGAGCTTCAGCGCGCTCACGCCGGCAATGCGCAGCATGCGCGACGCACTGCGCAAGGCATCGCGCGATGGGCGCAAGGCGCGCATCGCCTATCAGAAGGCACAGGCGCCGGCGCCCGCCGAACGGGTGGTGTGCCCCTACGGGCTCATCTTTGCGCGCGGCACCTGGTACCTGGTAGCGCACTGCGAGTCGAATGCAGCACTCCGGGTATTCCGGCTCGACCGGATCACGTCAGCGACGGTGCTCGAGGAGGGCTTTGAGCATCCCGACGAATCGGTGCTGGCGAACGTAGTGCGGGACGGGCACGTGTTTCACACCGAGGACCCGGTGGCGAGCGTCACCATCCGCTACTCGCCCAGGATCGCGCGCTGGATCGCCGAGCGGGAGGGCGCGACGGTGGACGAGGACGGCTCGCTCACGCGGGAATATCCGCTGGCCGACGCCGACTGGGCGGTGCGACACGTGCTGCAGTATGGACCCGACGCCGAGGTGCTCGAGCCGGCGGCGGTGCGGGCGATGGTGAGGGACAGGTTGATGGGAGTTGAGAGTTAAGAGTTGAGAGTTAAGACTCAACTCTCGACTCTCAACTCTTAACTTTTAACCCCCTCCCACGCCGCCGCCACTTCCGCCTCCGCGTGCTTGAGGATCTCGACCACGCGCGCCAGTGCCGGATCATCGGGCCCCCGGCGCCAGGCCGTACCGAACGTGGTCTTGGCGAGCCGGCCAAAGGTGCGGTGCACGTCGCCCATGGCGCCGCCGGTGACATCGCGCACGGTCTCCCGCACGCGGTCCACGATTTCGTCGATCACGTCGCGGTTCTCGTTCAGGTATGCCTCGCCCTCGGGCGTGACATGATACACCTTCTTGCCCTCCGACTCCTCGACCCGGACGTACCCTTCGTCCTCCAGCAGCTGCAGCGTGGGGTAGACGGTGCCGGGCGAGGGTGAATAGCAGCCCGCCATTTTCTCCTCCAGCGCCTTCATGACCTCGTAGCCGTGCATCGGCTTTTCCTTGAGCAGGCGCAGGATGACGAACTTGACCTCACCCGACTCGAACATCTGGCGTCGACGCCGGCCTCGGCCACCGCGCGGGATGCCCCAGTCAAAAAGGAAATCGGCGTTGAACGGCCCGAACCCCCAGTCATTTCGTGAATTACGCATGGTGCACCTCAGGTATATCGTACGTTGTTACGGACGATATATCGTAAGTAATGTCGCGAGAAGTGTCAATGGCTGCGGACGGTGATGGCCTGTGAGGTGGACCAGGAGGCGTGACGCTGAAGGGACGTCTTGGGGACGGGTGCCGACGACCTTCATGGGACTTCTGGCGGCACAGCCGCCGTTCCCCTGAATTCTGGAGGCATTATGACGTCCCGCAGTTCCCTGGCGGCCTTGGCCATCCTCACATTTGTTGCCGCCTGCGATGCCGGCACCGGTCCCGTCGCCGGCGACCTCGAAGCCAGGCCCGCGCCGGTCGCGTTGCCGGTCACCCCCGAAGTGTTCGCTGACGGCCTGGAGTTTCCCAGAGGGTTTGCCTGGGCGCCCAATGGCGACATGTACGTGGCCGAGGCGGGTACCGGAGGAACCACCGCAACCACCGCGGAGCAGTGTGCGCAGGTTGTCCCGCCGGTTGGCCCGTACAGCAATGGCCCGACGTCCCGCATCTCGCGGATTGATCGCACGGGACATGTCAGCGTGTTCGCCACCGGCTTCCCGTCCGACTTGAACCAGCTGGGCCTGGTGTCGGGGGTGGCCGACATCGCGTTCGTCGGCAACCGGATGTTCGCACTCATGTCGGGCGGCGGATGCGACCACGGGTCACTGGACGTCCCGCAGGGCATCGCCCGGGTGGAGGCTTCCGGCAAGTGGACCATCATCAACGATCTCGGCGCATTCGAGATCGCCCATCCGGCCGCCGTAATCCAGCCGGGCGACTTCGAACCCAGCGGCACCTGGTACAGCATGATCCGCTCCGGCGGGTCGCTCGTGGCGGTCGAACCCAACCATGGCGACGTCGTCCGCATTGACCCCCGCACCGGCAGCATCGCCCGAATCGTGGACCTCTCCGCGCACGAAGGCCACTGGGTGCCCACGGTGGTCGCCGAACGGCGCGGCGCATACTACATCTCCAATCTCGGCGTGTTTCCCGTGGTGGCCGGCGCGGAGAAGGTGATTCGCGTCTCGCGGAGCGGCGAGGTGTCGGATGTAGCGACAGGCTTCACCACCGTGCTCGGGCTCGATTTCGATCGCAGCGGGCGGCTGTACGTGCTGGAGAACAGCTCCGTCTCCGGTGACGGCCCGACACCGTTGACCGGACGGGTAATCCGGCTCGACCGGCAGGGACACCGTGACGTGATCGTGGACGGACTCTTCCTGCCGACCGCCATGCGGTTCGGCCCGGACGGCAAGCTCTACATCTCGTCCATCGGGTTCGGACCGCCCCTGCCAGGCCAGATCCTGCGGGTTACCGTGCCTGGCGCGCAGGACGACAACCCGGCGCTCGATCTGGAGGAGTAGGTCGGTCGGCTATCGCATCACCGTCTTCATCCCCGACTCGGCGTATCGCGCTCCGGCACCGGCGCCCACCGGCGCCGCTTCGTCCAAGTGGGCCATGTCGGCATCACTGAGCTCGATCCTGGCGGCGGCCGCGTTCTCTTCCAGGCGCGAGATCTTCCGTGTTCCGGGGATCGGCACGATCTCGTCGCCGCGATGCAGCAGCCACGCCAGCGCGAGTTGGGCCGGGGTCACGCCTTTCTCCGACGCGAGATTCGAGACGCGGGACACGAGTTCCAGATTCTTTTCCAGGTTTGCATCCTGGAATCGGGGATGGCGGCGGCGGGAATCGTTCTCGGCGAGTGCCTCAGGGCTGGTGACCTGGCCGGTGAGCAGGCCGCGCCCGAGCGGACTGTATGCCACGAAGCCGATGCCGAGCTCGCGGCAGGCATCGAGCCCGCTGGTTTCGATTTCGCGAGTCCAGAGCGAGTACTCGCCCTGCAGCGCGGCGATCGGGTGGACGGCGTGTGCCCGGCGGATGGTGTCGGGCTTCGCTTCTGACAAGCCGAGGTAGCGCACCTTGCCGGCTTCGACCAGGCGGGCCATGGCGCCGACCGTCTCCTCGATCGGCGTCTCAGGATCCACGCGATGCTGGTAGTAGAGATCGATGTGATCCACGCCGAGTCGTTGCAGCGAAGCGTCGCAGGCAGCGCGGACGTATTCCGGGCGGCCGCTGATGTCGAACTTGCGGGGATCCGCCGGGTCGCGGACGTTGCCGAACTTGGTGGCGAGTACCACCTCACTCCGGCGCCTGGAGATCGCGCGTCCCACCAGTTTCTCGTTCTCGCCGATGCCGTACATGTCGGCGGTATCGAGGAAGGTGATGCCGATGTCCAGTGCACGATGGATGGTTGCGATGGATTCCTGCTCGTCCGACGGCCCGTAGAACTCCGACATGCCCATGCAGCCCAGGCCGATGGCGGAGACGGTCAGCCCCTGGCTGCCAAGTGTGCGGGATTGCATGAAAATTCCTTTCCTGTATGCGTCAGCGTCTGCGCCCCGGATCGAGACCGGAGCCTCACGGACGATACCGCATCTCCCGCCGGATGGCAGCTACGTGCCGGCCATCGGCTCCTGGCGCACCGGCAGCAGCGTCGTGCCGGCCAGCGCGCGGTTGCGCCAGACCAGCATGGGAATGCGCGACCGGCGCAGCAGGACGTCGATCACACTTCCGAGGAAAATTCGGTCGGCGGCGCCCCGTTGTGGAGCCGCGATCGAGACCAGATCGATGGCATGCCGCGCGACACACTCGAGGATGGCCGTGGCGGAGTCGCTGTGGACCACCGATTCGGTCTGCACTGGTATGCCGCTTTTCGCCACCCGCTGCGACGCGCGCGCCAGATAGTGGTCGGTCGCGGTCCGCTGCTTCAGCAACGCCTCCCGGTCCAGCATGGCGGTGGGGAACGGAAGCGGATTGACCACACCCAGGAGCCGCAATTCGGTCACCCCGTTGACCGCCATCGCCATGCCAAAATCCACCCCCAGCTCGGCATCGTCGGATCCATCGAGCGGGACCAGTATCCGCTTGGGCCTGAGTGGCAGGACCGGCTGCACGCTTCCGAGCCAGATGCGCCCCACTACGCCACGCGCATGGGTGTGCATCACAATGAGGTCTACATGATGGTGGTCTGCATAGTGGAAAAGCTGTTCCGCGACGGCAGCGGTACCGTCGAGCACTTCGTCGCGGACGGCGATCCCCTCGGCCCGCCCGATCTTGTCCGCCCACCGGCGGACGTATTCCGCGAGCTGCTCGCGGGCGATCTGGTCGAGCTCCACGCACGCGTCGAGTGGGATCTCCGGGGTGAGCGGGAAGGCGGTGGTCAGGACGACAGGGCGGCTGACGGTCACGAAATGCAGGCGGCTCTTGTGTCGCGACGCGATCGCCGCGGCGACCGGAATTGCGTCCTCTCCGATCGGGCTGCCGTCGAGTGGTACGAGGACCTCGCGGAACATGGGTTACCTCCGGCTCCTGGCGGTGCCCCTGCGGCGGCCGCGCCGCAGGGGAGTCTGCCCTTCGATTATGCCTCGCGAGGTCGCCGGCAGGCATGAAGCCGCGAGGAAGACTTCTTCATGACTTAACCCTTCCCGCCTTCCCGCCTTCCCGCCTTCCCGTCTCCCACAACCATACCCCGCCTGAAATCCCTTCCCGGTTCGGGATGACGCTGACGTCATCCGCGAAGTCACCCGCATCCAGCAGGCGGGCATTGCCGCCGCCGATGTAGAGGTGATCAAACGTGGTCAGCGCACGCAGCAGCACGATTGCCTGCAGGAGGTTCTCGCACCACTGCTGCTCGCCGTCTCGTGCGAGCGCCGCGTCGCCGAGCAGTCCCTCGTACGTCTCCCCGTTGCGAAATGGATGATGTGCCAGTTCGAGATGCGGGCCCAGCACGCCATCCTCGAAGATGCCAGTGCCGAATCCGGTGCCAAGGGTGATCACCACCTCCATGCCGTGGCCGGTGATGGCTCCCAATCCCTGCACGTCGGCGTCGTTGGCCACACGGGCGGGCTTGCCGAGCTGCGCTTCCAGCGCGCGCTGCAGGTCGAATCCGGCGAAGACTTCCGTGCCGAGATTAGCGGCGGTGCGGACGACGCCCCGGCGGACCACGCCGGGGAAGCCGGCCGCGATCCGGTCGTAGGGCGGCAGCTGGCTGGCGAGCACCTTGAGCTGCTCCATGAGGAGCGGCGGGTCGATCGGGCTGGGCGTGTCGATCACGACCTGTTCGCTGAGGAACGACTCGTCGGGTGCGACCAGGGCTGCCTTGAGACGGCTGCCGCCGATGTCGAAGCAGAGGGTTCGTATCACGTGAGTGCTCCTATTCCCCTACCGGCCTCGGGCTCGCCTCGTACAGCGCCTGCGCTTCCCGGCGTTCCGCCGGGTCGCCGAAGATCTTGTCGCCATCATAGCGGCCGTTCTCGATGAACACCTCGGAGATGGCCCGGCCCGAGACGATGCTGCCGGCCATGTAGATGCCCGGCACGTTGGTCTCCAGCGTTTCCGGATTGATGCTGGGCCGGCCGTTGTCATCCAGCTCGATGCCGATACGGCGGAACAGCGCGAAGTCAGGCTGGAAGCCGATCAGCGCATAGACCCGGGCCGCCGGCAGCCGTTCCTCGCCGCCGCCCGCGTTCCGGATCACCACTCCGCTGGGCTCGATGCGCAGCACCTCGGCGCCGAACCGCGCCTGGATTTCCCCCGCCTTCACCCGGTTCTCGAAATCGGGTCGCAGCCAGTATTTGACGCTCGGCTTGAGCGCCGAGCCGCGATAGACCAGCGTCACCCGGGCACCGGCACGGAAGAGCTGGAGAGCCGCCTCGACCGCCGAGTTCTTGCCGCCGATGACCACGACATCGAGCCCGGCGCCCACGTGGGGCTCGTCGAAGTAGTGCAGCACATGCGGCAGCCCCTCACCCGGCACATCGAGCCGGTTGGCCTGCTCGAAGTAGCCGGTGGCGAGGACCAGCCGGTCGCAGGTGAGTTCCTCCGTGCCGGTCCGGCTTTCCAGCGTACACTGGATCACATCATTCGCGCGATGGGCGCCGGTGAGGCGGGTGAAGGTGCGAATGCGCAGCTTCTCCGTGCGGGCCACACCGCGGTAGTACTTGAGGGCTTCCTCGCGGGTGGGCTTGGCGCCCGCACTCACGATCGGGTGCCCGCCGATTTCGAGGCGCTCCGGGGTGGTGAAGAACATCATTCCGACGGGATAGTGGAAGATGGAGTTGGCGATCGCGCCCGCGTCGGCCACCAGCGGATCGAGGCCTCGGCGGCGGGCAGAAATGGCGCAGGCGAGGCCGATGGGCCCGGCGCCGGCGATGAGAACGGATTCATGGGTCATGGCGGGAATGATAGTCGCAGATCGTGCGTCGAATGGTAGTCGCAAGTCGTGGGTCGTAATCCGTACATCTGTAGGGGCGGCCCGCGGGCTGCCCCGGGATTGAATCCGGCATCGGCGGCACGCCCCGTGGTTCAGGGCCTGCCCGAATTATCGCCCCATGGCGGCGCGCCGGTGCATGGCGCCGGTGGGCAGATCCCTGCGGCCGACTCGCGGCGTCAGGATGACACAACGGGGTTTACTTCGGCTGCGTCCCGCCGTCGAGCCGTCGAGCCGTCGAGCCGTCGAGCCGTCTAGCCGTCGAGCCGTCGAGCCGTCTAGCCGTCTGCCCGTCCAGCCGGGTATCTTGTTCCTACTCCTACACCCCAGGCCCCCATGGCTCAGCTTCTCGAACGGCTCCAGGCAGCGCTCGGTGACGGGTTCCGGGTCGAACGGGAACTGGGTGGCGGGGGGATGAGCCGCGTCTTCCTGGCCGAAGAAACCCGGCTGGGCCGGCGAGTGGTCATCAAGCTGTTGCCGCCCGAGGCGTCGGAAGGCATTCCGGCGGACCGGTTCGAGCGTGAGATCAAGGTCGCCGCGTCGCTCCAGCATCCCCACGTGGTGCCGGTACTGAGTGCCGGCGTGGCCGACGGACTCCTTTACTACATCATGCCGTACATCGACGGCGAATCCCTGGCCGCGCGCCTCGCGCGGGTTGGTGCGCTGCCGGTGGGTGAGGCCGTACGCATCCTGCGTGACGTGGCGGATGCCCTGGCGTACGCGCACGGCCGGGGCGTCGTGCATCGCGACATCAAGCCCGACAACATCATGCTGGCGGGCCGCCATGCGCTGGTCACCGATTTCGGAGTGGCCAAGGCGGTGAGCGCCTCGGTCAACCGCAGCCTGGCGCTCACCACCGGTGGCGTCACCATCGGTACGCCCACGTACATGGCACCGGAACAGGCCGCGGCGGACCCCAATCTCGATCACCGTGCCGATATCTACGCCCTGGGCGTGGTTGCCTATGAAATGCTCAGTGGCCGCCCGCCTTTCATGGCGCCGACGGCGCAGGGGATGCTGGCCGCCCATGTGACCCAGACGCCGGACCCGGTCAACGCGCACCGCCAGACCATCCCGCCAGACGTCTCGCAGATCGTCATGCGCTGCCTCGCGAAGCACCCGGCCGACCGGTGGCAGAGCGCCGCCGAACTGGGCGAGAAGCTGGACATCGCCACGACGCCATCGGGTGGCACGCCTTCGGTGCCGACGGCACCGGTGCAGGCGGTGCGCGTCCTGGCGGAGCGCTCGGTGCGGCGCGCCCATCCCGTGCGGGTACTGGCGCTGTTCGCGCTCGCGACCGTGCTGGTGACCGGCCTTGCCTTTGGCCTGACCCGCCTCTTCGACCTGGCCGACTGGGTCTGGATCGGCGCGCTCGGCTGCATGCTGCTGGGACTCCCGGTCATGCTGTACACCGGACGGCTGGAGCGGCAGCGAGCCATCCTCAAGGCGACTGGCGCCTTCCGCTATGCGCCGGAGCCGGCGCACCAGCAATTCTTCACCTGGCGGCGCGCGCTCTGGGGCGGCGCCCTGGCGCTGGGGGCGCTGCTCCTCGCGACGATCGGCTACGGTGTCTCGCGCCACTTCGGGGTCGGCCCCGGTGCCACCCTGCTGAGCGCGGGAACGCTGGGCAGCGAAGACCGGCTGGTGCTCGCCGATTTTTCCAACCACTCGGCGGATTCAACGCTCTCGACCTCGCTCTCCGAGGCGCTGCGGGTGGACCTCGGACAGTCGAACGTCGTGCGGCTGGTCAATCAGCAGGAGATCGGCCAGACGCTGGAGCGGATGGGGCAGCCGGCGGGCATACCGCTCACCGAGACACTGGCGCGGGACGTTGCGCGGCGTGCCAACGCCAAGGCAGTGGTGTCGGGCGATGTCGCGTCACTGGGCTCCGGCTATGTCCTGACCGCACGGCTGGTCTCGGTGGACGGGGCCATTCTCGCGCCGGTGCGGGAGACGGCCGAGAGCGACGCGGAACTCATCCCGGCGCTCAACCGGCTGTCCCGGTCGCTGCGCGAAAAGATCGGCGAGTCGCTCCGCACGATCCGGGGGAGCGACCCGCTGGAGCAGGTGACCACGGCATCGCTGCCGGCCCTGGAGCTCTACTCCCGTGCCCAGCGGGCGTTCGACATGAACGACTACCCGACCGCCCGCGATCTCCTTGCCCGGGCGGTGCAGACCGATACCAGCTTTGCGATGGCGTGGCGGAAACTCGCCGTGGTCACCGGCAACATGGGCGGGAATCCATCGCAGTCGCGGCTGGCCGCGACGGCGGCATTCAATCACCGGGACCGCCTGCCGCCGATGGAGCGCGCCCTCTCCGAGGCCTATTACTACAGCAATGTCGAGTACAAGCCGGAGGAGGCCGCCCGCGCCTACCAGAAGGCGCTCGACGTGGACTCGCTCAATCCGGTGGCGATCAACAACCTCGGCCTGCTGTACAACACGCTGGGGGACTTCAGCAACGCGGAAACGCTGCTGCGGCGCGGCATGCGGCACCAGCCCTCGCTCACGATGTATGACAACCTCATCCAGTCGCTGCTGTCGCAGAGCAAGTTCGCCGCCGCCGACTCAATGGTGGAGCAGCTCCGGGCCCGGGCACCCGGGACCACCATCACGCTCGTCAATCAGGCGTCGGCCGCATCCGCCAGGCGGGAGTATGCCAGGTTGGATTCCATGCTTCGGCCAGCCGCCCTCGGCGACAACCCCAATCGGCTCGCCCTGCTCTACCGATCCAACGCGCTGGAGGCTCACGGCCAGCTTCGCGCCGTCGAGGCAAGTCTCGGCGATATTTCTCGCCGCGCACTGCTGGACGGCGACTCTTCCCTTGCGGCCGGCGTGCTGCTGGCGAGGCCGGGACACGACCTGACGCAGCGCGGCCAGACCGCCCGCGGCCTCGCCACCCTCGATTCACTCCAGCGCTCCCCCCTCTTCACGTCGCTCCGCGGAGAGGACCGGCCGTTGATCGCAATGGCCGAACTGGAATCATCCGCGGGCCGGGCGGCGGAGGTCCGGCGGCTGCGTGCGGAATGGGAGCAGGCCGTGCCTGCCGCGTCGCGGATTCCGTGGCAGACTCCGATGTGGGACGCCTACGTGGCTGGAGCGGAGGGACGATGGAAGGACGCCGCGCTCGCCGCGACCCGGTCAGTCGACGCCATGCACTGCTCACCGTGCGGCCGCTACTTTGTGGCGCAGGCGTGGGATCGCGCCGGTGTGGCCGACTCGGCGCTCAAGTACTACCAGGATGCGGTCACCCTGCCCAACATTGACTCGCAGGGCGTGGAAGACGCGGTGTGGCTGCCCACCGGCCTGCGCCGGCTCGGTGAGATGTATGAATCGAAGGGTGACAGGAAGAGGGCGCTCGAGTACTACAGCAAGTTCGTGGCGCTCTGGAAGGACGCCGATGCCGATCTCCAGCCGCAGGTGAAGCAGGTGAAGGAGGCGATGGCGAAGCTGGCGGGGGAGTAGGGAGGCAGGATGGGCAAGATAGGCGGGGTTGTCACCCTGAGGGAGCGTAGCGACCGAAGGGGCCGGAGCCGCGGTTTGGCTTCGGCCCCTTCGCTGCGCTCAGGGTGACGTTGCGTCTCCTGCCTCCTACCCATCCCGCCCATCCCCCCCATCACGTCTCCACGCCGGCCCGCCGCAGGAACCTTTCCGCCAGCTGCTCCAGCCGTTCGTCATTGCGCTCGCGGGCGTCGGCCAGGATGACCTGGATCTGGGGCACCAGTTCCGGCGTACCGAACGCGAAGCCGGTGGCGGCTTCGGCGCCGAGCGAGTCACCGACATTGGCGCCATCGAGCAGCGCCCGCGCGGCGGCGAGCGGGAAGGCAGGGTCGTCATGTGGGGGCAGGGGATAGCGATGCTCGGGCTGGGCTTCACCGGCGGCATCATCGTTTACGAAAGCACGCGACATGGATCCTCGGGACGGCGGCTAGACGGCTCGGCGGCTAGTCGGCAGGAACCAGCCGTCTAGCCGTCTGTCTGTCTCGCCACCTCGAAACAACATCTCGGCCGGTCTTCATACGAACAGCACCGCGTGAGCGGCTCGCCCAGCATGGCTTCCAGGAATGCCTGCATGGCGGCGCACACCTCGTGGCGGCGTTCGACCGCGACACCCAGCGGGCAGGACGAGCCGCGAAGCCTGATCCCGTCCTCATCCTCCATGATATCCACTTGGGCGCCAAGCTGCTGCATCACGCCGCTGGCGGCCTGGAGCCGGTGCTGGCGATTGCCGGTCGGAGCAGGATAGGCGGCGGCCAGCCGCTTGCCGGCATCCACCAGCACTGCGGTCAGCGCCGGGCCGTCGAGCTGCTCCGCCAGCGTGGTGACCAGCGACGTGAACATGGGCGCATAGGCCTGCGAGAAGAGCGCGTCCACGTCGAGCGGGACGTCGTAGAGAACGGCCGGCTTGCCGGCGCCTGGTGGCTTCCGGGCACCGGCGACCCGGACCAGGCCGTCGCGCTCGAGCGGCCCGAGCTGGGCCCGGACCGCGTTGTCGGTCAGGCCCAGTTCGTCGGCCAGTTCATCCACCGTGTGCTGCTGGCGGCGAAGCAGGCTGACGATCCGTCCTCGGGTGCTGTCCCACAGTCGCTTATTCCACATGGACTTAGTAGACCTCCATCGGCACGAATATGGAGAAGTGCCCCCGGGAACGCAATATTTCCAATTACTCCTTGACATTCTATGTAAATATACCCATGTTGGACCCGTCTCTGGCCGGGCCGCTGGCCCGTCCCTGGTTCAACCCATACCGAGGTATTCCATGCGTCGCCCTCTTGCAGTGCTCGCCTCGCTCCTGCTCGCCACCCCGCTCGCCCTGTTTGCGCAGTCGGCCCAGCCGGCGCCCAAGCTCAACGATGCCACCATCGTCGCCATCTTCGATGCCGCCAATTCCGCCGACATCGCGACCGCCGGCCTCGGCGCCGAGAAGGCCAGCGACCCGCAGGTCCGTGAGATCGCCAAGAATTTCGTCCGGGATCACAGCAAGGTGCGCCAGATGGGTCGTGACCTGGCGGCCAAGCTGCACGTGACGCCAACGCCACCCGCCGGTGACAAGAGCGCGGCGGACCTCGCCAAGACCATGAAGCAGCTGAAGAGCCTCAAGGGCATGGCCTTCGACAAGGCGTTCCTCGATCATGAAATCGCGTTCCATCAGGCGGTGATTGATGCCGTCAACTCGACCCTGATGCCCGCCATCCAGAATGAGGAACTCAAGGCCTTCGTGAAGTCGGTCGCTCCGGCGTTCGCTGGCCACCTCGCCGGCGCCAAGCACCTCCGCGAGCAGATGGGTTCATGAGCTGTCTTCGCTCGCTGCGCGGCGGGACCGTGCTGCTGCTGCTGTTGGCAGCGGCACTCTCCGGCTGCGGCGGTGATTCCGGGCCAGGCACTGACGTGGACCCCCGCCTGGCGGCTGAAGGCAAGGACATCTTCCGTTTCGATACCTTCGGCGATGAAGCGTTCTGGACCGATACCCTCGGCCTCCATCGCGTGATCCAGTCGGGCGTGAGCCCGGCGACGGCGCTGAGCGTCGGCCTCAAGGTGGACGCCAGCGTGCTGCCGGCCGGTATCCTCGAAACCGCGGACCTGAACGACCCGGCCACGACGGTCGCCCTGCTCAAGCTCAACGCCGTGGTCGGCGTCAAGGGCGTGGTGCAGACGGTCAACGGCAAGGACTCGCTGGTGAGCGTCGGCATCACCTGCGCGCTCTGCCATTCGACGGTGGACAATTCGGTGGCCGACGGCATCGGCCAGCGGCTCGACGGCTGGCCCAACCGGGATCTCAATGTCGGCGCGATCGTGGCGCTGAGCCCGGCGCTGCAGGATCCGGCCGTGCAGGCGGTGCTCACCTCGTGGGGACCGGGCAAGTATGACGCCTACTGGAACCATGACGGCAAGAACAATCCGACCATGATTCCGCCGGCGTACGGCCTGCACGACGTGGCGCTCGAGACCTATACTGGCGAAGGCCCGGTCTCCTACTGGAATGCCTACGTCGCGGTGACCCAGATGCATGGGCACGGCAACTTTGACGACCCGAAGCTGGGCATCCATATCGTGCAGACGCCCGATCTGGTGACCTCCAAGCTCCCGGCGTTGCGGGAGTACCAGCACTCGATCCCCGCGCCGGCGCCGCCGGCCGGCAGCTTTGACCTCGCCGCCGCCGAGCGCGGCAAGGATCTCTTCACCGGCAAGGCCCGCTGCAACGAGTGCCACACCGGCAGCTCCTTCACTGACGCGGGCAAGCGGTTGCACGCCGCGTCCGAGGTGGGCACCGATCCGACGCTTGCAGAACGTGCCACAACGGGCTTGTATCGTACAACCCCGCTGCACGGCGTGTGGCAGCATCCGCCCTATTTCCATGACGGAAGTGCGGCCACGCTCGGTGATGTCGTGAAGCATTACGATGACCATTTCCGGCTGGGCCTCACGCCGGATCAGCAGCGGGATCTCGTGGAATATCTCAAGTCGCTTTGAGCCGAATCCTGTTGCGGAGAGCAGACCATGGGTGGTGACAGCCAGGGACCGGCCGGCCCCGATCTTGGCGCCGGCATTGCCGAGTCGGACTTGAAGGACGGCGCCATGCTGGCGGGACACGTGAACGGCGACGCCGTGCTCGTGGCCCGCCAGGGTGACCGCATCTACGCCATCGGCGCCACCTGCAGCCACTACGGTGGCCCGCTGGCGGAAGGGTTGCTTGCCGATGGGGTCGTGCACTGTCCCTGGCATCACGCCCGCTTCGACCTGGCCACGGGCCAGGCCATGGCCGCACCGGCACTCAATCCGGTGGGGTGCTGGAAGGTGGAGCGGCAGGACGGACGCATCCGTGTGGCGGGCCGGTGTGATGAGCCGGCCGCCGCGAGCGGTCCCCGCGACGCGCCCGCGTCCATCGTCATTGTCGGCGCGGGTGCCGCGGGCAATGCCGCGGCGGAGGAACTCCGGAATCTCGGCTTCGCCGGCGCCGTCACGCTGATCGGCATGGAAGAGGACGTGCCGTACGACCGGCCCAACCTCTCCAAGGATTACCTCGCCGGCAACGCGCCGGAGGAATGGATCCCGCTTCGCCCCCGCGAGTTCTATGCGGAGAAGAACATCACGTTGCGACTGGGCGAGACGGTGGAACGGGTGGATGCCGCAGCCAGGCAGGTGGTGTTCGCCGGTGGCGGCACGCTCGGGTACGACCGGCTGCTGCTCGCCACCGGCGCCGAGCCGCTGCGGATGCCAGTGCCCACGGACGAAGGCGCGCCGGTGTTCTACCTGCGTTCGCTGGCCGACAGCCGCGCCATCATCAAGGCGGCGGAGAAGGCCGCGCGTGTCGTGGTGATCGGTTCCAGCTTCATCGGGCTTGAGGTGGCGGCGTCGCTGCGCAGCCGCAAGCTCCACGTGGCGGTGGTGGCACCCGAGGAAGTTCCCTTCAGCAAGACTCTCGGTGCCGACGTCGGCGCGTTCGTCCGCCGCACCCATGAAGCCAAGGGGGTCGAGTTCCACCTGGGGCGCAAGGTCGAGCGGATCGGGATCAAGAGTGTGCATCTCGACAACGGCGCCGATCTCGCGGCCGACATGGTCGTGGTCGGCATCGGTGTGCGTCCGCGCACCGCGCTCGCCGAATCGGCCGGGGCGGCGATGGACAGGGGCGTGCTGGTGAATGAGCGGCTCGAGACCAGCGTCCCGGGCATCTACGCGGCTGGCGACATCGCCCGCGTGCCGGATCGCCGCACCGGCCGGCCCATCCGGGTGGAGCACTGGGTGGTGGCCGAGCGCCAGGGGCAGGCGGCCGCGCGCACCATGCTCGGTGGCAGCGCATCGTTCGCCGACGTGCCGTTTTTCTGGAGCGCGCACTACGACACCACCATCAGCTATACCGGCCATGCGGAGCAGTGGGACACGGCCGAGCTCGACGGCAATCTGGATGACGGTTCGGCGACGGTGAGCTACTGGCGGGATGGCAAGGTGTTGGCCGTGGCCACCGTCGGCCGTGACCTGGACGCGCTTCGCGCCGAACGGGCGCTGGAGCAGCATGACGACCGGACACTCGAAACCCTGGTGAGGCGTGGATGACAAGCGTTGCTGACCCCCGGCATGAGGCCGAATCGCCGATCGAGGCGCCGCAACCCGACGAGATGGAATCCCTGGTCCAGCGGCAGCTCGAGCTGATCGGCGAGGATCCCGCCCGTGACGGGCTGCTGCGGACGCCCCATCGCGTGGCGGTGAGCCTGCGATGGCTCACGCGCGGTTACGGCATGGACGTGCGAAAGGTGGTCAACGGCGCCGTCTTCAAGGCGAAGCACGAGAACATGGTGATGGTGCGGGACATCGAGGTGTACTCGCTCTGCGAGCACCACATGCTTCCGTTCTTCGGCCGGGCGCATGTGGCGTATGTTCCCAACGGCCGGATCATCGGCCTGTCCAAGCTGGCGCGGGTGGTGGAGATCTTCGCCCGCCGGCTGCAGGTGCAGGAGCGCCTCACCGACCAGATTGCCGATGCGGTGCAGGAAGTGCTCACTCCGGCCGGCGTGGGCGTAGTGCTCGAGTGTGAACACCTCTGCATGATGATGCGCGGGGTGGAGAAGCAGAACTCCCGTACCATCTCGAGTGCGCTGCGCGGCAGCTTCCGGGATGATCCCAGGACCAGGGATGAGTTTCTGAGGTTGGCACTGAAATAGCCGGGAAGGCGGGAAGACGGGAAGGCGGGAAGTTCGGAGGGATGGATCTTCCCGCTCTCCCGGCTTTCAAGCTGACGTCATGTCCGGCAGTGGCGTCGGGTTGAGCCCCGACGCGAGCGGTCGCCGCTCCAGCGCCAATTCCACGATGGTCGCCAGCATCTCGCCGAAGGTGTGACCATCTGCCTCGGCGCTCTCCATGAACGAGACCCCTTCGGTCAGGTCCGGATTGGGGTTGATCTCCAGTACATAGGGATGGTTGTCGCGGGAGATCCGGATGTCGAGCCGGGCGTAGTCGCGGCATCCCATCAGCTGATAGGCCTTGATGCAGACCTCCCGGACCCGCTTCTCCAGCCGCTTGGTCAGCGGCGCGGGACAGTGGGTGCCGACCCGGTGGAATACCTCGGCGAGGGGATTCCACTTGGCCGCGTAGCTGATGATCGAGGGCTCGCCCTCGGGGAGTTCCGAGAAGTCGTATTCGAGCGGTGGCAGTGCCTCCGGCGGATCGTTGCCGAACACCCCGACGTGCAGTTCCCGGCCCTCGATGAACTCCTCCACCAGGATGGGTGGCTGGAATTCGGTGAACATGTGCTCCAGCCGGGCCAGCAGCTGGGCGCGGTCGGTGACCACCGACGCGGCATCCACGCCGGCGCTGGCGTCTTCCCGGGCCGGTTTCACGATCAGGGGATACTTGAGGCCGTGGCGCACCGCCACCTTCGGTTTCCAGAGACTCAGGAACCGGGGCGTCGGAACATCGTGTGACTGCAGGATGCGCTTGGTGAGGCCCTTGCGGCGGCACATCGAGAGTGCCAGCGGCGGCGCGCCGGTGTAGGGCACGCCGTAGAGGTCGAGGAAGGCGGGGACGGCACTCTCCAGTTCGGCGTCGTCCCGGAACGATTCGACCAGGTTGAACACGACGTCGGGCCGGTTGCGCCGCACCACCCGTTCCAGCTGTTTGACGTCGTCCAGCAGGTTGAGCGGCCGGACCCGGAATCCCTCGCCGGACAGCGCCTGCACGATCGCCTCATATTCTTCGCTGACCGTGGGGACCACGATATCATACTCCGGCTCGAATCCGAGCGTGGCCGGATCGACGTGCTTGAGCTGGTCGTAGCCTTCCTCGCTCAGCGCGTTATAGAGCACCATCACATCGGCTCGTGTCCTGGCCACGGGTATTCCTCCTGGTCGCCGGTTGGCAAGCGCCTGGTTCCGTATAGTTTCCGAAGGTCTCCGGCCGGGATATCCATGGGAATATACCCCCAACCGAACCTCTGGCAGTGCGGGCCGTTCGCCCTGAAACACGCATTGGTGGTGCTGGGCATCCTGCGCGACGAGCGCGAGATCTCCCGCATCGCCGGCACACACTGGTGGACGGGCACCGACGAGATTCAGCTGGGCCGGGCTGCGCGGAAGTATGACTGTGACCTGCTGATGGTCCGGCGGAACGACCCGGAACGGGCCCGGAAGGCACTGGTAGCCTATCTCCGCCGTGGGGTGCCGGTGCTGCTCTGCGTGGATGAATGGAGCCACTGGCTCACTGCGGTGAAGACCGAGTCGGGGAAATTCATCCTGCTGGACAGCCGGGTGCAGCGGGTGGTGGAAATCGCTTCCTGGGCGCAGCTCCGCCGTCTCTGGGTCTTCCACGAGGAGGACGAAGACGACGAAGACATGTACCGCACTCGCTTCGACCTTCACCCGGTGGTTCCCCGCTTCCGGCCCCGAACCCACGCCCAGTTTTCACTCACTCGCGCCCGCACCCTGCAGCGCGAGTCCAACCGGCGGCTGGCCCAGCGCTGGGACGAATACCTCGAGGACCTGCTCGCCATCTGCCGGCCGCGCTCCCCGCGCGCGTCCAAGGTGTTTTCGCTCGGTGAATTCATCCGCCGCCACGGGGCCATGATCCTGGAGACGGTGGACTACTGGCATGGCGGCGTGGACGGCCAGGCGGCCCGCCAGGTGCTCAACAACCTCCATTTCGTGGCGGATACTTACGGCCTGGTCATTCACGACGAGGACGAGAAGCGGGCGATCGCGGGGATCTCCACCCTGCTGACGCTCTGGGCCGCGGGAGAGTTCGGCGCCACGCCGGTGTATGGGCCGAGAGAGGTGCCGAAGAAGCGAAGACGGTAGCCGGAACAGGCAGGACGACGGGCGAGGCGGCGGAGTCACGCGGCTAACCGCAGCGTGTCATCCCGAGGCAGCGAAGCGGCCGTAGGGACCTACTCACCGGCGTCGGGACTCGGCGGAATAGATCCCTCGCTCGCGATGCTCGCTC
>SMFG01000015.1_pt1 | contig 20222 bp, 11 predicted proteins | sample 2456131 | NCBI WGS metagenome assembly SMFG01 (sample SAMN10132612, study PRJNA489261) | soil metagenome | isolation source: day120 antibiotic-silt loam soil ammended with raw manure from dairy cow... | place: USA | collected 2015-05-01
TGCCAAATGTGGCCGTGGCGCTGGGGTCGGAGACCGGGCGCACGAACTGGCTCACGGTGTGCCCACGTGTGAACGACGGCCCCAACCGCAGATGCACGCTGGATGATGGCTGTATGGTAATGCTCGGCCCGGCATTCACGCTCCAGCCGCCCGCCACATCGTCGTAGATACTCGAACTCAGGCCATAGCTCACGGCGCCGCGGTCGTCGCTGAAGACGGAGAGGTTGAAGTTTGTGTTGGTGGGCTGCCGGCTCAGCGGACCACCTCGCGTCAACTGGTCATCCGCCGACTCGAAGTAGTGGAACACGTTGTAGTTCACGTTCCAGAAATTACGCAGCGTGACGTTGATGATGTTGCCTACATAGCTGGTGGTATGGTCGCCATCGTAATTCCAGTCGTTGCCCGAGAGCACGCCCACGATCCAGTAGCGGAAGAGCTTGCCAGGTCTCGTTTCTTCGTAGTGGGTATCGGTCGAGATGCCACGCCGGCCCACCCTCTGGCCAAAGCCCAGGTCGTTGGTCTCGTAACCCGGGCTCTTTTCCTGATACGCGAGGTTTCCGCCCCAGTGGCCGCCGCTCACCTTGGTCACGGCGAGCTGCGCGGCGTATCCGGAGAGCGACGTCCGGGTCGTGTCGTAGCTCAGGTTGGTGGCGTCGGGCCGCTGGTAATAGCGCGCACTGGATCGCTGCGCCCGTGCAATGGCGCTCTCGCCGCCCTGGATGCGGCTCGACGCGAACGAGGCGTCCAGCGCCCAGCGGCGGTTGTCCCAGTAATGCTTGAGGTCCACGCCGCCAAGGTAGGCGCTGGAGCGGAGCGTGGAAGCAAGCGACGAATCACCCAGCGAGCGGTTGACGGCCGTCACCAGTGCGCCGATGGAGGTGTTCCCCTCGCGCAGTTCCCGCCGCACCCGGCCCGCGAAGTAGTTGGTGGCCGGCTCCACCTGCTGGCGCAGCACCGGGCCATCCTCCGTGGTGACATAGCGCCCCGTCTCCCTCGGTGTCACCGCATCGAGCAGCGCGATGGACCAGCCGGACGGGGTCTTGCCGGTGAGCTTGCCGGCGGCGGCGATGGTGGTCTGTTCCGGCACGTCACTGAAGCGCGCATCGGGATCGGTGATCAGTCCCTGTGGCGCCCGGCCGATGCGACGCGAAAAGAATGTCTCGGGCGTGCCAAAGGCATTGAAGGTGCTGAGCCGGCCGAAACTGAAAAGGTCGGAGCCTTCCACGAAGAAGGGCCGCTTCTCGTCGAACGACGTTTCGAACGCGCTCAGGTTCACGACGGCAGGATCCACTTCCACCTGGCCGAAATCGGGGTTGATGGTGGCGTCGAGCGTGAGATCGCTGGTGATACCGAGCTTGAGGTCCGCACCTGCGGCGCCGAGGTAGTCACTGCCGGAATGGAACGGGTCGCCAGCATCGGCGGTGGCGTATTGCGCCCGCGCCGTCACGTAGGGCGTGATTTCCATGCGGCGAGCTGCCGGCAGGCCGCTCATGCCATGGAGCGTGGCATATCGCGCCGGCGTATTGCTCTCCGACTTCGGAATCAGGACCAGCACATCCGATTCCTGCTTGCGCTGGATGAACCGGGTGATCTGAATTCCCCACTGGTCCGACGAACGATCATAGCGAAGTTGGGAAAGTGGTATGCGGATCTCCGCGCTCCAGCCCAGTGAATCCCGGCTGGTGGCTACGTCCCAGACCGGGTCCCAGGAGCTGTCTTCATTGCCGTCGGCGCCCGCCGAGGCGTCGCCCTTGTTGCCGGCCGGATAGACATCGAACACGAACGCGGTCAGCTTGTCGTGCCGGGAATCGAGCCGGATGGTGAGCCGGTCACTGGCCGGCTGGTCGTCGCGTCGGGTGAGCCGGCTCACGATGCGCGCGGGCTCGTGGTCCAGCATGCGCGCACCGATGTAGAGGGCGCCGTTGCCCACCAAGGCGCGGATCTCGGTACGTTCGGTAGCCGGCTTGCCCTCATCCGGATCGCGCTGCAGGTCGAGCGTCATGGGCGTTGCCGTGGCCCACGCCACGTCACTCAGCGCGCCATCGAGCTGGATGTCCTGGGTCAGCGGTGCCGCGCGGAATTCCGGCGCCCCGGATTGGCCACCCTGGCCAGTGGCCGGGGACGCTACAGCACTCTGCGCGAGCATCGCGGTTGGGAAGACGCAAAACAACAGCAGCACACGAAGACACGAAAGGAGTCGTGAGTCATGAGTCATGAGTCGTGGGCCTTCGCCGCTCGCGTCCCGAGTCCCGCGTCCACTTTCGTGGTTTCGTGCTTTCGTGTGAGCCATGCGTGCTGACCCTGGAATGGAGTGTCGTTGGAAACGTCCCGGTATGCACCCTCTGACGTCGCTCGCCTGAAAAAGGTTGCGTAAACTCATGACCCTCCCCCCGCGCCCGGCTTCCTTGCCCTCCGGATTCCGGACCCGCTACGCGCCGAGCCCCACCGGGTATCTCCACCTGGGGCATGTGCTGAATGCGTGCTGGACCTGGGACGTTGCACGGGCATGGAACGGCCGGGTCCTGCTCAGGATCGAGGACCACGACGCCACGCGGTGCCGGGAGGAGTACGTCCGGGCATTGCGGGAGGACCTGGGCTGGCTTGGATTCGTGCCGGACGCGGAGATGCCGCGCCAGAGCGAACGGCATGCACGCTACGAAGCGGTACTGGACGACCTCCGGCGCCGCGGCCTGGCCTACGTCTGCGCCTGCTCGCGGAAGGACATTTCGGAAGCGGGCGGCGATGTATTCAATCAGGAGACCCGTTACGCCGGCACCTGTCGCGAGCTGGGGCTCGAACCGGGGCCGGGCAGGGGATGGCGAGTGGTCATGCAGCCGGGTGCCGAAGTGTTTACCGACCTGCTGCACGGCGCGCTCAGCCAGGATCCCTCAACGCAGTGCGGGGATCTCCTCGTGCGGGACCGTCTGGGCAACTGGACCTATCAGTTCGCGGTGACGGTGGACGACATGGACCAGGGGATCGATCTGGTCATCCGGGGAGATGATCTCCTGGCGAGCACCGGTCGCCAGCTCCGGCTGGCGCGGCTGCTGGGCCGGCAACGGATGCCGCTCTTCCTGCATCATCCGCTCATCCTGAAGCCGGATGGCGAAAAGCTGAGCAAGGCGAGCGGGGATACGGGGGTCAGGGAGATGCGGGTGGCGGAGATGAGCGCGGAGGCGATCAGGACGGCAGCGATGCAGCGGCCGTAGGGGTGACGCAGACGTCGCCCCTACTTCATCGCTGGCGCCGGCACCGTTACCGGATGGGTCTCGACGATCCATCCCGACGCATCGGCGCCGGTGATGGCGAGCTGCAGCTCATACACGCCGCCATCAGGCTCATAGATTCCGAACATGCCGCGATAGCTGGCGGACACATCGGTCCAAGGCCCGTCGCTGGTAATCTGGCGTGACTCGTTGACGAAGCCATCGTACCAATACGGACTCTCACCAAGATATTTCACCAATCCGGTCGCCGTCAGCACAAGGAATGAGGACCCGGTGGATCGAATGGTGTGGACCACCTCGGGACCGAACGTGTAGGTTGGAGTGCCTGTGCCTGGGGCTCGCCAGAACAGGCTGTTGCCCCAACAGACCGCAACGCCGGTTTGATCCGCGCGCATACCGCATGGATTCCAATGACCGGCGGACAGCGAGCTCAGGGGTGGCAATTCAGGTACGAGCATTGGCGAAAGGACGGGATCATTGGTGAAGCCGGCCGGTGACGGGTGGCTCCCCCAGCACCAGACTGAGTGGTCGAGCTGCAGGCCGCAGGTATAGTCGCGTCCGGTACCAATCGTCTGCCAGCGTGCACCGCCCATGACCGCGACAGGCGTGGCGGCATGCGTCCCGGGATTGCCGTCACCCATGACGCCATTGCCCCAGCAATAGCCGGTGCCGTCGAGTGAAACGCCGCAAGCCAGGCTGCCAAACCCGCCCAGATCCGCACTGGCCAGCTGGAGGCCTCCGGCAGCGAGGACCGGCGCCGCCTGATCCGTCGTCGAGCCATCGCCGAAGATACCCTGCCGGTTGGAGCCCCAGCACCAGAGCTGGTGGCCCTGGTCGATGCCGCAGCTGGTGTCATAGCCGCCCACCAGCGCCGTGAAGTGATGCCCGCCAGACACTGGGACTGGAATATCGGACGCGCCATCGATGGCCACCGACGCCGATCCCAGCTGGCCCGCGTTGTTCTGGCCCCAGCACCACGCTTGCTGTTCCCGGTCCAGCGCGCACATGTGATCTTGCGGCTCTCCATCCATCAGCCTGGCTGCCCGGAAGCCCGCCGTTGCACTGGCGGTGATGTCAATTGATTCCTGATACGTCAGCACCGACGCCCGCAGATGCTGAGTCCCGGCGCCCAATCCGAGAACCCACTTCGTCCGGGCAACGCCGAACCGGTCGGTCAGGCTCGACGCCGGAATCGCTTCGCCGTAGGGAGCAGAAGGTGCCCAGGTGACCTCGACGCCCATTCGCGGATCACCATTACTGGCCACCACCTTGACTGCGATCGTCCGCGGCAGCGTGTCACGGGGCAAGGCCGACTGCACCTCGGCCCCGACCATGCTCACGTGCGATGCTTCCGGCGGAATGGTGCTGTCAGAGCACGCCGCGAGCACCATGGCGAGGGCCATTATACCGGGCCTTCCCATCGGGCCTCCGTGGAATCAGATGACAGGTTGTGCCTGATTGGGACGAGCAGCACGGGACTCGCTTGCACAACCGCGACCCGCGACCCGCAACCCGTGACTCGTGACCCGCGTCTCGCGTCTCGCGTCCGCCCTTGCTACCTTAGCTGGTTCCCTTGACCCAACCTTGGAGCCATCCGGATGCCGACCGACTCGTCCCCGCGCCGGCGCGTGCCGCTGCACACCAAGATTCTCCTCGGCCTCGTCCTCGGCGCCATCGCGGGCATTGCCGCCAACATCTTCCTGCACGACTGGCGTGGCCTCACCTGGATCGTGGACAATATCGCGAATCCGGTGGGCCAGGTCTTCCTGCGGCTCCTGTTCATGATCGTGCTGCCGCTGGTCTTCTGCTCCATTGCGCTGGGCGTGGCCTCGCTGGGCGACATCAGCCGGATAGGGCGGGTGGGCGGCAAGACCATCATGATCTTCCTGTTGACCACCGCGTTCGCCGTCTGCATCGGGCTCACGCTGGTGAACACGGTGAAGCCCGGCCGCTCGCTCCCGCCCGAGACGCGGACAGCACTGCTGGAGCGCTATGCCGGCGACGCCGCCCAGAAGGCCGCACTCGCCGAGCAGAGCAAATTCGGCGTCAACACCTTCGTCAACATCATCCCGAGCAATCCAGTGGCTGCGGCGGCCAACGGCGACTATCTGGCGATCATCTTCTTTGCGCTGGTCTTCGGCATGGCGCTCACCATGCTGCCAGCCGAGAAGAGCAAGCCGGTCATCGACGTGCTGCAAGGGGTCGGCGATGCGGTGATGCACATGATCCACTTCGCCATGAAGACGGCGCCGGTGGGCGTGTTCGGGCTCATCTTCAGTGTGACGGCGCTGTTCGGGCTCGACGTGCTCAAGGCGCTGATGCTCTTCGTGGTGATGGTGCTGATCGGGCTCGCGTTCCATCAGTTCGTGGTGCTGCCGCTCCTGGCCAAGCTCATCGTCGGCATCAACCCATTTCTCTTCATCCGCCGCGTGCGCGGACTGATGATCACGGCCTTCTCGACCTCGAGTTCCAACGCCACGCTGCCCACCACCATCGAGACGGCCGAGCGCAATTTCGGCGTGCCGAAGGAGATTGCGGGTTTTGTCCTGCCGCTGGGCGCCACCATGAACATGAACGGCACCGCGCTCTTCGAGGGGATGACGGTGCTGTTCCTGGCCCAGGTGTTCGGGCTCTCGCTCTCGCTGGGACAGCAATTCATCGTCATCGGGATGTCGGTCATCACAGCCATCGGAACCGCCGGCGTCCCGGGGGGCTCGATCCCGCTGATGGTGCTGGTGCTGCAGGTGGTGGGCGTGCCGCCGGAAGGGATCGCGATCATCATCGGCGTGGACCGCATCCTCGACATGAGCCGCACGGTGCCCAACGTGACCGGCGATGTACTCACCTCACTCATCGTGACCAAGAGCGAGAAGCTGCCGCTGGTGATTCCGCCGGAGGCGGCGATGCAGCTGGAAGAGGCGTAAGTCATAAGTCGTACGACGTACGTCGTACGACTTATGACTTACGACTTACGACCTCCATCTTGGACTCCAACCCTTCAAGGAGCTTCGTGTAACTGGCGCTGAACTTCTCGACGCCTTCTTCCTCCAGCTCCTTCGTCACCTGGCCGAGGTCCACGCCCGACTCGGCCAGCTTCGCGAGAATCCCGTCCGCGGCGGCGATGCCCTCGTGAACCCGGTCCTTCGGGTCGCCATGGTCCTTGTAGGCCGCGAACGTGTCCGGCGGCATGGTGTTGACCGTGTAGGGTGCGGCCAGCGCTTCCACATAATAGATGTCGGGAAAGGCCGGGTCCTTGGTGCTGGTCGAAGCCCAGAGCGGCCGCTGCAGATTGCCGCCCTCCGCCGCGAGGAGCCGCCAGCGCTCGGTGGCCATGGTCTGCTCGAAGAGCTGATACGCCTTGCAGGCGTTGGCGATACCGGCCTTGCCGCGGATCTTCTTCGGGTCGCCCTTCGCGTCGAGGAGCTTGTCCACCTTGGTGTCCACCCGGCTGACGAAGAAGCTCGCCACTGAATGGATGCCGCTGATGGGCTCGCCCTTCTTCACCCGCGCTTCCAGCCCGCGGAAGTATGCCTCGATGACATTCTTGTAGCGGTCCACCGAGAAGAGCAGCGTGATGTTCACGTTGACGCCGGCTGCGGTGGCCTGCTCGATGGGGTCCAGCCCCGCCTCGGTGCCCGGAATCTTGATGAAGACGTTGGGCCGATTCACCGCATCGTGCAGGCGCATCGTTTCCTTGAGCGTCGCATCGGCGTCATAGGCGAGCGACGGGCCCACTTCGATCGAGACCGTGCCATCGCCATTGGCCAGCGCATCGAAGGTCGGACGGAACACGTCGCAGGCTTCCTGGACATCCTCGATGGAGAGCGCGTCAAAGACGCCGGCCGGATCGCGGCCGTCCTCGGTGAGCGAGCGGATATCCTGGTCGTACAGCTCGCTGCCCGATACCGCCTTCTCGAAGATGGTCGGGTTGGAGGTCATGCCCCGCAGCCCATCTTCCTTGATGAGGCGGGCGAGTTCGCCCTCGGTCACCAGGTCCCGGGTGATGTAGTCATACCAGGGGCTCTGGCCCATCTGGCCGAGCCGGATGAGGGGGTTCGTCATGTGGTGCTCCTTCCTGCGAGGCGCCGCACCGCGTCCGCAGCATGTGCGGCGGTGAAGCCGAATTCTTCCATGACCTTTTCACCAGGCGCGGAAGCGCCGAAGTGGTCGATGCCGATGGCGATGCCGCTGTCGGTGGTCCAGCGCTCCCATCCCTGCGTGGCCGCCGCTTCGATGGAAACCCGCTTCCGCACATCGGGCGGCAGCACGCTGTCGCGATACGCCTGATCCTGCTCGGCGAAGAGTTCCCAGGACGGCATGCTGACCACGCGGGTTTTGATCCCATCCTTGCCAAGCAGCTCCGCCGCCTGCAGCGCCAGATGCACTTCGCTGCCGCTGCCGATCAGGATGGCGTCGGGTTTACCATCGGTGTCCTGCAGCACGTAGGCGCCGCGCCGGGCGCCGTCCGCCGGCGCGAGCACGCTCCGGTCGAGGATCGGCAGCTTCTGGCGGGTGAGCGCCATGATCGTCGGGCCGGTCGTCCGCGACAGCGCCGAGTACCACGCCTCTCGCGTCTCGTTGGCGTCGGCGGGGCGGATGACGGTCAGGTGCGGAATGGCGCGCAGCATGGCGAGCTGCTCGATCGGCTGATGGGTCGGACCGTCTTCGCCCAATCCAATGGAATCATGGGTGCCGATGAAGATCACCGGCACGCCCATGAGCGCCGCCAGCCGCACGGATGGTTTCATGTAGTCGGAGAAGATCAGGAACGTGCTGCCGAAGGGCCGGATGCCGCCGTGCGCTGCCATGCCGTTGAGCGAGGCCGCCATGCCATGCTCGCGGATGCCGAAGTGGAAGAGCCGGCCGTTCTCGACCGGGCCGAACACGCCCAGGTTGTCCACGTTGAGGCCGGTGCTCTCGACCAGGTCGGCGGAGCCGCCAGCCAGTTCGGGGACGGCGTCCGCCAGGGCGTGCAGCACTTTCTGCGATGCCTGCCGGGTGGCGAGCTTGCCATCCTTTGGTGTGAACACGGGAAGCGATGCGTCCCAGCCATCAGGCAGGTTGCCGGCCAGCACGCGCGTGTATTCGGCCGCGTCGTCCGGGTGCTCGATGGCGTAGCGATCGAACAGCGCCTGCCACTCCGCTTCCATCTGCTTTCCACGCGGGAGGGCCTCACGCCAATGGGCCAGCGCATCGTCCGGCACCACGAACGCCTCCTGGGGCCAGTCCAGGATCTCCTTGGTGCGCTTCACTTCGTCGGCGCCGAGCGGGGCGCCATGGGCTTCGGCGGTGTCGCGCTTGGTGGGTGCGGGATCGCCGATGTGCGTGCGCAGCACGATCAGCGAGGGCCGGGTCTCCTCCCGGCGCGCAGCCTCGAGGGCCAGGTGGATGGCGTCGAGGTCGTTCCCGTCATCCACATGCTGCACGTGCCAGCCGTACGCCTCGAACCGCCTGCCGACGTCTTCGCTGAACGCCAGCGAGGTGCTGCCGTCAATCGTGATGTGGTTGTTGTCGTAGATGAAAGTGAGCTTGCCGAGACGGAGGTGGCCGGCCAGGCTCGCAGCTTCGCTGGACACGCCTTCCATGAAGTCACCGTCACTGCAGAACCCCCAGACACGGTGATTGACGATCTCGAACCCGGGCCGGTTGAAGCGGTGCGCCAGCAGCCGCTCGGCGATCGCCATGCCCACGGCATTGCCGAACCCCTGGCCCAGCGGGCCTGTCGTGGTCTCGATTCCTACCGTGTGCCCTCGCTCCGGATGGCCGGGAGTCTTCGATCCCCACTGACGGAAATTCCTGATTTCCGCGAGCGGGAGGTCGTAGCCGGTGAGGAACAGCAGGGAGTAGAGCAGCATCGAGGCGTGGCCGCAGGAGAGCACGAACCGGTCGCGGTTGCTCCAGTCGGGGTTGGCCGGGTTGAAGCGGTGAAAGTTGCGCCAGAGCACGTACGCCGCCGGCGCCAGGGCCATCGGCGTGCCGGGATGGCCTGACTTGGCCTTCTCCACGGCATCCATGGCGAGGGTGCGGATGGTGTTGATGCTCTTCCATTCGATGCTATCGCGATCGGCGAATTCGGCCGAAGTGGGCATGGTCCTGGCGGGTGAAGTTGTGGGGCTCAGAGCGCACTCCTTGTGGCGGTCAGGAGAAAGATAGACGGACCGATGGACAGACGGACAGGCGGGACGGGAAGGACAAGGGACGAGGGACGAGGGACAAGGGACGAGGGACGAGGGAGCACGAGCCGCCCGAACAAACCCCGTATCCGCACACCCCCATAGCCATCCGGCCCCGAAATTGCTATGTTCCCTTGTTACTCAGGTTCGCTTCGGTGGACCTCCTTCTTCACTCAACCAGGGTTTTTGTGGCACGACGACATCACAGGCAGTCGCATGACCTGCCAACCAACGGGTTCCGCCGTTCACCCGGACGCAGCATGCAGTCGCATCGAGAGTGGCTTCTGGAGAGACACGGTTCGGTTTGCGCGTATTGTGGATCCGAAACTTCCCCCGACGTAATCACGCTGGACCATGTACGGCCGCGCCGCGGCCAGACAGCGTATGACAGGCCGGACAACCTCGTCCTCGCCTGCCGGGAGTGCAACGCCGCGAAGGCGGACATGCCCCTGGTTGCGTTCCTGATGCAGAAGCGGGCGCGTGGCGTCTTCCTCCTGCACTACGGGGATCACCTGTCCGAGCCCTTGAAGGCGCTCGCCAAACAGGCTTCGGAACGACCGATGCTCGCCAAGGAGCTGTAAATTGTAAGGGCGGCCCACGGGCCGCCCAGATCGGCGAAACAGGAGAAACGGCCCGCGCGTCAAGCGCGGGCCGTTTGCGTTTCCTACCTGCCCAGCGCCTCCGACACGATCCGCGCCTGTTCGGCCGTGTGTGCCGAGGGGTATCCTTCCGCCGGGCTGGCCCGGTCGGGGCGGCCAGCGTAGCGCAGGGCCATGCCCTCCCGGAGCAGGTGCCGGAGATGCGGCTCGACGAAGTGCCAGGCGCCCATGTTCCGGGGCTCCTCCTGGGCCCACACCATCTCGGTCAGCGCCGGGTAGCGGGCCAGCACGTCCTTGAGTTCCGCGTGCGGGAAGGCGTAGAGCTGCTCCACCCGGACAATGGCAGGCGAGGCGTCGCCCATGTCGTGGGCCGCGGCCAGGAGATCGTAGTACACCTTGCCGGAGCAGAGAACCACGCGGGTCACCCCACCGGCGCGTGCGGCCACGCGTGCGTCGTCTATCACCGGCTGGAATTCGCCGGTGGTCAGGTCATCCAGGTGTGAGGCCGCCGCCGGCAGCCGGAGCAGGCTCTTGGGCGTCATTACGATGAGCGGACGGATGCGGTCCCGCTTGGCCTGACGCCGGAGCAGGTGGAAGTACTGCGCCGGCGTGCTGCAGTTGGCGATCCGCATGTTGTTCTCGGCGGCCAGTTGCAGGAAACGCTCGAGCCTGCCGCTGGAATGTTCGGGGCCCTGGCCTTCATACCCGTGCGGCAGGAGCAGCGTGAGCCGTGTGGTCTGCCCCCACTTGGCGAGACCCGCCGCCATGAACTGGTCGATCATCACCTGTGCGCTGTTCACGAAGTCGCCGAACTGGGCTTCCCACATGATCATCGCTTCGGGCGCAGCCACACTGTAGCCATACTCGAAGCCGACGGCCGCGAGCTCCGACAGCGGGCTGTTGTGCAGCTCCATCGGCGCGAGCGCGCCCGGCAACCGGGTGATCGGCGCGTATTCGGCGCCGGTGTTCACGTCGTGCAGCTTGAGGTGGCGCTGGCTGAAGGTGCCGCGTTCCGTGTCCTGTCCGGTGAGCCGGAGCGGGATGCCCTCGACCAGCAGTGACGCGAACGCAAGTTCTTCCGCGTGGGCCCAGTCGATGCCGCCATGCTCGCCCAGCGCGGTGCGGCGCCGCTCCAGCTGGCGGGCGAGCTTCGGGCTCACCGAGAATCCCTCGGGCCAGCTCAGCAGGGCATCATTCAGCGCCAGCAGGGTAGCGGCCGGTACGGCGGTGTCCACCCGGGTCGCGGGATTGCCGCGGCGCTCCGCCGCCTCCGGTGCGACCTGCTGTGACCCCGCCTTCCCCTTGAACGCCTGCTGGGCGCTGGACAGGCGTTCGTAGGCCGCGTCGTAGCGGGCCGCCGCGTCCGGCTCCGAAATGATGCCTTCGCGGACCAGCTGCGCCGCGTACTTCAGCCGCACCGTCGGGAGCTGCCGGATCACCTCGTACATCAGTGGCTGGGTATAGGCCGGTTCATCGGCTTCGTTGTGGCCATGCCGCCGGTAACCGACCAGGTCCACCAGCGCATCCTGCGAAAAGGTCTCCCGGTATGCCATCGCGAACCGTGCCGCGGCGAGGCAGGCTTCGGGATCATCGGCGTTCACATGGACGATCGGAACATCGAAGCCCTTGGCCAGGTCACTGGCATGGCGGGTTGAGCGCGCATCTCGGATGTCGGTGGTGAAACCCACCTGATTGTTGCCAATGATATGGAGCGTGCCGCCCACGGTATAGCCGGGGAGTCCACCGAGGTTGAACGTCTCGGCGACCACACCCTGGCCCGCGAACGCCGCATCACCATGAATGATGATGGGCAGCGCCGCATCCTTGTCGCGCCGGGCCTCCTGGCCGCGGCGCTGGGTCTGCCGGGCGCGCGCCCGGCCCACGACCACCGGGCCCACGTACTCGAGATGGCTCGGATTGGGCGACAGCGTCACCGTCACGGCCTTGCCGCTGGTGGTGGGATAGGCACCTTCGGCGCCGTGGTGATACTTGACGTCGCCGGTGCCCGTCTCGCCTTCGTCGTCCTCGCTCAGCGGGCGCTTGCCGCCCTCGAACTCGGCGAAGATCGTCTCGTAGGGGCGGCGGACGGTGTGCGCCAGCACGTTCAGCCGGCCGCGGTGCGCCATGCCGAGCGCCACTTCCTGGGCGCCCATGGCGGCGGCCTGGTTGATGGCGAGGTCCAGCATGGGGACGAGCATGTCGAGCCCCTCGATCGAGAAGCGCTTCTGCCCGAGGTACGCCTTCTGCAGGAACTGCTCGAACGCTTCCACCTCGATGAGCCGATCCAGCAGCGCCAGCTTCTGTTCCACTGACATGACTTCACGGAACGAGCCCGACTCGATCCGCTCGCGAAGCCAGACGCGCTCTTCGTGGCTGGCGATGTGCTCGATCTCGTAGGCGATCGTCCCGCAATAGGCCGATTCCAGATGCGGCAGCGCCTCGAGCAGTGACTGGCCCGGCACCTTGATGCGCAGGACCTCGGCCGGGATGCGCGACATGATCTCCGGCGTGAGGCCCAGGGTGGCCGGGTCGAGCGATGGATCGCCCACCGGTTCGCTGCCGAGCGGATCGAGGTGCGCTGCGAGGTGGCCATGGGTGCGGAATGCCTTGACCAGTGCCATCGCCGCGGCGACGTGCTTCATCTCGGCGACGTCAGGCGAGACGGGCATGGCGGGCGAGACGGGCATGGCGGGCGAGACGGGCGTGTAGGACAGGTTCAGCCCGGCATACACCGAGTCGTAAAATCCTTCGGCGCCCTGCAGCATGCCGTCTACCGTCGCGAGGAACTGTCCGCTCTCGGCACCCTGGATGATCCGATGATCATAGGTGCTGGTCATCGTCATCACCTTGCTGAGCCCGAGCTGCTGCACCGTGGCCGCTGGTGACGCGCTGAACTCCGGTGGATAGCCGATCGCGCCCACCGCGATGATGGTTCCCTGATTGGCCATGAGCCGGGGCACCGATGCCACCGTGCCGAGCCCGCCCGGGTTGGTCAGTGTCACGGTGCCGCCGGCGAAGTCGTCCGGCATGAGGCGATTGTGACGCGACTTGTCCACCATCTCCTCGTAGCGCGCATGGAACTGGCCGAAGTCCATGGTCTCTGCATGCTTGATGACCGGCACCAGCAGCCCCCGGCTGCCGTCCTTCCGGGTCACATCGACGGCGAGGCCGAGGTGGATGCCGTCCGGGATCACCCGATGCGGGGCCTTGTCCATGACCTGCAACGCGTGGCTCATCACGGGGTGCTGGCGGACGCCCTGCACCAGCGCCCAGGCGATGAGATGCGTGAAGGAAATCTTCTGATCCCTGCCGGCGGCCTTGAGCGCCGTGTTCAGCGCCTTGCGTTCGGCCTCGAGCCGGGCCACCGGCAATTCGCGGAACGTGGTAGCGGTCGGGACCGTCAGGCTCTCGTTCATGTTCTGGACGAGCCGGAGCGCGGGCCCCTTGATCGGGACCGCACCCGAGTCGGGCTGGCCGGGTGCGGCCGGCGCGGGTGCCATCCGTGTGGTGGCTACCGGAGTTGGGGCATGCGCGCCATTTTGCGCTGTCGGCCTTTCGCCGACGACCCCACTCTCGAAGAGCTGCCGCCAGGCCGGGCCCACGGACGAAGGGTCCCGGAGGTAATCCTCGTACATGGACTGTGCGAAGCCCGCGTTGGCGGTCTCAAAGACATTCGGATCCACGACTGTTCCTGCCCCCGCGATGGTGACGAAACGGAATGGAAACCCTGCGATAGCAGGAAGATAACGTAGCTTGCCGAGGCGTGCTCCGGGCCCCAAGATTGAGCACCCTGACCCGCGCGGTGTCTATGTCTTTGATCGTGTTGAGGCTCTTCACCCTTCTGCTTGTGGCGGCTGTGGCCTGCGACCGATCGCGGGATCCGGCCGTCATCGGGCTCGCGTATGCACCCGACTCCCGGAATGTCGAAGCCGCGCGGCTGGCCGCGAGCGATCTGGCTGAACTGAGCCGGCACGGCCCCATCACGCTGTTCCTGGACTCGAGTTTCACGGCGGACAGTGCCGCGGTCGAGGTACGCCGCGCCGAGCGGCTGGTGGCGGTTCCTGGACTCGTGGCGGTGGTCGGGCCGAGCAACAGCCGGGGGACGCTGGCCGCGGCCCCGGTGTATAACGCGGCCGGGGTCTCGCAGATCAATCCGGGGGCGACCAGCCACCTCCTGACCCGACTCGACGGACGTACGCTCGCGATGATCCCCAATGACTCGATCGAAGGCGCCTTTATCACCGAGTACATCGCGCAGGTCTCGGGAACCCACAGCGTCTCCATCTTTTTCGCGAACGATGAGTACGGTATCGGGCTTCGCGAAGGCGTCGAATCGGCGATGATAGCTCGCGGACTCCATGTCGTTGACAAGGTGCCGTTCAGTCCCGGCGGCAACTTTCCGGTACTGATACGTGCCAGTCTCCGGCGGGCTGTACCGGATGTCTTCGTGGTCGCCGGGCGGGTGGCCGAGGCTGCGGCGATCACACGGGCGATCCATCAGCTTGCTCCCGGAACGATGGTGGTTGCAGGGGACGGTGCCCTCGTGCCCGATCGCCTGGGCCAGCTCGGCGACTCGGCGCTCGCATCGCTTCGCGTGGTGTCGTTCTGGCTTCCGGCCCCGGGCGATACGGCGGCGATGCTGTTCAGCCGCCGGTTCCGGGCGTTGTTCGGGCGGGAGCCGGAGCCATCCGACGCGTATCTCTACGATGGCATCATGGTGAGCGCCGCGGCGATCCAGGCCGCGGGCGCGGACCGCAACGCGGTGTGGGACTGGCTCCGGTCGCTGGGCACCAGCCGGCCGGCGTACGCGGGGGTGACCGGGCCGATCGTCTTCGGGACGGGTGCCACGTCGCACCTGGTGATGGTCGGGATCCGGAACGGCCGTGCAGTCGCGGAGTGGCGCCGGTGACTGCCGGCGCACGGTCCAGCCTGAGCCTCCGGACGCTGACGCTCCTGGCCGTGCTCTGCATCATCGTGTACGTCGTGGCCCTCACGCTCTATATCGGCGCGGCCGTGGCACCCCGGGCGGCCCGCCTCCGGGCGGAAACCATTCCGATGCTGGAGCTCTTCGGGCAGATCTCCGCCCGGGCCGGGCACACCGACCAGCTCATGATGGACGCGCGGCACGGCATCCTCACCGAGGACGCCGCGACACGTGAACGGGTGCGCACGGCACTCGCGACGCCGGCGGCCGCGTCGACACCGCTCCTGGCCAGCGCGCCGCTGGAATTGCGCGAACTGCTGACGCGGACCGTGGTACTCCAGGGCGAGATCGAGACCAACCTCAACGAGAGTCTGGCCCAGTCCGACCTCGGCCGGCGTGACGCGGCCACGGACGCGCTGGCGGCGGTGGATTCGCTCCATGCCGAGATGGGTCTCGTGCTGGTCGAAGCCGAGCGGGTCGGCCTCCGGGCGCTGTCGGAGCGGGAGGCGCAGCTCAGCGATGCGCTGGATCAGGCGGTAAAGATGATGATCGGCTGGATGGCCGCCGGTGTGGTACTGCTGTTCGTGCTGGTCATCGCGGTGCATCAGCGGGTTCGGCGGCCCCTGCGCGAACTGGAGTCCGGACTCGATGCCGTCGCGGCCGGGGAACTCAACACCGCGGTCCGGATCAGGCACCGGGATGAACTGGGCCAGCTGGCGGCGCACTTCAACGAGATGACCGGCGTGCTCCGCGCTCGCGCCGCGGAGCAGGGGCGCTTCGCGGCCGCGGGTGAGCTGATCGCGGGGGTGGCGCATGAGGTGAACAACCCGCTCATGGCCATCGCGGCGCTTGCCGACACGCGGCTCGAGGATGCCGATCTGCCGGAGGACCTGCGCGCTGAACTCGGGCTGATCCGCCGGCAGGCGCGACGCGCGGGCAAGCTCCTCTCGGGGCTGCTCCGGTTCGTGCGCGCCCGCGAGCCGCTCACCGCGGCGGTTTCGGTCAATGACGTGGTGAGCAGCGCGATGGACCTGGTCTCCTATCGTTTCAGTGTCGAGGAGATTTCGTTCGAGCTCCATCTGGATGACCGCCTGCCACTGGCCCGCGGTGCCGCGGTACGGCTGGAGCAGGTGTTCGTGAACTTGCTCAGCAACGCGCTGGACTCGCTGGCGCACGTGCCGGCGCCCCGGTCGCTCACGGTCACAACCTCCCGCGCGGGCGAGATGATCGCCGTGCGGGTGGCCGACCTGGGACCGGGCATCGCGTCGGAGATGCGGAACCGGCTCTTCCATCCGTTCGCCACGACCAAGGGCGCGGTCGGTACCGGGCTCGGCCTCTACATCTCGCGTGAAATCATCCGCGAGCTGGGCGGGGACCTGGTGCACGAGCCGACGGTCCAGGGAGCATGCTTCGTCGTGATGCTGCCAGTGGCAACGGGCGAGGACGCCGGCGTCCTCGCCCGGCCGGCCAAGCCGCCGCCGCCGGACATGACCTCCTCGCTCGCTGGTGTGCGCATCCTGCTGGTGGATGACGAGGAGGTCGTCCGCTCGCCGATCGCGCGGTTCCTCGGCCGGCGGGGCGCGACCGTGCTGGAAGCGGCCGACGGGATCGACGCACTGGACACGCTGGCGCAATCCACGGTGGACGCGATCGTGGCCGATCTCCGCATGCCACGAATGGGCGGCGCCGAGTTCTGCGCCGAACTGGCACGGCATTACCCGGCCCAGCTGACGCGAGTGATTCTGCTGTCGGGCGACCTCAGTCAGCTGCAGGGCGTGCTGCCGGTTCCGGCGGAACGCGTCCTGGCCAAGCCGGTCGAGCTCCGGGAAATCGAAGCAGCGATCAGGCGGGTGGTTGCAGGACAGCTTATTGGCTAGACGGCTCGGCGGCTGGACGGTTAGGCGGTGTCATTGCGAGACACCCCTACCTCCACTTCTCCGCTCCGGCCACATAGCGCCGGTACTGCGCCACTTCCTGCCGCTGTCGTTCGGGGCTCCACTCCAGCTCGCCGGCCATGAGTTCCGCCACCCGCGCCGTGGCGCGGAGGCCGTGATCCCGTGTCTCGTAGTAGAGATGGAGCCGCCGCACCATCACATCTTCCACCGTCAGTGCCATCTCCCGCCGGACCGCATGCAGCACTTCCGCCTCGATGGCAGGATGCGCGGGATGCAGTCGGTCGAACAGCTGCCGGTTCTTCATGCCCAGGTTGTGAATGCCGGCGCACTCGGTGCCGTAACGATCCACCAGACGGTCGCTGACGACGGCGGGCAGCCCCAGCGGCGCGCCGCGCGCCCGGAAGGGCTCGAGGTCCGACGCGTTGCCGCCCGGAAGCGGAATGATGCCGGTCGCGGCCGCTGGAAACTTCCGGCCCAGCCGCTGCGCCACCAGGTTCACCGCCTCGGCGGCCATGTTACGGTAGGTGGTGAGCTTGCCGCCTGCGATGGTGATCATGCCGCGGGAACCCTCCACCAGCGCATGCTCGCGCGAGACCGCTGACGGTGCGCGTCCGCCATCCTGCGCCAGCAGGGGGCGGAGGCCGGCCCAGGTGGACCGCACATCATCTTCGGTGAGCCGGGCCGCGGGGAAGAGCGCGTTGGCGGAGCGCAGGAGATAGATCACGTCCTCCCGGGTTGCCGCGACACCGGACGGCTCGGCGGTGAAGTCGGTGTCGGTGGTGCCGATGTAGGTCAGGTCGTTCCACGGCAGGATGAACATGACCCTGCCGTCGATGGGACTCAGGAAGGTGATCGCGTGGCGATGGCCCACACGCTCGCGCGGCACCACCACATGGGTGCCGCGCGTGAGCCTCAGCATCGGCAGGGCGGCTGGATCCTCCAGCCGGCGCAGTGCGTCCGTCCACGGGCCGGTGGCATTGAGCACCACGGCCGCCCGCACCGCTCCCGTGTTGCCGGTGAGCTGGTGCTGGAGTGTCGCGCCGGTGATCCGCCCACCCTCGTCGGTGAGCGCCGTGACCCGCGTGTGGGTCAGGACGGTGGCACCGTGGTCCACCGCCGAGCGCGCCGTCGCGATCACCAGCCGGGCATCATCGCACTGGGCGTCGCCATAGAGCGCGCCTCCGGTGAGCCCGCGCTCGCGGAGCATCGGTTCCAGTTCCAGCACACCGCGCTTGCCGAGGATCCGGGGTCGCCGCACATTGCGGAAGCCGGCCAGGAGTTCGTAGGCGATGAGACCGGCACCCAGCTTCCAGCGGGGCAGGCGGTCTCCCGCGTGCAGCGGGAACACGAACGGAATGGGCCGCACCAGATGCGGGGCAATCTGGACCAGGATGGCGCGTTCGCGCAGTGCCTCCCGCACCAGGCGCACGTTTCCCTGTTCCAGGTAGCGCAGGCCGCCGTGGATGAGCCGGCTGGAGCGCGAACTGGTGCCGGCGGCCAGGTCCTGCTGCTCGACCAGCACGGTGCTGATGCCGCGCATCGCGGCGTCGCGGGCGATGCCCGCACCGGTGATCCCGCCGCCGATGACGAGCAGGTCCGTGGATGAGCCGTCGAGGTCGCTGAAATTCAATTAACTTGCTCGCTCCCGCAGGAATGGTGCGCCGCACCGGCTGGGCCCGCTGCTCCGGCACTCAAGAATATGCAGTCAGGATAATCGCGCATGCATGGTTCCCGTCGAGTCGCGATCATTGCCGGCCTTCGCACCCCGTTCGCCAAGGCGAACACGGTGCTGAAGGATGCGCGCGGCGTGGACCTCGCCCGGCATGTCGCCCGCGAGCTGCTCTACCGCACCGAACTCGAAGGCCACCTCGTGGACGAGGTGATCTGGGGCCAGGTGGTGCCATCGCCGCTGGTGCCCAACGTGGCGCGCGAAGTAAGTCTCCTCCCGCAGTTTCCGCCTTCGGTGCCCGCCTACACCCTCAATCGCGCCTGCGCGTCCGGCGCCCAGGCGGTGCAGAACGCGGCCGATCAGATCGCCGTGGGCCACGCCGATATCATCCTCGCCGGCGGCGTCGAATCGCTGAGCGACGTGCCGGTGCTCCACTCGCGCCGGATGAGCGGGATCCTGGTCGAGGCCAGCAAGGCCCGCTCGCTGGGCGCGCGACTCCGGATCCTGGGCCGGGTGCGCCCGCGCGATCTCGTCCCCGTCGCTCCCGCCGTCGCCGAGCCGTCCACCGGCGAGAGCATGGGGCAGAGTGCGGAAAAGATGGCCAAGGAGAATCATATCAGCCGCGAGGCGCAGGACCGCATCGCGCTGATGAGCCATGAGCGTGCGGCGGCGGCCATGGCGGACGGGCGGATGACCGCGGAGATCGCGCCATGGTTCGGCGGGCGCGGCATGGACGAGCCGGTCACCACCGACAACGGCATCCGGACCGATACGTCGCTGGACAAGCTGGCCGCGCTCAAACCGGTCTTCGACCGGCGCTACGGCACGGTGACGGCCGGTAACTCGTCTCCGCTCACCGATGGCGCGGCGTGCGTGCTGCTGATGGCGGAGGACCGCGCCCGGGCGCTGGGGTATCAGCCGCTCGCGTTCGTCCGGAGCTACGCGGTGGCCGCGGTGGATCCGGGATGGCAGCTGCTGATGGGGCCGGCGCTCGCGGTGCCGCGCGCGCTCTCCCGCGCGGGGCTCACGTGGGATGAGATCGGCGTGCTGGAGATCCATGAGGCCTTCGCGGCGCAGGTGCTGTCCAACGTGCAGGCATGGGGCTCCGCGGAATGGGCCTCGCGACTGGGCTTGCCCGGTCCGGCCGGCGAGGTGGACTGGGACCGCACCAATCTCATGGGCGGGTCCATCGCGGTGGGGCATCCCTTCGGGGCCACCGGCTGCCGGATCATCACGTCGCTCGCCCACGAGATGAACCGGCGCGACGTGCAGTTCGGGATGCTCTCCATCTGCGCGCAGGGCGGCATGGGCTACGCCATGATACTGGAGCGTACCTGACATGAGCGCCTTCACTTCACACAATGAGGACGGCATCGCCGTGGTGACCTTTGACCTTCCCGGGTCGCCGGTCAACACGCTCGGTTCGGAAGTCCGCGGGGAGTTCGCTGCGCTGCTCGATCGGCTGCTGCACGACGGCGGCGTCCGCGCCATCGTCCTCATGTCCGGCAAGCCCGACAGTTTCATCGCCGGCGCCGACATCGAGGAGTTTTCCCGGCTCGATTCCGAGGCCGAGGCGGCGACGATGAGCAAGGAAGCGCAGGAGATGCTGGACCGCCTGGCGAGCGCGGCCAAGCCGGTGGTGGCGGCCATCCACGGCGCCTGCGTCGGCGGCGGGTTCGAGCTTGCGCTCGCGTGTCAGTGGCGCATCGCCACCGATCACCCGAAGACCCGGATC
>SMFG01000060.1_pt1 | contig 20132 bp, 20 predicted proteins | sample 2456131 | NCBI WGS metagenome assembly SMFG01 (sample SAMN10132612, study PRJNA489261) | soil metagenome | isolation source: day120 antibiotic-silt loam soil ammended with raw manure from dairy cow... | place: USA | collected 2015-05-01
GGGGGCGACACTCACCCAGCTGGGCACGGCCGTCGGAACACCCATGTACATGGCGCCGGAGCAGGCGGCGGGCGACCCGGCGACCGATCATCGCGCCGACATCTATGCCTTCGGTTGCATGGCGTACGAGCTGATTGCGGGGCAGCCGCCCTTCGCGGGACTGCCGCCGCACAAGCTGCTTGCCGCACACATGACCGAGACGCCCAGGCCGGTGACCGAGCTTCGGCCCGACTGCCCGATGGCGCTCGCCACGCTGGTGATGCAGTGCCTCGCCAAGGAGCCCCCGTCGCGTCCCGGCAGCGCCGATGAGCTGCTCCGCCGCCTCGACGTCGTCGCCTCGCCGTCGGCAGCGCACGCCGCGCTCCCGGCACACCTGATCGGCGCCCGGCCGATGTTCTGGCGCGCGCTCGCGATCTATGCCGCTGCGTTCGTCGCGGTAGCCATCCTGGCGCGCGCCGCGATCATCGCGATCGGCCTGCCTGACTGGGTCTTTCCCGGTGCGCTCGCCGTGATGGGGCTGGGGTTGCCGGTGATTCTTTTTACCGGCTACACCCAGTTCGTCAGTCGCCGCATGGCGATGGCGACCCCGACCTTCACGCCGGGCGGCACACCGTCACTCGCATCGGCGCATGGCACCATGGCGACGCTCGCCGTCAAGGCGAGCCCGCATGTGTCCTGGAACCGCACGATCCGTGGCGGCATCATTGCCTTTGGTGCGTTTGCCCTGCTGGTAGCGGGCTACATGCTGCTGCGCGCGCTCGGCATCGGTCCCGCCGGATCACTGTTCGCGTCCGGCCGTCTCTCTGCCAGCGACAAGCTCCTCGTCGCCGCGTTCGACGCGCCGGCCTCGGATTCATCGCTGGGCTCGACCATCGCCGAGGCGGTGCGCACCAACCTGTCGCAGAGCCAGGCGGTGCACGTGATGCCGGCGAGCGCCGTGGTCGCCGCGCTGCAGGAGATGCAGCGGCCGGACACGGCCCGCGTCGATTTCACGACCGCGCGCGAGATTGCGCAGCGCACCGGCGCCAAGGCGGTGGTCGCCGGAAGCGTCGTCCCGGCTGGAACAGGGTACGTGCTCACCGTACGCCTGGTTGCTGCGGAGAGCGGGGACGAACTGGCGTCCTATCGGGAATCGGCAATGGACGCGGGCGAGCTGATCCCGGCCGTGGATCACCTCACGAAGGCGCTGCGCGGGAAGATGGGCGAATCGCTCAAGACCGTGCGGGCGGCGCCACCACTCGATCGGGCGACCACTGGATCACTCGATGCGCTCCGCAGCTACGCCGCCGGCCTTCGCGCCAACGATGTCGTGGGTGATTATGAGGGCGCGATCCGGGACTTCCACGAGGCCATCCGGCGGGACAGCACCTTTGCCATGGCGCATGTCCAGCTCGCCTATTCGCTCATGACGCTCGGTGGCCCGGCCCGCCTCGCGGAGGCCCGAACGGCCCTGACCACCGCCTTCCGGCTGCGCGACCGGCTCCCGGAGCGGGAGCGGTACAACGTGGAAGGGGCCTACTACACGAATGCCGCGCCCGACCGGCGCCAGGCGATTTCCGCGTTCCGGCGCGCGATCGAGCTGGACTCCACCAACAGCGACGCCGCCAATTCGCTCGCCATCGTGCTGACTGACACCCGCGACGACGCCGGCGCGGAGCAGATGTATCGGCTGTCGCTCGCCGGCGCCCCAGGTAATGGCACGATCCTCATGAATCTCGCGAGCCTGTACACGAGCATGGGCCGGCATGCGGGGTTCGATTCGGTGATGGCGGAGCTCGCGGCCTCCGGGGTGCCGTTTCCCACCACGGGCCGTCGCTATGAGGAACTCTGGGCCCGACGTGATTACGATGGCGCCGAGCGGACCCTGCGAGCGCAGGCGGACACTGCGCCGCCGCGTCCCGCCATGAACGCGCAGAGCGCCCTTGTCGGCATTGCCCTGATGCGGGGCCGGCTGCATGAGGCCGAGCACCTGTATGCGCAGGTGAATGAAACCAGGGCACGGGTGCTGGGTGATACCGTGAACCTGGTCAATGTTGCCTGGTTCCATTCGGCGCTCGACGGTGAGCTTCGGGCAAACGTGCCGCGCGGCCTCGCGGAGCTCGATGCCGCAGCGCAGGCAGCGTCGCGGAAGGAGATTCCCATCGGCATCGACCAGAGTCTCTGGCTGGTCTATGGGTATTCCCGGCTGGGTGCCCCGGCCAAGGCGCGCGAGATCCTCAGGCGCTATGAAGCGCGACTCGATCCGTTGACCCGGCAGCAACAGACCGTCCTCATGCGGCGGGTGCGCGGGACCATTGCTCTTGCGGAGGGCAGGACTGACAGCGCCCTGATAGCGTTCCGGGAGAGTGACAACGAAGCGGACGGGCTCCCGACCCGGAACTGCACCGTGTGCCTGCCGCTCTTTCTCGGCCTCACCTACGACGCCGCCAGGCAGCCTGATTCGGCGCAGAAGTACCTGGCCCAATACGCGGAGATGCCCGGCACGGGTCACAGCTTCATTGACCGCTACTATCTGGCGCCGGCGCTCTATCGCCTGGGCGAGCTGAATGAAGATGCGGGCGACACGCGTCAGGCCCTGGAATATTACGGGCGGTTCGTGGATCTCTGGCAGCACGCCGATGCGGAACTGCAGCCGCGCGTCGCCGAGGCGCGGAATCGAGTGGCGAGGCTGACAAGGGCGAAGGGGTGAGTCGGGGCGGGCAGGGCGGGCAGGACGGGCAGGACGGGCAGGGCGGGCAGGAGCTTGCCCCCTCGTCATTCCCGCGAAAGCGGGAATCCATGAGGGAGTCGGGCATGGCACTTCACACCGGCTAGCCCTTATGGATTCCCGTCATCCCCGCGACAACCCTCAACTCTCAACTCTCAACTCCCCTCACCTCAGGGTAGCGAGGACACGCCGACATCGCGTGACGTTGACGGTCAGCCGGTTCGTCGCTGCAGCACGCACCAGACGAAGAGCTGTGTCGCACCGGCTGGCGTGTCGTGCCGGTCCAGATCGCTTGCCCTCAGGATGAAATCTTCGCCGAAGGCATCCCTCAGGCTGCACGTGTCATATCGGACGACATCCAGGCCGCTGCAGCGCTTCGGGCCCTGGTCGTGGAACGTGGCGATGACGACATGCCCGCCGGGGCGGAGCGCCCGTCGCACCTGGCTGACATATGCCCGCCGGTCCGAATCTGATAGCAGGAAATGGAAGACGGCTCGATCATGCCAGATGCTGAACGCCGACTCTGGCAGGTCCGTCGTGAGAATATTGTCTTCGATCCATTGCACGCGGGTCGCCTGGTCACCGAGCCGCTCCCGGACACGATCGAGCGCGGCGCTGGAGAGGTCGAGGACGGTCACCTCCCGGTAGCCGGCATCGAGCAGAAAATCCGGAAGGAAGGACACTCCACCTCCCACATCGATGACAGGTCCGCCGGGCGCCGGGTCGAAGCGCTGGATGTACTCCATGGACCATTCGGGATAGGGCTGGTACCAGCTCAGCTGGGTGGGGAGCCGGGTGCTGTAGATCTCGTTCCAGTGGCGCTCGGGGTGAAGCAGGTACTCGAGTTTCCGGGTCTCCGGATGGACGGGAGCTCCCGGCGGCAGGACGGACGACCGGTCGGTAAAATCGTACAGGATCGTGCGGTCGGGCCAGGGAAAATCCGGCGACTTTCCCGTTAGCTGGGTGTAGTCGGTGCCGGTGTGCAGGATCACGACGGGATGCGATGTCATGCCCGCGATCAGCTCCTCCGGAAACTCCGTCTCCGGCATCAGGCGCACCCCCTCCGCCATGCCGAACAGGTTGGCCACGATCGCGGCAAGCTCGTGGGAGGCAAAGGCCATGAAGACCGGGCCGTCCGGGCTGTGGAGCGTGTAGAAGCCGACAGACTCGCGGCCGCCTTCGGTCGCAGGAGGCTTGACGACGCAGACGAAGAGCAGTGGCGGGTCGGAGATGGGCATGGGCACGCACCTCAGTCGAGGGTGATCGCCCCGACCATCAGGGCGCGAAGCAGCACCATGAAGGCCACGAGCAGCAGTATGATCCGCCAGATGTTGCCGCGCGCCCATTCGCGGGCGGCCTGCCGCAGCGCCTCCGGCGCGACCGGCTCGCGGCTCCGGAATATGCGGCCGAGCCGGGGAGAGTGAAACCGGAAGGTGATGAGGTCGAGCAGCAGGAGATTTCCAGCACCGCGAGGAGCGGCCACCGCGCGGCGGGCATTGACCAGCAGGGGATCATGGCGACCAGCGCCAGCACCTGCGTGACTGGCGAGACCACGCGAAAGTAGTGTGCTGGGGTCCTGCGCCGCAGGAACGCGCGTGCCGTGTCTGAAGAGATGGGATCATGGATGCTCCTCCGGGCAGCGCGAAAGGATATCTACCGGCGCCCGAACGTCCAGTTGGTGAACAGCCCCACCCACATCATCAGGGCCGCGATGAGCAGATAGAAGGCCGCGGTCGCCGAGTCCCCGATCGCTTCCCGCAGCCAGCGGGCGCGGTAGTTGTTCCAGTACCACCTTGGCCGGATCACCGTCATCAGCGCCACGAACGAGCCGAACCCGAGCCAGAGCGCGCGATCGCGGCTCCAGCCATTCGCGTCGGCCAGGATCCAGACCGAACCAATCCAGACCAGCGTGAAGCAGAGCCCAAACAGGCCCTCTCGCCACCCGTTCCGGTCCGATGGGGCCGCCGCGTCGCGGCCGCGCGAACGGTCCCACTCGCGCACGGCCCAGACGAGGCAGACGATGCTCACGACGGCGAGGATGATGGGAAGATGCATGGGGCGAGGGATCAGGGACGCGGGACGCGAGACGCGGGTAGTGGGTAGTGGGTCGTGGGGCCTCGGGTCTCGTACCTCGCGACCCACGACCCACGACCCACGACTCATGACTCACGACTCATGACCCACTACGAGTGATCGTGGATCATGCGCCAGCCCGCCGGTGTTCGCGCCCACACGGTGGTGAACCAGCCCGTGCGTTGCGCCTGCCCTCCGCCCGTGAGGACATACTGTCCGGTCACGAGGGCGTGATCGGCGCCGAGCGGGCGCACCTCCACGTGCTCGTAGTGGAGCACCTGGAGTGGGCGCCCGGTGCGCCAGAATCCCCGCCGCATCTGCGCTTCGATTGCGTCCACGCCGCGCTCCGGGCCCTGGGCACCCATCGCCGTGGCGCTGTCGGCGTAGGCCCAGAGATACCGCGACAGGTCGCCACGATTCCAGCCGGCCGCCGTCGAATCGAGCACGGCACGGATGCCGGCTGCGGCATCGTCTGGAGCCGGACCGGACACTGCCGGCGGCCGGGCACAGGCCGCCGCCAGGAGTGTCATGACCAGCATGATGCGGAGTGACATCGCCACCCTACTTCGCCGCCTTCGCCAACTTCGTAATGGCGTCCGCCATCGCCGTGACGCGCTCCGGATCCCTGGCGGCCTTCACGTCCTTCCTGACCTGCCCGGCCAGCGTCGTCAGCGCGTTACGCTGCTCCTTGCCGGTCTGCTTCTCCGCCGCGTCGAGCGCGCTTGCGATCGCAGTGGTCCGCGCCGCGGCAAGACCGTTGCCGCGCACCAGCTGGTCCAGGTACGAGCGCACCACCGGGAAGGCTGCCGGCCACTCGATGTGCGGCTGGCTCTGCGGGTTGTACTGGGTGAGGTGCACCAGCTTCGCCGCCTCGATCTCGTTCTTGGAAAGCAGGTCGCTCGGTTCCAGCTCGAGGATGTCGAACCCGCGATCGAGTTCCGAGGAGTAGATCAGGCCATTCCACCAGTAGGCACCCCACGAGCCGCCGATGGTACCACTCATCCGGCGGCCACCTGCTGCCTCACTGGCGGCAGCGGCGGCGGAATCGGCGGCGGGCGGCGCATCGATCGGGCCGCGGTCGAAGTAGGCCAGCTCCCGCGGGTGATCGGGGTCGGTGAACTCCATCACGCTGATGCCGCCCTGGTACCAGCCCTGCACCATGATGTCACGGCCGGGGACGGGAATCAGGCCTCCGTTGTGGGAGACGCAATTCTCCTGGGCCGTCTGCGCCGTCGGGATCTTGTAGTACGCATGCTGGGTGTACTTGCCCTTGGAGTCGATCGTCAGGACAGTGTTGCCACCCATTTCCATCATGGAGGTGGCCTGACACATTGGCCCCGTGCCGCCGCCCCATTCATCCGTGAACACGACCCGCTTGCCGTCGTTGCTGAAGACGGCGGTGTGCCAGAGCGAGAAATTCGTATCGGCGATGGCGTCGAGGCGTACCGGCTTCAGGGGGTTCGAGATGTCCACCAGCAGTCCGTAGCTGGCGCACGCTCCGGCGAGGAGGTTCATGGCGGGATACGCCGTCACGTCATGGCAGTTGCGCGGCCCGGTGGGCGGCGGGGACTGACGGTTCGGGCTGGCAGCGGCGCGCTCTTCGCGGCGGCTCTCGCGATCCGACGAAAGCGGCGCCGGGCCCAGCCCGGTGAAGATGCGCGCCCCCGTCACCACTTCGGCCTGCTCCGGATGCGACAGCGGGACCTTGATCACGTCGAGCCGGTAGAGGGAGTTGGTGACGTCAGCCGGGTCGTCCCCGTTCTTGCAGCCCGCGAGCTCGCTGTCAGGCCGCGCACCCTGGTTGCCCGAGACGTAGATGTAGATCACATCCTTGTTCTTGGGATCCGGGATGATCGTATGGGTGTGCGACCCCTTGCAGGTCTGCACGTTCTTGATGAGACGTGGCGTGGCCGGATTGGAGACGTCGTAGATGCGGATCCCGGTCATGTGATCCTTGGGGTCCTGCACCCCGCCCTTGGCGCAGTCATTCCGGTTGCCGCGGCCTTCCGCCGAGATGAAGAGCAGGTTCCCATACACGGACGGGTCGGCCTGCGCGGTGATGCACTGGACCACGGCCACGGCCTTCGGCGCCGCAGGGTCGCTCACGTTCCAGACCGTGAACCCGGCGAAGTTGCCCTGGTAGACATATTTGTCGCTGAAGGCGAGATCGGAATTGATGAACATCAGCCCGCGCGCCGTATCGAACGCCGCCGGCTTCGGCGAGAACGAGACGAGGCGCATGTTCTCGGCGGCTACTCCGGCGTCGAGCCGGCCGGGCTTGAGCCCGCTGCGCGGATCCTGGCTGCTGGGATAGGTCTGCGCGGCCAGGAACGACGGCGCGACGATCAATGCTGCGAGGAGCGCGAAGAGCTTGCGTGATACGTGCATCGAGCGGAGCTCCGGGTGACGTGGGAGGGTTATCGGTCGACAGTCAGCGGTCGTCAGTGTTGCGTCATTGCGAGAGCCCGTGGGGGCGGCCTGCGGCCCCCACGACTCACGACTCACGACCCATTTCGTGCTTTCGTGCCTTTCGCGCTTGCGTGGCTCAGCATCCGCTCCATCGCGCCGATCTCCGCCGTCTGCACGGTGACGACGTCGTTGGCGAACACGCTCACGTCAATATCCTGCGCGGCGCCGGCGGTGGCAAACAGGTCCTTGACCATCCGCAGCGCGCCTTCGTGGTGCTGGATCATGTAGGTGAGGTACGCATGATCGAACGCGGGACCGGTCGCGGCGTCGAGCGAGTCGAGCTGCGCTGCGGTCAGCATGCCGGCCATGTGCATGGTGCGCCAGGAGGAGCTGTCCGGCACCGCCTGCCCGTTCCGGGACAGCCAGTCCTGCATGATGCGGATCTCCGCCACCTGCGACTGGGCAATCTTCTCGGCGAGCCGAAGTACGCGGGAGTCGGCGTGGTGCGCCTCGGCCATCTGTGACATGTAGATGGCCTGCGCATGGTGCGCGATCATCCCCTGCATGAACTCGACGTCCGGCACCGTATAGAGGACGCCCTCAGGAATGGTGATGTGGGCGTGGCCATGCATGCCTGCCATCGCATCCTGCGCCTGCACGGTGGTGGCCTGGGCAATCATCAGCGTCACCACGGCGAGCGCGGCAGCGACTGCGGGAAGTCGGGAAGGGTTCACGTGTCTGTTGGGGCTACCGTGCGAGGGACGCATGCGAGAAACCTAGCTGAGTACTCTACGGAAGTGCCTGGCCACAAGTCAACCCTCGCCAAGCCCCCTCGCCGAGCGCTCGTGGACAAACGGGCGGCCATCCCCGTCCCCACCCGCTTCGAGCCGTTGTCGGTCTACGGCCATTCTGGCCAGCATCAGGTAGCCGCAAGCTGAGGCGGCGCTCAGGAGAATCAGGGGGCCGCCTATTGTGGCTGTGATCCGCCACAGGCCGACGTCCGGGCGGTTGAGGCTCGCCAACCCCACGGCAACCAAAGCAGCCGGAACGAGGCTCAGCAACAGGCCACCCAACGCCCCCCAGGCGGCGAATCGGGGAAGCGACAACTCATCGAACCTGCGACGGCGCCCCGCAATCCCAAGCACCATTGAAAACAGCGCGCCACCGAAGAAGCCCGGTATCGCCAGCGCCGGCAACGGGGCATCGAAGACCTTGAAGAAGGAATCCCATGGGAGACCGGGCAGGAGCATGCTGCTCACCCCTATGAGCACACCGAAGAGTGCCCATGCGGCCGCCCAGGTCAGGCCCATTCCGACCGCACCGCGGATGCGTCTCAGCCCCTCCTTCAAGACTACCTCCCTGCGGATTGGACCTTCGATCACCGAGTGCTGGGCCTGCCCGCCGACCGCTTCGGCCCCGACCCACGTCAGGGAGTCGAGGGCGGTGTAACAGCCTCGGCGGGAGCCTTGGGGCAGGCGAGCTGCTGCAGCCCAGCCTCACGGGAAAGAACCGCTTGCGTCGCCTGGGCCCGTGCGAGGTTCCACTGGGTCCAGTTGCGGGCCACTCGCGCGCGCCGCTCGCCCGTCCATCGATCGAGCAGGATGGCTGCGGCAGCACACCGATCGCCTGCAGTGGCCGTGTCGACAGCGGTAGCTGGTGCTGTCAGTGCGGACACCAGCGCCGGGACCGCATCTCCGCCCAACGATGCGACGTACCGGAGGTCCGTACCCGCCACCCCGGTACGCTCCGCGTTGCCACGCGCCAGATTCGCCCGAGCCACCAGCGCATCGGGGTTGAGGACATTGAGCGTGAAGAGCACGGCAAGCCCGCTGACCACCAGGCCGGTTGCGAAGGTACGCGGACGGGAACGCAGCACGGTGAATGCGAGCCATGCGAAGACCATCGCCAGCCAGATCATGAACGCCGTGGCGTAGAGTCGGTCCGCGGAGATGCCGTAGTAGTGGATATACAATCCCATGCGCGCGCCGGCCGAGCACATGATGGCGCCGAGCAGCACCACCAGGGGCACCGCGAGCCGCCGATAGAATCGGAGCGTGCGGGCATCGGAAGCCGGAATGAGCGCCCGCGCGCCGAGGAGCACCGGAAGCAGCAGGCCGGCCACCCACATCAGCTCGAAGAAGCCGCGCCTCGCGTAGTCCGCGTAGCTGAGTCCTGTCGTCCTGAGCACGAGCGCCTCGCCACCGAACAGCCACCCTATCTGCACGATGACAAACGCCGCGAACAACACGTTCAGGGCGCCGAGCGCGAGCGTCACGTCCGTGGCGCCGAGTGTGAACGGAAGTGGGATGGCCGGAGTGCCGGCGCCGCCGGGGCGCGCCAGGAGTGAACGTCGCAGCCAGCCAGCTACCACCCATGCGAAGAAGCCGGCGACGACGACGTGCGAGAGCAGGACGCCGAGGTCGATGTCCAGGAAGGTGAAGAACGATCCGAAGACCGGATCGGCGTGCGTGAGCAGCAGCGCGAAGACGAGGAGTATGGGTACCGTGATGAGCAGCGCCTTGCCGATCCGCCTCATGTCCCCGGTGTTGGACCGGCGAGGTACGGTGTGGAACTCCGCGTCGCGCACCAGCAGCGGGAGGATGCCAGTGGCGACATCGAGACCGGTCCCGAACGCAGCATGAATCAGGTCTCGGACGCGTGCGAGGGCAAGACCGGCCACGGGGATGGCATTGATGCTCATGGCGAGCAGCACCAGTGCGGTGAGCATTGCCAGTACGTCGAAGAACTGGAGCATGCCGGCATCGCGCCACGACTGGCCGGCGGCAAAGAGTACCGCGACAGCCAGCCAGGCGCTGCTCTCGGATGAGAGGGGGCGTCCGCTCTGCCGCACGAGAGCGATGGCGACAGCGGCGAACACTGCCATCCAGACCAGGAGCCCCAGCCCCCATGGTCCATTTCGGAGCAGCGGGTCAGCGATGATGCCCAGTAGCACGGCCCCCAGCAGCGCCTGTCGTGCGACGCGCGCGCGCGGGGACAGGATGGTGGACGCCAGCTCGGCTGGCTCGGCGGCCGGGACGTTCGCTGCAGCTGTGGTCGCCGAGCCGGTCGCCGGGTCTGACAGTGGGTGACGCATGGGGTCTCGCCGTTGATTGTGCCAAGCACTTTACAATATAAAGTTCAATTGCGCAAGAGGCATGCTCTCGCGCTCATGGCGCGAGCCAGCGAGCCCTCGTGGCGTCGGGCGAGAGCCTCACGCACCGCACTTCAGCGTCGGGTTGGACGGCTAGGGGTGAGGCCGCAGCGTTTCGTGCTCGAACACGATAGCCAGGCCGGAATCCACCGCGACGAGGAGCGCGGCATAGATGTACGGCACGGTGTCCCGCTGCCCGGCACCTTGCCACTGGAAGCCGCCGGTGACGATCACCTCGCCGGGGCTGATCGAATCGAAGGACAATCCATCCCAGGCGAAAAACGCCGGGGGAGACCACGAACCCTGATATCTGCTTTGGAGTTCGGCCCGGGTGGACCGGCGCGCCTCGCCGTTGAAGACGATGAGCGCTCCATCCTGGTGGTAGAAGCCGGCAAGATCTCCCCGGCGAGGAGTCGCCAGCGCCGAGCCGTACGCCTCGTAGAAGGCGGCCGCCTGAGTCTTCAGGTCCGTGGCCTGGCCATCCAGCATTGAACCTGTCGCCGGGCGCTGCGCACACGACGTGATTAGCACGGCGAGGATTGCGAGGACCGCAAGAGAACGATTGGTCAAGATGCTCCCGTTTCAGGGCGCCCACCGGCAAGTGCTTCAGCGGCAGGACTGCAGCCGTTTGCAAGTTGATGTTTCGCGCCGGCCGTCCGGGCGCAGACTGAGCAAGATAGCGGGGCCGACGGTCGGCCCGGCCGCTGCAAGTGCGGGTCAGGATCCCGCGCCCTATCGGCTCGCGGCCCCGTTGGGTGCAACGTTACGCGAGGTGCCAGCGTGACGCATCGGCGTTCCGTCTGCGCCAGCGCGCCTAGGTCGCGAGCACCTCGCATGCTTCCAGTCGATTGCCGTCCAGGTCGCGGAAACTGAAGAACCGCACACCGGGACCGACCTGCAGCTCACCCGCCGCTGCGCCACGCTCACGCAGCAGCGTTTGCGCCGCCGCGGCATCCGCGACGCTGAAGATGGGATACGGTGCGGTAGCACTGCCCACCATCGCCTCGCCCGGCTTCAGTTGCCACAAGGTCAGGCTCGTACCCTGCAGACCAAGCACCGCCAGCCCCTCCGCCTCGTCGATGTAAACGGCGGTGAGCCCAAGCGTTGCCGCGTACCACGTCCGGGCCGCGCTCAGATCGTGAACGCGCAGAATCAGTGTATCCAAGCGAGAAAACATGCGTGTCGTTCCTTCAAGGTTCGTTCTGCTGCCAGGATTCGTTCTGCCGCCCCGCCAGCGGAGAGCAGAGGCAACGGCGATCCGAACACCAACGTGAGTCGTCAGCGTACCGATCCCTGTACCTGCCGGCCGATCTGCCCGCGCGAATAGGCCCGGCCCTTTGGCCATGGCGCTCCGCCGTGTGGAGTGCCGATCGGGGATCCCCGGCCGACCGTTGGCCCCTCCGCTGAACGCGTCGGTCAAGCTGCGACCTGATGTATCGCGCGTTCGAACAGAGCCTCATGTGATGGCGCCACGCTTCCCTCCCGGACTCTACGCCGCCTGCCGTTCGTGGAGGAGCATCCAGGACGTGCCGAACTTGTCCCGGAGCATGGCAAAGCGAGACGCGAAGAAGGTCTCCTCCATCTTCATGAAGATCTGACCGCCGTCGGACAGCAGGGCATAAAGGCGTTCCGCCTCCTCGGCGCTATCGGCAGTGAGGGTCAGGTAGGCGCTGCGCATGGGCTCCGACCCCGGAATGTCGGCCCCCATGAGCACCGTCTTGCCGATCTCGATGCGGGCGTGCAGGATGGCCTTCTTCCAGTTGGCAGGTACGTTGGCCTGGTTCGGCTGCTGGTCGTGTGTCATCATCATCGTGATCGTGCCGCCGAGGTGCTGCTCATAGAAGCGGAACGCCTGCTCGCAGTTGCCGCCGTAGTTGAGATAGACGTCGAGTTTCATCGGATTCCCTTGGTCATGAGACTGTTCATCGCCCATCGGCGAGAGGGGATGTGTACGAGGCGACGGGCGCTGCCTGACGACAAGCACTTCCGCACCTGCGAGTGCCGGTCAGGCCGCGGGCCGGAGCACCTCTCGACCTCGGAGCAGCAGTCGTGCAAACGCGATACCGGCAGCAAGGATGAGAACGTTCCCGATCTGGCTCAGGAGAACCTCCGCCAGGATGATCTCCCCCATGATCAGGACTGCTCCGAGCGCGAAACAGAGTGCCGGCCAGCGGAATGGGCCCGGCGTGGACGCGAGCGGCGTTACGAACAGCGCGGTGCCGATGAAGAAAGCGAGCAGACCTGGTATCAGCACTCCCAGGACTGCCCCCGACTGAAAGGTCTGGAAGAGGGCGACTGCGGCAGCCTGGTCCGCGCCTTGGGAGACAAAGCGCCCGAGCAGCATCTCGCATACGAAGACCGACGACAACGCGCCCACCGAGGCAACGAGGAGCACGCGCGCCGCGTAACCGGCCGCTGGACGGCGCTTCGCCACGAGCTCGCTCAGCGCAAGAATACCCGGGACGAACAGGAGCATTCCGACGAACAACAGCAGGTGGGCTGCGTACCATCGCGAGGCGGACTCGGCGACGATGGTCACCTGTGCCGCCGCGTCCCAGGTCTCGTGCGGGTGCATGAGGTCCCCGGCACTCATGAACGCTGGGGCCACGATCAGGCTCGCGGCTCCCATGACGGTGCGATACCGGCTGGGGGGCGGTGCAGCATCCATACTGGCACCTCCTCTCGTCCACTTCTTCATAACGTACCCAGCGCTGTTTGGACAGGTCGGGCGTCCCCGCGTTCGATCGACCCTCCAGTATCCGCGGGTCAGGCAGCGGCGGCAGCCCCCTGCCCGGGCTGGACGGCCGGGAGGGCAGCGCACAGGGTGGGCCACAGGACTTGCAAAGCTCGGTCACGAGCCCGAGAAGATCCTGCTTGGAAAGAACGCCGCCTGTCTCCAGGTCGCGCAATGCGGTTCTGTAGTCCCGCTTGAAGACGGCTTGTAGCGCGGACCTGATTAATGCCTCGACGGGCGCGCGTCGGTGCAGGGGATTGCGGCGCGCAGGCAGCCTGTCCGCTGCAAGCGCGGGTCAGGTGGCTGGTCCGGCCCAGACCATCGTCCCGTTGTGAATGCGCTGGACGTCCCGCCGAACGCGGTCGGCACTGACGCCGTGACCAGCAAGCACACGCGCTGGGCCAGTCGTTGCGTCGCGGAGAAATGCGAGCAGGAGATGCTCGCACCCCAGGTGCTCATCCCCCAACTCCCGCGCTTCAACCGCGGCCAAGCCGAGCATCTGATCGTCGCCCGCACTCCATGCGGGAGCATGGCTTGGCGCTCGAGGGGTGCCGGGTGGCGGCAGGCACGCGGTCAGCTCCTGTTGAACGGTGGCATCCGGTACCTGGCAGCTATAGAGTAGAATCTGGGCGGCCATGTTCCTCCCCTCCTGCAGCATGCCGAGGGTCAGGTGCACGGGCGTCGTATCCTCATGGCGGAGTTGGTCGGCCAGGGCGTGGGCCGCAGCGAAGACTTCGTGCGTGCGATCTGTGACGAATGCCCGTTGAAGCATCGGCATGTCCTGACTCCTGTCTGAGGCCACCTGACGACAAGCAAATCAGCGGCGGGGCGGCGACCGTAGCGTGATAAACCTTACCAGCGGAAGCCGCCGCTTCGCCAGCCGCGCGCCTCACTGGCTGCGGCGTATGACGCTCAATTCTCTTCGGGAGCCGGGTTGAAGAAGATCTCCCGAACCTCCACCGGCATTCGACACGCCGTGACGCTCCTGCGCGCCCAGGCCAGCGCCTCGTCCAGGGTGGCCGTTTCCACGATGCTGATGCCGCCCACCAGCTCCTTGCTTTCCAGATATGGCCCGTCGGTGACGAGCACCTCGCCGTCGGGCCGGGCCCGCAGCGTGTGGGCGGCGCCCAGGCCCCCGGCGAACCGCCGGATACCCGCCGCGATCATCTCGCGATTCATCGTGTGGATCTCGTCCACCATGGCCTCGGTCATCATGGACGGATTGAAGTCGTCGGGGAGGTACCCGGAAATCAGGTAGTGCGGCATATGGGCTCCTGGAAGGGACGTGGGCCGGGTCCCTTGCCCGGCCTTCACCGTCACGACGAACGGGAAGGTCGGATTTCGACAGGTGGGCGTAGGGCGTAGGGCATAGGGCATAGGGCATAGGGCACAGGGCCGTAGGGCGTTGGGACCCTGGACCCTGGACCCTGGACCCTGGACCCTAGACCCTAGACCCTTTCGCGCGGCGCCAGAGGAAGTAGAAGGCGCAGGCGATGGCCGCGATCTCAACGGTGAGCAAGGCCGAGCTTGGCGTCGATGCCGGCGGAACCTGCAGGGCTGCACGCAGGCTGCCGCAGGTCAGGCCGACGGCAATGAAGGTGACAGGATCCCGGATAACGCGCGTCCAGCCGGAGCGAATCAGCGACACGGCGAGCAGGGCGAGCGCGACTACGACCATGATCCATTCTCTCTTGGTTCCTCCCTCGGTGTGTGGCCAGAAACCCGCATGCATTCTGAGCATGTCAGCTGCAGTCACGGGTCAGGCCGCCGGTCGCGCTGCTGCTCGCTCGTACGCTTGCCCGGCATGAATGGCCCCGCGGGGAGGTGCCAGCCATGGCGCATCGCCATGAAGCGCAACGCGAAGCAGACCACCATGCCGGTGACAGCGGGCCCGACCGGGCCGAGGTGCAGCACGTGCCCGACGGAGACGATGGTGGCGCAGGAGAGCGCCGCGAGTGCATAGAGATCGGAGTGCAGGACGGCCGGGATTTCGTTGGCCAGCACGTCGCGCAGCATGCCGCCACCGATACCGGTCAGCATGCCCAGCAGCGCCGCCATCATGGGATTGAGCCCCGCCTGCAGCGCTTTCTGCGTGCCGGCGACCGCGAAGAAGGCCAGGCCCACCGCATCGAACCACAGGACCGGCTGGTCCAGCCCGGATACGAGCGTATAGCGGAAGAAGACGATGAGGCCGGCGAGCACGGAGACGGTGAGGTAGGCCCAGTGCGAGATGGCCGCCGGCGGAACGGCGCCGATGACCAGGTCGCGCGTGATCCCGCCGGCATTGCCCGCCGCGAAGGCGAGCACCATCACCCCGAAGATGTCCATGCGACGCCGGACGGCGACGGCGGCGCCGCTGATGGCGAACACGAAGGTGCCGCCCAGGTCCAGCACCGACAGCATGATATGCATCAAGCGTATCGATCCATGGGCAGGCATGTGAGGGCGTCAGGCAGCCAGCCAGCCGCACGCGGCCACCACCAGCGCCTCGACGCCGGTCTCCAGTGTCGGGTGGATGACAGGCAGGAATTTCGGGCTGTGGTTGGTGGGAATCTCGTTGATCCGGTTCTCCGCCTTGGCCTTCGCGTGGACCTCGGGATCGGTCCCGCCCACGAACCAGAACACCGACGGCACGCCCCACTCGGTGCCGAAGGAGGCGAAATCTTCGCTTGCGGGCGCCGGCGTGACCAGGTGCACGCGGTCGGCGGAAAAGTAATCGCGGAACACTTCCGCCACGTGCTCGGTCGCCCCGGTGTCGTTCACGTTGAGCGGGTAGCGATCCAGCGTTGTGATTTCCGGCGGCCTCGGCGCCCCCGACGCTGCCGCTTCGGCGTTGACGATGCGCGTGATCGCGGCGAGCACGCGCTGGCGCACGCCCGCGTCGAAGGTGCGCACGTTGAGCTTGATGATGGCCTCGTCGGGAATCACGTTCTCCTTGGTGCCGGCCTGCAGCACGCCGACAGTCACCACCGCCGCCTCGGCGGCGGCCACTTCGCGGGAGACGATCGTCTGCAGCCGGAGCACGGTGGACGCCGCCATCACGACCGGGTCGATGCTGGCCTGCGGCATCGAGCCGTGCGCCCCGCGCCCGAACAGCCGGATCTGCAGGCTGTCGGCGGCCGAGGTGATGGCGCCACTCCGTCCCCCAAGGGTACCGGCTGGTCCGACCATGACATGCTGGCCCAGGATCACGGCCGGCTTCGGGAACCGGGTGAACAGGCCGTCGTCGATCATGGCGCGGGCGCCTTGCGCGGTTTCCTCGGCGGGCTGGAACAGGGCGATCAGCGTACCGTGCCACGCGTCGCGGGCCTTCGCCAGCAGGGTGCCTGCGCCGGCGAGCCAGGCCACGTGCATGTCGTGTCCGCAGGCGTGCATGACCGGCACGGTCCGGCCCTCGGCGTCGGTCGCCGTGACCGTGCTGGCGTAGTCCGCGCCAGAGGCCTCCTGAACCGGCAGCGCATCCATGTCAGCGCGCAGCATAACCGTCGGCCCGTCGCCGTTCCTGAGTATGCCCACGACGCCGGTCTTGCCGACGCCGGTGGTGACGTCGAAACCGGCGGCGCTTAGGCGGTCGGCGGCAAGCCCCGCCGTGCGCGTCTCCTGCATCGACAACTCGGGATGGGCGTGCACATCCTTGTACAACGCTTCCAGGTCGGGCACCAGGCTGCTGAGACTGGCCAGCACGACGGTGCTGGCGCTGGTATGTGTGGTACTCACCATGACATGCCTCGCTCTCTTGCGTCTTCACATCCCGGATTCAGCAGGGCGGAACCGACGAGCAGTCTGGCCCGCACCAGATGGCTGATGGAACAATAAGTCATTGCGGACGACATCACGGCGCGGCAGCGGTCTTGCCGGCCGACCGCCACCGGGCTTATGTCCACGCCCATGGACACGAACGTCGCGGCTGCGTACGAGGGAAACGACCGACTCCTGTTCGGCATGATCCTGGGCGTCCTGGCCTTCTGGCTGTTCGCGCAGACAACGCTGAACATCTCGCCGGTGATGGCCCAGGACCTGGGCGTCGAGCAGTCGCTGATGAACGTGGCGGTGTCCATCACGGCGCTGTTTTCAGGGATCTTTATCGTCGTGATCGGCGGGCTGGCCGACCGCGCCGGGCGCGTGAAGGTCGTGCAATGGGGCTTCGTGTTCTCGATCGTGGGGTGCCTGCTGGTGGGGCTCGCGCCGGCCGGCGCGCTGGGGTCGACCTTCCTCATGCTGGGCCGCATCTGTCAGGGTCTCTCGGGCGCTTTCATCATGCCGGCGTCGCTGGCGCTGGTGAAGGAATACTGGGAGGGGGCCGCACGCCAGCGTGCGGTGTCACTCTGGTCGATCGGTTCCTGGGGCGGTTCCGGGTTTGCGGCCCTCTTCGGCGGGCTGATGGCCCAGAATCTGGGGTGGCGATCGATCTTCTTCGCTGGCGCGGCCGTGTCGCTCATCGGCATGCTGATGGTGCGTGGGACGCCTGAAAGCCGGGCGCAGGTCAAGTCGGGCTACAAATTCGATGGCGGCGGTGTTGCGACGTTCATGATTGCGATGGTCGCGCTGGAGCTGCTCGCGACCCAGGGAGCGACCTTCGGCTGGATCAGCTGGCCATCGCTGGGCCTGCTGGCGCTGGCCATCCTCTTCGGCGTGCTGTTTGTCCGCATCGAACGGGGCAACCCGAACGCCTTCGTCAACTTCGGCCTGTTCCGCAACATGACCTATACCGGCGCCACGCTCTCGAACTTCCTGCTGAACGGCGTGGCCGGCATCCTGATCGTCTCGATGATGCTGCTGCAGGTCGGCGGCAACATGAACGCCCAGCAGACCGGGCTGCTGACCCTCGGCTATGCCATTGCCATCGTGGCGTTCATCCGGGTGGGTGAGAAGCTCCTGCAACGCTTCGGGCCGCGCAAGCCCATGATCTGGGGCACGCTGATCGTCGGCGTCTCGATCGTGTTGCTGATGCCGACCAACCTGCTGCTCGGCACCTACAAGATCCTCGCGATCGTGGCCTATACGCTGTTCGGGCTGGGCCTGGCCTTCTACGCGACGCCATCCACCGATGCCGCGCTGTCCAACCTGCCCTCGGACCAGGCGGGTGCCGGGTCGGGGATCTACAAGATGGCGTCCTCGCTTGGCGCGTCCTTTGGCGTCGCCGGGTCGGCCGCCGTCTTCACGGCGCTGTCGGGAGACAATCGTTCGGTGGCCTGGATGGAAGGGGTCATCTCCTATGTGGGCCGCCAGGACAACCTGGCCGTTCGCGAAGCGGCGTTCTTCGCGCTTGCCTTCAATCTGTTGATGATCGTCGCCGCCCTCATCTCGATCGCCGTCACGGTACCGAAAGGTGTCGTGCGCGACGACCGGTGACGTGCCTCGCGGAGGAGTTCCTGGCGGCCGATCAGGCCCGCTGGCCGTGCACGCCAGTGACGCGACCGGCCCATTCGCCGTGAATGGGCATGCAGCCTGCGAAGCCAAGGCCGAGCTCGGTGAAGAACGCCACCGTGGCATCGAGATGTCCGACCACGATGCCGACATTGTCCATGCGCTTAGAGTGTCTGATAAAACAGCCACGGCGTAGATTCGGCGTTCAGTTGGTTTACCAATGGCTTTGTCCGGTACTCTTAACCTGCGCCGACTTCGCGACCTTCCCGCTCTACGGCGTCAGGTTCAAACCCGGGTTAGAAAGCGCATCTCTATGTCCCAGCCATCGCGGCCACGGTGACGACCTGTGTGGATGTCTGACCGTCAAAGACCCCTCCACCAGCATCGTAGTGGCCCAGCACGAAGAACTGGGCGTCGCTCAGGATCCGGTCCAGCTCCTCCGCTGCGTAGATTCGCTGGAGCCTCCGGTATGAGTGAGTTGATCCATGCTGTTCGATCGTGACATCCTCGTGCATCCAGCGACCGTCTTCACTCAGTCTGCTGCGCAGCGTCGTCGTCGCGTCATTCCTGACCTCTTTGCGCTCTGACTTGAACTGACGGCGGATCCAGGCACCGTTTGGATTACGCATCACGACACGCCCTTCAGGGCGAAGCGTGTCTCGGAGCCCTCGCAGAAAACGGAGATCCTCACCATCGGCGTCGAAGTATCCAAACGCGTCGAGAATCAGCACCACGTCGAACCCCGCCTTGAACGGCAGAGACCGCATGTCCCCGCGTACCCACCTGACTTGCTGACGGGCGCCATCGGCATGCGCTCGGGCGCGCCGTAACAGCGTCCGGGACCCGTCCAAGCCCCACACATCGTATCCCATTGCAGCCAGGGGAATTGCGTAGCGTCCGTGACCGCAACCAAGGTCCAGAATGGCACCCTCGGCCGGAGGTCCGCTGAGCTTGAGGTACGCTGCGGCTGTTTCAGCCTCCGTCTCCCCTCCCGGCTCCAGGCTCCACCGTCGGAGGTAGCCGTCCTCGAAATAGTTCTCGCGCCAGCTGGACCGTCGGCTCATCCCCTCGTTCCTGGCGATTGCGAACGACAAGCGCTTCAGCGACGGGCGCATCGACAAGCTGAGCGGCCGCGTCATCCACCGACCAACATTCCACCAACCAACATTGAGGCGCGGCCGCGGCCTGTCAAACCGGAACTCCGGGCGCCCGTCCGCCGCAAGCGCGGGTCAGGCAGCATCGAACTCAACGACACTTGGCATCGAGTACGCGACGGCACCCGGAACCATCCGCAACGCCCGCCTCCCACAGGCAAGCAGGTCTGCCACCCGGCCCGCCCGCGATTTGGGCCGATGCCACGGTTTCCCTATTGCGCGCCGTCTGCCCCTGCTGTATACTGAACCGTATGGTTCAGTTTCAACAAACCCACCTGGATGCCTCGTTCGCCGCGCTCTCCGACGCCACCCGACGTGGCATTCTGGAGCGGCTCGGGCGGGCGGACGCTTCGATCACGGACCTTGCCGAGCAGTTCCGCATGACGCTCACGGGCATGCGGAAGCACGTCGGCGTGCTGGAGCAGGCGGGGCTCGTCACCACGAAGAAGATCGGGCGCGTGCGGACGTGCCAGCTGGGCCCACGCCGAATGGAGGAAGAGACGGCGTGGCTCGAGCGGTACCGGCAGCGCTGGGACG